>Ga0326727_10023025_pt1 | contig 11957 bp, 11 predicted proteins | sample MB2enrmetagenome_FD_207643 | JGI IMG/M metagenome (GOLD analysis project Ga0326727, IMG submission 207643) | Lab enriched peat soil microbial communities from McLean, Ithaca, NY, United States - MB29MY | ecosystem: Environmental > Terrestrial > Soil > Wetlands > Peat | place: USA: New York... | reverse complement strand
ATACGCGTTCCGGCAGCCTCTTTTTCCGTGATCATGCAAAGACCCATCCGAGCCTGTAATCGGCCTGCAAATTGCGTTTATACGAACGTTTTAATTCGTCCGATTGCTAAAATAAGGCTTATATTGGCTTATTTTTAAACGGGGCTCGTATCGGGCTCCGTTCGGATCCCGGGAGGGTAAATCCGGGCTCAATACGGGCCCGGATTAGTGTAGCTCAGATCGGGTGAATTGGGGCTGCCTGACCTGTCCTCCCATCAGGGAGGGCAGGATTCTTCCCGGGATTTTCATCTGACGATTCATTTTTTTTAAGAAATGTTCCATTAATGGAGAATTTTTAAAAAAAGATCACAGCGTGATCTTCTTTAAGATCTGCCCGTTCTTGAAGATCGTGATCCCGCCGCCGCTCTGGGAGACAACAATGCCCACGGCCCGGGTCACGCTCGTAATCGCCGCGACCGAGTTGTGCCGGGTGCCCATGCCCCTGGGGAGCGTCACCTTGCTTGAGTCCACCGTGATGTACCGCCCCGAGGCCTCGATAAACCCGTCACCCGAGATCACGAACGCCCCGTCAAGCTGTGCGAACTCCTTGATATTTTCCCTGAGATCGGGGTTCGTCACCATGCGCATCTCGGGCAAATGGCCCTCGAATGCGTTGAGCATGATCTGCCGGGACTTGGCGAGCACGTTATTGGTATCTCCGATAAGAAAGGTCGTGCCGACCGCTTTTCCTTCCCTGCCCTCGATAGAGATCTCGGTGCAGATATGGAAGACGGAATCGAAGACCTCTTCCCGCACATCCGTATCGGCGACAACCTGGTCTTTCCACGTATCGGTGCTGATCCGCACCTCGCCGGTCCGTTTCCGGTCGGTGATGTCATGGCCGATACAGAGTACTTCAACAATATGGCCCTGCTGGTCGCGGATTGCCTTATTGATCCATGCGATCCAGACAATATCCCCGCTCCGGCGGATATTTTCGCTCACGTTGATGGCATACCCCTCGGCGTTAAAACCGAGATCGTTCGCCATCATCGAGAGATCGTGGCCGCCACGGTTCTTCTCCGGCACGATCGTCCCGACAACGTTCTTCCCGACCAGTCCGCTCTCGGGATAATCGAAAAATGCCGCGGCGTAGGTATTGACATAGGTAATGACGCCCTGCATATCCATCCGCAGGATAATGCTCTGGGCATTCTGCATCATCTCCCGGTACTTCACCTCGCTCTCTTTGAGGGCATCCCGCATCTTCTTCCTCTCGGAGATATCAGTCACGACAACGGTGCCGCCTTTTTTTGCGTCAAGCGGGTCGAGGAGCCGGGCCTGGAGCGTACATGAAATGATTCCCCCGCCAGTCCGCACGAGCTCGCATTCCGCACAGCCATTGCCGAGTGCATCCCGGTGGATCTGGAGATCCCGGCAGACCTGCCCGAACTCCTCATCGGTCCTGAAGAGCGAGCGTACCGGTTTTCCCACGATGGCAGACTCTGATGTTTCAAGAAGCGCCGCAAGCGGGCGGTTTATCCATTCGATCGTGGCGTTGCGCATCTGGAATATCCCGAGCGGCGTCGCCGAGAGGATGGCAGTCAGCTGATCGTTCTGCAGCTTGACGTCGCGCTCCGACTTTTTGCGCAGTGCCGTCTGCTTGATCAGCGTGACAAGGTCTGCTGCAGGTGAACGCAGGTCCGCGGTGCGGGGAAGGATGATCTCGGTACCGTTACTGACCTCTTCAAAGGCGACACGGCTCTCACCCCGCCGGTGGAAGATGATGACCGGCGTGGGGTTTCCCACGGAGCGAAGGTAGCGCAGGAACCCGATGCCATTCATGTCAGAGACAAACTCGATCCCATTGACCGGGGACACTTCCTCATAGCAGACGATAACATCATAGGCCCGGCTCTTGAGCTTCTCGATTGCCTGTTTGGTGGATGGCACTACCTCCAGTCGCACCTCACCCGTCTTTTCGAGGAACGGGCGGAACTGCGCGAGAAAATCGGTATTGTCCTCCACGAACAGAACGGATATCATCAGGAACTCCCGGGGCGTGGGCTATTCGCCTGCAGTGTATGCATATAATCTGGATATTTTTGCAATAAATAGTTGACTGGATGCGGGGGAAATTGAAGATTTGGCGCAATTTATGGCCGGAATGGTCATAGTATTCCCGTGGAGTGCACACCGGGGCACGGGGTCATCCTGATGCTTCATCAGGAGCAGTCCACGTCATGGTTTTTAGTATCCTCCCCGTTGTCCCCGGCGCCGTTTTTACCGTCATCAAATTCCCCGTACACGAGCCAGAGGCCAGTGACAAGCACGAGGGGGATACCAAGGGGAAGGGAAAAACCATGGTCGCTATGAAGGGTAAGTCCGTACTGGACCAGCATCGCGGCAAGAAAGAGCACACCACAGGCAACGGTGAGCAGACCCGCAGGTTTTACCAGCCGTGCTCCCCGCCGGGCAGCAGCAAAAGCAAGCACGATTAATGCTGCGACGAGAAGAACCGCCCCGAGCACCCAGATGAGGGTAGAATAAGCGCTTGAACCTTTCAGCATGCCACTAAAAACAAAGCTGAGATCCCCCGGCATGAGGATCAGGCTGTTTCCAAGATAGCTCTGCTGGTACCGGAAGAGTGCCCACTGCACGCCAGTTGCAAGGTTGTTACCGATGCCATAGATATTGAGAGGGATAAAAAAGAGCAGGCATTCGCAGAGGAGTGGCAGGCTGATTCGGGTCATGAGAGTCAAAAAGCGTTTTTAAAGCAGGCGATACCGGGATTGAAAAGGAACCGGTCACCGGTTGGTGTTCCCGACAATTGCAAGCTGGTACATCCAGTCCATCAGGGGGTGGCACTCGTCGACGATACATTCCAGGTCGCAGGCGATGCACGGGATCAGTTCGTCCCCGGCCAGCAGGTTTTCGGGATGAACCGGTTGTCGTCTGGCACGGAGGAGATAGGTCTTGATCCCTTCTTTCTTGAATTTCACACGATCAATGAGCCCGCTCTCTTCGAGTTTCATTACGATCCTCGAACATTTCCGGCTGTCCATGCCCAGTTCCTTCCAGAGTTCGCTCTGGAGGATTCCCTCCGGTCGTGACTGGATCAGGGTAAATGCTTCGTCTTCTGGTTCAGGCATTGCGGTTATTTCTCCCTTATCTTCAGAGAACGGGGGCAATGGTAAGAATATTATTGCCCCGGATAACGACCGTACCCAGGCTTCTCCCGCGCACGTTGTTGACAAACTCGATCGTTTCGTCCATGTGGATATTCAGGTATTCGTCCACCGCGACGAGCCGGCCCTGCAGTTTGCGCCCCTCGTCCTTTATTTCAACGGTAATTTTGGAATCCACAAGGGCAAACACTTTCTTTATGGGCAAAACAATTCCGTTAACCATCTGTCCTGATTTGGGTCGGAAGATAATTAAAGTTTGCTCGATGGCGACGAAAGGGGGGTACCTGGCTGTTTTCCAACAGCGGTTTTATGGCCGTGGGTCCCCCGGGCCCTCCCCATGTCCGGGGCAACGCGAAAAAAAAGTCATTCCCCGAGAGGTTCCCAGCGCGTTGCCAGTTTCTTTTCGACGGCCGGAAGCGTGGTGTACCCCATCTCTTCTGATGAGAGCCGGTGGGGTTCGAAGGGGCCCTGCGCACGGATCGTATCCGCAAGCTCGTTGCACCGCGCCCTGACCCGGTCAAACCCGGGGTCATCGAACAGGTCAGCCGGGCCGATCAGGGTTCCGTTTGTTACCTGGAACCCGAAGCAGACGACCCGTGGGGGGCCGTCGAACCGGGTGCAGTTGGCATCGCAGAGGCCGACCGGCATGAACGGGCCGAGGTGCGATCCGCGCGTCCAGCCTGCGACGAGCACGGGAATGGTAAACGGCTCGATCGCTTCGCCCATCGAAGGAAAGCCACTCTGCGCCCGGACGATCATAACCGGGTCGTCCTTTCCCACGTACCGCCCGGCCATCATGTTGAGGCGCTGGGTGCTTGTCGATGCAGCAATGGTCCCGTCCTTTTTAAATACGTGCTTGACTACGTACCGTGACGGCGCCCCGATATAGGCAAGCAGGTTGTAACTTTCTTCAGGGCATGAGAATCTGATCCGGCGCTTCCCGACGAGATCGTGCACCTCGAAGACAAAGCCCTCGTGCAGGGATGGGTCGATGACCAGACCGGGGGTGTTGAACGGGTCGGCGAAGATCCTGTACAGGTAGAAGTTCCACGCGCCGGTCTCGGTCTTGTCGGCCATAAAGACCAGGATGGGATCGGAACCCCGCTCTTCGAATTCCATTTCGGCGACACCCGGGCCCATGTCCTTGACATTCCCCGAGAACGCGTCGGCAAGCAAGTCCTGGCCTGCACCGTAGAGCTTGAGATTTTTTGCTATTTTTGTACATTCCAGAAAGACGTTCCACGCAAGTTTGTGGATTTTCTCATTGTCAACCCCGTGGGTATGGGTCATGATCAGTTCGAGGTCGTCGCCACAGTGGGTGACAAAAGAATCGGTGAGGAGCTTGCCTTCCTCGGCCCTGAGCATCTGGGCAGCCTTTTCCAGAATCTTGGGGTGGGTGCGGGAGTGGCCGGGGAAACTCCCCACATCCGCTTTAATGACAGAGATCGTGGTCTTTGGCATAAGACTTCACAGTATGAGATAGCGCGAGGACACTAAAAGATTGTGGGGATTATTGAAGGGATTTTCGTATGACGGATGCAGTGCCGTACGAACCGAATGCTTTAAAAAAGACCAGGCTTTCCGCGTAGGCCATCGCCTGCATGGCCCTGTTGGTCTCTTCATCGACGGCATAAATTTCCTTGAAGAATTCCTTGATGGCGTTCTTGCAGTTGCCGTCGATGATCTGGCGATCTTTTTTGCCGGGATTTTCGGGCCGGTATTTCGCGAGCGTCCAGTCCATGATATCCTTGTAAAGGGCAGGTTCGTAGATTTTCAGGGTACCGAACGCCACGTCCTGCCAGAAGGTCCCGACATTTCCCTTGATGATGTCGCCCTTGGGGAAGTGCAGGTTGATGAGATCCCGGGGGGTGCCGGTGATGCCGTGCTGGGCGATGCCGACATGCAGGTTGTTCTCCCGCAGCGCCTGTGCAATCGCCTTTGTCCGGGGGATGTCGATGGAGAGCTGTTCGACCACATTCCCGTTTGCATCGTACGTGTGGCCGTGCGAACTGCCGTTTGCGATGGCAATAACATGGGGGTGGACATCGTTTTCATTGAGGGCTTTGATGAATCCGACGGCTTCCTCCGGCCGGGTCAGGATAAGCCCCTCCGTGTCTTTTCTCCCGATCTCGCCCACTTCCACTTCGAGGCCGAATTCCTTCCCGTTCATCTTCTGCCTGATATAGCGGGCGAGGTCGGACGTGACCCGGATATTCTGTTCCAGTTCTTCCCGGACCGTTTTCCCCTCGAAGTTGAAGAGGTGCGAGGCATCGATGGCAAACGAGGTGTACCCGGCTTTTACCTGTGCATCGATCAGCTGCTTGGTCCCGTCGATCTCTGCGGTATCGCCTTTTTTGATCGTGATGTGATCTGCATGGAGCGCCCAGATGTCAAACCCGGTCGCTTTCGCCGCCGCATGCATCTTTTCCGAGAATGCCTGCGGGGTCAGGCCGGTGTATCCCCCTTTCAGGTCTGATTCGGACCGGGCAAGCTCCATGAAGACCGCAGAATCGGTATCTTTTGCGGCCCTGAATATGCCTTCAGCCACCGTGGCGATTCGTACGTTTGCCGCCATGATGATGGATTTCTTTCCTGCAATCCCTGACAGGATTGTCGAGCCGGGAATTGGACCAAAAGTGTTTGCGCTCATGCTGGTGCTCCCTGTACTTATCCTTCCTTCATACATGCTTCAATCTTTGCGATCTCCTTTTTGCCACCGATGTAGATGGGTGTGACCTGATCAATTGTTTTCGGCTTGATCTCCCGGTAATCCATGCGCCCGTCACTGACTGCCCCGCCGGCCTCGCAGATGATCATGCCCATGGGGTTTGCCTCGTACAGGAGGCGCAGTTTTCCTGCCTCTTTTCCCTTGTAGCCGGGGTAGGTAAACACTCCTCCCTTGTGGAGGATCTGGTGGACATCGGCGACAAAACAGCCGGAAAACCTGAGCTTGTAGCCATCGCTTTCAAGGCATTCGATCCACCGTGCGTGAGGGGCAAGGTAGTCCCTGCGGAGCGCACCGGGAGAGTGGATCTTCCCTTCGGGAATTCGTACATCCTTATGGCGCAGCACGAATTCGCCGGTCTCATTCTTCACAAATTCGTGAACGCCGTTTCCGGCGGTATAGGTCAGGAGGGTTAGGGGCCCGTACAGTATGTACAGGGCGGCAATCATCTCCGTCCCTTTTTCAAGGACGTGGCCGGGATAGATGCCGATGATGGAACCGACACAGAGATTCACATCAATGAGCGATGAACCGTCAAGGGGATCGATGACAACGCCGAAATTGTTCTTTGCATCCCTGACCTCGATGATCTGGTCCTGTTCCTCTGTTGCAATGTACCGGACGAGGTGTGACTTTCTGAGTCCATGAACGAATATCTCGTCGGCATACTTGTCCAAGGGCTTCTGGTCCTCCCCGAACATGTTTTGGGTGCCGCAGGCCCCGGTGTTCATGCAGGTTGAAAGAAAGCCCTTTTTGACCTCGCCTGCCTGTTTACTCAAAAAGAGTATCAGTTCGGCAAGATTTTTATCAGTTCCCGATTGTTTAAGGAAATCACTCAGGATCATCGTTACCACCAGCTCCCGCACCGGCGGGTGTCCAGCCCCGGATTATCCGGACCGGCAACCGGGTCTGTGGATAGTCGTTTGACCCGGGGGGTTATCAGGATTATTATCCAGTCGTAACGTGTTTTCTGCCATAATACCGGTTATGGATCGAAAAACCCGGATGGATCGTATGCCGGAAGAGAAGCACACTAAAACGTAGTGTGCTTCTTGAAGACTGGCTATTCCCCCCTTATTCACGACAGTAAAAAAAAGAGTTTATTAGTTCATGCCAGGTTTTAGTTGTGCCAGGAATTCGTTCCCTGCCGCAGGCAGGTCACAGGTACGTTTCAGCCGTATCATCCCCTCATGATCCCCCCAATCATCAGTCGATGAATATTTTTCCCCGTGATTCTTTCGTGATCTTTTTGAGATGGACTTCCAGCATTCCGTTCCTGAATGTAGCAGATGACCCATCATCAGTCACCGGTTTCGGGAGGGGGACGATCCGTGTCATCAACCTGAACGAACGCTCACGCAGGTAATACCTCTCATTCTCATCTGTTGTAACATCCTTTCGTTCACAGCTGATTTCCAGCGCCTGAGGATTGATCAGGTCAAGTATAATGTCTTTTTTTGTGATACCGACAATCATACCTGCGGTAATTATCACTTCGTCATCGTTCTCAGAAATATCCACTGGGAGAGTTGTCTGTTGGGCAGGCAGCATCTTTCTTGGCGACCCGCCGGGAGCGGGTAATAACGCCGCAGGGGTGGTCCCGTATATCTGCCGGTTCAACGACTCCAGATATTCCCTCATGTCTTCAAGTTCGTCAAAGACAGACCGGTAATACCATTTTACCATCTGGTTCATCCCGCACGTGGTTGGTAATCAACAGTATCCGGATCCCCTTCAGATCCTTTTTGCTGATCTGGACCTGCTGACATGTTTTTCATCCGTGTTTCATTGTTCCTTTCAGGCCTTTTGGGAAAAGAGCCCGCCAGGCCAATCGCAGGTCATGATCCTTCGGGTCCGGGTCAGCGGTCCGCATCATGGCTCATCCCGCAGGTCCGCCCACGAACGCTTCCTTCATCAGTTCCTCCTGCTTTTTTGTCAGGGTTGCAGGAATCTTCACGATGACCTTTACCAGAAGATCTCCTCTTTTGTCGGCGTTTAAAAACGGCAACCCCTGCCCCCGGAGCCGGAAGAGGGTGTGACTCTGCGTGCCACGGTGGATTTTTAAGGACGCACTCCCGGTAATCGTCGGCACGGTGATCTCTCCCCCCAGAAGCGCAGTTGCGAGCCCGACAACCGCGGTGGTCGTCAGGTCAGCACCCTGCCGCTCGAAGACCTCGTGCTTTTTTATGTGGACAACCACGTAGAGGTCGCCGGGAGGCCCCCGGTTCTCCCCCGGTTCTCCTTCCCCGGCAATGCGCAAAAACTGCCCGTCCTCCACGCCCCGCGGGATCGTCACCTCGATCCGCCGCGTTTTCTGGAGCGACCCTGCCCCGTGGCAGGTCCTGCAGGGCTTTTCAATGATCTTGCCGCTCCCGCCGCAATCCGGGCATTGGGCAATGCTCATCACCTTGCGGTTACCTACCTTCTGCGGGCTTCTGATCTCGCCGGTTCCCCGGCAGGTTGGGCAGTCCCGGAGGTACCCTGGCTCTGCACCGGTTCCATGGCAGGTACTGCACACGGAATCATGCGGGACCGCAACGGTATTTTTCGTGCCGGAGAATGCATCGGCAAGTGTTACTTCAATGTCATAGCGGAGATCTGCCCCTGCCCGTTGCCGTGTCGTCCGGGATCCCCCGGAAAAAGCATTGAAAATATCCCCGAGACCATAGTCCCGGAACAGGTCCTCGTAACTGGGTGGCCGGTACCCTGATGTGTCCCCGGGTCCGAACTCGATATGACCCCCCTGGTCGTACTGGGCTTTCTTCTGGGGGTCGCTTAACACCTGGTACGCCTCGTTGATCTCCTTGAATTTTTCTTCCGCTTCCCTGCTCCCCTTATTCAGGTCCGGGTGATATTTCCGTGCAAGTTGCCTGAATGCCTTTTTCAGTTCATCTGCTGAAGCATCCCGTTTAACGCCAAGGATCTCATAATAGTCGCGCGTTGCCATGGATCGTGTAAGAAAAAATTATTTTTCATCCTTTACTTTGAAATCGGCGTCTACAACGTTCTCGCCGCCGGGGCCACCGGCATTGCCCGAACCGCCGGCATCCTGCGAAGGCTGTTCCGCGCCCTGGGAAGCACCCTGCTGTTCTGCCTGCTGCCGGGCGGCCGCCTGGTACGCGGCAGAACCTGCCTCGCTGAGAACTTTCTGGAGTTTTTCGGTTTCGGTCTTAATTCCGGAAGTATCCTTACCCTCCAGTGCCGCTTTGACCCCGGTGATCGCAGCATTCAGCCGTTCAACCATGTCCGGGTTCAGTTTATCCGCCAGATCCGTTTTGGTTTTCTCCGCCGTGTAGACAAGGGAATCCGCGATGTTTCTGGCCTCGACCTCTTCCTTTCTCTGCCGATCCTGCTCTTCGAATTGTTTTGCCTCGTCGACCATCTTCCTTACATCGGCATCCGGCAGTTTTGTCGAAGCGGTGATGGTCATCTTCTGCACTTTCCCGGTGCCGAGATCTTTTGCGGATACATTGAGGATACCTGATGCGTCGATATCAAAGGTAACCTCGACCTGCGGGATCCCCCGGGGTGCCGGGGGCAGGCCGACCAAGTTGAACTGGCCAAGGCTCACGTTATCGGATGCCATGGGCCGCTCGCCCTGGAGGACATGGATCGTGACCTCTGTCTGCATATCCGCCGCAGTTGAGAATATCTGGCTCTTCTTTGTCGGGATTGTGGTATTCCGGTCGATAAGGGCGGTCCGGACCCCGCCGAGGGTCTCAAGGCCGAGTGTCAGGGGGGTTACATCGAGCAGCACCATGTCGCTGATCTCGCCGCCAAGGATTCCTCCCTGGATCGCGGCACCCATGGCCACGCATTCCATCGGGTCGATGCCGCGTTCCATCTTCTTCCCGACGTTGTCCTCGATAAATTTCTGGACGACCGGCATCCGGGTGGGGCCCCCGACGAGGATCACTTTCTGGATATCGTCCTTCGTGAGTTTTGCATCCCTGAGTGCCTGCTCGAACGGCTTGATACACCTCCTGATGATCGGGTCGATCAGCTGCTCGAGTTTTGACCGCGACAGTTTGATGTTGAGGTGCTTGGGGCCTGACTGGGTCGCGGATACATAAGGAAGGTTGATTTCCGTCTCCATGACCGTTGAAAGTTCGATCTTGGCTTTTTCGGCGGCTTCTTTTACCCGGTTGATGGCCATCTTGTCATTCCTGAGATCGATGCCTTCCTGTTTTTTGAACTCGTCTGCGATCCATTCGTAGATGGCATTGTCCATGTCCGTGCCACCCAGCTGGGTATCGCCGGAGGTCGCAAGAACGGTAAACGTACCGCCGCCGAATTCCATGATGGTGACATCGAGCGTGCCGCCACCAAGATCAAAGACCAGGATCTTGAACTCGCCACCCTTGTCGAGGCCATATGCCATGGACGCTGCGGTGGGTTCATTTACCAGCCTGACCACATCGAGGCCGGCGATCTTTCCTGCATCCTTCGTCGCAGTCCGCTGGTTGTCGTTGAAATAGGCAGGGACGGTGATGACGGCCTTCGTGATCTTTTCTCCCAGGAACGCTTCGGCATCGCGTTTGATTTTCTGGAGGATGAACGCCGAGATCTGCTGGGGGGTGTATTCCTTACCGTATATTTTATAGACGTGGTTTGTCCCCATCTTTCTCTTTGCCGCGGTAACGGTACCCTCAGGGTTGCTCACGGCCTGCCGCCGCGCCGGCTCCCCGACGAGGAGCTGGCCATCCGGTGTAAAGGCCACATAGGAAGGAAACATTTTGCCGGCAACAGTTGCCCCTTCTGCGGACGGGATGATAGTCGGTTTACCGCCGACCATGACGGAAGCTTCGCTGTTCGATGTACCCAGGTCAATTCCGATAATTTTCTCTTTAGCCATTGTTCTCACCAACTTTCTCTTCTCCATGTTCTGCGATCTTTACCTTCGAGGGCCTGATGACTTTGGATTTCAACTGGTACCCTTTCCCGAAGTCTTCCAGGATCGTATTTGGCTCCTGTGGACATTTTTCTGTACATAACACCTCGTGAAAACGGGGATCGAATTTTTTTCCCACGCATTCTATCGGTTGTAATCCGTAATCTGACAGGATTTTTGCAAATTTTTTATAGATCATTTCCATTCCTTCCCGGTTCTTTTCCTGCTCAAGGGAGGGCAGGGCACGTTCAAAATCGTCCAGGATAACGAGGAGATCATGGATCAGTTTCTCGTTTGCAAGGGCAGTGATCGTGTCCTTTTCCTTTGCACTCCACCTGCGGAAATTGTCAAAATCTGCCTGGAGGTATTGCAGCTGATTGAGACGTTCCTCTGCCAGCCGGGTCTGTTCTGCGAGTTCTTTTTTCAGCTGTTCGATATCTTCCATGGTACTCCCCATCACACAAATGCATTAACACGATCGTGCAGGTTCTTAAGATCAGGTGTTCCCGAACACCAGTTTTCCTCCTTTCTCATCGACCACGATCTCCTTGTCTTTATGCACTTTTCCTTCGAGGATCATCTTTGACAATTCATTGAGCAGGTTTTTCTGGATCACGCGTTTGATCGGCCGTGCACCGAACTGCGGGTCAAAGCCCAGGGTGGCAATAAACCGGATGGCTTTCTTTGTTGCCGTAAGCCGGATATCGCTCTTTTCAAGCATTTTCTGCACGCCCCCCAGCTGGATTTCGACAACGGTCCGGATCTCATCCTCGGTAAGCGGTCTGAACATAATGATCTCGTCGATCCGGTTGAAGAATTCAGGACGGATGGTCTTTTTGAGCAGGTCGAACACCTGTTCCCGGGTGCGGTCGAATATCTCGTCCCGGTTTTTGTCGGTGGCCTTTTCCATGTTTTCCTGGATGAGATGCGACCCGATGTTCGAGGTCATGATGATGATGGTGTTCTTGAAATCCACCGTGCGGCCCTTGTTGTCGGTCAGGCGGCCGTCGTCAAGAACCTGCAGCAGGATGTTGAAGACATCCGGGTGGGCTTTCTCGATCTCATCCAGCAGTACCACGGAATAGGGCTTTCTCCGGACCGCTTCTGTCAGCTGCCCGCTCTCTTCATAGCCCACATAGCCCGGGGGTGCGCCGATCAGCCTCGAAACGGTATG
>Ga0326727_10023024_pt1 | contig 11957 bp, 7 predicted proteins | sample MB2enrmetagenome_FD_207643 | JGI IMG/M metagenome (GOLD analysis project Ga0326727, IMG submission 207643) | Lab enriched peat soil microbial communities from McLean, Ithaca, NY, United States - MB29MY | ecosystem: Environmental > Terrestrial > Soil > Wetlands > Peat | place: USA: New York... | reverse complement strand
TGTCACGTCACGGGCAGCAATCGGCAATTTGGAGACAGACCATGTCGATCTGGCGAAAATTAACGAGCGGGCTCCGCACGCTGTTCCACAAGGAAAAGGTGGAACAAGAGATGGACGAAGAACTGCGCGGTTACCTGGACGCGGCGGCGAAAGATAAGGTACGCACGGGCATGAGCAATGAGCAAGCCCTCAGAGCGGCGCGCGTGGAGATGGGCAGCCTGGAGGGGGTGAAGGAAGAAATTCGCAGTGCCGGTTGGGAATCGACACTGGAAACATTCTGGCAGGACATCCGCTACGGCGGGCGCCAACTCAAACGGAACCCAGGATTCACAGCGGTCGTGGTGATGACCCTGGCGCTGGGGATTGGCGCCAACAGCGCCGTCTTTAGCGTTCTCAACGGGCTCTTTCTGCGGGGACTTCCGGTTCCTGAACCCGAGCGACTCGTATCTTTCTCGGACACGAACTTCACCTGGGCGGATTACACGGCGTACCGCGATCAGGCGCAATCGTTCGCGAGCCTCTCGGCCAGCTACGCCTTCCCTTTCACGGCGAACCTGAATTCCACCCGCCCGCCGCAGCACATTTACGGCACCCTCGTCACCGGAAACTTCCTCGCCACCTTGGGGGTCAGGCCAGCGCTGGGCCGCGGCTTCGCGCCGGACGAAGATCAGATTTCGTCGCCGAAGCCCGTGGTGATGCTGAGCTACCAGTTTTGGCGGCGCCAGTTCGGTGGCGACCCGGCACTGCTGGGAAGGGCGATTCGGCTCAACAACGCGAGCTACACGGTGGTGGGCGTGATGCCCAGCGACCTTCGCACCGTGGACATTGGCATGGCCCCGGACCTTTGGGCTCCCATGGCCGCGCTGCCGCAACTCGACCTTGCGGAGGCCCAGGCCCATGCGTTCACGACCGACGAGGAGGGATTTTGGATTTTCGGCCGCCTGAAACCCCGGGTATCGGTTCAGGAGGCGCAGGCGGAAGCCAACGCGATTAATGACCGGCTGCGCCAGGCCGCCGGAAAAAAGGAAAAGCGGCCCGTGGCGCTCGCCACGGTCGGAGTGCTTCCGGGCGAGCTGGGCAGGATGTTTCTGGGAGTTTCGGCAGTGGTTATGGTGATCGCCGGCCTGGTGCTGCTGATTGCTTGTGTAAATGTCGCGAATCTGCTGCTGGCGCGAGGAACTTCCCGGCGAAGGGAAATCGCCATTCGACTGGCGATCGGAGCGGGCCGCGGGCGGGTGATCCGGCAATTGATGACCGGGAATCTCATTCTGTCATTTCTGGGCGCGGCCGGTGGATTACTTCTCGCGTGGGCCGCCACCAGGGCCATGGCCAGCGTGCGCCTTCCCATGGACTGGCCGATTATCCTTAATTTTGTCCCCGATCTGCGCGTTCTGCTGTGGACGGCGGGAATCGCCATCTTGACCAGCCTGATGTTCGGGCTTGCACCGGCGGCGCGTGCCACGCGACTGGACGTGAACGCCTCTCTTAAGGATGGCAACTCGGCATCCACCGGCTTCGCTGCCCGATGGACGCGCAGTGGGTTGGTCATGGTGCAAGTGGCGGTTTCGGTGGTCGTGCTGGTTGCCGCCACGCTTTTCCTGCGCAGCCTCTGGAACGGGTTTGCAATCGACTTGGGGTTCCGCCCGGAGAACCTCCTGATCGTGAGGCTGGACACCACGGCTCAGGGCTATTCCCGGCAACGCAGCGCGCTCTTTTTCCAGCAACTCGATGAGCGGTTGAACAGGCTGCCCGGCGTGCGCTCCGCAAGTCTGGTGGCGCCGCTGCCGCTGGGCATCGCCAGCAGTGGCAGCAATATTTCGGTCCTCGGAACATCCCGCAGCATCTATGCAAACCGGCATTTGGTGGGACCGCGCTATTTCGAGACCATGGGGATTCCCCTGCTGAGGGGCCGCGACTTCCACGATGTCACGGCGTCATCGCCGCCCGTGGCGGTCATCAACCGCGTGATGGCCGAACACTTGTTCCCGGGCGAGAATCCCATTGGGCAGCGTGTGGGTTGGGGGTTCCGAAGCCAGAGATGGGTCTACGAAATCGCCGGTGTGGTGGGTAACACGAAGTCCAAGACGATCGGGGAAGAGCTCGCGCCATGTCTTTACGAGCTCGCCGCCCAAAACGAAAAGGACCTGGAGAGTTTCTCATCGTTCGGCGGCTTGAGCCTGGTGGTCAAGACGCTGGGGAAACCCCAGGCTCTCGCCCCACTGGTTCAGCAGGAAGTGGAAAGCCTCGACCCCGGCATGCCGGTGTACGGTGTGGAAACCATGGAGGAGCAAGTCGGAAAGTCGTTAGTGGTGGCGCGCCTGGCCGCGTGGTTCCTGGGAGCGTTCGGGTTCCTGGCCTTGACCTTGGCAGCGGTCGGATTGTATGGCCTGATGAGCTACAGCGTCGCCGCCCGCACCCGTGAGATCGCCATCCGCATAGCTCTGGGAGCATCCACCGAAAGGACACTGTCCATGCTCGCCCGGCAAGGCCTGAGTATCGTCGGGGTGGGTCTGGCGGCGGGGCTCGCCGCGAGCTTTGCGATTGGTCGCCTTGTTTCCAGCCTTCTGTATGGGGTTGGCAGCTTTGATACCCCGACCTTCATTGCCGTGCCCATTGTCCTGGTGTGCGTAACCTGTTTCGCCATCCTGCTGCCCGCCCGCCGGGCCACCAAGGTCGATCCCATGGTGGCGCTGAGGTATGAGTAGGACAGTGGCTAGTGGTTAGTGGCTGGTGGCTGGTGGCTAGTGACACAGGCACTCCTGCCTGTGCTGAGGATTGATGCATTCCATGCATCGTGGCACAGGCACTCCTGCCTGTGCTCAGGATTGATGCATTCCATGCATAGAACACAGGCAGGAGTGCCTGTGTCATTGGGATCAAGCGGCAATCTGGAGGCAGAAGATGTCGATCTGGCGAAGTCTAACCAGCGGGCTCCGCACGCTGTTCCGTAAGGAAAAGGTGGAACAGGAGATGGATGAGGAGCTGCGAGGATACCTGGACGCGGCGGCAAAAGATAAGGTGCGCGCGGGCATGAGCAATGACCAGGCCCAGCGCGCTGTGCGCGTGGAGATGGGCAGCATAGACGGCGTGAAGGAAGAAATCCGCAGCGCCGGCTGGGAATCGACCTTGGAAACGATCTGGCACGACCTTCGCTTCGGCGCGCGCCAGCTCAAGCGGAACACCAGCTTCACCGCCGTGGCGGTACTCACTCTTGCTCTCGGCATCGGGGCGAACACCGCCATTTTTTCTGTGGTCAGCGCCGTGCTCATTCGCCCCTTGCCGTATTCCCACCCGGAACGCATCGTCTTCCTATGGGGTGCGCCGGTATTCGAGAGAGTTGCAAAGGCCGGGCCCCAGGGAGAACTTGCCCTTGTTGATTGGTTCAGCCATACGCGCTCTTTCGAAGACACGGCCCTATACCAGAGCGGCGAGGTAAACCTGGCGGGGGCCGATCAGCCTGACCGCGTAAAGGCTTCGCAAGTCACCACCGATTTCTTCCGGGTTCTGGGCATTCAACCTCATGGCCGCGCTTTCCTTGCCGAGGAATCCGTGCCCGGACGTGACCAAGCCGTCATCCTGAGCGACCAACTGTGCCGCCGTTTCGGCGCGCCCGCTGATGTGATCGGCCGCTCGGTGCTCGTGAACGGAATTTCCTTTACGGTGGTGGGGGTTATGCCCGCGGGATTCACCTTTCCGGGCAAGACCCAACTCTGGATGCCGCTCCCTCTGCCCTGGAATTTCCAAGCGAGCCACATCAACGCCGACACCATCTTCTTCACCCCCATAGCTCGGCTGCGCCCGGGCGTAAGTCTGGCGCAAGCTCGTGACGAGGTTCTCCGCGTCGCCTTCCCGGTCTCGCAGGCCAATGCGGATGAGGCGCGCAAGGAATTCGAAATCAAGCCCCTGCGGGAATCCTTGGTGGGCAACAATCGCCCCGTGCTCTGGTTGCTCCTGGGGGCGGTGGGCTTCGTCCTGCTCATCGCTTGTGCGGACGTGGCCAATCTGCTTCTCGCGCGCGCGGTGGTGCGAGAAAAAGAGATGACCGTGCGCGCCGCTCTGGGCGCAACCCGCTCGCGCCTCTTTAGCCAAAACCTGGCCGAAAGCCTGTTGCTCTCCTGCCTCGGAGGCTCGGCGGGATTGTTGCTCGCCTCTTGGAGCCTGGGGGGCATTCGTCTGTTGGTGCCCGCCAACATGCTTCCTTCCGGACCGATTCGCATCGATGGCGGAGTTCTGGTGTTCACACTGGGCGTCTCACTCGCCAGCGGCCTTCTTTTCGGGGTGTTTCCTTCGCTGCATGCTTATCGATCCGATCTCAGCCGGTCACTCAAGCAAGGTGGACACCTCGCATCCTCAGATCGAGGTTTGCTGGGGCACACCCGATCCTTGTTGACGGTGGTAGAAGCGGCCTTGTCACTCGTATTGCTCGTGGGCGCGGGCCTGTTTCTGCGGAGTTTCTCGCGCCTTGGTGAAGTGAACCCGGGATTCAATCCGGAGCGGCTGATGACGACCCAGGTCAACCTCGCTGAGGGTCTTTACCAGGCTTCCGCAAAACGCATCGAGTTCTACGAAGGCGTGCTGGAACGTGTCGCGGCGCTTCCCGGCGTGCGCAGTGCGGCTTTCACCAGCAACCTGCCCTTGAGCGGAACTGTGGCTACCTCCGCCTTCCGGTTGCAGGTCAAAGAGGAATCGCCCCACGCGGGCCCGGAAGGCGATGCCCAATTTGCTCTGCTCTCCGGGGTCAGCCCCAGCTATTTCCGCGCCATGGGGATCCCCCTGCTCGCGGGGCGCTTGTTCACCAACGCGGATGGCGAAGGCGCGCCCAAGGTCGCGATCGTCAGCGAATCCCTGGCCCGCGCCTACTGGCCGGGTGAAATTCCCTTGGGCAAGCACCTCAGCTTCCCAGGGCAGGTGCCTGACTGGCGGGAGATTGTGGGGGTGGTGGGAGATACCCGGCACGCCAGCCTCGCCGCCCAGCCCTCGGAGGATCTGTACTTCCCGCTCCGGCAAAACGCCAGTTATGCTTGCTTCCTGATTATTCGTACCGAGGGAACCCCGGCGTTGATTGCCGCGGAGGTGCGCCGCACCGTGGCGGAAGTGGACCGCAACGAACCCCTGGCGGATTTCCTCACCATGGAGCAACACATATCGAACTCCATGGCGGGCCCGCGCTTTCGTACCGTCCTGCTCGGCATCTTTGCATTTCTGGCCTTGACGCTGGCGGTGGTGGGTCTGTACGGTGTGATGTCTTACACGGTCAGCCAGCGGACGCGCGAGATCGGCATTCGCGTCGCCATGGGCGCCCGGCGGGAAGATGTGCTGAGGTTGGTGGTGGGGCAAGGGTTCAGGCTCACTCTGGTGGGAGTGGGGATGGGGATTGCCGGCGCGCTGGCGCTCAGCCGCTTCTTGTCGAGTCTACTTTACGGAGTCAGGCCCGTCGATCCGTTCACGTTTGTTGCCGCATCGCTGGCCCTGACGGTGGCCGCTCTGCTTGCCAGTTACATCCCCGCCCGCCGGGCCACCAAGGTCGATCCCATGGTGGCGCTGCGCTACGAGTAATTGCCGATTGATGCCCGTGGCACAGGCACTCCTGCCTGTGCTCAGATTTGATGCATTCCATGCATAAGACACAGGCAGAAGTGCCTGTGCCACGGGCATCGTTCATTCCTCAATCGACAATCGGCAATCCAAACTCGGCCATCCGGCAAAACTCCCCTCCCCATTGCATTGTGCGGCGCTCAGGCGTATCTTTTGTGGCCGGCGGAAACCGGACCATGGAAATTCCGGTTCAGAGATCGACAGCCGCCACCGCACTAACATAGCGCAGTTACACCCAGAGTAAGCACCCGCGTGACCATCGGGAGGTTCGCATGACAAACCCACCAGAAACACCAGCCCTCGATGCAGGCTTGCCCCCAACCACTTGCTGGAGAGGGCCAGCATCGCAATCCGCCGCCACCCCGGCGGGTACCCTCAGGGGCACAAGGGGAAATCTGACTCCGGAGAATTGCTGCATATGCTTTCTGGCGTTCATGACGCTGGCGGGGGTCTTCGCCGCGCCTGCCTGGTCGCAGAAAATATCCAATTTCGATCGGGCCAGAACACTGGATATGTTGAACGATGTCGCCCGCGATGTTCAAAAGTATTACTACGATCCAAATTTCCATGGCTTGGATTGGGATGCGAAGGTTCGCGAGGCGCGGGACAAAATTCGCGCCGAAACCTCCCTGAATATGTCCATCGCGCACGTCGCGGCAGCGCTCGACTCGCTTAACGATTCCCACACCTTCCTCCTCCCGCCACCTCGCCCCTACCGGCATGATTACGGCTTTCAAATGGAAATGGTCGGCGACCGGTGTTTCATCACCCGAGTGCGCCCGGAATATGACGCGGAAGCCCAGGGTCTGAAACGTGGAGACGAGCTTCTGGCCATGAACGGGTACCATCCTTCCCGCGATAACTTATGGAGAATAGACTACGCCTTCCGATTGTTGCGCCCGCAACCCGGACTGCACCTCGCGCTTCGCAACCCGGAGGGTCAAGAACGCGTGGCCAATGTGGCGGCGAAAATCATACCCACCAAAAAGGTCATAAACCTGACACTTTCCGGCGCCTCTGACATATGGGACGTCGTGCGCGAGGGAGAGAACCAGGAACGTCTCATGCGCGCCCGCACCGTCGATATGGGCGATGCGTTGATGATCCTCAAACTGCCCGTGTTCTTGTTCGACCAGGAAGAAATTGACGACTTGATGGGCAGGGCGCGCAAACACCAGGCGCTCATCGTGGACCTGCGGGGAAACCCCGGGGGAGCGATCGATACGCTGAAGTACCTCGTGGGCGGTATTTTTGAAGACGAGGTCAAAATCGCGGATCGAGTCGGCCGCAAGGAAATGAAGCCCGAAGTCGCCAAATCCCGGGGGAGCAGAGCCTTCACCGGGAAGATCGTGGTGCTGGTGGATTCCAAGTCCGCATCGGCGGCGGAACTCTTCGCCCGCATCGTGCAACTGCAAAAGCGCGGGTTGGTGGTCGGCGACCGCTCCTCCGGCAGTGTTATGGAAGCCAGACACTATGATCACCAGATTGGCCAGGACAACATCGTGCCCTTTGGCGTCTCCGTCACCGAGTCTGACCTTATTATGAGCGATGGCAAAAGCCTGGAGCATTCCGGGGTCACTCCCGACGAATTGGTCCTTCCCACTGCCGCCGACATGGCGAATAATCGCGACCCGGTGCTTTCCCGTGCAGCGGAAATGCTCGGTGTCAAAATCAGCCCCCAGGACGCCGGAAAAATCTTCCCGTTCGAGTGGCCGAAAGAGTAGGCGGCGCACCCATTACCAAGTGGCCAGTGGCACAGGCACTCCTGCCTGTGCACAGGGCAGATGCATCCTGATGCATCGTGCACAGGCAGGAGTGCCTGTGCCACTGGCATCGTTCATTCCTCAATCGGCAATCGACAATCGGCAATCGCCAATGGCCCGATGACCCGATGGCCCGATCGGCAGATGGCCCAATTCCTCGGAACTCTGGTAGACTCAATCCTGACAGGGCGCGACAACCAAAATACATTCGAGGGTAGGTCTTTACGATGCGATTGAGATTCTTGCTGGGGCTTCTGCTGCTGGCTTGTGCAAGCGCCGCGGCGCAAACGGCGATGGTGCATCATCACACGCCGGACTCCGGGGCCAAGTTCCGCGAGCTTCCCCCGCCGCCCTTGATGCAAGGGATTGGCGAGGCCAGCCTGAAGATCACCACCAACTCCGAGCAGGCCCAGGCCTATTTCAATCAAGGGCTCAAGCTCCTGCACTGCTTCTGGGATTTTGAGGCCTACCGCGCCTTCAAGGAGGCCGCGCGCCTGGACCCTTCCGCGGCCATGGCCTACTGGGGCGTGTACGAGGCCCTGAAATTGAGCGGGCGCCACGGAAGCATCCAGGAGGAGATGGACGCCGCGCTCGACAAGGCCAAGTCGCTCGCCGGCCATGCGTCCGACCACGAGCAACTGTACATTCGAGCCGCCGGGCATCAGGGCAAGGCGGACGGTTCGAGTGACTCCGCCGCCTACCGTCAGGTGATGGAGACCCTGATCGATCGCTACCCCGACGATCTGGATGCCCAGGCGTTCCTGGCCTTGGAGGAAATGCACGGCTACAAAACCAATGGGCACCCGCGCGACGGCGAACTCTACTCGCAAGCCATTCTGCGCAATCTGCTGGCGGCGCATCCTGACGACGCCGCCGCCAACCACTACTGGATTCACGCCATGGAAGACAGCTCGCGGCCCGAAGAGGCCCTGCACAGCGCCGACGTCCTCGGAAAACTCGCGCCCAACTCCGGCCACATGGTCCACATGCCGGGCCACATCTATTGGCGAGTCGGAGATTACGAGCGCGCGCGGCAATCCTTCGCGGCGGCCGTGCGCGTGGACGAAGCCTACATGGCGGCTCAGCAAATCCATCCCGAGGAAGACTGGAACTACGCTCATAACCTCGCCTATCTGATCGCGGCGTGCGCGGAGGCCGGCCGCTATCAGGAAGGACTGGAGTGGGCCGCGAAGCTGCGCGGCATGCCCGCTCCCACCGGCATGACCTCCGCCCGTTTCGCAATTTGGGCCGGCGGAAGCGTGGCGCGCGTGCGCATCCGCTTCAGCGACTGGAAGGCCGTGGAGGGTGAAGCCATCGAGTTTGGAACCGAGGCGGACAAAGCCAGTCCGGCAGCGAAGGATTACGCCGAGGGCCTCAGCCTCTACGCCAAGGGCATGGCCGCCGTCGAACACAGCGATGCAAAGGCGGCAGCCAAGCAGTCAGAGGCTCTCGACGCCATGCTCTGGCGGCTTCAGGCGTCCAAGTCCAAAGAGATGGATAAGGATGAGGACATGGACAAAACCAAGAACCAGGAACCCGAGGAGGATGACCCCACCACCGTCCTGGATATCCTCGGGACCATGTCACTCGATCTGCGCGCCAACCTCAAAAGCCTCCAGGGCGACGCTGCAGAGGTCCTGCAGCTCTTTCAAAAGGCCATCGAAAACGAGAAGGACCTCGGCTACTCCGAGCCGCCGCAATTTTACCGTCCGGAACAGGAAAGCTTTGGCTACGCCTACCTGAAAACCCGGCAGTGGGAAAAAGCTCGCGACGCCTTTGCGCAGGCTTTGCAACAACGGCCCAAGAGCGGCCACGCTCTCTACGGCCTTGCCCGGTCCTACGCGCTGGGCGGCGATGTGCCGAAAGCCGTCCAGGCTTACCACGATTTCCTGGCAAGCTGGGAACATGCCGACCCGGACTTACCACAAATCAAGCAGGCCAAGTCGTGGCTTGCCGCACACGCACCGTGATCTTGCGGAACAGCGCCGCGTCGCAAATGCCGGCTTGCTCGCAGAATCATCATCGGGATTCTCCTTCCGGCGTTTCGTGAATGCCGACAGCGTTGACGACATATCTTCGAAGGCCTAACATCACGGAAGATGCAACCCACCGTTCTAAAGCCGGACCAGAGTGCAGCGGAAAAGGCCGTCGATGCGGAAGGCCGCGGGCCCTCGCGCCTCTGGCTGTACGGAATCTGGGCGGCGATGGCGGCGGGGCTGATGTGGTACGCGCAAACCCTGGCCTTCACCGATGACGAAGGGTTCCACCTGCTCGCGGCGCAACTCATCAAGGGAGGCATGCGCCCCTACCTGGACTTCTGCTTTCCCCAAGCGCCGCTCAACGCCTACTGGAATGCTTTTCTCATGCGGCTTTTCGGCGAAACCTGGCGCGGCCCTCACGCCCTGGCGGCGCTGGAAACCTCGGCAGCCACGGTGCTGGCGGCGCAATTCGTCCTCGCCCGTCTTCCCGAGCGCCCCTGGCGGGTGGCCGGCGCCATCGCCGCCACCATCGTGATCGGCTGCAATATCAACCTCGTGGAATTCGGCCCCCCTGGGCCAGGCGTACGGCATTTGCCTCTTCACTACCGTATGCGCCTTTCGACTTGCGGTGCTTGCGGTGGAACGGCGCGGGTGGTGGCTGGCCCTCGCCAGCGGCGCTTGCGCCGGCGCCGCCGCGGCATCTTCCCTGCTCGCCGCCGCTGTGGCCCCGGTGCTGGTCATCTGGATATGGCGGTGCAACCGCGCCGGAGGCCGGTGGAGCATGGCCGCGGCCAGCGCGGGCGGAGCGGTGATTCCCTTCCTGCCGGTGATTTGGCTGGCGGCGCAGTCCCCGTGGGTGGTTTGGTTCAATATCGCCAAATACCAGCTCTCCTATCGCGTGGTTTACTGGCCCGATCCCCTGCCTCACGATCTGGATACCCTTACCGGATGGCTCGCCGACCCGCAATCGCTCCTGCTGGGATTGCTGGCAATCTTTGGCGTCGTTTACATCGCCAGGCGCTCCGACTGGGCCCGTGAGCGCCGCTCGGAATTCTATCTCTGCGGCTGGCTGGCCTTGGGCATCACCGCGGAGCTGGCCGTTGCCCATCCCACCTTCGGGCGTTACTTCTGCCTGGTAACTCCCTGGGCGGGAATCCTCGCCGTGGTGGGCCTGCACGCCCTCGGCTCGCGCGTGCTCCAACCGGCGAAGCCGTTCTGGCCGGTGTTGATCCTCAGCCTCATTTGCGCCGGAGCGCTGGCCCGCAGCCTTGGCGACAACCTCAGTGATTCCCTTACCTGGAGGGATTACGAAGCCGTGGCACGCAGGCTCCGCGAAGTCACCCCTCCCGGCAAGCAGATTTTCACCGAGGAGGAAGTGTATTTTCTGTTGCGGCGCCGCCCACCCCCAGGTATGGAATTCGGATATTCACATAAGTTGGAACTTGCCCCCGCCGTGCTTGCCAAACTGCATATTACTTCTGAAGATATGCAGAAAAAACAGTTGGCGGCCGGCGCCTTCGCCACTGCTGCCACCTGCGACAATGATACCCTTGGCGAGTACGCCCTGGACAAGACCTTCCACCAAAAGGACGATCTGCACGGCTGCTCGGTTTTTTGGGACTGGGAGCCGCCCGCCCCCGGAAAAAAGTAGCCTTCTGCCTACTGCCTCCTGCCTACTGCTTTCTGCCTTCTGCCTACTGCTTACTGCTCTCCACCAACTCCCCGCGCATCACGGTAACGGCCTGCCCGCCCAGCTTGACGCGATTGCCCTCCAGGCGGACCCTCACCACCCCGCCGCGCGCCGAGGCCTGGTAAGCAACGAACTCGGTTTTGCCGAGGTGTTTCGCCCAGTAGGGTCCAAGCACGCAGTGGGCCGAGCCGGTCACGGGATCTTCATCCACCCCCACGTTGGGGGCAAAGAACCGCGAGACGAAATCGAATTCCCCGCCTTCGGCCCGCGCGGTCACAATCACCCCGCGCGCCTTCGTCTTTTTCAGCAGGGTAAAGTCAGGTTCGAGCTTGCGTACGGTCTGCTCGCAGTCCGCCTCCACCAGATAATCAAACTGGCTCTTGCCCACGTAGCGCGGCGTAATGCCCAGCCCCGTCGTCAATTCGCCCCAGGGCGTGGCGGGCTCCTCCGGCTTGGCGGGAAAATCGAGCTCGATCCATTCGCCCTGCCGCTCCGCGGTGAGCAAGCCGCTCGCCGTGTAGAAGCGCGCCTGCTCCTCCGGCCTGAGCACGCCCGTCTCCCACAAGATGTGCGCGCTGGCCAGCGTCGCGTGCCCGCACAACTCCACTTCCACCGTGGGCGTAAGCCAGCGCAAGTTGAAACCGTCGTCCTTCGGCACCAGAAAGGCCGTCTCCGACAGGTTCATCTCCCGCGCCACATTGCGCATCCACTCTTCCGACGGCGGAGCGGGCAGAATGCAAACCGCCGCCGGATTCCCCGCAAACGCCTGGCTAGTGAATGAGTCCACCTGGTAAATTGTCTGGCCCATAGTGCTACCCTTCCTCCATTACAATTCGAAATTGGCTATGCCGAAGGCACTTTGGACTGCGGCGGCTCGACGCCGCTTTTGCTCGCCGCGACTCGTTGCGGCGCACCACCGACCGCTGACGA
>Ga0326727_10023022_pt1 | contig 11957 bp, 12 predicted proteins | sample MB2enrmetagenome_FD_207643 | JGI IMG/M metagenome (GOLD analysis project Ga0326727, IMG submission 207643) | Lab enriched peat soil microbial communities from McLean, Ithaca, NY, United States - MB29MY | ecosystem: Environmental > Terrestrial > Soil > Wetlands > Peat | place: USA: New York... | reverse complement strand
GCCTTGGAACTCATTTTTTAAGGAATGGGGTCAACTGACCTGCCGCGCCGCGCGCAGGGCGGGTCCAGGGCAGCGCCCTGGCCTTCCTTGGAGCCATCATCAAGCGCGATTTGGTATAAGGGCGGGCATGAAGCTAGAGCCGCGCCGCACTGAGGAATTCCTGCGCGACCCCGGCCGCACCCGCGCGGTGCTGCTCTACGGCGACGATGTGGGGCTGATCCGCGAACGGGCCACGCGGCTGGTGCGGCTGGTGGCGGGCTCGGCTGACGATCCGTTCCGCGTGGTGGAGCTGGAGCGCGACGGCACGGGTGCCATCCCGGCGGAGATGGCGGCGCTGTCGCTGACGGGCGGGCGGCGGGTCGTGCGGGTGCGCGATGTGGGCGATGCTGCCACCTCGCCCGTGCAGGCCGCCCTGGCCGCGCCGGGGGAGGCGCTGCTGGTGCTGGAAGCGCCGGGGCTGCCGGCGAAGTCGAAGCTGCGTGCGCTGATCGACAAGGAAGCAGACGCGGTTTCCATCGGCTGCTACCCGGCCGAAGGACGCGCCCTGGAGCAGACCATTCGCGGCGTGCTGAACTCGGTGAGGGTTACGGTGGAGGAGGATGCCCTGGCTTGGTTGACGGGGCAACTCGGTGCCGACCAGGCGGTGACGGTCAGCGAGGTTGAGAAGCTGGCGCTGTTCGTCGGCCCCGGCGGTCGCGTGGACATGGCCGCCGCGCGGGAATGCGTGGGCGACCTGGCGGGGTTGTCGTTGGAGGATGCTCTGTTCGCGGCGACGGCCGGCGAGGTGGCGGCGGCCGACCGGGCGCTGGAACTCGCGCTGGCCGAGGGGGCGGCGCCGGTGCAGGTGGCGCGGGCGGGGCTCGGGCATGTGCAGCGCCTGCAGCGGGCACGGGCGGCGATGGCGGACGGCGTTTCTGCCGCGGAGGCGGCGCGGGCGGTGCGGCCGCCGCTGTTCTTCCGCCGCCAGACGGCTTTCACCCAGGCGCTCACGACGTGGTCGCCGCCGGCGCTGGAATGGGCCGCGCAGCGGTTCTGGGATGCCGAGCGGGCCTGCAAGCGGACCGGGGCGCCGGATATGACGATTGCACGAAATGCGGTGGCCGGCGTGGCGCAGCGGGCGGCGGCGGCGCGGCGGCGTTAAGAAATCCTGGGGCGCTGCCCTTGGAACGAGGCAACGTCATCGCACGTCGATCGGCACCGCCGTGACGCTGTTGAACGCGGCCCCGCCGGTGCCCACGCTGATCGTCGACCACACCAGATACACGATCACCCGCTTCTCCGGGTCGTACATCCGTGTCACCCGCACTTCCTTGAAGAACACGCTCATCTTCTCGTTGAACACGATCTCGCTTTTCGGCAGGCCGCCGTCGCGCAGGGTGACCGGCCCGGTGGCGCGGCAGGCGATGGAGTACCGGTTCGGGTCGGTCGCCAGCCCCAGCGACCCCATCACCCCGCCCGTTTCGGCCCGCGACACATAGCAACTGACCCCGTCCACCCGCGGGTCGTCGTAGCGGTCCACAACCACCCGGTCGTTACGGCCGATCAGTTTGAACGTGGTGTCCACCTCGCCGATGCGCGTCTGCGCGAGCGCCGGAACGGGACCGGCCAGAGCCATCATGGCAGCAACGATCGACGGAAACCAACGAACGCGGATCATGAATTCTCCTGTGGCCGCGCAAATCGCGCGAACGACGCGGCGAGAATCTGGTAGATCGGCCGCTTGAAGTCCACCGCCAGCACCGGCAATTCTTCGAGACAGGTCCAGCGCCAGGCGTCGAATTCGGGATGCGGGTCGGCGTCCAGCCGGATGTCGGCGTCGCGGCCGAGAAAGCGCAGCGCGAACCAGCGCTGCCGCTGTCCCCGGTAACGCCCGCCCAGCGCCACGCCCAGCAGCGCATCCGGCAATTCGTAGGTCAGCCAGTCCGGGTGCTCGCCGATGATCTCGGCGCGGTCGGTGCCGATCTCCTCGGCCAGTTCCCGCAGCACCGCCGCCGCCGGGTTCTCGGCGGCATCGATGCCGCCTTGCGGCAATTGCCAGCCGCCCGGCGCGCCTTCGGCATTCGGCAAATCGGCGCGGCGAGCCACGAACACGCGGCCGGCCGCGTCAAACAGCACCGCGCCGACATTCGGCCGGTACGGCAGGCGCTCGCGCAGGGCGGGGCGGGTCATGGCGGCGGATTCCTCGCGGGTTCGGCGGCGTTCTCCGAGGGCGGCGGCACCAGGGCGCTCACCGGCACCAGGGCGATGCCGCGCGATCCCAAAGTCGCGGTCCAGGCCGCGAGCCGCTCGACCGTCACCGGTGCGGGCTGCCCGGCCACGCCCAGCGCGCTGCCGCGGTCGCGTGCCACCTGCTCCAGCCGCGCCAGCTTGGCCTCGATATCCGCACGCCCCGGCGGGTCGTCGATCACTAGGTCGGCGACGCGCCGGCCGGGACGGGCCAGCGACGGCGCGCCGGGCCGCACCGGCACCGCGAGCGGATCAATATACAGCAGGCCGCGCCCGGCCAGTTCCTCCAACACCGTCGTCATCTGGCCGCTGGCGCTGAACCGGTCGCCGCGCAGGCCGCTCATGGCCGAGGTGGCCCCCACATAGCCGGCGATGCGCGACAGTGCCCAGACCAGCCGGTCGTGGTTTTCGGCCGGCGACAGCCCGGTCAGCAGCGAGCGGTTGCCGGCATCGTTCAGCGGGTAGCCGAGCGGCTCCATCGGAATGGACACCAGAGTCTCGTGCCCGGCGGAGCCGGCCTGCTCCAGCAGCCCGGCCGGCCGCGGCGCATAGGGCGAAATGGCCAGCGAGATCGCCGGCGGGGTGGCGCGGACCGCTTCCTCGCTGTCGAGTTCCGCCATGCCGAGACCGGCCAGCAGCACGGCCACGCGCGGCCTGCGGTCGGCCGCATCGAACCGGGCCGCATAAGCCTGCATGGGCATCCGCCCGTCGGGGCCGATGCGCGGCAGCATCGTGTCGTCCGACCCGGGCACCGGTTCCAGCAACGCCGCAACCGGTGCCGGGATGGCGATATCGGCCGCCCGGTCCGGCCGCGGTGCCGGCCGCGAGGTTGGCCCGGCAGCCGCCGGCGGGGCAGCGGCGGGCGCCATCGCCGCCAAGGGGGGGTGTGGCGCCGGAGGGCCGAGCAGCTGCAACACCACCGCTCCCACGGCGCCCAGGCCCAGCACGGCTGCCCAGAACCAGCCGAGCGCGACCCAGGCGGCCGACCGGCGCCCTGCCGCCGGCCGAAACCGTGCCGCGTGCCGGAGATCCTGCAGCCGGATCATCGGGCCGTCCCCTTACGCTGCCGGACCGAAAGCGCGCCTGCAGCCGCGCCTAGCGGGTGGCGTGCTTGCTCGCCGGCATGGCGCGCACCACCGCCAGCGCCTGCTGCAGCTGGAAGTCGGTTTCCGGCTTGGTGGCGTCGTAGGTCGGCCAGTTCTCCGGCGGCAGTTTGGGAATGTCATGCACCACCGGCGGCAGGTCGGTGCGCGGCGGCGCCGAGGTTTGGGCGGTGCCGCCCGAATTGGTCAGCGCCCGGTTCAGGTCGGCTTCCCGGTCCGGCAGGAAATGCGGCTTTTCCTCGCGGGTCGCCGCCACTTCCACGTCCGGGGTAATGCCCAGCCCCTGGATCGACCGGCCGGAGGGCGTGTAGTAGCGCGCCGTGGTCAGCCGCATGGCCCCGTTGCCGGCCAGCGGGATGACCGTCTGCACCGACCCTTTGCCGAAGCTGCGCGTGCCCAGCAGGATCGCCCGCTGATGGTCCTGCAGCGCGCCGGCGACGATCTCGCTGGCCGACGCCGAGCCGCCGTTGATCAGCACCACCACCGGCAGGCCGCCGGTGATGTCGCCGCCTTTGGCGTTCCAGCGCTGGCTGTCCTCGGCGTGGCGGGCCCGGGTGGACACGATCTCGCCCTGCTCGATGAAGTCGTCCGACACGGCCACCGCCTGGTCGAGCAGCCCGCCCGGGTTGTTGCGCAGATCCAGCACGATGCCGCGCAGCTTGTCCCCCGATTCCTGCTTCAGCGCCGCCAGGGCCCGGCGCAGCCCGCTATCGGTCTGCTCGTTGAAGCTGGTCACCCGCAGATAGGCGATGTCGCCGCCTTCCAGGTGCGACTTCACCACCTGGATGCGGATCACCTCGCGGGTCAGCGCCACTTCCAGCGGGGCGTCCTGACCTTCGCGGCGGATGGTCAGCTTGATCTTGGAGTTGGGTGCGCCGCGCATCTTGTCGACCGCTTCGTTCAGGCTCAGCCCCTGCACGGTCTGGCCGTCCAGCGCCAGGATCAGGTCGCCCGACTTGATGCCGGCCCGGCTGGCAGGGGTGTCATCGATCGGGCTGATCACCTTGATGAAGCCGTTTTCCTGCGTCACCTCGATGCCGAGCCCGCCGAACTCGCCGCGGGTCTGCACCTGCATGTCGCGGAAGGATTTCGCGTTCATGTAGTTGCTGTGCGGGTCGAGCCCGGTCAGCATGCCGTTGATGGCATTTTCGATCAGGTCGCGGTCGTTTACCGGTTCGACATATTCGGCGCGCACGCGCTCGAACACGTCGCCGAACAGGGTCAGCAGGCGATAGGTTTCGGCCCGGCCGCTGTCCTGCGCCAGCGCGGCGGGCAGAATCTGCCAGCCGAATGGACGGCCCAGCAAGCCGGAGGCCGGGCCGATCGCCACGCCAGCGCCGAAAGCGGCTCCCAGCAGCAGGCCGGTGCGAAGCTTCATCGAAGGTTTCCTCATGCGCCTTGGCGCAAAATCTGGTCACGGCCGGCGGGATTTCACCCTGGACCCTTCTCTATCTATCGTGCAACTCGGCTTGCCAGGAAAGCGTTAACACGCTGGCCTCGGTCAGCCTTTGGCACGCAGATAGGGGGCCGGGTTCACCGGCTGCCCGCCCTTGCGCAGCTCCAGGTACAGTCCCGGCCGCTTTCCGCCGGCGCGCGGATCCCAGTCCGGCATAACGCCGACCGGCTCGCCCGCGCTCACCGGCTCGCCAGCCTGCGTGTCCACATGGTCGAACCCGGCCAGCACGGCATGCCAGCCGCCGCCGCAATCGACGATGAGCAACAGGCCGTAGCTGCGGAACGGGTTGGCGAACACCACCCGGCCCGCGCATGGCGAGACCACCCGGGCCCCCGGGGCGGCGCCATAGGTCACGCCGCTGGCCGGTCCCGAATCGCCGTCCTCGCCCCAGCCATGCAGGATGGTCCCGGCCACCGGAGCGGTCAGCTGGCCGTGCGCCTCGCCCAGGCCCGGCGCGGCCGGCCGGGCCAATGCCTCCTGCCGCCGCCGCGCCGCAGTCGCTGCCGTGTCGGCTTCGTGCTTCTGCCGCGCCGCTGCCTCCGCACGGGCGCGTTCCTCGGCCGCTTTCCGCTCCGCCTCCAGACGCGCCAGCGCCGCCCGCAGCGTCTCGGCCCGGGCCGCCTCGGCCGCCGCCCGCCGCGCCGCCTCCGCTGCTTCGTCTTCGGCCGCAATGCGCCTGGCGTGGGTCTGGGCGAGCTGAGCGTCGAGGGCTGCGGCGGCGCGGGCCTGGGCGCTCTGGGCGGTGGCCAGTGCCGGCAGTTCGGCCTCGGTTTGCTGGCGCAGCCGCGTTGCTTCCGCCTGTTCGGCCCGCAACGAGGCGGCGTCCGCCTCCAGCTGGCGGCCGATCGCCCCCAGCACCAGCAGCCCGCGCACGGCTTGTTCCGGGGGCAACGGCACCGCCAGCAACGTCTCGGCCGGATACAGCGCCAGACGCTCCATCACCGGCAGCATCGGTGCCAGCTCGGCGCCGCGCTGCTCCAGCCTCGCCTCCTGATCCCGCTGGCGCTGGGCCAGTCCGGCGACCCGGTTCGCGGCCGCCATGGTGGCGCCTTCCAGGTCGCGCAGGCGGGCTGCCGCCGCCACACGCTCGGCTGCCAGGCGCTGTTCTTCCGTCCGGGCGGCGTGCAGGCGAGCCTCGGCGTCCTGTTGGGGGGTCTGCGCGGCGGCGATGCCGGCGGCCAAAGTGAAGGTGAAAACGAGGAAACAAGGCCAGGGGGCTTTGCCCCCTGGACCCAAACCAAGGGGCAGTTGCCCCTTGGAACCCATTCCCTTAAAGAAAGGGGTCAAGGGGTCCATTGTCCCATCGCGCCGCCGCTTTCAATCATCGCACAAAGGCCGCCCGGTCATCTCCGCCGGCCGCGCCAGCCCCATCAGAGCCAGCAAGGTCGGCGCGACATCGGCAAGCCGCCCGTCATGCAGCGTCGTTGCCGTCGTGCCGGCAAGGATCACGGGCACGACATTGGTCGTGTGCGCGGTGTGCGGCCCGCCGGTTGCCGGGTCGCGCATCAGCTCGCAGTTGCCGTGGTCGGCGGTGACCAGCAGGGCGCCACCCTGGCGCTCGACGGCTTGCCGGATGCGCCCCAGTCCGGCATCCACCGTTTCCACCGCAATGATCGCGGCCGGCAGGCTGCCGGTGTGGCCGACCATGTCGGGATTGGCGAAATTCAGCACGATCAGATCGTATTTCCCGGATTCGATGGCCGCCACCGCCTTGTCGGTCAGTTCCGGCGCCGACATCTCCGGCTGCAGGTCGTAGGTGGCGACCTTGGGCGAGGGCACCATGGCGCGGTCCTCGCCGTGGTTGGGCGTTTCTTCGCCGCCGTTCAGGAAGTAGGTCACGTGCGGGTATTTCTCGGTCTCGGCCAGGCGCAGCTGGGTGCGCCCGGCGCGCGACACCACCTGGCCGAGCAGATTTTCCAGCGTTTCCGGCGGGAACAACGTGCCCAGCCGGGTGGCGAGCTCATCACTGTACTGGCTCATGCCCGTGGCGGCGGCGAAGCGGAGGACGCGCGGGCGGGGAAAGCCGGAAAAATCCGGGTCGGTCAGCGCGCCCAGCAATTCGCGCACCCGGTCGGCGCGGAAGTTGAAGCACAGGATGCCGTCGCCGTCGCGCATGCCCGCGTAGCCGCCGATGACGGCCGGGACGACGAATTCGTCGGTGATGCCGGCGGCGTAGGCCGCTTCCATCGCGGCCACGGGATCGGCGAAGGCCGCCCCCTGGCCTTCGGTGATGGCCAGATACGCCTTGGCCACCCGGTCCCAGCGCTTGTCACGGTCCATCGCGAAGTAACGGCCGGAGACGGTGGCGATGCGCGCGCCCTCTGGCAGGGCGGCCTGGAAGCGCCGGATGTCGTCGCCACCGGATGTCGGCGGGGTGTCGCGCCCGTCCGTGAAGGCGTGCGCGGCCACCTTCACGCCGGCGCGCGCCAGGATACCGGCCAGCGCCGCGGCATGGTCCTGGTGCGAATGCACCCCGCCCGGCGACACCAGCCCCATCAGGTGGCAGGTGCCGCCGCTCTGCCTCAGCGCGGCGATCAGCGCGACCAGGGCCGGTGCCCGCGCGATCGACCCGTCGGCGATCGCCTGGCCGATCCGGGGCAGTTCCTGCATGACCACGCGGCCGGCGCCGATATTCATGTGGCCGACTTCGGAATTGCCCATCTGCCCGTCCGGCAGCCCGACATCCGCGCCGGAGGTGCGGAGGAAGGCGTGCGGGCAGCCGGCCCAGAGCCGGTCGAAGGTGGGGGTGCGCGCCAGCCGGACGGCGTTGTCCGCTGTCTCCTCCCGCCATCCCCAGCCGTCGAGGATCACGAGCATGACTTGGCGTCTTGGCGAAGGCGCGCTCTGCGCGGGGGGGTGGGTCGGCATAAAGGCGGTTCTCCTGGCGCGGGAGGGGCGCGTGTTTCCTACGCCCCCGCCGTTGGGCGGACAACGGAGCGACCGCTGCCGCCGTCATTCCGCCGCCGGCAGTGGCTCGAAGGCCGAAAGCCGCAAAATGCCGGACGCCGCGGCGGCAACATAGGCGGCGTCCAGTTCCGTCCCGACCGACAGATATCCGAGCCGGTGTGCGGCGGCCAGGGTTGCGCCGCCGCCGGCAAACGGATCGTAGATCACGCCTTGGCCAACCGGCAGGATCGCGCGCACCACCTGGCGCATGAATCCCTGCGGCTTCAGCGACGGGTGGGGCGACAGCGACCGCTCCGCCCTGTGCGTCGGCGCCGAGCGGATCACGTCGCGGAATGGTTCGGTTGCGGAAACGCGCCGCAGGCCGCCGGCTCCCCAGCGAAGCAGGTTGGCCGCCACCGTTTTCTCCGAGATCGGCTTGCGGAAGATGCCCCACGGCTCCCATCCCGAGCGAGGCATTACGCTGACCTCCGGGAAGCGGCCCTCGGCGCCTTTCGGCCGGTCGCCGCCGCGCAGGGTCTGCACCAGGCGGATCAGTTCGCCGCGTTTTTCCAGCCCTTCCCGTTCGATCGCCGCGAACACCACGGAAGAAAGCAACGGGTTCGACGCCATGATCAGGTGTCCCCCCGGGACCAGCACGCGCCTGGCGTGCCGGGCGAATGTCGTGAAGAACTCGCCGAGGAGCTGGCGATCCACCGGCGTCAGCACCGTGAAGCGCGGCAGCGGCGACCGGCGGACGCCGTCGAACGACGGCGGGATGCGCCAGACGCCACCGTTGCCGCGGCGCAGCTTGGCGTGGTTTTCTTCCGCGTACTCGATCAGCCCATAGGGCGGGTCGGTCGGGATGCCGTGAATCGAATCTTCCGGCAGGTCTTTCATCCAGCTTAGCGCATCGGCGTGGAACAGTAATGTTCCGGGGTTGTCGCTGACGAGTCTGCTGCCCGGGCGGCTGGTCAGCATGGGCCAGATGGCAGCCGTCACCGGGTGTCGGGGCGTTGCCCCGAACCCCACCAGGGGCGTTGCCCCTGGACCCCACCAAGGGCCAAGGCCCTTGGAACCCATTCGTTAGAGAATGGGGTCAAGGGGACCACTGTCCCCTTGCGGGTCCAGGGCAGCGCCCTGGCCTTGCTTCTCACGGCCGCCCAGCGCGGTGATACGGATGCCCCGCCGCTATCGAGCGCGCCCGAAAAATCTGCTCCGCCAGCATCGCCCGCACCAGCATATGCGGCCAGGTCAGCCGCCCCAGCGACAGAACGGCCTCGGCGCGGTCCAGCACCGACCGGTCCAGCCCCTCGGCGCCGCCAACCAGGAAAACAACCGGCCGACCGCTCTCCAGCCATTGCCCCAGCCGGACTGCGAACCTCTCAGTATCCGGCGCCTCGCCGCCGAGATCCAGCGCCACCGCCCATGCATTCGCGGGAAGCGCCGCCAGCAGCGCGGCAGCCTCGCGGCGGCGAATCTCGGCGGCGCTGCCGCGCCCCTCCGCCACCTCGGTCACCAGCAGCGGCGGCCGGGTCCGCCCGGCATAGCGCGCCACCAGTTCGGCCTCCGGCCCGCTTCCGATTCGCCCGACCGCCAGGATACGCAGCTCAGCCAGGCGCGTGCGGCGGCTCGTCCAGCTCGGCGCCCCACATCCGTTCCAGCCCGTACATCGTCCGCGCTTCCGGCTTGAACAGATGCACCACGATGTCGCCGGCGTCGATCAGCACCCAGTCCGACCCCGACGCGCCCTCGATCTGCACCCGCTTCAGCCCGGCCTGCTCCAGCCGGTCTTCCAGATGCGTCGCCATGGCGGCGATCTGCCGGTCGGCAAGCCCGGTCGCCACCACCATCCGGTCGGCGAACGCGGCCCGCCCGGCCAGTTCGATGGTGACGATGTTCTCCGCCTTGTCATCCTCCAGGCTGGTGACGATCACCTGCTGGAGCTGATCAAGCCGCGATGCCTCGGCCGGGTCGCGCGGCCGCACCCGGATGCCGGCCGGCCCGGCGGCCACTGCTTTCTTGCGCGGCGTGCCCAGCGGCGCGGGCAGGGTGGAGGCGGCCGGCTTGCGCGGACTGGCGCGCTTGCGGATCGGCACGGTTTTCTTGCCCGAGCCGGGCGGGTCGTTGGGCGGCGCAGGCGGGACAGTCGGCTTCCTGGCGATTTCTCGATACTCCCGGATCACGGTCACCGATGGGCGGCGCGGATGGCGCTGGCCGATGCGGCATGCTGCGGCGCCGGCAGGAACACCCAGGCCGGGGGCACCATCCCGGCCAGGGCGGGGGCGAGGCTGGCCGTGCGCCGCGCCCGGCGCAGCCGACGCGCAGCCTGGCCCGCGAGCGCGGCCTGATTGTAGGTGGGCCGCGGCACCACCGCAAACGGCATGGCGCCGGCGATGTCCCGCCAGCGCTGCCAGCGCGGCAACTGCACAAGATTGTCCGCCCCCATGACCCAGACAAAATGCGCACGCGGGAAGCGCTGCCGCAACGCCAGCAGCGTATCGGCCGTATAGCGCGTGCCCAGCGCCGCTTCGATCGCGGTCGCCACGATCCGCCGCCCGTCGGCGATGCGCCGCGCCGAAGCCAGCCGCGCCGCCAGCGTCGCCATGCCGGCCACCGGCTTCAGCGGATTGCCGGGCGAAACCAGCAGCCACACCTGATCCAGCCGCAGCCGCCGCCGCACCAGCTCGGCCACATGGCGGTGGCCTTCATGCGCCGGGTTGAACGAGCCGCCGAGCAGGCCGATGCGCACGCATCGCCGGTCGCCGTACGGGCCGGGTGCGGTCAGCTTGGCAGCCTCACGGCCGGACCTGGCCGCTGCCGGACACCACGTAGCGGAAGGTGGTCAGCTGCTCCGGCCCGACCGGCCCGCGCGCATGGATGCGCCCGGTGGCAATGCCGATCTCGGCGCCGAAACCGAACTCGCCGCCGTCGCAGAACTGCGTCGAGGCGTTCCACATCGCCACAGCGCTGTCGATGCCGTCGATGAAGCGCCGCGCCGCTGCCGCGTCTTCGGTGACGATCGCGTCGGTGTGCTCGCTGCCGTGCCGCCGCACATGGGCGATGGCGGCGTCCACGCCGTCCACCACGGCCACGGAGAGGATGGCATCGAGCCATTCGGTGTCGAAATCCGTGTCGGCGGCGGGCGCCAGGTCCGGCACGATCGCCCGCGCGCGGGCATCGGCACGGAAGTCGCAGCCCAGCGCCCGCAGATCGGCCACCAGCAGCGGCAACAGCGCCGGCGCGACGGCGGCGTCGATCAGCAGCGTTTCGGTGGCGCCGCAGATGCCGGTGCGTCGCATTTTCGCGTTCGCCACGATCCGCCGCGCCATCTCCGGCTCGGCGGCGGCGTGGATATAGGTGTGGCAAAGCCCCTCGGCATGGGCGAGCACCGGCACTCGCGCCTCGGCCAGCACGCGCTGCACCAGGCCCTTGCCGCCGCGCGGGATGATCAGGTCGATCAGCCCCGCGCCTGCCAGCATGGCGGCGACATAGGCGCGGTCGGTTGCCGGCGCCACCTGCACGGCCCCGGCGGGCAGGCCGGTCGCCAGCAATCCCGCCGTGACCGCGGCGTGGATGGCGGCGGCGCTGTGAAAACTGTCCGAGCCGCCGCGAAGGATGACCGCGCTGCCCGCTTTCAGGCACAGCCCGGCGGCGTCGGCGCCCACATTCGGGCGGCTTTCGTAGATCATGCCGATCACCCCGATCGGCGCCGCCACGCGGCGGATGCGCAGCCCGTTCGGCCGCGTCCAGTCGGCCAGCACGCGCCCCAGCGGGTCGGGCAGAGCCGCGATGTCGTCGAGTCCCGTCGCCATCGCTTCCACCCGCGCGGGCGTCAGCGTCAGCCGGTCGCGCAAGGCGGCGCTGCCGGCGAAAGCGGCGAGGTCGCGCGCATTGGCGGCCACGATGGCGCCGCAGTGCGCGCGCAGTTCCCCGGCGGCGGCGCGCAGGGCGGCGTTGCGGTCGGCTTCCGGCATGCGCGCGAGCGACGCCGAGGCAAGGCGGGCGCCGGTGGCGACCTGGTGGACCCACTCGGCAGCGGGACCGGTTTCGATGGGCATGTCGCGTCTCCGCCGCTGGTGGGCATGTCGCCTTTCTTCCCCCTATCGTGCCAGAGCTGGCCGGGTGACGGAAGGCGGGGTCGCGGCCTCCCAGGGCCGTCGCATCTGGATCTCCCGGCCTGGTGGTGCCCTGCGTAGTGCAGGCCAGCATAAACGGACAAAAGTTTTCCTGATTACCCTCTTTCCTCAGCCGTTCGGCCGTGGCACAAACCATGAACACCATTCTGC
>Ga0326727_10023021_pt1 | contig 11957 bp, 8 predicted proteins | sample MB2enrmetagenome_FD_207643 | JGI IMG/M metagenome (GOLD analysis project Ga0326727, IMG submission 207643) | Lab enriched peat soil microbial communities from McLean, Ithaca, NY, United States - MB29MY | ecosystem: Environmental > Terrestrial > Soil > Wetlands > Peat | place: USA: New York... | reverse complement strand
AACCTCTCTTTGTCTTCTCTGTCAACTCCGCGTCCTCTGTGCTCTCTGCGCTGTTCTTCTCTTCGTCTTTCTCTGTGCCCTCTGTGTTCCTACCTCGGCGATCTCTGTGTTACCGTCCCTCTTCTCTTCTCTGCTCTCTTCTAATTTCTATTTTCTAATTCCTGTCTTCCGCCTTCTTCGCCTTCTCCCACAACTCCTCCATCCTCCCCCGCGGCACTTCCGCTAGCGTCGTCCCCTGTTCCCGCGCCATCCGCTCCATTTCCCGGAATCGCCTGCTGAATTTCCCGCTGGCCTTCTTCATTGCAATTTCCGGATCAATCTTCAAAAACCGCGCCAGGTTCACCGCCGCAAACAGAATATCCCCCACTTCTCCTTCGATCTCTTTGCCTCCGCGTTTCTCCAGCACTTGCCGCAATTCTTCCGTCTCTTCCTGCAGCTTCTCGAAAATTCCCCCCACGTTTTCCCAGTCAAACCCGATCCGCGCCGCCTTTCGCGTCAACTGATACCCTTCCAGCAGCGCCGGCAAGCTCCGTGGCACGCCATCCAGCACGCTCTCCGCCACTTCTTCTTCCACCGCTCCCTTCGCAAGTTTTTCTTCTTTCTTGATGATCTCCCAATTCCGCAGCACCTCTGCCGCGTCCTTGGCCCGCTTCTCTCCAAACACGTGCGGATGCCGCCGGATCATCTTTTCGTAAATCTCCCGGATCACATCGACAATCGTGAATCGCCCCTCTTCGTCCGCCATCTGCGCATGAAACACCACCTGCAGCAGCAAATCCCCCAACTCCTCCGCGAACTTCACGTCGTCCGCGCCGTCCAGCGCCTCCAACACTTCGTACGCCTCTTCAATCAAATACGTTCGCAGCGTCGCGTGCGTCTGCTCGCGGTCCCATGGGCACCCGCCCGGCGCCCGCAGCCGCGCCATCACGCCCACCAGCTTCTCAAACCACGGTCCCGCCGCCTCCCGCCGCGCGCGCTTCTTCTGTTTCTTCAGCGGGCTCTTCATGGTTTTCTTCAGCACACCATTTATCCGCATCTTGTCTTGTGTTCTACGCGGCGCAGCCGCGCGTTTGTGTTTTCCGCGAGCCATCCAAAGTTCCCATCAATTCTTTCAGCAGTCGCTCCACTTTACGGCCCTCATCACCCTTTGACAAGCGCCCACCCGCCACCGCTTACAATTGTCATCCCGACCGGAGCAACGGCGCTTCTTGCCGTTGCGCAGCGGAGGGATCAGGGCACACTAGTATTCCACCTCGCTCGCCGCCGCTTTTGCGATTTCAACCATCGCCGGCAAACCGTCATCCCGAGCAGAGTGCCACGCCGTTTGCGCGCAGCGGAGGGACCCACTCTTCCACTCTTCCCTTCGCCTTTGCGCACGGGTCCCCAAGCCTCTCCGCTCTCGGCTTTTCTCTCCCCGCCCTCAAATGAAAATCCGGATTAACAATTACAAGGAAGGACCAATCTCAGTTCTTAACTTTCCCCACCACGCCGCCAGCACACCCTCTCCCCATCCCCTCCGCAGGCATCATCACCCTCTGCCCAATCTGCAACCGTGTCGGCTCTCCCAACTCCGGGTTCGCCTCCGCCAAACACTTCCACGCCGCGCCCCGCCCCAGGTGCTCTCGCGCCAACCCCCACAACGTATCGCCCTTCCGCACCGTTACACTCTTGGCTACCGGCGTCCCACGGCCCACAACCCCCGTCGGCACCAACACCGTGCTCCCCAGCAGCAGCAACTCCGGCCGATTCGTCCCCGTTGGATTCATCCCGCGCAATTCCCGCCAACGCGCTCCATTCCCCAAATAGATCTCCGCCAGCTTCCACCACGAATCGCCGCGCTCCACTTTACGCAACACCATCGCCGCATTCGGCGTTGCCACTTCCGGTCTCACTCGCAACATGCTCGTTCCGGCCTCACGCGGCGCACTCGGCACGACCGGTGCCCAGCGCCCGACCGCTCCGCTCGACGGCACTCCTTCTTCCATCCCACGCGGCGCACTCGGCATCACACGCAACGGCCGCGGCGCAAACGGCGACAGGCGCCCCCCCGCCGCACCTCTCCGCGAACTTCCCGCTGCACGCGCTTCCGTCTTCGGCTGCACCAACATCTTCGGCACCGCCATTGTTGCTTCCGGCAGCTTCATCGGAAATTGCGAACGATCTCCCTGTTCGGTCGCGCGCGCCGCTTCCCGCTCCGCTTTCTCTTTTCGGTAGCGCCGCGCCACTTCTCCCAGCGATTCTTCGCCCGGCGCACTCTCGCCGTTTCCCTTCGCTTGCTCCTCTTTCTTCTCTGTTGGATTATTTTTCCGCGCCGCAACTTTGGCCTGATCTTCCGGCGTGAGGATCTTCGCGCGCTTCAAATCGTCTTCGGTATAAACATGGTGGGGATTCTTCGCCTGCGCGGCCTTCCGCGCCTGTTCCTGCCGCGCCGCTTCCGCCGCATCCTGCGCGTGCAGACCATCCGCACATACCAACCCGGACAACAAAAATCCCACTACGCCGAAGAGGAGCGTTCCTCTACCTTTTTTCAGGGAACCCGGGATCGTTGCGTTCAGCCGCATCGGCTCGCACTCGCGCGTGTCGTGCTTCACATTCACCGGGGGGACAGGACCGGCCTACTGGGTGAGATTGTGCCCCGTTTCCCCCGTTCCTGGCAACAGGACTTTTTCCGATCGGTTACCGCCCCACACCGCGGTCTTCCCCTTGTCTCTGCCCTATCTCCCCTGTCTCGGCCGATCCTCTGCCCTGTAGCTCAGGCCTTCAGGCTTGAGGCTTTTCCACGCACTTTTCCAGTTCTTGTCTACGGCACGCTCACTCCCGCCTGCCCTGAGCGAAGTCGAAGGGACCGGAGCGGGCCGATTTTTCTTTCGCGCCGCCTTCTGGCGCGTCGGGCCGCGCAGTGGAGAAATCGCGGCGCACCTCTCTTTTCTCCGTTCTTCCTCTTGGCCTCCCTCTGTGAACTCTGTGTTCCTATCTCTGTGATCTCTGTGTTACCGTCCCTCTTCTCTGCGAACTCTGCAACCTCAGCGTCTCCTCGCCCCGAGCTGCGCGGGGCGCATTATCTCTTTCTTGCTTCCTGATCGCTGATATCTGATCGCTGATAACCTTCCCGTCTGCTCCTCCTTGCCTCGACCTTCGAGGGGAGCTTCGAAGGGCCGCCGCTTTTACAACCGCCATCTCCGCCAACAATCTGTAATTCACCTCCCGCCACATGAAATACTCTCTCGTCATATTCCCGCAGCGTTAACATATTCTTTACGGCACATTGCCGCACAACTAACCCCATTTCCGTGTTCTCATATTTACATGCAGGAGATTAGACAGCAGGAACGTCGGCGCAGCCGCCGCATCCGCATCGGCCAGCCCCTCAAAGTGAGTCCGTCCGATCCTCACGACGCCCACTTCGAGGAGACCGCCACCACCAAAAACGTTTCCCGCGACGGCATCTATTTCCTCTCCAAGAACCAATCTTATCGGGCAGGCATGCGCGTCTTCGTCACTCTTCCCTATCACTTCCCCACTGCTCCTCACGATCTCGAGTATCTCGGCCAGGTTGCCCGCATCGAAAACCTGCCCGACGGCTACCGCGGCATCGGCGTCCAACTCCTTTCTATCATCAACACAAAGTCCACTCTGTCCCCCTCCGCCCTCAAGCAATCCTACTAACTCTCGCCTCACCGTCCCGCCCGCTCTCTTTCCATTTCCGAAACCTACAACTTAAAACTTAAAACTGCGTACTCTCCTTCTTGCCTTCTGATCGCTGATATCCGATCGCTGATAACATTCTTTCCCCTTGAAACTTCCCCCCTTCCCATGCGTACTTATTACTTAAGGACACCTTTTCATGCCCCGTGGCTTTCCCCTGCGTGAACCCATCGGCGTGGCCCTCGAGACCATTCGCGCCCACAAGCTTCGTTCCTTCCTTATGCTCCTCGGCATCATCATCTCCGTCTCCACCCTCATCCTCGTCGTCGCCCTCATCTCCGGTGTGGACGGCTACATCGCCACTCGCGTCGCCAATCTTGGCTCCAACGTCTTCCTCATCGCACGCTTCCCCCTCATCACCGACGTCGAGGAGTACGTCAAAGCCGCCCGCCGCAACAAGGTCATCACCTGGGAAGACTTCCAAGCCCTCCACGATGAACTCAAGCTCCCCCTGCGCGTCGGCGCCGAAGTTCGCACCTCCGGCAAAGTCCATGTCGGCTCGCAAGGCGTCGAGGACACCAGCCTCCGCGGCGTCACTGCCAACATTGGCGAAATCGATATCGAGGAGCCCATCGAGGGCCGCTACATCTCCGACGGCGACGACCACAACCGCGCCATGGTCACCATGATTGGCAACGATCTTGCCACCAAGCTTTTCCCTTACCTTGACCCCATCGGCCGCGAAGTTTGGATTGATGGCCGCCCCTTCACCGTCGTCGGCGTCGCCAAGCCCCTTGGCACTGTCTTCGGCCAGTCCCAGGACAACTTCGCCTATATCCCTATCGAAACCTTCCTCAAGATTTATGGCACTCATATGGATATGGCCATCAATATCCAGGCCCGTGGGGCGGAATGGATGGAAGAAACTCAGGACGAAGCCCGCGTCCTCCTGCGCGCTCGCCGCCACCTCTCTCCCAACGAACCCGACTCCTTCGGCATCCTCGATTCCGCCACGCTCATGAACCTCTGGAAGAACCTCACTGAAGTCATTTTCACCGCCATGATCGGCGTCACATCCGTCTTCCTGGTCATCGGCGGCGTCGTGATTATGAACGTCATGCTCGCCACCGTCACTGAGCGCACTCGGGAAATCGGCATCCGCAAAGCTCTTGGCGCGCGCCGCCGCGACATCCTCTTGCAATTCCTCCTCGAAGCCTGCTTCATGGCCGCCATCGGAGGCGCCCTGGGCGTGTTTGTCTCTTACGCCATCGCCGCCCTCGTCAAGGCCACCACCTCCGTTCCCATGCACGTTCCTATCGCCGCCATCCTCATCGCGGAGATTCTCTCCACCTGCGTTGGTCTCTTCTTCGGAGTTTATCCCGCGCGCAAGGCCGCTTTGTTGCAGCCTATCGAAGCCTTGCGCCAGGAATTGTAGGAAAGGGGGCCACTCCCATGCGCATGAACATGAGCGAAAACACCTACATGGCCCTCACCACCTTGCGCGAGAATAAAATGCGCTCCTTCCTCACCGTCCTTGGCGTGGTCATTGGCATCACCGCGCTCCTTTCCGTCGTCTCCATCCTCGTTGGCGTCTATGGCGATGTGAACGCCTATCTCAGCGACTTCGGCCCCAACACCTTCTTCATCTTTCGCTTCAATGGCGGCCTTCACTTCAGTGGTCTCTCTGCCGAAGAACGCGCCCGCCGCGTGCTCACTCTCGAAGACGCTGAAGCCATCGAGCAATTCTGCCCAGCCGTCCGCGCCGTCTCCGCCAGCGTCTTCCCGCGCTTCAATCAATTTACCTCCTCGCGCGGCCCCGTCACCGCCCGGTATCTCGGCAAGGAAATCTCTGGCGTGGAATACCACGGGGCCCTGCCCGCCGACGTGGAAGTGTTCAACAGCCGCACGCGCGAGGGCCGCTTCTTCAGTGACGCTGAAAATGAGCACCGCGCCGACGTTGCCGTCATCGGCCCCGACATCGCTAAAAAGCTCTACCCGGATGGCGAGGCCGTCGGCAAGCCCATCCTGGTGGACACGGTCACCTACGAAGTTATCGGCGTCATGGAGCCGCGCAAAGGCCAGCTCGTCAAGGATCAGTCCGCCGACAAGAACGTCCTGGTTCCTTATCGCACCTACCGCAAGCACAATCCCGAGGACGATGAAGTCATGATCGGCGCCGTCGCCGTTCACGGCCACATGGCGGAAGCCAAGGACCAAATTCGTGCGGTTCTCCGCCGTCGCCGCAACGTTCCCTACAACATGCCCGACAGTTTCGGCATCTCCAGCACCCAAGAGATCGCCGATCAATTCCGCCAGATTACGGCCTCCGTCGCTCTGCTCATCTCCGTCATCAGTTCCATCGGCCTTCTTGTCGGCGGCGTTGGTGTGATGAACATCATGCTCATGTCCGTCACCCAGCGCACCCGCGAAATCGGCGTGCGCCGCGCCATTGGCGCGCGCAAGCGCGACGTCATCTGGCAATTCCTCACTGAAGCTATCGTGCTCACCGGTTCCGGCGGGGTCATTGGCGTTATCCTCGGCGGCCTCATCAGCCTGCTCATCAATCTGGCGGTCCCCTCTCTTCCCTCATCCATCCCGCTCTGGGCCATCATTCTCGCCGTCACTGTTTCCATGAGCGTCGGCCTCATCTTCGGCATGTACCCCGCCATCAAGGCCGCCCGCCTCGACCCCGTCGAAGCCCTCCGCTACGAATAGCTGCCCATCTGAATCTTGGGTCGCTCTTCTCCCCGTAGGGGCGCAGCACTGCTGCGCCCCATCTCCGCACGCAGTAATCCATTGTCATCCTGCCTGCCCGCCACAGGAGTGACCGGAGCGGCCCGTTTCTTCCGCTGCAGCCCCCACCCCAAAATCGTCATCCCACCTGCCCTGAGCGAAGTCGAAGGGAGCGAAGCGGCCCGACCTTTCCTCCGCGCCGCCTGATGGCGCGTCGGGCCGCGCAGTCAAGGGATCGCGGCAATATCACTCCCGTCCACCGAAATCCGTCATTCCGAACGGAGTCCGCGAAGTGAGGAATCCCTCTTACTCTTTACTCCACAGCACCGCTGCGCTCCATTTCCACACACAGTCACCTGTTGTCATCCCGACCGGAGTGCCGCGTTTTGTGCGGCACGCAGTGGAGGGATCGTGGCAATCCCGACAACTCCAAGCACTTTCACTCTTAAACTCTTCCACTCGCTCTTTCTCTTGGCCTCCCTCTGTGACCTCTGTGCTCTTCTCTCTGTGATCTCTGTGTTACCGTCCCTCTTTGGTTTTCTCCTTTATCTCCTTTGCATCCTCTACCTCATTCACCTCGCGCCACCGGTTTCCAATCTGTCTCCTTCACCCTCCACCCGTGCTAAACTACTTACGCACTTTTTCAACTGTGAGGATCATCCACCGTGGCGGATCAGAATCCCGAAGGCACCTTCCGCGTCATCGATCGCCGGCCCTTCACCTCCGAAGGCGATCTCCGCCCGGACGTTGTCCAGGAACAAGAGCGCGAAGCCAAGGTCGAAGCCGCCAACAAGGAAGCCAAGGAAAAAGCCACGACTCCGCCGGCCCCCGATTCCCCCCCGGCTCCCGCCAAGGAAACGCCCAAGAAAAATCCCGCCTTCGAGAATCTTGTCCGCATGATCGGCAGCAATGCCGCCATGGTTCTCGGCGCCTACGCCGACCCGCGCACCGGCCAGCCCGTTATCGATCCCGAAGCCGCCCACGAACTTATCGACATGCTCGATGCCCTCCGCGAAAAAACCGTCGGCAATCTTGCCCCCGAGGAGGACACCATGCTCCTCGATCTCCTAGGCAAGCTCAAAATGACTTACCTCGAAATCAACCAGGCCCTCGCCGCCCAAATGGCGCAAGCCCAATCCCACCCCAAACCCAAAAAATAACCTTCCTCCCGCTACACCAAATAATGTCATCCCGGCTGCCCTGAGCGAAGTCGAAGGGACCGAAGCGGCCCGACTTTTCTTTCGCGCCGCCTTCTGGTGCGTCGGGCCGCCAACTTGTCATCCCGACCGTAGCGAACCGGCTTCTTCTTGCATGCGGTTTTTGCATGCCGGTTCGCGTAGTGGAGGGGTCGCTTCGCCGCCTTCCCTCAACTCCGTTCTTCCTCTTGGCCTCCCTCGGTGAACTCTGTGTTCCTATCTCTGTGATCTCTGTGTTACCGTCCCTCTTCTCTGCGAACTCTGCAGCCTCAGCGCCTCCTCGCCCCGAGCTGCGAGGGGCGCATTATCTCTTTCTTGCTTCCTGATCGCTGATATCTGATCGCTGATGACCTTCCTGTCAGCACCACGGGTTATCTTTTTCCCTTCTGCAAACTTACAACTGAAAACTGAGAACTTCCTCCCCCTTTGCCCCAACCTCTTCCTCGCCGTAAAATATCCCCATGTCCCTGTCCCCCATCCATCTTACCGTTCTCGGTTCCGGCACCTCCATGGGAATCCCCACGGTTGGCTGCCATTGTGCCGTCTGTCAATCCACCGATCCGCACGACAAGCGCTTGCGCCCTTCCATCCTCCTCTCCCGCAATTCCCAGAACGTCGTCATTGACACCACCCCCGATTTTCGCGCCCAGGCCCTCACCGCGCGCCTCGATCGCCTCGCAGCCGTTCTTCTCACCCACGGCCACGCCGATCACATCCTCGGCTTCGACGACATTCGCCCCTTCAACATCCGCCAACGTGCTCCCATGCCCATCTACGCCTCCGAGGAAACCTTCCGCGTCATCCGCCGCGCCTTTTCCTACGTTTTTGACAACAAGCCCTCCCTCAGCACTCTCCCCAGCGTCATCCTCCACGAAGTCAAAGGCCCCTTCGAGCTTCTCGGCATTCCCATCATTCCCGTGCCTCTCCTCCACGGCGAATTGGACGTCCTCGGTTTCCGCTTCGGCCGCGCCGCGTATCTCACCGATTTCAGCCGCCTCCCCGAAGCCTCCCTGCCGCTGCTCGAGGACCTTGACGACCTCATCATCGACGCCCTCCGCGATGTTCCCCATCCCATGCACCAGACCGTCGAACAGGCCCTCGCTCTCGTTGACAAGCTCAAGCCACGCCGCGCCTGGTTTACGCACATCGCCCACGAACTTCCCCACGCCGCCACTAACGAACGCCTCCGCAAAGCCGGCTATCCCCACGTCCAGCTCGCCTACGACGGCCTCCATTTCGACGTGCAAACCGACTCCCCTGCCGTCGCACGCGCCGCCAAAGCCTTCGCCGTCCACAGTCACATTCCTTCCGGCCGCCTGACCGTCTTCCATTCCGCCGCGGACTGGGCCGCGCGTTTCGCCGCCACTAAACGCGGTAGCGTCATCGCCATCGGTAATTTCGATGGCATCCACCTCGGCCACCAGCGTGTCCTCGCTTTTGCCATGACCCGCGCCAGGGATTCCGGCGCCGTCTCCACCGCCCTTACCTTCGAGCCGCCCCCGCTCAAAGTCCTCCGCCCGGACTCCGCGCCTCTCCGCATCTCCACCAATCAGCAGCGCCTCGAATGCTTTGGTGCGCTCGGCATGGAAGCCGCCGTCGTCCTGCCCTTCACGCCGGAACTGGCGGCTCTCTCTCCCGAAGATTTTGTGGATGAAATTCTCGTGCGTCAGTTGCAGGTCCGCGCCATCGTCGTCGGCGATAATTTCCGTTTCGGCCATCGCCATGCCGGCGACGTCAAATTCCTTCGTGATCTCGGCATGCGTTACGGCTTCGAAGTCGTCGTCCACACGCCCGTAGCCCTCGACGGCGAAATCGTCTCCAGCACCCTCATTCGCAAACTAATTGCCGAAGGCGACGTCACCCACGCCGCGCGGCTTCTCGGCCGCCCCTTCGTCCTCACCGGCGAAGTCATTCGCGGCAGCGGCACCGGCCGCAAATTCCTCTTCCCCACTCTAAATCTCAAGCCCGCCCAGGAACTCCTCCCCGCCAAGGGCGTCTACATCACCCGCACCGTCCTCGAAGGCGAAACCAGCAGCCATCGCAGCGTCACTAACATCGGCATGCGCCCCACCTTCAACGGTTCAGGCCTCACCATCGAAACTCATCTCCTCGACTATTCCGGCAACTTCGCTCCCAGGCACATCGAAATCCGCTTCTGGAAGCGTCTACGCGAAGAAAAAAGATTCGCCTCCCCTGACGACCTCCGCCTCCAAATCGCCCTCGACATCTCCACCGCCAACAAATTCTTTGCCCGCCTCCGCCGTCTCCGGTCCCTCCGTTCCTTCCACGCCCCTCTCTAACCCTTTCCCCTCCAACCGCGAATTGTCATCCCGATCCCGCAAAGCGGGACCCGACTTTTTCTTTCGCGCCGAATTTTGGCGCGTCGGGCCGCGCAGTCGAGGGATCCCCCTTACGCTTGTTCTGGGGTAGGCACCACCTTTTTACCCTGAGCCTTGCGAAGGGCCGAGGCGCGTTGTTTGCGCCCCGGATGTTATTGCGGGGCGCGCCGCCAGCTCAACTTTTCCCAAGCCCAATCTTTCGTCACCCAACCAAGCGACGTAGGCGCGCCACAAGCTAGCCCAGCCCGTGAGGGCTGGGTTCACAACCAACCAGAATCACGAGCACCGTAGGTGCAACACAAACTCACGCAGCGGAGGAAGCGTGCCGGGTGCCCCAGGTTCGGTTTTTTACCTAGGTCTTGGGTTCCTCTTCTCTTCCTCTGCGAACTCTGCGCCTCTGCGTCATATCTTCTCTTCGCTTTTCTCTTCTCCTTTTCTTTCAACTTTTAACTTTCGACTGTTCTCGCCTCTCCTCCATCCACCACCCGATCTTCCTCACCATCCCCAACAACACCTCCGCATCCGCCTCAGTCATCGCCATCCGCCGCAGCATCCGCCGCAATTTCTCCTCTGCCAACTCCCTCTTCCTCTCCCCCGTGTACCCGCTCTGAATCAGCACCGGCAGCAGCGCCGCCCCAATCCGCTCCACCGTCTCCATCCGCGCCGCCGCGCCCTTCTTCTCTTCCGTCTTCCTCTTCGACCCCGCCCCGCGCTTCCCCCGCGAAATCTCATACAAACACACCGCCGCCGCCTGTCCCAGATTCATCGACCGGTGTTCCTCCCGCGTCGGTATCCGCACCAACCAGTGGCAATGGCTCAAACTCTCATTCGACAATCCCCACTTCTCCGACCCAAACAGCAGCGCCACCTTCCCCTTCGCCATTCCTTTCCGCAGCACTGTTCCCGCCTCTTCCAAACTCCGCAGCGGGTGCTGAAGCTCCCGGTTCCCCACCGAAGTCGTCCCCACCACCAGCCAGCAATCCCCCACCGCCTCAGCCACCGTCGCAAACTCTTCCGCGTTCTGCAGTACCGCCGAAGCCCCCACCGCCGACACCGCTTCGCGAAACGCCTTCTCATACGGCTGCACCACCCGCAGGTACGCCGCGCCAAAATTACTCATTGCCCGCGCCACCGCCCCCAAATTCAGCGGATTCCGCGTCCCCACCAGCACCACCCGCAAGTTCTCCATCTCGCTCCTCATCTCCGCCTCTTCCTAATCTTTCCATCTTCGTGATCCCGTCATGGTTCTCATCATCTCATTCCAAGTCTCCGTTTCCTCTGCGGCCCCTCTGTTCTCTCTGTGTTAAGCCTTTCTCTTCTCCGTGAACTCTGCGCGCTTTGTGTCCTCTGTGTAATTCTTCGCATTTCTTCTCTGCGAGCCTCTGCGAACTCTGTGCTCTCTGCGCAATTCGTCTTTCGCTCACTCAAACTTGTCATCCCGACCGGAGCGGCCCGACTTTCTCTTTCGCGCCGTCTTCTGTCGTGTCGGGCCGCGTAGTGGAGGGATCTGCTTTTTCTTCTCTCTCTCCTCTGTGCTCTCTGTGTTCTTACCTCTGTGAACTCTGTGTTACCGTCCCTCTCCTCTTCTCTGCGAATCTCCGCGTCCTCTGCGCCCCCTTGCCACGAGTCATTTGCGCAAGGGGTGCGTTATCTTTTCTTGCTTCCTGATCGCTGATGTCTGATCGCTGAGAACCCTCTCCCCCTCCCGACTCTTGCACTGTGAACTGTAAACTGTAAACTGTTCCCCCGGAGGCCCCCATGCATCTCCTTCGTCCCGCCGCCATCCTCACATTTTTCTTCGTCGCGCTCTCCACCCCCGGCCAGCAACCTCCGGCCCCGCGCATTGTAGATCTCACTTCTCCCGACGGCACCCGCCTCAAAGCCACCTTCTTCGCCGCCTCCAAGCCCGGCCCCGGTGTGCTTCTTCTCCATCAATGTAATCGTCAGCGCAAAGTCTGGGACGACCTCGCCCAACGCTTCGCCGCCTCCGGCCTCAACATCCTCACCTTCGATTTCCGCGGCATTGGCGAAAGCGCCGGCACCC
>Ga0326727_10023020_pt1 | contig 11958 bp, 7 predicted proteins | sample MB2enrmetagenome_FD_207643 | JGI IMG/M metagenome (GOLD analysis project Ga0326727, IMG submission 207643) | Lab enriched peat soil microbial communities from McLean, Ithaca, NY, United States - MB29MY | ecosystem: Environmental > Terrestrial > Soil > Wetlands > Peat | place: USA: New York... | reverse complement strand
CCGGCCGGGTCGAGACTGGCTTCCACTTCAATAATGCCGGCTTGTTGGGCAATGGGCGCGGCGGCGGCGGCCGAGTCGCCGGTCAGCATCAGCACCCGCAACCCGGAGGCTCGCAGGGCAGCGATGGCCGCGGCCGCTTCGGGCCGCAGGGCGTCGCGGGCGTCGAAATAGCCGGCGGGCAGGTTGTCCAGGGTCATCCACAGGCGCGTCATGCCGGGCTGCGGCGGCGCGGCGGGCGGCGGCAGCGGAATGCAGTACTCCTGGAACATGGATTCGTTGCCGAGCAGGCAGGCGTGGCCTTCCACGCGGGCGGCGAGGCCGCGGCCGGGCTGAATCTGCACGTCTTCGGCGGGCTGCCAGGTCAGGCCCAGGGAGCGCGCGTGGTCCAGAATGGCGTGGGCCAAGGGATGGTTGGACCGCTCCTCGGCGGCTGCGGCCATGCGCAACAGGTCATTCTCCTCGGGGCGCCCCATCCTTTCGCCGTCCTTGTGGCGAGAGGGTGGGAAGCCGTCAAGCGCATGAACGGCGGCCAGCACCGGCCGGCCCACGGTGAGGGTGCCGGTTTTGTCCAGGACGATGGCGTCCAGGTGGCCCAGCCGCTCCAGGGCCTCACCGCCTTTGAAGAGGACGCCGAGCTGGGCGCCGCGGCCCACGGCCACGGTGAGCGCGGCGGGCACGGCCAATCCCATGGCGCAGGGACAGGCGATCACCAGCACGGCGACGGTGTTGGCCAGGGCCAGCGAAACCGAATGCGCGGCCAGGAGCCAGACGGCAAAGGTGAGCGCCGCCAGCGCCAGGACTACCGGAACAAAGATGGAGCTGGCGCGGTCGGCCAGGCGCTCCATGGGTGCGCGCGAACTCTGCGCCTGCTGGACCATGCGCGTAATCTGCGCCAGCACGGTAGCCTCGCCCAGCGATTGCGCCTGGCAAACGACCGCGCCGTCGTAGTTGAGTGAGCCGGCCAGTACGCGGCCGCCGGGCTCGCGCGGCAGAGGCGTGGATTCGCCGGTAAGCATGGACTCATCCACGGTGGTGCGGCCTTCCAAGATCGTTGCGTCTACGGGAAAGCGTTCGCCGGGCAGCACCAGGATGCTGTCGCCGATCTGGATTTCCGCCAGGGGAACGATGGCTTGCACTCCCTTGCGAATGCGCCGCGCGGTGACCGGGCGCAGACGGGAGAGCGAGTCCAGCGCGGCCAGGGCGCGGCGTTTGGCGCGGGCCTCCAGCGCCTTGCCCAGGAGCAAAAAGCCGACAATGAGCAGAACCGCGTCAAAGTAGACCTGGCGGCCGGCCGCGGGCCAGAGGGTGGCATACGCGGAGTAGGCAAAGGCCACGCTGGTGCCCAGGCCGACCAGCGTGTTCATATTCGTGTTTCCGTGGCGCAGGGCGCGGATGGCGCTCAAATAGATGCCGCGACCGGCCCAGACCAGCAGAACCGCGGTGAGAATCAGCAGAGACCAGCGCAGCAGATCGGGATTCAGGGCATAGATCCAGGGCACGAGCCGCATGAGGCCGCGGTCCAGCACGCCCATGTGCGAACCGAGCGGCATGGCCAGCAGCATGGCGGCCGCGCCCGCGGCGAGAGTGATGCCTGCCTTGCGCGCCGATTCGGCCGTCAGGTCCTGAGCCTGTTGCGCGGCCGGGGAATCGTTGGGGCGGGGAAGCACGGCATCGTAGCCGGCGTTGCGAATGGCCTGCACCAGCGCGGCGGGCGCGGCAATCGCCGGGTCAAAGTCCACGCTGGCGCGGTGGGCCATGAGATCGACGTGCGCGGACTGAACTCCGGCGGTCGCGCGCAGCGCTTCTTCCACATGATGCTGGCAGGAGGCGCAGGTCATGCCCAGCACCGGCAGGGTAAGCGTTTCTTGAGCGGGCGCGGGCACCTACGGTTCCAGGGTCGCGGGGAAGCCGGCCTTGGCCAGTGCTTGCAGAGCCAGATCGACGGGCGGAGGATTTTGCGCGGTGCTCAGGCGCGCCGCGCCCAACTGTACTTCCTTCACTTCGAGGCCGTCCGTTGCCGCCAAAGTCTGCGTGACGCGGCGAATGCAGGAGCCGCAGTGCATATTCTCAATTCGCAGTGTGAATTCCGGCATTGATTTCTCCTGTTTGTTTGATGATATTCCGGCGCAGAGGATGCGGTTGCGGCAGGCCCTGGTCAGGCAGGGGTAGGCCGGGGCTTCAGCCCCGGCATTCCGGCAGCCTGATAGGACCGGCTTTCAGGCCCTGCGGTATGCTTCCAAATCAAGGGCATACCCAGGGACGGAAGCCCCCGCAGTTTGGCCGGACATTCTGTGAGGGCGAGAGCCCTGACCTGTCGAGGTTGACTATTGAGCCGGCCCTTTGAGGCAAGACTTACCGATCCCACCCTAGCCGCAAGAACAAATGCGCGGCGAGGGTGGGGCACCCGGCAGATTATTGAGTCTGCCAGACAGGGGCTCGTGCCAGCCCACCCTAGCCGCAAAAACAAAAGCGCGGCGAGGGTGGGGCACCCAGGAACGTCTTATACATTTGGGCCGGATCAATAAGGGCCTGGAAGCACGATGAGGCGATCATGCAAAGAGAGTTTCCCGAGGCGCCGCTGGTGGGCGTGGGCGCGGTGGTGGTGGAGGCGGGCCGTGTGCTGCTGATCCGGCGCGGCAGCGCGCCGCTGAAGGGTCATTGGTCGCTGCCCGGCGGGCTGCTGGAACTGGGCGAGTCGCTCACCGAGGGCGTGGTCCGCGAGGTGAGGGAAGAAACCGGGCTTACGGTCGAGCCTGTAGAGCTGATTGAACTGCTGGACCGCATCCATCGCGAGGGCGAGCGCGTCCGCTACCATTACGTGATCGCGGATTATCTGTGCCGCGTGACCGGCGGGGCATTGCAGGCGGCCTCCGATGCGGATGCGGCAAAATGGGTGGAACGGGCGGAGTGGAACAGCCACAGCGCGCTGCTGCTGGACCCGCTGACGGTGCGGGTGATCGAGATGGGTTGGCAACGGGCGCAGACATTGAAAAGGAAAGAGGGAGACAGGTGAAACTGGTTCGAAGGCTGCTTTGGGTTGCGGGTGTGGTGGTGGCGCTGGCGCTGGTTGCCGGCATCGGGTTCTGGTTGCGGCCGGTGAGTTACTTCAACGGGCTGATGGATCTGCGCCTGCGCCTGGCGGGGGTAGAAAGCAGCTCGGTGACGGTTGCTGGCCACCGCATGCACTATTTCGTCGAGGGGCCGGCAGGCGGGCCGCCCGTGGTGCTGGTGCATGGGCTGGGCGGGCGAGCCGAGGACTGGCGCGACCTGGCGCCCTATCTGACCCAAGCAGGTTTCCGCGTCTATCTGCCCGATCTGCCCGGCTACGGACAGAGCGACAAGCCGGCGGACTTCTCCTATTCCGTGCCCGACGAGGCCGAGGCGGTGGTGGGCTTTTTCGATGCGCTGGGGTTGAAGCAGGTGGACCTGGGCGGCTGGTCGATGGGCGGCGGGATTGTGCAGCACGTTGCGGCGAAACATCCGGAGCGGGTGCGGCGGCTGATGCTGTTTGACAGCGTGGGCATCTGGCAGAAGCCCACCTGGAATGTATGGTTGTTCACACCCACCACGCCGGGGGAACTGGACCAGTTGGATGCGCTTCTGATGCCGCATCCGCCGCAGATCCCGGGGTTTGTTGCGCGGGACATTCTGCGTATTTCCAGCCAGAACGCCTGGGTGATTCAGAGGGCAGTCAAAACAATGATGACCGGCCGCGACGCCACCGATGCCCTGCTGCCCGCCTTGAAGATGCCGGTGCTGATCGTGTGGGGCGCGGAGGACCGCATCTTCTCGACTACGATGGCCGAGAAGATGCACAGTCTGGTTCCGCAGTCGGAACTGGAGATCATTCCCGGCTGCGGTCACCTGGCTCCGGGGCAGTGCGCCGCCGCGATCGGGCCCAAGGTGGTGGCGTTCGAGAAGCAGTGAGAGGGTAAATGGTTGCTCACCCAACCTCGCTGCAAGAGCAAAAGCGCGGCAAGGGCGGGGCAACCGGCAGATTATTGGGTCTGCCGGACAGGGGCTCGTGCCAGCCCACCCTAGCCGCAAGAACAAATGCGCGGCGAGGGTGGGGCACCCGGAGTCAAGGTGGGGCGCCCGGAGTCCAGGTGGGGCGCCCGGAGCCTTACGCGATTGGCGAGAATCTGCTAGAAGATCCAGCGTGCCGTCAGAACCATGGCGTGGTTGTTGGTGTGGAAGTGGCTGGTGGCGATCTGCATGCCGCCGCCTACGGCCAGGCCGGGGCGCGATTTGGGGTCGGAGGGGTGCAGGGCGCACTTGCCCACGATGATTCCGGGGGTGAGGAACTGCTGCGTCTTGCCGTCGTTGGTTCCGCCCTTGTAGAAGGTGGCGTTGCTCTCGATCTCCGGCCAGAAGAGTCTGCCGATGCGGTACTGGGCTACGGTATTCCAGACCACCGGACGGCCGGCGGCGGTGATGGCGGGTTTGCCGGTGGGCAGTGTGGCGCCCAGCGTGGATTGCACGTCGAAGCGGCCAAGGCCCTTGCCGCCGCCCAGGCTGGGAGCGACGCTGGCGTCGGTCGATCCGTTCTTGTAACTTCCAGTGGGGATGGTGGCCAGCACCCAGCCGCTCAGCGTGTAGTTGCCGTGTTGGGCGTTGCCGCTGGCGATGCGGTACTTGCCCAGGAAGGACACGTCGCCGAACCCATCCTTAGCCGTGGTGTTGTGCTGGATGTAAGGGGGCAGGTCGAAAGCCAGTTCGGTCCTGGCCCAGGGAACCACGTTGATCCCCTTGCTGTTGTCGAAGTTCCAGGTGCTGGTGCGGGCCGGCGCAATCTGCCGCAGAACATCCGTGCGCACCACCTGGATGAGCCCGGTGGTGGTGGTGATCAACGGGACGGCCCAGCCGGGCTGTTTGGCCTGGGTGGCCGAGGTGCGGGCCATCCAATGGTTGAAGAAACCGCTGGCAGGGACGCTTGCCGAGCCGCCCTGCGCGTACACGCTGGCGGAGGCCAGCAGGAAGAGCATGGTAAGGGGAAGCTTTCTCATGTCGGTCCATTGAGCATGAAGACCGGAAGCGGCAACCGCCAATTGGGGTAGTTCCTTATCAATCAATTGGTTGACGAGGAGAGAAAAGCACTTTCCGCCGCAGCGCGCCAAGGCGAGCGAGCCGAGGAGGTGCGCTTCGTGCTTGCCCGGCTATTGACGGTATGGTACTGTCGAGTTGTGATCATTGCATCGAGCCAACCAACGGTCTGCTGTTGTGCCTGCGCGGCGCACGCGGCCTGTTGTTGTCTGCGCTAGATTTCGCAGTGATCTGCTCCCGGCCCGCCGCCGGGTAGAAGAACCCTTCCCCACAACACTGCTTTCAGGAGCTTGGCAGATGATTGTCTCCTCCCATATCTCTCTGCATTTCGCATGCGCGCGCCCCCTCGTTGCGGGCGCCGCGGCTTGTTGTTGCCGCTAACTCCCGATCTCTCTCTTCGTTCCTCCGACATTTCCAGCACCCGATTCCCCAGGAGCCTGACCATGCACACTTTGCATCTCTCTGCCCGTGTTCGCTTTCTGCTTCTTCTCATCACATTGGCTGCAGCCGCACCCTTTGCGCGGGCGCAGTTGGTTGGCGGCACCATCGCCGGCGAGGTGGTGGACCCCAGCAACGCCACAGTCGATGGAGCGGAGGTTCTGATCCGCAATCTGGAGACGGGTGGCGCGCGCCGCCTTGTCACCAGCGGGAGCGGCGTTTTCTCCGCGCCCTCCATTCCTGTTGGCATCTACACGGTTTCCGTCACCCACGAGGGCTTCGCTCCGCTCAAACGGACCGGCATCGCTCTGACCGTTGGCCAGAGCATCCATCTTCATCTCGCGTTGACCCTGGGCACGGTGGAGCAGGCGGTCACCGTCGTGGATACTCCGGCCAGCGTGGACACCTCGACGCTGCAATCGCAGGGGCTGGTGAATGAGCGCCAGGTGAAGGAACTTCCGCTGAACGGCCGCAGCTTCGACCAACTTTTGCAACTCAACCCGGCCTCGGTGAGTTACAGTACGCAGCGCTCCGGCGGCGTGGGCACGTCGAACTCCTCGGTGGGCAATATGTATTCGGTCTCCGGGCGCAGGCCGCAGGACAATCTGTTTCTGCTCAACGGCATCGAGTACACCGGCGCCTCGCTGATCAACGTAACTCCGGGGGGCGCCAGCGGCCAGTTGCTGGGCGTGGAAGCGGTGCGCGAGTTCAACGTGGTGAGCGACACCTACGGCGCCAACTACGGCAAGCGAACCGGCGCGCAAATCTCCATCATCACGGCTTCGGGTGGCAATCAGCTTCACGGCTCGATGTATGAGTTCTTCCGCAACAGCGCTCTGGATGCGCGCAACTTCTTTGACCAGGCGCAGATTCCGCTTTTTCAGCGCAACGACTTTGGCGCTGCGGCAGGCGGTCCGTTGCGGCGCGACAAGCTTTTCGTCTTTGCCAACTACGAGGGATATCGGCAGCATCTTGGTTTGAGCGATGTGACCTTTGTTCCAGACGCGTCAGCCCGCGCTGCCACTGTGGCCAGCGTGCAGCCGCTGCTTGCGCTTTGGCCGGCAGGCACGAAGGAGTTGGGCGGCGGCATTGCCGAAGCATTCTCCAATCCGCCTCAGCAGGTGCGGGAGGACTTTGGAACCACGCGCATTGACGCCAACCTGTCGCAGAAGGACCTGTTCTTTGCCGCGTACACGGTGGATGACAGCGACGCAACCACGCCGTCGGCCAACCCCTATTCTTCAATCTACGAGCGGCTCCGCGAACAGGTGCTGAGCGCGCAGGAGCAGCGCGTGGTTTCGCCAACCCTGCTCAATACGTTGCGGGTGGGTTACTCGCGCGCAGCCTTCTACTTCAACAGCCTGGTGCCGGGTTCTGTTCCAGGATGGGCCGCGCGCGGTCCCGTCGGCGCTATCGTGATCTCCGGCAGCACCGCGTCGAATGGCGCTTCGCAGATCTCGCTGGCCGGCGCGAACACCGGCAGCAACAACTCAACCGTGCGCAATCTGTTTACGGCGGACGAACACATTTACTGGACGCATGGGCGGCATCAGGTGGAGGCGGGCGTATGGCTGCAACGGCTGCAGTCCAACGACCTCCTGGCGCAGAACCAGTACGGGCAAGCTTCCTTCTCCACGCTGGCCGCGTTTGAACAGGGCACGGTCTCCAAGTACACCATCGTACCCGCGCCGTCAGAACTTGGCTGGCGTTCGCTGTTTGGCGCCGGCTTTATTGAAGATGCGTGGAAGGCGACGCCGCGGCTGGAAGTGCGCGCCGGGCTTCGCATTGAAACATCCAATGGCTGGAACGAAGCACAGAGCCGGGCTTCCAACTACGATTTCACCAACGGCATCATCAACACCAATCCGACCGTGGGCAGTTCGGCGTTGTCAGAGAATCGCGCCAGGTTTCTGCCCGAGCCGCGTATCGGCATTGCCTACGATCTGTTCGGCAATGGCAAGACAGCGCTCAAAGGCAGCTTCGGCGTGCATCGCGCCCTGCTGGACACGCTTGACTACCGGCTCGACCAGACCGCGCCTTACAACACCACGCTCTCTTACAGCAATACAAGCGTGAGCAAACTGGCGTCGCTTTCGACGGCCTCGGCAACCGGCGGACTGGTTTCGCCGAGCAACGTGCAACGCGACATTCAGACGCCCACCGTGCTGGCCTGGACGGTGAAGATCGAACAGGAGATAGCTCCCCGCACGACGATCACTGTTGGCTATATCGGATCACACGGCTACCACCAGGTTCTCTCTGAGGACCAGAACACACCAGCAGCGGTGGTCTGCCCCGCGACGGCGTGCCCCGCGGCTGTGGCGGCGGGAACCGTCTACTATCCGACCACCACGCTGGCAAATCCCAAGCTGGCCAACTCTACCTCGTGGATTTCGGAAGGGGTAAGCAACTACAACGGACTGGAGGCCGATGTGCGCCATCAGCTTTCACGCGGCTTTCAGATGCGCGGAGTGTATACGTGGTCGAGGAATCTGGATGACGGTTCGGCGTGGAACACCAGTGTCTCATCCAACACGCCTGCATTCGTCTCGTTCCCCGGCAATCCAAAGCTCGATTACGGACTGGCCGCCACCAACATCAGTCATGCGGCGGCGATCAACGGAACGTGGGAACTGCCTGTGGGCCGCGGCCGCAAGGTGCTTCGCGACATATCTCCGCTGGCCGAAGAGTTTGCCGGTGGATGGACTCTGAGTGGGATCGTAACGTTGCAGAGCGGCTTTCCGTTCTCGCCGCAACTTGGTTACAATCCCACCGGCAACGGAGACTCGCGCAACCCGGCTCGCCCAGCGCTGAACCCTGAGTTTCACGGGTCGCTCTATGCGAAGACCGCGAGCCAGTGGTTCAACCCCAATGCATTCCTGGCGCCTTATCCAGGCACCTTTGGCAATGCGGGCCGCGACTCGCTAACCGGTCCGGGCTTGAAAGACGCGGATCTTTCCCTGGGCAAGAACGTGGTCCTTCGCGAGCGATTGCACGCGCAGTTCCGCGCGGAGTACTTCAACGTTCTGAACAAGACCAACTTCACCACGCCCAATGCGGTGGTCTTCAGCACCGGCCCCACGCCGGCCAAACCAGCCACAGCGGTGGCGCTTTCACCCACGGCGGGCGTGATGACCGCAACCGCAACCACTTCGCGCCAGCTCCAGTTTGGCCTGAAGATACTGTTTTAAAACGGTTACACCTGCAGCAAAAAATGGGGCGGTTTTGCCTTGTGCCCGCCCCGGCATTTTGGTACTATCAGCGAACACATGGTCCGCGCTTCCCAAAGCCGCTTTTGTTGTTGCCTGTCGATCCTCTTCGACGGGTGTATGAACTAGTCTCTGATTTCCCTCCGCAATTCATCAGAAGACGCACCCGAGCTGGATAAGCCGGTGTGCGATCCCTTTGCATCGGCCCTCAGCGTTTCCCAACACACTGAACGAGGTCATGCATGCCGGTCACAGAGATCGATGCCAGAGTTGAAAGTGCTGTTCCCAACCTTCCCCGCCTGAGCCACTTGCGCCTGCTAGAAGCAGAGAGCATCCACATTCTGCGCGAAGTCGCATCCGAGTTTGAGCGGCCGGTCATGCTGTACTCGATCGGCAAGGATTCCTCGGTGATGCTGCGGTTGGCGCAGAAAGCCTTTTATCCAGGTCCCATTCCGTTTCCGCTGCTGCACGTGGACACCGGCTTCAAGTTTGCGGAGATGATCGCCTTCCGCGATGAGATGGCGCGTTCGGTCGGCGCCAATCTGCTGGTGTGGCGCAATGAAGCCGCGATCGCCGGCGGCGCCAATCCCATTGCGCTCGATACCAGGCGTTGCTGCGGACTGCTGAAGACGCAGGCTCTGCTCGACGCTCTGAAGCACTACAACTTCGACGCGGCTTTTGGCGGCGCGCGGCGCGATGAAGAAAAGTCGCGCGCCAAGGAACGCATTTACTCCTTCCGCGACAGTGCCGGGCAGTGGGACCCGAAGAATCAGCGCCCGGAGTTGTGGAACCTCTACAACGCGCGCGTGCATCCCGGCGAAAGCATTCGCGTCTTTCCGCTCTCCAACTGGACGGAGATGGACGTGTGGCAATACATCCACGAGGAGAACATTCCGGTGGTGGATTTGTACTTTGCCAAAGAGCGGCCCATGTATGTACGCGGCGATGCGCTGCTGCCCATTGAGCAGGCTTTTGTTGCACGGCTGGGCGAGCAGCCGCAAATGGTCAAGTCGCGGCTGCGCTCGCTGGGATGCAGTCCGTGCACCGGGGCCATTCGATCCGAAGCGGAGACCATTCCCGCCATCATTGCGGAGCTGCTCTCGTTTCGCTCGTCGGAGCGCGCCAACCGCGTCATCGACCACGACCAGGAAGGCTCCATGGAAATGAAGAAACGCGAGGGATATTTCTAAGGAAGCTCGGAACGAGTCTCGAAGAGCAAACCTTAGTCCCCGCAGGGGCTAAAGCCCCATTGATTTTGCGGGCGTTGTCGGCACGACTAAAGTCGTGCCCTTTCAAAGCGCGGCAAATTCGGAGGTTTTCTAAATGACGGCAGATACGATTCCAGTCTTCTCCATCGGCGAATTCCTGACGCAGGAGCGCGAGAAAGATCTGTTGCGCTTCTCCACCGCGGGCAGCGTGGACGACGGAAAGTCCACGCTCATCGGCCGGCTGCTCTATGACACGCAATCGGTCTACGAAGACCAGGTGCTCTCCATCCAGGGCAAGGGAACCACCGCGCCGGGGCAGATCGATTTCGCATTGCTGACCGATGGCTTGCGCGCCGAGCGCGAGCAGGGCATCACCATCGATGTGGCGTACCGTTACTTCTCCACGCCGCGGCGCAAGTTCATCATTGCGGACACGCCCGGCCATGAGCAGTACACGCGCAACATGGCGACCGGGGCCTCGACGGCCGATGCGGCGGTGGTGCTGATCGACGCGGGCAAGGGGGTTCTGTTGCAGTCGCGCCGCCACGCCTACATTGCATCGCTGCTGCGCGTGCGCCACATCCTGGTGGCGGTGAACAAGATGGATCTCGTGGGCTATGAGGAGAGTGTTTTCCGCGCCATCGAGCGCGATTTCCGCCTGGTGCTGGAGCAGATTGCGGCCGATACCGGCAACCCGGTCGAGGCCACGTTTGTGCCGGTCAGTGCACTGGCCGGCGACAACATTGTGCATCGCTCGCAGACCATGCCGTGGTACCGCGGACCTTCGCTGCTGGAACTGCTGGAGACGGCGCCGTCGTCGCTGGATATGCGCACGGCGCCGTTCCGCTTTCCGGTGCAGCGGGTCATTCGGCCCGACCATAACTTTCGCGGATTCGCGGGGCAGATTGTTTCCGGAACCGTACGTCCCGGCGACAGGATTGTGGTGCTGCCTTCGGGCCGCAGCGCGGAGGTGGAGCGCATTGTCACCTGGGACGGAGACCTGGATGAGGCGCATGCGCCGCTCTCAGTGACGCTGGTGCTGAATCAGGAACTGGATATCAGCCGCGGCGATCTGATTGTCGCGGCGGACGCGCCGGCGACAGTGGCCAGAAGCGTGAAAGCGGCGCTGGTGTGGATGGATCAGCGGCCGCTCGAACTCCACCGGCGCTATCTGCTCAAACACACCAGCCAGACGGCGCCAGTCGTGGTTGCTTCCGTCGAGCACCGCACCGACATCGGCACGCTGACCCGCGAGCACGCGGAAGCGTTGGAGATGAATGGCATTGGCGCGGTTACCCTCAAGCTTCTGCGACCCATTGCTCTCGATCTTTATGGGGAGAATCGTTCGACCGGCGCATTCATCCTGATCGACGCCGAAAGCAACGCGACGGTCGCGGCGGGCATGATTACCGCGGCGTCCGGCGCGGTTGCAGCGGGCGAAAATGCGTCGGGCCCAGTGACTGCACAGGAAAGATCGGCGCGCTGGGGGCATCGCGGCGGGGTTCTGGAATTGAATGGGCCGGTCGAGCTGATCGATCGCATCGAGCGGTCGCTGTTTGCGCGCGGAGTGATCACGGCGCGGATTGAAGTGGGCGACGCCGCTTTTGAAATCTCCGCAAGCCTGGTTGAAACCCTGATCAGGTCGAAGGCTCTATCCGGAATGGTGGCGTTGGTCATCAGCCTGAGCGAAGGCAGCACTTTGATTGCGCAGGTTGAAGGCGAGCAAATCACGCTCGACGCAAATGAAGCGGATGGGGCCATCGCGGCTGTTCATGGACTGCTGGAGCGAAGCCGCGTTCTTCGGTCGCCGGGAAGCGCGGACTGGGAAATCTAGATCGGAAGAACGAGACGTGCGCAACGGGAAAGGAAACCAACGATGAGCACCGCTGAAATCAATGCGCAAGTGAAAGCCAGGCTGGACCAAGTGCGTGCGGTCCTGGCGCGGGAAATCACCGGCCCAAAGGATGTGTGCCTGACGTGCAGCTTTCAGGCCGAAGATGTGCTGCTGACCAGGCTGGCGCTGGAGTTGGATGCGCGGATTCCCATTCTGTTTCTCGATA
>Ga0326727_10023019_pt1 | contig 11959 bp, 9 predicted proteins | sample MB2enrmetagenome_FD_207643 | JGI IMG/M metagenome (GOLD analysis project Ga0326727, IMG submission 207643) | Lab enriched peat soil microbial communities from McLean, Ithaca, NY, United States - MB29MY | ecosystem: Environmental > Terrestrial > Soil > Wetlands > Peat | place: USA: New York... | reverse complement strand
TGCCAGGCATTCTGCCAGTACTGGTGCGCGTCCAGACCGAGCAGCGTTCCGGATACAAAAGCGCCGCCGGCCAGGCCGACAAAGTTGGAGATGATGGTCAGGAAAAACAGCATCGATACGGTCCCCAGGATGCGCGGGGTTACCAGTTTCTTGACGGGATCGGTGCCCAGGGCGCGCATTGCGTCGATCTGCTCGGTTACCTTCATCGAGCCCAGTTCGCTGGCCATGCCGGACGAGTTGCGGCCGGCCACCATCAAGCCGGTCAGCACGGGCCCCAGTTCGCGCACCATCGATTCCGCTACCAGTTCGCCGATCAGCGACAGCGACCCGAACCTTTGCAGCGTATTCGAGCTCTGCAACGCCAGCACCGCGCCCGTGAAAAACCCCGTCAACACCACAATGGGCAGCGAGCCTACGCCAATAATATCCGCCTGATGCAAGGTATCGGCAATGTAGCGCGGCTGGCGGGCCAGGTTGGCGACAGCCTGGGCCGAGAGCTGGTAGTACTCCTGTACGGCCAGCACTTTGTCCTTGGCAAACTCGGTTGGCGATATCAGTTCCATGAGGTCCGGACGACCGAAGAATATCAGATGCGCGGACCGGAAAGCGTGCCGAAGTAGTGACCTAAGGAAGAAAAAACGTTTTTCGCTTCACGTTGCCGGTTCCCGCGTTCCCCTTGCGCTTCCCTGGTACGCGGGCTGGCAAACAGAATTGTAATACAGAATAATACATGTTATCTTATGGCATTATGAGCCGCCCGGAAAAGACCGTAAGTTTCAGAGCCGCTCCGGACAAAATAGACGCTCTGGATGCGCTTGCCACCGCCCGGGACCGCCCACGAAGCTACCTCATCAACGAGGCCATCACGAATTACATCGAGCTGCATGCATACCAGGACGCGCTCGTGCGCAAGGGTCTGGAAGACCTGCGAAAAGGCCGCGTTGTAAGCCATGAAGAGGTCGTAAAGCGGGTTAAAAGGACGGGCCGCACACGCCCATGATCGAATGGACAGAGCAGGCGATCCGCCAGCTAGATCAGGCCTACGACTATATTGCATTGGCCAACAGCGAGGAGGTTGCGGCCCGGATCACGAGGCATATCGTGACCAGCGTTCAACAAGTCGCCCCGTTCCCCATGTCCGGCAGAACGGGTCGAGTGGACGGCGCGCGCGAACTGGTCATTGCAAATACCCCATTTATCGCCGCATACACAATTACCGAGAACCGCATTGCAATTCTCGCCATCTACCACGGCGCGCAAAAGTGGCCCGAAGTTTTTTAAGATAGTTTCAGGCCCTTCGTTGTTTTCGTAGATCTTCACGGCTGCCCGGCTTGGCCAATTGCCAATAGCCACCCGCGGTTTTAACGTGAAACGCTCTTACGGCTCGCGCGATTTTCGCTTCACTTCGATGTTCAGGCGCTTGATTTTCTGGTTCAAGGTGGACAGCGGGACATGGAAGCGCTCCGCGGCTTCGGTTTGATTCCAATTACATTTTTCCAGCATGTCGACAATGATGCGCCGCTCGCAAGCTTCCACCATGTCGAAGAGCGAGGTATCGGGGCCAGGCTCGATGGCCGGCAGGGCGGCACTCTGGCCCAGGATGCTTTGGGGCAGTAATTCAACCCCAATGGAGGGACCGGTGGACAGTACGACCGCGCGCTCCATGGCATTTTCCAGTTCCCGCACATTCCCCGCCCAGGGATAATCCATGAGCAAGCGCATCGCTTCGGGACTGATCTGATCCACCGCCTTGCCGTTTTCGTCGGCATACCGCTTGAGAAAAAAACCCGCCAGCAAGGAAATATCCTCCCGGCGCTCGCGCAGCGGAGGCAGATCGATGGTAATGACGTTGAGGCGATAAAACAGATCTTCGCGGAACCTTCCTTCCTGCACCAGTTGCCGCAGATTGATATTGGTGGCGGCGATGACCCGCACGTCCACCTGGAGTTCCTGCACGCCGCCCAGATGCATGAAGCGCTTGTCCTGAAGGACGCGCAGAATCTTGGCCTGGGTCTCCAGCGACATGGTGCCGATTTCATCCAGAAAGATGGTGCCGTGATCGGCCATTTCGAACAGACCCTTCTTGCTGGCAACGGCGCTGGTGAACGCTCCCTTGACGTGGCCGAACAGGGTGGACTCCAGCAGATCGACGGGCATGGAGCCTGTGTTGACCGGCACAAAGGCCTTGTCGCGGCGGGAGGAATTCATATGAATGGCTTTGGCAATCAATTCCTTGCCGGTACCGCTTTCGCCCTGTAGCAGGATCGTGGACCGGCTGGACGCCACCTGCGTCACCAGATCGAAGATGCGCAGCATGGGCTCGCTCTTGCCCACGATGTTTTCGAAACTGTAGCGCTGCTTCAGCGCGCGCTTGAGCTGGACATTCTCTTCCTCGGCCCGCCGCCGGCCAATGGCGGCGCGGATATCCGCCAGGAGCTTTTCGTTGTCCCACGGCTTCTGAACGAAGTTGGCGGCCCCGGCCTGCATGGCCCGCACGGCATTCTCGACGGTGCCGTACGCGGTGATCATGATGACGTTGACGGAGGTATCCCGCTCGCGAAGCTCGGTCAGCAGGTCGATGCCATCCCGATCGGGCAGCGCGACATCCAGCAGCACCAGATCGAACGTGCGTTCCGCCATCTGGGCCAGGCCTTCTTCGCCGGAGGCGGCGGTTTCAATGGCGAAACCTTCCGACTCCAGCAAGGTCTGCAGCGATTCCCGGATGGCTGCCTCGTCGTCCACAATGAGGATGGAACCGGCGGAAGAGGCCGCTGGGCGCCGGTGGTCTGTGCTGGCGGCAACTTCAGGCATTCACAGCCTTCTTTACCGCTGGAAATTCCAGATGAAACGTCGTTCCCTGTTCCAACTCACTCTCCACGCTGATCTTTCCGGCATGCTCCTGAATAATGCCGTAGGTGACGGAAAGTCCCAAGCCAGTTCCCGGCCCCTGTCTGCCCTTGGCGGACGATTTGGTGGTAAAAAACGGATCGTAGATGCGCCGGATATGTTCCTGGGCAATGCCGCTGCCGGTATCCGAGATTATCACGTTGACGGCATTACTGTCGGAGGTCGCCACCCGCAAAACACCGCCGCCCGGCATGGCATCCCGCGCATTCAGAAACAGGTTCAGAAACACCTGCTGCAGTTTGCCCGTATTGCCGTAAATATGGGGCAGATGGGGACCGAGTTCCTGCTCAACACGCACCCGCGAGACTTTGAACTGATGGTCCAGCAAGACCAGCGTATCCTGAATCACCTTGTTGAGATCGACCTCGGCGAATTCCGCGCCGCTGGTGCGGGAAAAATTCAGCAGGTTGTTCACGATCTCGGAAGCGCGAAACACCTGCCGGGTGATACGGTCCAGCAGTTCCGATTTCTTGGTATCGTCGCGAAGTTCCTTGGACAACATCTGGGTGTAATTGGAAATCACGGCCAGTGGCGTGTTGACCTCATGCGCCACTCCGGCGGCCAGCAGGCCGATGGAGGACATTTTTTCCGCCTGCGACAGTTGCGTTTCCAGTTCGATGCGTTCGCTGATATCGTCCACGATAATCAGGCGGCCGATCATCTGAAAGCGGCGGGTGACCAGCGGCGCAATGGCGATATTGGCGATGCGGGCGTTTCCGGCGGGCGCATCCAGGCGAAACTTATAAAGATTGTGAATGCCCGGGTTCTGGCGGTTGTGGTAGAACTCCTCGGCAAAGCGCGCGGGGAACACCTCGCCGATAGGCCGGCCGAGCACCTCGCCGCGCGACCGGGCAAACATCACTTCCATTTGCGAATTCCAGAACTCCACCCGGTCCTGCAGATCCACCGCCAGCACGCCTACGCTGATCGATTCCACGATGTTTTCGTTGAAATCCTTCAGCCGCTCGTATTCCATGACCTTCTGTTCCAGCGAGCGGTACAGCCGGGCGTTCTGAATGGCAATGCCCAGATAATCGGCCAGCGCCTGCAGCAGTTCCACGTCTTCACTGGAAAGAAAGTCGCCATCCTTCGTTTTGCCCAGGCCCAGAACGGCGATAGTGCGATTTTGCACCGTGCAGGGAATGTAGTAATTGAGATCCAGGCGGGCAATGGTTTCCCGCGCGGAAGCGCTCTCGCGCACCGCCTGATGAGTATTGTCGAAGAACAGGTGTCCGACGGCCATTTCCGGATGACAATGCAGGAAGCTCAGGTCCAGCCCCTGCGTGTCCGCCAGACCGGATGCGTATCCCAGAGTGTATTGATCCAGGTCGACTCCGGCCAGGAATACGGCGCACCGGTCCACGTCCAGGGTGCTCGACAAACGGTCAATGATCGCGCGCAACATACGGTCCAGGTCGGTTTCGGAACTGAGCTCACGGCCAAACGCAATCAATGTCTTCCGATAGTCGTAACGTTTGCGATAGAAGAACTGGTCCAGACGGTCCTGAATCCAATTCTTGACCGGATCAAACAGCAGGGCGGTGACGGCGACGGCAATCACCAGACCGGTGGTACCGGCGCTGGGCACGCGGGCATGGATCAGCTCGGCCGCCGCGGCTACGGCGGCAAAGTAGAAGGCGACAATGGCCCCAGCCGCCAGCGTGTAAGCCACGCCCCGCTTGAAGATCAGATCCACATCCATCAAGCGGTACCGGAAAATCGCGTAGCCGAAGGTCAGCGGCAGCAGGACCAGCGACAGCACGGACATCTTGACCGCCGTGCCCGCGATGTCGCCGCACACATAGATCAAAACGTAGGCGATCCACGGCAGAATGGCCAGAATCGTACCCCGCGTGACCCACTTCATTTGCTGGCGCAGGATCGGCGAACTGGCATGCTCGTAGGTGTGCCATAAGACGGCTGCGGCCAGAAGCAGCCAGGTGGCGTTGTGCAGCATGGAGAGCCGGTCGAGCTGCCAGCGCAACAACTCGCTGGCTTCCGCCCACTCCCAGGCCCCAATCCGCAGGCCCAGCAAAAGCGCGGCCGGCAAATAAACCAGGCCGGTGACCCAGCGATGTCGGCGCACCATGCCCTTGATCTCGGGAAATACCAGCACGAAATGCAGGAACAAGGCAGGCTGCAGCAACTCGGCAGTCACGTTGGCCCAGTACACGATTTCGTCAAATTGGTTCAGCTTCCCGGTGTAATGAAAACCGTAGTAGATAAACGAGACCAGGCAGAACAGATAAAAATGCGTGGAACGTGGCGCCGTCCAGCGCCGCAAGAGTACGTATATGCCAATGCCGAGGTAGATCAACGCGATCAGACGGAAACCGGTATTCATCGACCGGTCGGTCGGCGCCAGCACCACCGGGACCTGGATCGCGATGCCCTGGCGTAACAGGCTGTAGTTCGCCTTGGTCCACACGCCGGCATAAAACAAGGCACGATTGACCGCGACGACGGTCGCCACCGGCTGGCCGTTGATCGACAGCAACAGGTCATCCGGACGCAGGCCGGCATGTTCGCCCGGTCCGTCGCGAACCACTCTCTGCGCCTTCAGGTGCCCGCCACCTTCGGTCCACCAGACGCCGTCGTAGGCAATCTGGTAGTCGCGCTCTTTGACAAAATTGATGCAGGCGAAAGTAGCCGCTCCGATGGTCAGGACGGCCAACAGGACGGCCACAAACCGGGTTGTGAGATCCCTAGCCACCGGATGCATCGGCCGTGGGCTCTGGGGATTGCCAGGAACTTCAATCCACGGCTTCTTCGAATTCCAGTGCAACTCAGGTGCCAGCCTATTGCGCATTCTCACAACTCCAACTAATTCAAAAAGCAGGAGTTACCAGATCATAGTAGTACCAGACGCCAAAGAATACAAAATTTGGAATAAAACTGCGGCATTTGGTAGGGAACGTCCTCGGCCTTCGGTCATCGGCCTTCGGCCGGCGCCGTTTCTTTTGTTTCACTTTTTACGATGGTCGCCGGCCAGTAACACACAAGCGGAAAGAGCAGCCGCCGGGAACGAGAATGCTGGCATTTGCGCCTCCTAGTCGAAGACAGAAGGCCAAAAGCCGACGCCGCTCTGGATACAAAAAAAGGGGAGCATTTTCAGCTCCCACAGAAGCGACAGAGGCGATATCACTCCGTATGAATCCGAAGATGCGCTTGTGGTTGCCCATGTATCAGCAGTATTTTTGTCGTTGCAGAACAATAATGACAACTTCTGGGAACCCGGCTGGCCTTGCACCCTCTACTCGCGACACAAGCGTACATGAGGTTTGGCTCACGCTGGATGGCTGGCGTCTGCGTTATCTTCTGTGCGATCAGGCCCAATCCCACCAGAAGAAACCGCCGGGAACACCCGTACCAGTCGTTCTTATCCATGGGTTGCTGGGTTACTCCTTCTCGTGGCGGCACAACTTAGGAGCGATATCCCGCTGCGGGCCGGTATATGCGATCGATCTGCCCGGCGTAGGTTTTTCGGATCGACCTGCGCAACTGGACAGCAGTTTTCGTGGCTTGGCCGGCATTGTTGCGCGCTCGCTGGACGCGCTTGGTCTGGAGACCTTCGACCTGATTGGGACCTCGCACGGGGGCGCGGTGGCGGTGATGCTGGCGGCGGCAGTGCCACGGCGCGTGCGCCACCTGGTTTTGGCAGCCCCGGCAAATCCCTGGTCCACCCATCGGCTCTGGCTGGTCAAATTGCTGGCTACCAGACCGGGAAGAATCGCATTCCGCGGCATGTCGCCTGTGCTTCCGTGCTTAAACGGATATTTCCTGCGCCGCATGTATGGCGATCCGCGACAACTGACCTCCGAAACACTCGCAGGATACGCCGCCCCCATTACCATTCCCGGCACCTGCGAGCATCTGCTGCGCATGGTAAGCACATGGAGCCACGATCTCCGCGAATTGCAGCCGGCGTTTACGCGAATTACGAATCTTCCCACCTTGCTGATCTGGGGCAGGCGGGATCGGGCCGTGCCCATTGAGTCGGCTGAAATCGTCAAGCAACAGTTCCAGCAGGCGGAACTGGCGGTCATAGAAGGTGCGGGCCATCTGCCTTACGAAGAAGTTCCCGAGGTATTCAATCGTGTGGTTTGTGAATTTCTGGAAGCGGGAAACTGAAACCCGACGGCACAACAGCACCGTAAGGCACAACGGTTCCAGCACTTCCCTCATTGCAATTTCAAATTACCAATTTGAAATTACTCAATTTCCCGACTCCTCAATCTCTGTACAATGACCCCAGTCCATGGGAGAGCGAATTTTCGAGCTGTTGCGGGTATTTTTTCAGCACCACGGATACTGGACCGTGGCGGGCGCATTATTGCTGGAGAACACCGGTTTCCCTGTCCCCGGGGAAACGGTGTTGCTCTTTGCCAGCTTCCTCGCGTACTCGGAACGGCAGTTGCATCTGCCCTGGATCATCCTGGTCGCCACCCTGGCCTGCACTTTGGGAGACAATCTGGGTTATGCCATTGGGCATTATGGTGGGCGCCCACTGCTGGATCGATGGAAGCATTTTCTCCGCATCCGGCAATCCCACCTCGATCATGGCGAGCGTCTGTTCGAGCGATATGGCTCGGGAACCGTCTTCATCGCCCGGTTTATTGCCGGTATGCGCATCGTTGCCGGACCGCTGGCCGGCGTGTTGCGTATGCCCTGGCGGCGTTTTGTGCTCTTCAATTTTCTCGGTGCGGCGGTGTGGGTAACGGCAGTCTCATGCACGGGCTATCTGTTCGGCCACCACTGGCATCGTTTACTGCGATTCGTGCGTGACGTGAACCTGGCGGTCCTGGCCGCGGTCGTGGTCCTGGTGTTGCTGGTCTGGTGGCTTAACCGGCGAAAGGCCGGTCCGTGATATGCGCGCCCTATGGCAGACAATTCGCATGGAGCGGGAGGCCTGGAAACGCTTCTTCTTCGCCTTGGGCGGGCTGACACTGGCGTTTCTAGCGGCGGTGTACTCGACCGTAGCCCGGCAGTCCGGCAGCGAACTGGCCACGTTCGTATTGGCTTCGCTGGCGCTCCTGCTGGCCGGCATCGTCGGTCTGGTTACGGTCCCGTATTTGGCGCGACGGGTCGCCATCGCCCGGCTGCGCGACGTCATCGATTTTGAACTCACGCGCGGGGGAATGGCCTACCTCGGTTTGGTGCTGGTAGTGGCCATTGCAGCCCTCAATACCGGAAACAATCTGCTGTTTATCGTAGTGGCAGCCATGCTGGCGGCCATCGTCGTCTCGGGCATGGCCTCGCTGGGCGTGCTGCGTGGCCTGGAATTGGACGTCATCCTGCCCGTCAACGTCTTCGCCGGCACCCCGGTGGCCGCCCGCCTTGCTTTGAGGAACCAGCGGCATCTGCTGCCTTCGTTTTCCATCGCGGTCATCAGGCCAAGGGCTCGCGGCAGCCGGCGGCTGCGCCTGCGGCGGACCACGTTTCACTTCCCCTGGTGGCGCCCTCCGGAACAGCAATGGTTTCACATGCGCGACCTCGATATGCGCCTGGAGCCGAAGGTCCAACCGGGCGAAGACACAATCTTCGATGGAGTGGTGTATTTCCCCTACCTGCCGGCGCACTCCACCACGAGCGCCACCCTCCAATTGAACTTCCGCCATCGCGGGCGCTACCGGCAGGAAACCTTCGCGCTCAGCACCCGGTTTCCCTTTGCGTTTCTCAAGAAAACGCGCCGCATCGATCTGGTGCGCGAGTTGATCGTGTACCCTTCGGTGGACGCGATCGAGGCTTGCCTGGAAGTGTTGCCCATGATCGCCGGAGAGCGGGAAGCGTTCGTGCGCGGTCGCGGTTGTGATTTGTATCGCATTCGCGAATATCAGCCGCAGGATCCGCGCCGCCATGTGGACTGGAAGGCCACCGCCAAGACCGGCGAACTGAGAGTGCGCGAATATGCCCGCGAGGACGAGCGCAAGTTGCGGATCGTCTTCGACAATCCGGCGCCCGGCAGGTTGACCGGGGAACAGTATGAAAGCGGAGTCAGTCTGGCCGCATCCCTGGCTTGGCACTTCTCGACGGAAGATACGGATTTGTCTTTTGCCGCGCCCGGCTATGGCGGCAGCCCCGGCATCCATGATTTCCTGCGCTACCTGGCCTTGGTGCAACCGGAGCCCGGAGCTTCAGTATTGGAAGAACTCCCGGTAACCGGCGATTTCAACCTGATCCTCACGACGCGTTCACGGGACAGCATCCCCTCGGCATTGTGGGCGTGCTCGCATCTGGTATTCATGTAGAACGCCGCCGGCTCTCGGCCCTTGGCTTTCGGCCGGTAATGCCGCCGTCTCTGGCCGAGAGCCGACGGCGTTTTTGTTATCTTGTGTAGGACTGGAGATCCTGAGTGGACGTTCTCAAGCAGCTTTTCGAGCAGCACTTTCACTTGCCGCCGGAGCGAGTGCAGCCGCTGCAGGGCGAGTTCGGCGGTTCGGGGCGCAATATCATTCGTCTGGCCACCAAACAACACAGCGCGATTGGCATTTTGTATGGCGTGCGCGAAGAAAATCGTGCCTTCCTCGAGTTCTCCCGCCATTTTCGCCGGCATGGCCTGCCGGTGCCCGAAATCTACGCGGAAGATCTGGTCCACGACGCTTATCTGGAAGAAGATCTGGGGGACACCACGCTCTTCGAATTTCTCTCGCAGCATCGCAAGGGCGAGGACGTAGCGCCTGCGGCGATTGAGGCCTATCACCGGGTCGTGGACGAGTTGCCGCGCTTTCAGGTCGAGGCCGGAGGCGACTTGAATTACAAGGTGTGTTATCCGCGCGCCAGCTTCGATCGCCAGTCGATCGCCTGGGATCTGAATTATTTCAAGTATTACTTTCTTCGCCTGGCCGGCGTCGGGTTCAACGAGCAGACGCTGGAGGTCGATTTCGGGCGCCTGACGAAGTTCCTGTTGACCGCCGATCGCGATCATTTCCTTTACCGGGACTTTCAGTCGCGCAATGTCCTGCTACGCGACGGCCGGCCGTTCTTTGTGGATTATCAAGGCGGCCGGCGGGGCGCGCTGCAATACGATATCGCCTCCCTGTTGTACGACGCCAAAGCAGATCTGCCGCCGGCATTACGGCAACAATTGCTCGATCACTATCTCGACCGGCTTGCCGGTTTCCTGGCACTGGACCGCGACCGTTTCCTGCAGCATTACTACGCCTATGTATACGTCCGCATCATGCAGGCATTGGGCGCGTATGGCTTTCGCGGCTACTATGAGCGCAAGACGCATTTTCTGCAGAGTGTGCCGTATGCCATGAAAAACTTGCGGTGGCTGCTGCGCAACGTCGAACTGCCCATCGCGCTGCCGGCCCTGATGGACGCGTTCAAGAGTATGGCAGCCGCGGAGAGGTGGCACAGCCTGGCTCCCGAGGCGGAAAACCTGACGGTGCAGGTTTTCAGCTTTTCCTTCCACCGGGGCGGTCCGCCGCCGGACGAGACGGGTCATGGCGGAGGATTCGTCTTTGACGCCCGCGGCCTGCCGAATCCCGGCCGCGAAGAACGCTTCAAGCCGCTCACCGGCAAAGACACCCCGGTGAACGACTATCTGAACCAGGAAGAGAGCGTGCGGCAATATCTGGCCGGCGTCTGGTCGCTAGTGGAAATCACTGTAAACGATTATCAGAGCCGCGGCTTCAAGAACCTGATGGTGTCGTTCGGATGCACCGGCGGCCAACATCGCTCGGTATTTCTGGCGGAGCAGGTAGCCGCGCGTTTACGCGGCCGGAGCGGAGTGGACGTGGTTTTGCGGCATCTGGCCTTGGAGAAACTGGGCAAATGAAAGCCATGGTTATGGCCGCCGGCCTGGGCACGCGCTTGCGGCCACTCACTGACGATCGTCCCAAAGCGCTGGTGGAAGTGGCCGGCCGCACGCTGCTGGAGATTACCCTCGCGCGCTTGCGCGCCTTTGGCGTTCACGAGGTGATTATCAATGTGCATCACTTCGCGGATATGGTTGTCGCGTATCTGCGAGCCAATGATTCCTTCGGCATGCGGATCGAAATCTCTCGCGAAGAAATCCTGCTCGATACCGGCGGGGGGTTGAAGAAGGCGGCAAATTTTTTCCTCCACGCGGCCACCGGTTCGGACGAGCCCTTCCTCCTGCACAATGTCGATGTGATCAGCACTATTGATCTCCGGCGTATGGTGCAGTTTCATATCGGCCATCAGGCCCTGGCCACCCTGGCGGTACAGGACCGGATAACTTCCCGTCACCTGCTATTTGATGAGCAGATGCAACTTTGCGGCCGGCGCACCGGGAGCGAACAGAAGGCGGAGCTGGTGCGATCTTCCGGGCGGATGCAGGCGCTGGCTTTTTCCGGCATTCACGTGGTCTCGCCTCGTATTTTTACCTTGATGCCAGGAGACGGCGTATTCTCCATCATCCCTTCTTACCTGCAGCTCGCTGGCCAGGGAGAACGCATTCTCGCCTTTCGAGCCGATGAATATTATTGGCGCGATCTCGGTAAACCAGAACAGGTGGCCCAGGCGACGCGAGATTTCGAAAATAAGATTCTTGAGTAAAAAGATTGGAACGCAAAGGACGCAGAGGACGCAGAGAAGGGCACGGGAACTTCAATTCGCAAATTGCGACTCTTCCATTACACGGATAGGCCGTGGTTTCCTTTAGGCAACACGTCCTCATGAATTGTCATCCTGAGCCCGCTTTGCTCCGCAGTAGAAGGATTCTTACGCCGCCGACGGCGCCGCCCGTTCGGCCATGGCCTGGCGGAGCTGATCGGCAAGCGACAAGGGATCGTCCACGGGCGGCTGACAGGCGAACCCCGCGCAGACTACAGCCATACTCTTCCCTTCCCTTATCCCCGGCAGATGGGGAATGGTTTCCGCCAATGCGGCCGGAAGATATTGCGGAGCCGCTTCGTTGTCGGTGAGATGCAGCACCGACTGCGTAAGCAGGAAAGCAGCGGACGCGGTACGATACAAACGCTCCGCCAGTTCATCGTTGCCTACCACCACCACCTGCGTATGCGGACGGGAGTAAGCCAGCACCGCAATCCCGTAAGTTGCAGCAAAAATTCCATGTTGTGCG
>Ga0326727_10023017_pt1 | contig 11959 bp, 11 predicted proteins | sample MB2enrmetagenome_FD_207643 | JGI IMG/M metagenome (GOLD analysis project Ga0326727, IMG submission 207643) | Lab enriched peat soil microbial communities from McLean, Ithaca, NY, United States - MB29MY | ecosystem: Environmental > Terrestrial > Soil > Wetlands > Peat | place: USA: New York... | reverse complement strand
CTTCGGGCGTGCTGTTCGGCTTTGTCATGCCTCTGCCATGCCAAAAGCTGACACACAAGTCTAGTCGGAAATTGATATTCCCAAGAGCCTCAGTCCGTTCCCCGACCCAGATGAAATGACCCCGGGGGCTCGCTAGCGTTCGCCGTCCTCGGGCCGGCGGCCGCGCCTGCAATCCCGGAGCTGATCCGCCGCGCCAACGTCAACAACTCCCCGGCTAAGCGTGACCGCGCGTTGCTTGCCCTAACTCACCTTGGGCAGCCGGCGGTCCCCACCATGGCTGCCCTGCTTTCCAAACCAGACGGCGCAGCCAGCCTTTGGGTGATGGCATGTATTAGGGACCTCGGCACCAACGCCCGATCCCTTGTACCGATCTTGGTGCAAAACCTGCGCCATACCAATTGGTTTGCCGCCATGATCAACGCCAGGATACTCGGCGAGTTGAGGTTCGATCCCGATCTGAGCGTGCCCGCACTGGCCAAGTGCCTCCAGGACCGCCGCCGCGAGGTGCGAATGGAAGCGCCTCGTGCGCTCATGGAATTTGGCGAGCTTGCCCGGGTGGCGTTGCCCGCTCTCTCCAACGCGCTTAGCGACCCAGATCCGGACGTGCGTGGCAACGCGGCCAGAGCCATCCAAACCATCGCCTCAAGAGCGCCACCGAGCGCACCCGCCCCGTAGGGCGCGCTGCCTGCTTGCCGGCTGTGAGTGCTGGCGATAGGTCGACACTGAGACAGTCCTGCGTGACGAAGTCGGCGGTGGGGGTAGGAAGCGGGGAGACCGCGCGGGTGAGCGTCTGCAGTTGACTGCCCTCATCCGCGCGCGTAATTCATTCTGTATTAGATGCACTAGGGGCGCCACGCCCGAGAGTCGGCGCCCGGTATGGACATGTTCTGAATTGAGCCAGGACAGATGAATGGAAAGAACTTGATTCTAGCGGCCCCTGTCTTTCTCAGGTTGTTGACAGCTTCGAGCGCGGCCCTCGCCTCGAGCACTACGAGCAACCTCTGGTACTTCACGAAGCATGTCGAGGAAGGGGGCGCCATGACCATCAGCGCCGTAATGCATGACATCAAAAGGCCCCCACCTGATTATCATGGGGAGGGCGCGGAGAACTTCGACTTGGACTTGACGGCCCCTGCGCAGCTCGTCTTTAACACCGGCACGAACAGGCCGGTTGGAGCCAAATACACGGTCGGGTATTATCGCGGTCCCATTTACACCGCCCAGGGTTCGGGAGTCCCTTTCGCCCGCGCCGAGGCCAACAGCACCAACCGCGTCTCAATATTCTCGAACCGTGACCGATCCGAACTGATCGCGGCTGTGGATCACGGCCCCATCTACACGTCTACCAATTCCGGCATGGCCTGGAAGGCGATCACGGCGCCAGGCCTGTACAAGTTTCCGCTCTGCACCGCGCCTGACGGAAGCGGTTTTTATGCTCGTGTGCCCATTGACAAGTCCCGCGCCGCCCAGGACGTTCCCGCCCGCGCCAACGCCCCGCCCGGAGACTGGTATGCTGTCGCGTCCTCGTCCGATGGCAGCAGGCTCATCGTGAGCGCCAGTTCGACTCAGCCCGCCCCCGCCTTGAACATACGGCATGTTTCGACCGCCGTCACTATTGCCTGGCCGTCGCAATTCACCGGCTACGTCCTCGAACACAGCGCCGACCTTAGCGGGGGCACCTGGACAACGGTGACCAACCCTGCTCAAGTTGTGGCGCGAGAAAATCGGGTGGTGGTTCCCGCCTCCATCGGCAACGGTTTCTTTCGGTTGCGAGGCCGCTGAGCTTGCGCTGCAGGGTCCGGGTTTCGGCGGTGAGGGCGCGGGCGGGTTCGATGGTGCGGGTGTGTTCGTCCCGCAACGTGTGGAGGACGGTGGAAGTCAGCGGCTGCTTCTTGCCCCGGAGGCGCTTGTGCAGGAATTGCAGTCCAGTTCGACGGGGGCGAGAAGGTTGTTGCTGCGGTTTGAACATCCAACATCCGACAGACAATAGCCAATAGCCAATGGCCAATAGCCAACGTTGGACAGGACTAGACCTTCGCCAACCTTGTGAGCACGTCTTGGGCGGCGAGGCCGTAGAGCATGACGGTCTTGTGGCGGGAGGTGTGGCCGCGGACGAGGTCCACGCGGTTGCGGGGGCAATTTAGTTGCTGGGCGAGGAGCTTGAGCAGGGCTTCGTTGGCGGCGGCATCAACGGGCGGGGCGGTGACTTTGATGCGGAGTTCGTTTCCGATGGGTTCGCCGATTTTGTTGGCGGAGGCGCGCGGCTGGAGCTTGACCGAGAGCAGAAGGCCGTCGGCTTGGGGACGGAGAAAGGGCGGCATGGTCATGTCGGGAATGAATACTGGCCTCGCGCCGGCCCGAACGCTAGAATTAAGGTTAGGAACAAATGGGCAGCTTAAGCTTTGATTCTCTGAGGCTCTGGGTATTCACAGCCGGGTTGGCGCTGGGGGCCGGGTGCGCGTCGGAACCGGCCAAGCCAGCGGTCCAGCCAGCGCGGCAACCGGAGGTGCCGGCGCCGCCGGCGGCGACAAGCGCGGAGTCGAACATCACGCTCCCGCCGGGGGCAGCCCAGGCTCCGGCGCCTTTTGAAGGGGAGGGTTGGCAGGCGATGTTCGATGGGCGGAGTCTGGCGGGCTGGCGGGAGACGGCATTTGTGGGTCACGGAGAGGTGCATTGCCAGTCGGGGGCCATAGTCCTGAGCATGGGGGACCCGTTTACGGGGATCAATTGGACCAACGAGTTTCCCAAGATGAACTACGAGGTAGCGCTGGACGCGATGCGGGTGATGGGGTCGGACTTTTTCTGCGGGCTGACGGTGCCGGTGGGGACCAACTGTTGCAGTCTGATAGTGGGCGGGTGGGGGGGCTCGCTGGTCGGCATCTCCAGTTTGGATGGGATGGACGCGTCGGAGAACGAGACGACGAAGTTCAAGAACTTCGAGTCAGGGCGTTGGTATCGGATTCGGCTGCGGGTGACGGAGAAGAAGATCCAGGCGTGGATTGACAAGGAGCGGCTGGTGGATGTGGGGATTGCGGACCGGAGGATTTCGGTGAGGCCGGGGGAGATCGAGCTTTCCGAGCCGTTCGGGCTGGCTTGCTGGCAGACGGCGGCGGCGCTGCGGGAGATCAAGTTCCGGCGGGTGAGCGGGCCGGCGGGGAAGGGGGAGTAACAGGGAAGGCGGAAGACGCGAAGGCGCTTCGGCCGTTTACCATTGCTCGGCAATGATGCGATCTACCCGAACGCTGAAACCTGGCAGCAGGGCCGAAGCGGCGGGCTGCCTCTCCGAGTAAACTCCGGCCAACTGATAGAAGTCTCCCTGCAAGCTCCGGACTTCTATTCGCTTGCGGCCCGGGTCCACGATCCAGTACTCCTTCACTCCGTGGGCCTCGTACTGCTCCCTCTTGTCCTTGTAATCGCGACGTGGTCGGTCGGGTGAGACGACTTCCATCACTAAGTCGGGGGCGCCGTAGATGTGCGACTTGATAATGCTCTGGCGTGCCTTCGCGATGAACAGCACGTCCGGCTGCAATGCGAGGTCCGGCGCCAGCACCACGTCGGACGGCGCGCCAAGGACAAAACCCAGTTTGCGCCGGTCCACCCAACGAAAGAGAGCATCCTGCAAGCGCAAGGCGATGAGTTGGTGGAAGGGAGATGGCGAGGGAGACATAATGAGGCGGCCATTCCAGAGTTCGCAGGGCTGGTTGGTTTCTTCCAATTCGGCACAGAGCCGCTGGTAAGTCCATCGGGGCGGCTTGCGGACTGATTTCTCAGCCGAAACGACGGTAGTGCTCATGGCAACAAATCTAAGGCACCCAGGCCCATTTGCAACGGATTCGTGCGATATACGGCCGGTCCATACCCCAACGGTGTGGCGCTGGGTTGGGCCGCGCCGGGACAAGTCCCGAAGCCGGCTGGCTGGGCTGAGAGAGGCGTCGGACTCAGCCGTCCTTTCGGGACTGGATCAGCGAGCGCCCTTTCCCCAACGCTGAAGCGTTGGGCTATTCCCAAGTGTCCCTCCGGGACAATAAGCCGCGCACGGCCACGTGAATTTCCGAGAGGCATTCGGGCTAAACGGTGTATGTGCCCGAGGCGGTGGTGCCGCCGTGGCCGGTCCAGTTGGTGTGGAAGAACTGGCCGCGGGGTTGGTCGAGGCGCTCGTAGGTGTGGGCGCCGAAGTAATCGCGCTGAGCCTGGAGGAGGTTGGCGGGGAGGCGTTCGCTGCGATAGGAGTCGTAGAAGGCCAGGGCGGTGCTGAAGGCAGGCACGGGGATGCCCTTCCGGGCCGCGAGGGCCACGACCTTCCGCGAGGAGCGCTGCGAATCCTTGATGGCCTTGCGGAAGAATGGGTCAAGCAGCAGGTTCGAGAGCTGCGGATTCTTGTCGAAGGCTTCCTTGATCTTGCCCAGGCACACGCTGCGGATGATGCAGCCGCCGCGCCACATCAGGGCGATGCCGCCGTAGTTGAGGTTCCAACTATGTTCCTTAGCCGCGGCGCGCATGAGCATGTAGCCCTGCGCGTAGGAGACGATCTTTGAGGCGTAGAGGGCGCGGCGGATGTCTTCAATGAGCTGCTTGGGGTCGCCGGGGATCGTGGGTTTCGGTCCTTTGAGCTTCTTGGCCGCCGCGACGCGCTCCTCTTTCAGGGCGGAAATGCAGCGGGCATAGACGGCCTCAGCGATCAAGGTGATGGGAATGCCGAGGTCTTGGGAGGAGATGACGGTCCATTTGCCGGTGCCTTTCTGGCCGGCGGTGTCGAGGATCTTATCCACCAGCGGCTGGCCGTCGGTGTCTTTGAAGGCGAGGATGTCGCGGGTGATTTCGATCAGATAGGAGTTGAGTTCGCCTTGATTCCATTGGGCAAAAACCTCGTGCATCTGGTCAGCGCCGAGGCCGAGGCCGGTCTTCAGGAGGTTGTAGGCCTCGCAGATGAGCTGCATGTCGCCGTATTCGATGCCGTTGTGGACCATCTTGACGTAATGACCCGCGCCGTTCTCGCCCACCCAATCGCAGCAGGGGGAGCCGTCCTCGACTTTGGCGGCGATCTTCTGGAAGATGTCTTTCACGTGCGGCCAAGCAGCAGGGGAGCCGCCGGGCATGATGCTGGGGCCGCGGCGGGCGCCCTCTTCGCCGCCGGAGACGCCGGTGCCGATGTAGAGCAGGCCCTTGGACTCGACATATTTGGTGCGGCGGATCGTGTCCTCGAATAGAGAGTTACCGCCGTCAATGATAATGTCGCCTGCTTCGAGGTGGGGGAGGAGGTGGTCAATGAACTCGTCCACAGCCTGGCCGGCCTTGACCATGAGCATGACGCGGCGGGGCTTTTTGAGCAGGGCGACCATTTCCTCGAGGGAGTGGGCGCCCAGGACGTTGGTGCCTTGGGCTTCTTTGTTGAGGAAGTCGTCCACCTTCGAGACGGTGCGGTTGAAGGCGACCACGGTGAACCCGTGGTCGTTCATGTTTAAGATGAGATTCTGGCCCATGACGGCCAGGCCGATGACGGCAATGTCAGCGTTTGGTTCCATATCATTCCTATTAGAGAGGTGGTTAAGGGTACTAGAGTTCTGAGCGGGCGCCAGCAGAAACTCTCATGCGGCGGGGGAGGGCATCTGGACAGTGAGTCTGTGCGGTGGGGGCAAGAGGTGACGGGCGAGGGCGCCCGTCACGGCGCCCGGGGCGGGCGCGGTCCCCGGCTTCGGCAGGGCCAGGGCTTGGAGGCGCGCGGAGTGGGGCGGGCGGCAATTTGCCGGCGCTCGGGGCCCACTCTACGCTTGGAAGGGTTACTTGGGCACTGGGCCGGGGGCGACACCGAGCTGGAGGCGGGGATCGGAATCGAGCATGGCCTTGAGATTGGGCCACTCGACCTCATTCATCTCGTTGAAGGCGTGCAGATAGACCGCAACCGCCTCGGGGGGGTATTTCGCGAGGAGACCCTCCACGGCAGCGCGGACCTTGGCGTCGTCCATGGCCGGGGGCAAGTCTTCGACCACGCCCTCCTGGTGGGCAATGCCGAGAGCGTCCAGGAAGTCGGCCAGCATCTGTTTGTGCTTTTTGAGCAGCCAGGTTCGGATGAGGTTGCCGGCAACCAGTTCCAGCGCCGGCCGAGCCAAGGTGGCCAGCATCAGGGTGTGGCGTTGGGGGCGCGGCTGGCGCTCGAGGAAGACTGTTCGCAACTTCCGCGCTTCAGCTACCGCACTGAGCGTGACGTGATACAGGGGTTTGTCCGTCTCGTAAGCACAGGTGAGAATTTCGAGCGCCAGGGCGGGCGACATGAAACCCAACAATTCGTGTGACGTGAGCATTTGGTTGCGTGGTGGGTTGAAGGGGTTGAAGCGTTAAGGCGTTGGAGCGTTGGAGTAATGGAGTGATGGAGTGGTGGAGTGATGGAGCGTTACGGGGGTTGTCGGGTTTGGTTCAAGCATGGGCGCGACGGGGACTAGGCGATTGTCGTTAGGGCGATCTTATGTTTCGTGGCGAGGCGTGCGCAAGTGTCTTGTTCCAGCAAGAGCGATTTGCCAGCCTCGAAAGCGAGCGCCGAGATTCGCGCGGCGGCGCAGACTTCGAGCGTCTGCGGGCCCAGGCACGGGATGTCGAAGCGGAGATCATGCTTATCCCGGGCCACCTTGACGGCCACCGCGCCGCCAGCCGGCCCTGCCAAGTCGCCGCCGCGGGCGAGGCACTTGTCGGTGCCCTCAAAGGCTTCCACTGCGAGGGCGGTGCCGTCTTTGACGACGACGGTTTGCCCGATCTCGAGGCGGGAAACCTCTTTCGCCAGGCGGAGGCCGAACTCGACGTCGGCCTGTTGTGCCGCCGAGAGCTTCGGCCCGAGCTGGAAGCCGTTGGCCGGCATCAGAGGTTTGAGCCAGGGTGTTGCCTCGATCAGCTCCACGCCGTCCCGCTTCAGTTCATCGGCAATCGCGCTGAAGAGGGTGTGCGCGTTCTTCTCGCGCAAGCGCATCAACAGCGCGAGGGCTCGGAGGTCGGGGCGAAGGTCGAAGAGGTTCTTCGGGGCAATCTGGCCAGCCATGACGCACTGTTTGATGCCGCGCTTGGTAAAGGCGGAGATCATCTTCGAGAGCTGGCCGACTCTGAGCCAAACGATGTCGTCCACCAGCGACGCGAGCGCGGGGTCGGTCTCGCCCTCGAAGGCGACGGCGACGAGGCGCCTGACCCCCTGTTGGCGCGCCTCTTTGGCGAAGACCAGGGGCAGCGAGCGGTTGCCGGCGATGATGCCAAGGCTTTCGATGGCGATGGTCATTTGCTTTATTTAAGGGCAAAGCGGGGCAGTTGTAAACCTGGATGCTGGGAGGGGGATTTGCGTTTCATCCAGGACAGCGAGGAATCGCAAGACCCGTGGCGGGCTCAGGATTTCTGCGGGGGCGGGGCGAGGCGGTTGATCTCAGCCTCGTATCCCGCGGCATCGGCCTTCTTGTCCAGCTTTTGGGCTAGGGCCAAGAGCTTCCGGCAAATGGCCAGTTTGTCCGGGTAATCCGGGAACTCCTGCAAGAGCTTTTGGTAATCCTCGTAGGCTTCCGGCGTGCGGTCGAGGGCGAGCAGCTTTTCGCCCAGCGTGAGCAGGAGGCGAATCCGCTGTTGCGGGGATGTGTCAAGCTGCAGCGCCTGGCGATACGTAGAGACGGCCGACGAGGGTTTGCCCTGTGCGGTATAGAGGTCCGCCAGCTTCTCCGTCAGCACGGCGCTGCGCTTGGTTTCTTCGAGCTGCTCCAGTAGAGCAACCAGCTCCGCCAGCGACCGGCCGGCCACGAGGTTGATGTTCACGAGTCGCAGGAAGGACCAATCCACCAGCTTGCTGTTCCGTGCGGCAAGCTCCTTGTAGAGTTGTTCCGGATTCTTCCCGAAGGGGCGATAGAGCGGATCGCCCACGACGGTGGTCTGCCAGGACAAGGTCTGCTGTGCGGCGTAGGCGGCTTGGCCGAAGGTAAATCCCAGGAAGATCAGGCGCGCGCTGAAGACCGCCACGTCCGGCGTGCCGGAAAGGTAGGGTTCGGCCACCGACCCCATGCTGATGGTGGCGCCTTTGGCCAACAGGGGGCCGACCCAGTATTGGTTGGTGCTGCGGAGGGTGGCGGCGCTGTAGGAATGGAGATGATAGGCGAAAGCGCCGGGCACGAATTCGACCTTGGGCTGCGCGAAGGGGCCGGAAGCGTTGCCGTCGTACCAGCCCATGTAAAAAGCAATCTGGCTCATGGGAAAGCCGGCGGGGAATGTGCCCGGATTCTCGTCCACCACGGTTTCAAAGCCCGCGCGGCGGCAGATTTCCGACGCGGCGCGAATCCAGTCGTCGCCGAGCTTGTAGGCCGGATCGGTGATGTTTCGCAGGTCAAAATAGGCGCGACCCCACAGGCCGTCGGCCTCGGCCTGGAGGGCTTTGTCCACCAGCCCGCGCGCAATGTCGGGGGTGGGACCGTCGAGGCGGGTGACCAGCAGCACGCCGTTGGTTGGATGAAGCGTTGCCGGGTTCGTGGTGGTATAGGCCGGGTTGTAGAGCGGGCCAGCCAGAGGCAGCTTTTCTTCAATCAGCGGCAGCAAGGCCAGTTCGCTGTCCACGGCGGCCTCGTCCCGGCGCATTTCCGGCCGGAGGTTCTCGAGACCCGGTTCGCTGAAATTCGGTTCATGGTCAATCCGCAGCGGGACGCCATAGCAGAGCAGGGCGTAACGGATCTTGGATTGGAACGGCTTCGACTCGACGCGGCCCGGGTGATTGGTCGTGGCGGGGACGACAGTCCGCCCGATTTGCCAGAGCTTTGCTTTCTTGAGTTTTTGCGCCAGCGGCTTTTGCAAGCTGTCGCGAAACTCCATTCGCGACATATCTTCGTTGGTGGAGAGGGCGAAACCGAAGATCTGGTTCGCCGGCACCAGGCGGCGTGCGGCGTAATAGTCGGCCACCTCTTTGGACTCCGGCATGCGGGTATTATAGACGATGACGACTTCATCGCCCGGATTGGAGGCGCGCGCGGACAACCCGAAGCTGCACACCACGCTCGCCAGGAGGGACAGGAGCCTATTCACATTCAACTCGAAAGTGGACACATGCAGGGCTGACCCTGGCTGCAGCGTCAAGTTGCGCCCGTTCACGTTTCACACATCACTTTTCACTTTCCCCACTCGATTTTCAAGCCGTCATACGCCAGCTCCACGCCGGGCGGAAGCTCCGCCTGCGTTGCATCGTGGTCGTAGTCGTGGGTGAGGTGTGTAAAGCAAGTCCGGCCCGCGCCGATGCGCCGCGCGGTCGTCAGCGCCTCATCCAGGCACATGTGTGTGGGGTGCGGTTTGGGCCGGAGGGCGTCGAGCACCGCCACTTCCACGCCGCGGACTTTGTCCAGGGCTTCGGGCGGCACTTCTTTGCAATCGCTAAGGTAGGCCAGCCGCTTTTGGCCGTCTTGAACGAAGAGATACCCGGATGAGCCGGCGGAACCATGTGGCAGCGGCAGGGGCACTATCTCCAAGTCGCCCAAGTTGAAGGGGCCCGTGACGACACGAGGCTCGGGGATGAAGTAGCCTTTCTGCCTCGGCGCATTGTTGAAGGCGTATTGAAAGACGCGCTTGAGATCGTTCATCGTGGGCTCGGTTGCATAGATCGGCAGAGGGTTGAAGCCGCGGAGGTCGCAGAAGCGGCGGCAGTCATCCAGGCCCATGATATGGTCGGCATGGGAATGAGTGAACAGCACGGCGTCCAGCCAGGTGATTTTCTCGCGCAACATCTGCAGGCGGAACTCGGGCGTGGTATCAATCACGAGCTTGGTTTGATCTGTCGCCACATAGACGGATGGGCGGGTGCGGTGGTTCTTCGGGTTGGCGAGGAATTCGGGCGGATATTCCTTGCCGATGACGGGCACGCCCTGGGAAGTGCCCGAGCCGAGGAAGATGAGCAGAAATGCCATTACGGCAGGTAACTTAACCAACAGGGCGCTCTGCCGCAACCAGGCGGAGAAATTACACGGCGCGCCGTCCTTAGCCGTGCTCAGCTCCAACTTTTCTTTTGCCCGCCGCCCACTTAACCGTCAGATTCAGCGCCGGAACTGCGACATGCTGACGATCCTGCGCATCAAGAACCTTGCCCTGGTGGCCGACCTGACCCTGGAATTGCAACCTGGCTACAACGTCATTACCGGGGAGACCGGCGCAGGCAAATCCATCCTCATCGGGGCCCTGAACCTCGCGCTGGGCGAACGCGCTGATCGCACGCTGATCCGCAGCGGCAGCGAGAGCTGCTCGGTGGAGGCGGTCTTCGACGTGGCGCGGCTCGAGGCGCCGCTCGAATCCTTCCTGGAGGAGAATGGCCTAGAGCCTTGCGAAGACCACCAGCTCGTTTTGAAACGCGCGTTCACCGGCACTGGAACCAACCGCCAGTTCATCAACGGTTCGCCCACGACCCTGAACATCCTCGCCGCCCTGGGCGAGTGGCTGGTGGACATCCACGGCCCGCACGAGCACCAGTCATTGCTGCACCCGGCCAGGCAGCTCGCCATTCTGGATGCCTTTGGCGGGTTGGACGCCGAGCGCGGGGGCTTTGGCGGACTAGCCCGGCGCCGCGCGGCCCTGGAGGCAGAGAAGGCGGCGCTGGTCGTGGACGAAAAGACTTACGCGCAGCAGCTTGACCTGCTGCGCTTTCAGGCCGACGAGATTTCCGCCGCGCGCCTCCGACCGGAAGAAGAGGCGCAGGTCGAGCAGGGCCATCGCCGGGCCAGCAACGCGGCCAAGCTCCTTCAACTCAGCCAGGCCGCGCTCGATTTATTGAGCGAGAACGAGACCTCGCTGCTCACCCAGGCCGGCATCATTGGCCGCACGTTGCAGGAATTGCGGCGGGTGGATGCCTCGGCTGCCCCGCTCCTGACCCTGCACGAGCAAGCCGTGGCCGCGCTGCGGGACTTGCAGGTGGAGCTCTCGCGTTACTCCGAGAAGGTGGATATTGACCCCGCGCGGCTCCAGCAACTCGAGGAGCGCCTGAACCTGATCCACTCGCTGAAGCGCAAATACGGCGCGACCCTGGCCGAGGTGATCGCCTTCGGCGAGGAAGCGCGCGGCAAGCTGGAGAGCCTGGAGCAGCGCGACGCCGAGTTGGGCCGGCTCAACGCCGAATTGCAGAAGCTGGACGCCGAACTGTGGCGCGCTGGGCAGGCCCTATCCGCTAAACGTCGCAAGGTCATCCCCCAGCTCAGCAAGGCTGTCAGCAAGCAACTGGCCGACCTCGGGTTCAAGCAAAGCCACCTCGACATCGCGCTGACGAGCCGCAGTTCACCGACCATCGCCAATAGCCAATCGGCGATAGCCAACACGGGCATTGACTCAATCGAATTCCAATTCGCCCCCAATCCCGGCGAGCCCGCCCGCCCGCTGCGCGCCATCGCTTCTTCGGGCGAAATGGCGCGCGTGATGTTGGCCCTCAAGACGGTGCTGGCGGCCGAGGACCAGATCCCGGTGCTGGTGTTCGATGAGGTGGATGCCAACATCGGCGGCGAGACCGCCAACGCTGTCGGCGAGAAGATGCAGCAGATCGCGCAGAAGCGGCAGGTGCTTTGCATCACGCATCTGCCGCAAGTCGCAGCGCCTGCCTCAGCCCACTACGTGGCTACCAAGCAGGTGAAAGGGGGCCGCACGGTTTCCGAGATCGCCCGGCTGGACCCGAGAGAGCGGGTCACCGAACTGGCCCGTATGTTAGGCGGCCAGAGCGAGGCCGCCCGCCGACACGCTGAGGCGCTGCTGAAGGCATAGCCTGCTCTGCCGCGAGCGCGGAGGGAGCGTATTGGCCCGGCACTGCACTGGAAGAGCCAGCCATTAGTTCCGGGGGGCCTCCGGAGGGTATCCGGTAGGTATCCGGTAGTCGCGACATGAAGTTGCAACGTTTACTGCTTAATATGGACAATTCGTAATTAAGCCCTGTGTTTCGCCACAGGTATTCTACGGAAGCAGGCGCCAGACGCGTTGCGTCCTGGGGTCTGGA
>Ga0326727_10023016_pt1 | contig 11960 bp, 9 predicted proteins | sample MB2enrmetagenome_FD_207643 | JGI IMG/M metagenome (GOLD analysis project Ga0326727, IMG submission 207643) | Lab enriched peat soil microbial communities from McLean, Ithaca, NY, United States - MB29MY | ecosystem: Environmental > Terrestrial > Soil > Wetlands > Peat | place: USA: New York... | reverse complement strand
CGCCACCGCAAGACGCCGGAATTCCTCCGTGTAACTCCTGTTCCTTCGCATTTGCAGCCCCCCATTCGCTGCAAACTGTGACTTCCTAAAATGTCTCACTTTGGGGGTTCACTCCACAACCTACCTTTGTTGGGGTTGCGCCTGTGTTGGCGGCGCCGGGGCCGCAGCCGGCGGAGTCGCCGGACCCGAGGGAGCTGCCTGCGGTGCCGGAGCCGTCGTTGTTCCCGGTGTCGCTGGAGCAGTACCCGGAGTGCCAGTCGTTGCCGGCTTGCCCGGCGTCGGCGGCGTGCCGGGGCGGTTATTCATGTTTGTCCCCGGCATCGGACGGCCGCCAGGCATCTGGCCCATGCCGGGGCGAGCCGGAGGTGTGGGCAAATCCGTCACGTCCACCAGCTCCACGTCAAAAATGAGATCGGCCTTGGGCGGAATCCCGGGATGCTCGGCGTCCGGGCCAGGCCGTCCTTTTGCGCCGTAGGCCATTTGCCAGGGAATGAAAATGCGCCGCTTGCCGCCGATCTTCATCCCGTAGAATCCCTCGTCGAATCCGGGAATCAGCCTGCCCATCCCCTGCGGAAAAGTCATTGGCTGCGGGTCGCCCGTCTTGGGCTTGCCGTCATCGCCCAGCACCGGCTTGCCGTCCTTATCCTTCAATGGGAGCCCGGGGTGGTCGTAGGATGAGTCGAACTTGTGCCCGTCATCGGGCCGCCCGTTGTTGCCGAGCCAGCCGGTGTAGAACACCTTGTACATCTTGTTCGGTTCAGCATCGGGGCCGGTGCCGATCTTGATGTCCTCATAGCGCAGCGTAAACGCCGTCTTGACAATCCCTTTCACGGCAGGCACGCCCGGCGGCAGTTTTACCGCGGAAGTTGTGGTTGTGGCATGATGCGCGGTGGGAGCCGGGGCAGCAGGCTTCGGCGCGGTCTGAGCGGACGCGGCAACGGCGCTCGCCGCCAGAATCAGGGCTAAAACAGTTTGCTTCATTGCGAATATACGCTCCAAAGGTTCTTGACCGGAGTGTATCAGGCGCCCCAGGCACTTTGGATGAACACCCGTTCAATGGGTGCTGCAAAGCAGCACTCAATTCGGCCCGCATTAAATCCAGCCCTTATAGATCTTTATGCGCCGTCACTTACACTGATTTATGGTGCCCTTCATCTTTCATCTTTTCAGAGTCTGCTGGCTCCCCGTGGCTTCGTTTTTCGCCGGCGTGCTCAATACCATTGCCGGTGGTGGCTCATTTCTATCCCTCCCCGCCCTGCTTGCCAGCACCACCGCAGCCGGCGTCGGTGCGGTTTCAGCCCAGGCCACCAACACAGTCGCGCTCTGGCCGGGCCAGTTGACCTCGCTGGTGGCCTTCCGCAAGCAACTGCGCGCTTACCGCTGGGAATTGCTGCCCCTGGCCATGGCCTCGGGAGCGGGCGGATGGCTGGGTGGCTTCCTGCTGCTGCACACCGGCAATCGCCGCTTCCGCGAGATGCTCCCCTGGCTTCTGCTTTTCGCAGCCGTCATGTTCGTCCTCAGCTTTCCCCTTGGCCGCTGGCTGGCCTCGCTTTCCGGCGGCCGCCGCTACAACAAGGCTCTCCTCATTGGCATGGTGGTGGTCAGCGTCTACGTCGGATATTTCGGTGCCGGCGGAGGCTTCCTGGTCATGGCTCTTTTCGGCATCTGCGGCGTCCACGACATTCACGAAATGAATGCTCTCAAAGTGCTCACCGCCGCCGTCTCCATCGGAATTCCGTCGATCAATTTCATCCTTGCCGGCCGGGTGCAGTGGCGCTTTTGCCTTATTATGGCCGTTCTGGCCGCGCTGGGCGGCTATTTGGGAGCCCATTACAGCCGCAAAGTCAACCAGCGTGCCATGCGCTGGGCGGTCGCTGTCATCGGCTTCATCACTGCCGGCTACTTCTTTCTGCAGAACTATCTGGTTCATCCGTGAAAAGCGTCATCAGCCGCTGATCTTCTTTTCCATCCCCTTGGCCATCAGGATCCAGTGAACTCGATCCGTAGAGAACTCCTGCCTGAATTCGATGCGATCCGGCGCGGTGAAGACATTGACTACCCTGAAGTAAGTGGTCTTGTCTTCGTCCTTCGACTGCCAGGGAAATGTCCACGTGTTGCCTTCAATCGATAATGTCCCAGATCGCGCGGCGCTGCCATCGGGCGGCACTTGATAGCTGGTATAGATGTTTGTTCTTGGGTCAAATGTGAACACAATAAGGACCTTCGACTCGCCGTTCACGTATTGATTGCATGCAACGTACCCGCCGCTTTTCCAGCAATCGTTTCGCAGCACGGTCTTCTCATGGCTCGCCTTTCTGTTGGCGGTGTCGAAGTGGTCAATTTCGATATCCCAAGTGCCGGCGTATGCCCAGATTACGTCGATTCCGACAGGGTGATCCGAGGGCGCAGCGGTCCCGATCCAGGCAGTGAACAGAAACCCGAGAGTCAAACCCAAAAATCGCAAATGGCGTGCCATTGGTGCCTCTATCTGATGCCTCATCGTACTGGAAACAGAGCGAAGGTTAACCGGAAAATCATCTGCCGGCCAGGATTCCAGCCAGCAGCGCTGTCCGCGGCGCAACATGCTCCAGCACCACCGACTCGTGCCGCGCGTGAGCCCCCTCCCCAACCGCGCCCATGCCGTCGAGCGTCGGAATCCGCAGCGCCGCAGTAAAGTTCCCGTCGGACGCCCCCCCGGTCGAAGCCTCATCCAGTTCAAACCCCAGTTCAGCTGCCAGCGCCCGGGCATCCTGGAAAAGCCGGACCGTCCCGCGCGTCCGCTCCATCGGCGGCCGGTTGATGCCGCCGGTGACGGTCAGCCCGCATCGCTTGTCCTCTGCCTTTAGACCGGCAAATTTCCGCTCAATCCGCGCCCCGTCCGTCTTGCGCGCGATGCGAACGTCCACCTCCGCCCACGCTTCGGCGGGAATCACATTCGTCTTCGACCCTCCCCCCACCAGGCCCACGCTCACCGTGAGCCCCCGCTTGAGGTCCGTCCAGCCGCTCACCTTCTCCACAGCGCGTGCCATCTCGCGAATCGCGCTCGCCCCTTTTTCGAAGTCCACCCCCGCGTGCGCAGCCATGCCCCGCACCTCGATGCGCCAGTTTCCCGTGCCCTTGCGCGCCGTCTTGTAGGCCAGGCCCTGCGCCGGCTCCAGCACATACACAGCGACGCACTCCTTAGCCAGCCGCTCGGTGATGGGCCGCGAAACAGGACTGCCCACCTCCTCATCGCTGTTCAGCAGCACCACCAGTTCACGGTTCAGCGAGCCAAGTTCCAACAGCATCTCAATCGCCGTGAATGCCATGGCCACGCCAGCCTTCATGTCCAGCGTGCCCGGACCCCACACGCGCCCTTCCCCAACACGAAAGGGCATTTGCTTCAATGTGCCCAGGGGCCAGACTGTATCCAAATGGCCGAGCAGCAGAATCGGCTTTGCTGCGCCCGCTTTGGCCCGCGGACCGAATCTCACCTCAAGCACGTTCCCGAAGGCCCGCTGGCGGTCCAGTTTCACGCGTCCTCCCAATGCCTTGGCGTGCGCCGCCGCAAGCGCCGCGCACCGATCAACGGCCGCCTTATCGTCGGAGGGCGACTCAGCCAGCACCAGCCTGCGCAGCAGATCGAGCCAGCCCGCCTGCTTGCGCCGTGCCCCGGCCAGTAGCGCGCGTATTGCAATGGGAGATTCGGCCTGTGGGATCATTCGGGAACCTTTCCAAGGGGTGAGCCCCTCGATCTCCTGATTCTACGATGTTTAGCTCATCGGGTTCAGCCTGGGAATCCCGGATTTCCGCTCCTTGACCAATGAGCAAGATGATTCTCCAGGCTCATAGTGTGGCAAAAATGCCACACTATCGAATGTTAAGATCGCGTCTAATCTATGCAGTACGCTATTTTCGACGCAGTTGGAGTGTTGATTGGCAAGTCCGGCCCACCTGGAACAAACGATTGCAGAACCCATCGAGTTTGAGGGGATCGGTCTCCACTCTGGTGCTCCGGTCAACATGCGTCTCTTGCCCGCGCCCGCCGGCTCAGGCATCGTCTTCCGCCGCACGGATCTGGACAACTTCGAGATTCCCGCCAATGGCCGCAACGTGGCCAAGGTAAGCTACGCCACCAGCCTCATGCGCCAGGGCGTCCTGATCTCGACCACCGAGCACCTGCTTTCAGCTCTGGTGGGCATGGGCGTCGACAACGTCATCATCGAGCTCGACAACCTGGAACTGCCCATCCTCGACGGCAGCGCGCTGCCCTACGTCGAAGCCTTCAGAACCGCTGGCATCCGCACCCAGCGTCGTCGTCGCGAGACCATCCGCGTCCTTCGCCCCGTCGAAGTCCGCGAGGGCAACAAGTTCATCGGCGTCTACCCCGGCTCCGGGTACAGCATCCAATACACCATCGATTTTCCCGCCCCCATCGGCCGGCAGAAAGCCAGCATCGACCTGGCTGCGGAGACATACGGCGAACTGATCGCCGCCGCGCGCACCTTCGGCTACAAGGCCGATGAACGCCGCCTGCGCGATATGGGCCTGATTCGCGGCGCCAACGCCCGCAACGCCATCATTCTGGGAGCGCGCGGCCCGGAGAACGGCCCCCTGCGTTTTCACGATGAATACGTGCGCCACAAGGTGCTTGATCTCATCGGCGACCTGGCGCTGGCAGGCCGCCGCATCGAAGGACATGTCGTCGCCGAACGCGCGGGACACGCCATGCACACCGCTCTTGTCTCCCGCCTGCTGAAAGATCGTTCCGCCTGGGAGCTGGCCCACGTGCCGGTCGAAAGAACTCGATCAGAAGATGCGGAAGAGGCGGCATTGCCGGCCGGGGCACTCTCCAGCCCCGCTCTCATGAGCGCTTAGCCGCACCAGCGACCTTCTCGGTGACAGGAACGGACAGCCGAGTGCCCCATCCTTGCGACGTTTCTGTTTTTGTCGCAAGGGTGGGAAACCTCAAATCTTGACCCGGTGGCTTGGTCACAAAAACAGAATGCACATCGGCGTCGCTGCCGGAAAACTTTTGCCCTCGTTTGCCAACACGCCCGTCTCCAGATTCCGCGCAAACACGCTGATCAGGTTTGAATCCTGGTTGGCTACCAGCATCCAGTGTTCCGAAGGATCGAGCACAAAGTTGCGCGGTATCTTTCCTCCGCAGTTGGAGCGCCCGATCGGCGCCAGCGCCCCCGTCTTCGCGTCCGCTTTGAAGCTATAGAGAAAATTGTTGTCGCGATTGGCAAAGTAAACAAATCGCCCATCCTTGGTTATGACCGTGTCACAGCCCCGCGTGGGCCCGTGATACCCCTCCGGCAACAGTTCGACGCGGGAACCAAAGGTCAGGCTTCCGTCAGTCTTGCTCCAATTAAGCACGTCCACTGTCGAGTCGAGTTCGTTCAGGCAGTAAGCGGTCCGTTCGTTGGGATGGAAATGCAGCGTGCGGCACCCCGCACCCGGCCGGGCATGATAAGCGCCCGCGGGCGTCAGCATGGCTGTCGACGCATTGAGCTTGTAGATGTGAATCATGTCTCCGCCCAGGTCGTTGATATACGCAAAGCGATTGTCCGGCGAGAACGACGCAAAGTGCGCATGGGCGCTTTCCTGCCGATCCTTATTGGGGCCATGAACGGTGTAATGCTCCTTCCACACAAGAGAGCTCAGCTTGCCATTGGTCACCAGAAAGCTGGCCGCGCCGCCGCCGCCGTAATCCGCTGAGAGCAGTACCCGCCCCGTATGATCCAGGGCCGCGTGGCAAGTCCCGGGGCTGGCCGAGTTCTGTGCGGACAGCGGATGCAGTTCGCCGCCGTTGACTCGGAAGCTCGCCACCTCTCCCGTTGGCTTGCCGTTGAAGGCGTCAACTTCAGCGGCAGCGTAAAGAAACTCGCGGCCAGGCGAAAGAGTGATCCAATCCACCGTGGAAATTTTGGCGGCCACGCCCGCCGCAACCAGCTCGCCGGTAACCGGGTTCCAGTCATAAGCCAGAATTCCGTTTGGCGTTCCCGACCCGACGAAGACCCGCTCTACAGGGTTTGCAGCAAGCGAGCGGGAAGCAATGGCGGCAAAAGTGGCAACGGAGGCGGAAGCGAGAAAGTCGCGGCGAGAGAGTTTTCCCATGGCACCCAAGATTGTCGCCGATGGAGCAGTGACTGCGCCAGCGAAACCCCCTTTCGTCTCACAAATTTGTCATCGTCGAGTATAGTCCAGGGCAATTCCGCCGCGGCGGAGCCGAAAGCCTGCCCTGAACAAAGTCGAAGGGGGCCTGCTGTTGTCTTTGTCTTCCGGCATCTCGTCGCGTTCGAGCAGATGAATCGCAGCCAGCCATCACAACCTCTTCTAAACTGGTACCTGCTGCGAAGGGGGAGCCCGGCGTGTCGCACCTCATCAGCTTCGTTCGCATTCCCGCCCTGGCCATTCGCCAGCATCTGTGGCCGCTTGCCCCGCTCGGCGTTCTCGACGAAGACCTGCTTCGCCTGCGCGTCTGGCCCAATGACATTGACCTCAATCTGCACCTCAACAACGCGCGCTATCTCAACATCATGGACTACGGCCGCACCCACCTGCTGGCCCGCACCCGCATCCTGGATCACATTCTTCGCGGACGCTGGACGCCGTTAGTAGGCGCGGTGTGGATGACCTACCGCCGCTCGCTGCCGTTGTTTTCAACCTTCACGCTCAGTTCGCGCCTGATCTGTTGGGACGAGCGCTGGTTTTACATCGAGCAGACATTCACCACAAGCGAGGGGCTTGCCGCGCTCGGTTGGGTAAAGGGCATTCTGCGCGACGCCCGCGGCAACGTGGAGCCGCATAACGTGATTGACCGCGTCGCTCCGGGCCTGGCCAGTCCGCCCATGCCGGAATCCATCGCCACATGGAACGAACTGACCAGAGAAAAGCTCGCCGGCGTCTAGCGTGCTCTCTTCAAAATTCACGACAGAAAAGCGGCTGTCATTCTGAGTGAACGGGCCGCGAACGTTCTTCGGTCCGGGGGTGGTGAACGAAGAATTTGCTGTTGTTCTTTCTCGCATTTTGCGAAGTACTCTTAAGACACCACACGAGCCCCTCATCGGCTCAACGTAAAAATCACGTTAATGGTAGTCTCCACATCCACCGGCTGGCCATTGAGCAGATAGGGCCGGTAACGCCACTGGCTCACCGCATCCAGCGCCGCTTGCTGCAGGACCGGCGGCCCACTCACCACGCGAAGATTGGCAATGGTTCCGTCCTTGGCAATGGTCGCCGTGAGCGAGACGGTCCCTTCGGCGTGCATGACCTTCGCCAGTTCCGGATAATGCGGAATGACTTTGCGGATCAACAACCCCGACGCCAGCTCGGATGCCACATGCACCGGGCCTGCAGGCGCAGCGTGAACAACCCTGGGCGCCGGCTGATGTCCAAAAGGATCGCCAATGCCGCCTGGAACGGTTCCCGCATCCAAATTGCCGACCGGGCCTGACGGCGCCGGCCCCGAGTCCCGAATCATGGCAATGTTGATTGGAATCCTGGGAGGCGCAGTAAACGGGTCCTCGACTGCCGCCGAAGATCCCGATGAAGTGCGCGCAACCGGATGCGTCGTAGTCGGCGGCGTTGCAGCCGGCGGTGGCGGCACTGCCATCAGGAATGCCATTGCCTGCCGCGGCAACGCCTCCGGATAGATCAGCGGTACCAGGATCAGTGCCAGCAAAATCGAACTGTTGAGGGCCAGAGCTGCGATCATCCATGCGCGGCTGCGTGTGCGGATTCTTCCCGTGGATTCAAACGTCGAGTCTTCAAACATGGGACCTCTCCTGCTCTGCGAAATCAATGACCTGCTGAACAAATCTCAGTCGCGCCGACAGGGATCGAGCGATTTTGCGCGCAAACAGGCTCGTCTGCTCAGAGCGCGTTCATGCGCGGGAAGCGAGTCTCACGGCCCACCGTTCATCCCATTCGGAACCACTGTGGTTGTGTAGACACCGCACGCCAGAGAACTGTTCCCGGCCCGCAAAAAATGGAGTGAGCAAATCCTGTGTCCCATGGGTTACACTCCAATGGATTCCAGAACGCCTAGACGTCGGAGTTGCTATGAAGTTGTTTCACTTGCTTTTCCTTGCAGCAGCCGCAATCGGGAATTCAAATCTCCAGGCGCAAGATACAGGCGCCGGACCCAACACTGCGCCGAATTCCGACGCAACCCTCACCTACATCCACTCCGCGTGGGACACCCTCACGCGCTCCATGACAGACTGCCACTCGCTGGTCGACATCAAGGTCACGGCCAACCCCGTGCTCTACATGCCCGCGGAGACTCCCGCCCCGCCAGATGTGACAGCCCTCAAAGAGAAGTGCCACGTGCAGATCGTCGCGCTGCCCCGGCGCATTGAAAAGCTCGCCGACGTGCGTCCCGAAGAGTTGCACGCCGCGGGTCTGCTCTATCTGCCCAATCCCTATGTCGTGCCCGGTGGACGCTTCAACGAGATGTACGGCTGGGATAGTTATTTCATTGTCATCGGCCTCGAAGCCGATCACCGTGAAGCCCTGGCCAAGGGCATGGTGGATAACTTCCTTTTTGAAATAGAACGTTACGGCGCGGTGCTCAACGCCAATCGAACCTACTACCTCACCCGCTCGCAGCCTCCATTTCTCACCTCAATGATCCGCGCGGTCTATGAGAATCCAGCCAGCTTTCCCTCGACCCCCGCCGGCCGCGCCGCAGCCCATGCCTGGCTGGAGCGCGCTTACACGCTGGCGGAGAAGGATCACTCCGTCTGGATAAGGCCCGAGCACCTGGCAGGCACAACCGGCCTGGCTCGTTACTTCGATTTCGGCAGCGGTCCGGTGCCGGAAGAGTCCGACGACAGCACCTATTACCCCGATGTAATCCGCTGGCTCGTCGCCCATCCCGGCAAGGACAATGAAGGCTTTCTAGTAAAAGGCTCCGAGCATCCCGATGCAGCCGAGGCTGCCCGCCTCAAAGAGACGAGTTGCGACATCCATGCCAGCGTGGTGTGTGCGCGCGCATGGGACTCGGGCTTCCGCCTTCGCCGCGATTACTACAAGGGCGACCGCGCGATGCGTGAGTCGGGCTTCGATCCCAGCTTCCGCTTCGGCCCCTTCGATGGAGCCACACATCACTATGCGCCTGTCTGCCTGAACAGCCTGCTCTATCGCTACGAGCGGGACCTGGCCCACTTTGCCCACCTGCTCGCAAAGCCGCAGGACGCAGCGCGTTGGGAGCGCAGCGCCAAAGCCCGCAACGCCGCCATCCATCGCTATCTGTGGCGGCAAAAAGAGGCTGTGTTCGCCGACTATGACTTTACTCACGCCCGGGCGTCGAGTTATGCGTATATCTCGTCGCTCTTTCCGTTGTGGGCCGGTGTGGCAACGCGCGAAGAGGCGAAGCAGGTGGTGGACAAACTGAATCTCTTCGAGCGCCCCGGTGGCCTGTCAATGAGCAACTTCAACTCCGGAATGCAATGGGACGAACCCTTCGGCTGGGCGCCCACAAACTGGATCGCCGTAGCCGGACTTGAAGCCATGGGCTTCCGTGACGATGCCCGCCGCATCGCCGGCCACTTCGACGCCACCATTGACGCGGGCTATGCGAGAGACGGCACGATCGTGGAGAAATATAACGTCGTAGCCGGCAACTCCGATGTTCAAGTAAGCACCGGATACAAGGCCAACCAGATTGGATTCGGCTGGAGCAACGCCGTCTATCTGAAGCTGAAAGAAGTGTTGGGCGTGCCGACCACAACGCCAGCTAACTGAGTTGCGAATTTAAGAGAGACATGGAGCGCGTAGCGCTCCATGTCTTCTAATAACTTGCAAACTTGCTCGCCCGCGTAGCACAGCTAACGCGCTGCACTCATTTTGAAATTGCGGCATCATTCCGGCAAGTTCAGTTGGCCCTTGACGCTGAAGCTTGTGTTGACAACCTGCGCCCCGGAATGCGGCTGCCCGCCACCGACTGAAACAACATACGAGCCCTCAGCAACAATCGGCTCTCCGTCTTCGGTTACCATGCTCAAATCCCGCGGCCGCAACTCGAAATGAACCTTCTGCGAAGCGCCCCCCTCAAGGTGCACCCGCTGAAATCCACGCAGAGCGCGCAGCGGTGCGCCGGGAACTTTGGGGAATTCCAGATATAGCTCGGCCACTTCATCCCCAGCCTTGCGGCCGGTGTTGGTCACGGTAACATCGAAGGCTGCTGGATCGCCCGCTTGGATAGCTTCCGCTGGACCAGAAAGTCCGCTGTACGAGAAAGAGGTATAACTCAACCCATAACCGAATGGGTAAAGCGGCGCCCCTTCAAAGTACCTGTAAGTCCGGCCTTTCATCGAGTAATCCTCGAATGCCGGCAACTGGCCCACGTCCTTGTAGAAAGTTACCGGCAATCTGCCCGCGGGGTTGTTCCTGCCGCTGAGCGTTTCTGCCACAGCCGATCCACCTTCTTCGCCTGGATACCACGCATCGAGAATTGCATTTGCGTGCTCCTTTGCCCAGTTCACGCCCAGCGCGCTGCCATTGGTCAGCACCACCACCAGCGGTTTGCCGGTAGCGGCAACGGCCTCAAGCAGGTCCTGTTCCGGCTTGGGCAGGTCGATGCTGGTGCGGTCTCCGCCCTTGAAACCCGGCTCATCCACCTGCATCTCTTCGCCTTCCAATTCGCTGGTGATGCCGACAACCGCGACAATTACATCCGCAGCCTTGGCCGCTTCGATTGCCGCGGGCTTCGGCTGCAGGTCAACCTTCGACCACATCAACTTCGCGGCAATCTCATCGTTCCCGAATCCAAACGCGCAGTCCACCTGCAACTTCGCCGGCTTGCCGGCTTCCAGGTGCACACGGCCCAGCTTGGCATCTTTACCGCTGCCGCCGTAAGACGAAGTCACGCTCTTTCCATCGAGATGCATGCGGAAAAAGCCCGCAGCCGCCATGCCGAGGTTATAGTCGCCTGTCTCCGGGGCCGTCAGCATTCCCTCCCAGTGAATAGCCAGCGGCTTCACTGTCGCCGCTTCCGCCGGCAGGTTGGCGGCGGAAACATCGATTGTGGCTTCCACGCGCTCGGCTACGGGTTTGCCGGTCGAGGGATTGTTCGGGTTCGACATGTCGAGCTTGGAATAACTGGCCTTAATTCCCGGCTTCCCATCCACAGTGAGCGCGGAAGCGGGCACCGTCTCGGCGTCGTGCCCCAGAAACTGAGTGCCGGCGACGTACTTGATGCTGGCGTTGCCAAACTCCTTGCGAATGCCCTCAAGAACCGAAACCGTATGCGATGGAGTTCCGTTGTAATTGCCCAGCAGCACCTTGGTCTGATCGGCCAATGGACCAATCACGGCGATCTTGATGCCCGCAGTCTTCAGCGGCAGCACGCCATCGTTCTTCAGCAGCACCATGGACTCGTCGGCAATCTTCCGCGCCAACGTGCGATGCTCGGCACTGTCCAGGAGCTTCTCGTCAATCTTCGAGTAAGGAACCATCTCCGGCGGATCGAACATTCCCAGTTTCATGCGCGCTGTAATCAGCCGCGTAACCGCCGTGTCGATCTCGCTTTCCTTCAGATAGCCCTGTTTTACGGCATCCAGATAGGGCTTGTAGTCGTGGTCGTCCTTCACTTTCATCGTGAAGTCCACGCACTCATTGTCCATGCCGCGGCGCAGGCTCACGGCTGAAGACTCGGCCTGCGTAGTGTTGAATTTGTGTCCGTTGTGGATGTCGAGTACCGCGCCGCAATCGGAGACTACGTAGCCCTGGAAATTCCACCAGCCGCGAAGCTGATCCTGAAGCAGAAACTCGTTGGCGCAGGCCGGCTGTCCGTTGATGCTGTTGTAGGCGCACATGACTGAGCCGGCCTTGGCCTCGGTTACCGTGGCGCGAAAGGCCGGCAGATAGGTGTCCAGCTCGTCGTGCTTGCTGACGGTAACGTCGGCATTGTGGCGCGTCGGCTCCGGTCCGCTATGCACTGCGAAATGCTTGGGCGTCGAAATCACGCG
>Ga0326727_10023015_pt1 | contig 11960 bp, 9 predicted proteins | sample MB2enrmetagenome_FD_207643 | JGI IMG/M metagenome (GOLD analysis project Ga0326727, IMG submission 207643) | Lab enriched peat soil microbial communities from McLean, Ithaca, NY, United States - MB29MY | ecosystem: Environmental > Terrestrial > Soil > Wetlands > Peat | place: USA: New York... | reverse complement strand
TGGCGGGCTGCCGGTCATCATCATGCGCTGCGGACGGAGTGAAGAGACGATTCCCTGCGTCGACATACCGGTTCTTCCTGAAGCAGGTTATGCGGGCCTGTCACCCGTTCAACGCGAACACGTCAAACGTCTGACCCGCGCCGAGCGTTCCTTCGCCCGGAGGAAAAAGGACCAGTGAGTTCGCGTGGGCCAGTGCTTTGAGATCGGCCGATCCCAACCACGCGACCGGGCGAATCGTTCGCCCGGCTGGAGTCTCCTCCAGCAGCGCGGGGTGATAAGTAGGCCGATCGGAGCGGTGACGAAAGTCCACGGCGAGTGAAGCGCGGACGGGTTCCGTCGAGAATGACATGTGTCCGCCCAATTTGCGAAGAGCTGGTCGGACGAACAATTCAAAACAGACAAGGCTGCTGACCGGGTTGCCCGGCAGGCCGAATACAGCGGTACCACGCGGTCCCGTGCCGAAGAAGATCGGTTTTCCCGGCTTCATCGCCACTCGATGAAAATGCGCCGCGACACCGGCTTCTTGCAACACGCCCGGCACCAGGTCGAGCGTGCCGGCGGACACTCCGCCGGACAACAGCAATACATCGCTTTGCAGGCCGCGCTCGATCAACGCTCGCAATTCCTCGCGAGTGTCTCGGCCGATTCCGAGATAGTTTTGTCTTCCGCCTGCTCTGGCCACCATTGCGGCCAACATCGGGCCATTGCTATTGCGAATCTGAGCGCCTTCGGGCTTGGTGCCGGCTTCGACCAGTTCATCGCCCGTCGCGATCACGGCAACTTTCGGGGCTGGCACTAGCATCGCTTCAGTGCGGCCGACTGCGGCAAGAAGGCCGAGAGCGACCGGGCCGAGGACCAGGCCGGAATTGAGGACAATTTCACCCGAGCGCATTTCACGACCACGGGGCATGATGTGCTGTCCGACCGGCGCTGGTTTGTCTTCGATCGTAACCCGACTGTCGTCCGTCAAACGCGTGTACTCGACCATCACAACGGCATCGGCACCGGTTGGCACCGGCGCCCCGGTCATGATGCGTGCGGCCTGTCCTGCGCCTAACGAATGCTGCGGCGTGCGACCGGCCGTGATTTCCTCGATGACCTTCAGCGTGCCGCGGCCTTCAGGTAGGTCGGCGCGGCGCACGGCATAGCCATCCATCATTGCCTTGTCGCGCGGCGGTAAATCGAGATCGCTGGCGACGTCCTCTGCGAGAACCCATCCCAATACCGATGGTGACAGAGAGATGCGCTCGGCTGCCAGCGGCTTGAGCCGATTGAGAATGGACTCACGAGCTTCCGCAACACTAATCATTGCAAGCGAATTGTAACAATCATCGTCAAACCGGGGCTAGACCGCTGCGCCGCAACCCGTTTGGCTGACGGCTGAAAGCTGAGAGCTGACAGCTAAATATGATAATTCATTTATGGCCGCAGTCAGAGATCCGCTCACCGGTCGATGCGTTTTTTGATCGAATAGCTATCAGCCATCAGCTACTAGCTGTCAGCCAAGTGGGACGGAGTCTATCGGCCATTCGGCTCAATGGGGATGAATTGGCTGAATGTCGCCGCTGCTGTCAAACGCGGGCGGACCGGATGCCGTCACTGGCGCGAATTGAGTTTGATGCGGTTCCGCAAGGCAAGGCTCGGAGACTTCTACTTCTTCCAGGTCGAGCGTGTTGCGAATGTGCATGATGCGCGCATCTTGTGGATCGCGGCTGCCGATTACCGCGAGAGCTGCGTCGATCGATTCGCGATCGGTGTCGAAGTGCACCGGTATCGACGCTCCTTCGGGATAACCGGCCGTCAGGCAATTGATCACCGTAGCTCGATAGTCCATCGCTTTGATCAACCGCGACGTCGTGAAATCGGCCGTTCCGATGCCGGTGGCGTTGCCGTGCGTTTTGTCCGTCAGACCGCGAACAAATATCTGGCGAATGACCGGCAATTCCGGCGGCGACGGTTGATTGCGAAAGGCTCGTTTGCGACCTACAACATTGGTGTCCATGCCCGATCCGCTGATGTCCTTGCCAATCTCGTCAACGATCAACAAATCGGCGTCGCGCAGTGGAAGTCGGCCAAGCAGGCGCCGCGCGAGCAAGAGCAGTTCTTCTTCACGAGACTCGAAATCGGCCGGCTGGACGCCTTCGATGCGTGCGGTCTCGTCGTATCCGTTCTCGACAACTCCGAGTCCGAACGCAATCGGCGCTGACGACCGGACCATTCGACTGACCGAGCGGACAACCGGATCGAACTGCTGTTCCAATAGAATCCGGTGATAGGTCAGCGCTCCGGCATGCTTGCCCAGGCCGATCATCATCATCTTCAACAGGCCACTTTCGACAGCGCCGTGATAGCCGGTGTGCGGCTTGACGCGGGCGACGACGCCGATGTGATCGGCTGCTGCCGCATAGCGGTCGATGACTACCGGGTAACCTTCGGCAGTCGAGCCCAGCGGCACGACTTCCATGGACGATCGAATCGGAGCACCGACAAACGCTTCCGTAATTCCGTAGCTTTCCAGCAGTTTTCTCTGTCCTTCCGCAGTTGCACCCCCGTGGCTGCCCATAGCAGGTACGAGGAAGGGATTGGCGCCAAGTCGCTTGATAAACGAGACGGTCGCCTGCAAGATCGTCGCGATATTGGCAATGCCGCGACTGCCAGCCGTGAGAGCGACACTTTGGCCGGACCGAATGCGCTGATGCAATCCGAGCGGTTCCAATGCCGCGGTTACGGCGGCAGATACATCTTCGAGCCGCGGGCGCTCGAATTGCTGGCGAATCCGTAGCATTTGCGGATAAACCACGTATCACCTCGGCTAGTCCTATTGGTGAGTAATACCGCTGACGAGCGTCCCGGAGCTCGTCCCCTGCTCATTATCGAGCGGCTGGTTCGTTCCCACAAGTCGGGCGCAGCGCGAACCGGGCAGAGAGCGCGTCGCTGGCGATAAGGAGTGCGGCCGCCGGTATCACGGCGCATAGCACGCGAAGCCAGTGAGTCGCATCGAGAGGGACCAACTCGAAGAAATTAGAGAGCTGTCGGAGATAGATCGTCGCCAGGAATGTCGTCACAGCTGCGGCTGACAGAACGTAGAAAGGCCAGATTCCGCGCAAGCTCTTCGCCTCTACCTCACGAACGGCTCTGAGTAGGCTTGTCACTCCGAGAAGCACGAGACCTGAAAGCACGAGCGTCCGTTGCACTTCGGCGCTCTCGTCCAGGACGCGGGCGGAATGCCATTGCAAAGCCAAACAGGCAGCTCCGATCACTATCCCGGTCCGCAGAGCGAACCAGCCAACTTCGTGCAAGAAATCGGTCCGAGGTCCCGCTGCCGACTCGGTGCTCAGTGTTATCCAAAGCACCGGAATGCCGATCGTCAGAAGATTGAGAAGCGTCACCTGCTGCGGGAGGAATGGGAAAGGCATATCGAAGATACCGACTGTAGCGACGATGAGCATCAGCGTGTAAACGTTCTTCACGAGGAATAGTTTGCCGGCGCGACGCAGATTGCGAAGGATCGTGCGACCTTCGTCCAAAGCGGCCGGCAGCAAATCGAAGCGATTCGTCTCCAGTACGAGACCGGCGACTGTTCTGGCGGCCCGACTGCCCTCGCCCATGGCGATGCCGAGGTCGGCGTTCTTGATCGGCAATACGTCGTTGACGCCGTCACCGATCATGGCGACGCGGTGGCCTGCTTCCTTTAAGGCGACGATCACCTGCACCTTTTGCCAGGGGCTAACACGACCGAACACGTTCCGCTTCGCTACCAACTCGCTTGGATCGCGGGCGGCCTCCAGATCCGCGCCGGTCGTTAGTGTGCCGGTCGACAGATACTGCAGTTCGCTTACTTCGCTGAGCGGTTTCATCGTTGCCCGCACGGTATCCGGGTTGTCCCCGGACAACACTTTGAAGGAGATTCCCTGTCGAGCAAGCCTCTGCAAGACGGCCGGCGCCTCGGGTCGCATCTCGTCGCTGAGTGCGATCAGCGCCAGCGCTCGCAGCACGAAGCCCTCCAGCGTCTGCGACAGAGGCGGACCGGGCGGTGCGTCAGCAAACAGTAACAGACGATGGCCGGTCGTTATCAAGCCGGCGCGAGCTGCTTCAACGAAGGCCGCTTCTTCCTGAGGCAAAAATCGTTGCAGAACCTCCGGCGCGCCGAGCAGGAGTACGTACTCGCCGCTCCCATCGCGCGCCCGCAAAGCGCTAAAGCGATTCGACGATTTGAAGGGCAGTAAGTCGACCAGCTCGACGGGTACCTCGCCGAGAGCAGTGCGAATCGCCCCTAGACTCTTGTTGCCGCGATCCAAAGATGCGGAGACGAATAGTTGCAATCGTCGCTTCAGCTCGATCTCGTCGAGTTGTTTGTCCAGAGGGATCAGTTGCTCAAGTTTCAGATTGTTTGTCGTTAGCGTACCCGTCTTGTCCATGCAGAGAGTGTCGATGGCGGCCATTGTCTCGACCGACTCGAGTCGTTGAACGATCGCACCCCGGCCGGCCATGCGGACGGCGGCGAGAACGAAAGCCAGGGTCGTCATGAGAACCAGTCCCTGCGGCACCATGGAGGTGACGGTCGCAGCCATCATCAGGACGAGGTCGTTGACGGAGAAGTCTCGCACGCGCCAAAGAACGACGTACGAGAGGCAGAGCAGGATCGCTGTCGCAGTCAGAATGCGAATCAGTTGATTGATCGTGGTTTGCAGCGGGCTAGCCGTGAATCGATAGCGCCGGGCCTCGATTGCAGTGCGGTGGATGTACGCGTCGATGCCGACTCCGTCGGCTACATAGCTGCCCTCGCCCGCCACAGCGAAGCTGCCGGACAGAACGCGTTCACCCGTTGTGCGCGGCACAGCGTCGGATTCGCCCGTGAGCAGCGCTTCGTCGATCTCGAGGAACCGAGCTTCGACCAGTTCGCCGTCGGCCACGACGGAGTCGCCGCTTCCCAAAACGACCACGTCGCCGCGAACGACGGCGCCGGCCGGCAATTCGACCACATCGCCGTCTCGCACCACCCGGACTCGCACCTCGGCCAACAAGGCCAATCGGTCCAGATGCCGCTTGGCGCGCATTTCCTGTACGAGGCCGAATGCGGAATTGATAACGGCGAGTCCGCTGACAGCGGCTGCGCTGCGGAGCTCATGCAACATGAACAACGCGATCGCGGCTGGCACAACGAGTGCATTGAAGAGTGTTAATAGGTTATGTGCGACGATTTGGGTGTATTCGGCCCGGTCGGAACGTGCCACGCGATTGATCTCGCCGCGCTCGATTCGCTCGGCGACTTCGGCGGTGGTCAGTCCCGTGGCCTTGTTTTTCGACATAATCCCTCATCATTCGTGCTCTTAGTCGCGGTTGCAATCGAGTCGGTGCACTCCCATAATGACACAACTTTCCTAGAGGCTCGTCCCTCCATTGCCCCTCAGGAGTCGGATCGTGACTTCGCTGCGCGCAACCATCGCCCTTGCCGTCGCTGTATTCTTCGCGGTCGCTCCGGCCGCATTCGCTGGAAACTCCAATAGTTTGCTCGACGTTTCACCGGATGGCACGCTGTTGCTGGCCACAAACGCCGACAATGGCAGTGTGTCGGTCGTCGATGCCAAAGGCCGTAAATTCCTCCGTGAAATCGTGGTGGGTGAAAAACCTGAGGGAGTTACCTGGATCGGACGCGGTCCGTTGGCAGCCGTCACCGTCTATCGGGAGGACAAGGTTGTCTTCTTCGACACGCGCGACGGCAAAATCGTCTCGGTCGTTCACGTTGCGAACGAGCCTTACGGAATCGTCGCTTCGCGAGACGGCAGTCGCGTCTATGTGAGTCATGAATATCCGGGATTGGTCAGCGAGATCGACGTCGCGTCGTTCAAGGTAGTCCGTGAGTTCAAAGCCGGGAAAATGGTGCGCGGCATTGCCCTGAGCCCGGATGAAGGCCGTGTCTACGTCACCGAGTTCTACACCGGCAGGCTCAATGCGATCGACTTGAAGAGCGGCGCCATTGTGGATACCTGGCATGGACATTCCACCGACAATCTCGCACGCCAGGTTACGCTGCATCCGTACCGGCCGAAGGCGTACCTATCGCACATTCGCTCGATCGTCGATCGCGTCGACGGCAATGGCTCCATTTTCCCGCAGCTTACGGTCTATACGCTGTCGCCGTCCGACGGCGGCGAACGACGCAGCTCATTCGCGATGGACACTTACAACGGCGTGTACGTCGTCACGAATCCCTGGGAATCGGCGATTTCTTCGGATGGGAAGCGCTTGTACACGATCTACGCCGGCACCAACGACATGAACGTCTCGAAAGTGAACGACGACGATTACAACGAGATCGAACGGATTGGTAAAGCTGTTCGCGTCGGGCGGAATCCACGTGCAGTACGTGTCAGCCCCGATGGATCGGCAGTCTACGTTTACAACTCGCTCGATTTCGAAGTCGGCGTGTACGATCCGGAAAACCTGGCGCCGCGCGATAAGATAAGCGTCTGTGCGCCTCCTAAAACTCCGGAATGGGTGCGCGGCAAGGTTCTGTTCAGCACGGCGCTGCCGCCGATGTCGAGCCGCCGCTGGGTTGCGTGTGCCTCCTGCCATCCTGACGGGCACGCCGATGGTCGCGTCTGGCACAATCCCGAGGGATTGCGAAAAACGACCGCTCTGTTCGGCATGGCGCATACGCACCCGCTGCACTGGTCAGCCGATCGCGACGAGGCTCAGGACTTCGAATACACGATCCGCAGCAAATTGATGCAGGGCGCTGGCCTGCTCAATGGTCCGATGAAGCGAAAAACAGGCTTCGATAAGACCGAACTCGAGGAACCGCTTTCGGGGCGTTCGAAGGATCTAGATGCACTGGCGATTTACTGCAACTCGTTCGATTTCCGGCTGTCGCCTCATATTCCGGGTCCGGGGAAGCTGTCGGCAGCGGCGAGTCGCGGCAAGGCGCTATTCTTCAGCGAGGCAGTCGGCTGCAGCCAATGTCACAGCGGCCCCTACTACACCGACAGCAGTCTGAAGAAGCCGTTCAACCTGCACGACGTCGGCACGGGCGCCGATGACCCGAGCGAGAAAATGGGGCCGCTCTACGATACACCGACGCTCCTTGGCGTTTACCGCACCGCGCCCTATTTGCACCATGGGAAGGCGCAAACTCTTCGCGACGTTCTGACTACCTGCAATAAGGGCGACAAGCACGGTAAAACGAGCCAGCTCAAGCCGAACGAGTTGGACGACCTGATGGAGTTCCTTAAGTCGCTGCCGTACGAGACGCCGCCAAGTGAGACGCCGAACACAGTCAAATATCGCGTGACACAGAAGAAGACTTAATCGGGTGCAGATGCCAAGCCGCCCGGCCAGCCGAGGAGACACACTTGAGAGCAGATTGGCGAAATCGTTATGACGCGGCGCTGTCAGCGGCCGCCGCCGCTTCGCGTCTGGCCATGCAGTATTTCGACGGAACATTCACCGTCGAGCGCAAGGCCGACGAAAGCCCGGTGACTATCGCGGACCGAGAGGCTGAGACGTTGCTGCGCAAAACGCTTTCGACCGCGTTTCCCGACGACGGCTTTCTGGGTGAGGAACACGGCGCCGAACCGGGAACGTCCGGCTTCCGCTGGATCATCGATCCCATCGACGGCACGCGCAATTTTGTGCGCGGCATACCGATCTGGGGTACGCTCGTCGGGCTGGAGTATGAGAAGGAGCTGGTTGCCGGCGTCATCGAGGCACCGGCCATCGGCCATCGCTGGCACGCTCTTCGCGGCAACGGTGCATTTCATAACGAGCGCCGCGTTCGCGTCTCCGACGTTACCGATCTATCCAAGTCGACCATCTTTTACACAAGCCTGCCTTGGTTTCAGAAGGCCGACCGCGTCGATCAATTCCTCGAGTTCACACGCAGATCCGAAGTGCAACGCGGTTTCGGCGACTTCTACGGTCACGTCCTGGTCGCTCAAGGAAGCGGCGAGCTGATGGTGGAGTACGGCGTGCATGCCTGGGACGTGGCTGCCATCAAGCCGATCGTCGAAGAGGCCGGCGGGCGCTTCAGCGCCTGGGATGGCTCGCAAGACATCGAGCGCCCGGACGTGCTGGTGAGCAATGGCCACCTGCACGACGAGGCGCTGCGCATTCTGGCGTCCAAGCCGAGGTAAACCGATGCCAAGCGTCTACTCCGTGCAGTGGATCGGCGGCAGCGACGGCTTCGTACGCCTGCTCGATCAAACGCTTCTGCCGGGCGAAGTGGTTTACCGCGACTGCCGCACACTCGACGAGATACGCGAGGCGATTTGTACCTTGCGAGTGCGCGGTGCCCCGGCGATCGGCATCGCGGCTGCCATGGGCCTGGTGCTGTACATGCAGCAGGCATCGCGCCCGGGCCCCGGGTGCTGCAAGGAAAACTCGTTCCTCAAGGCGGCCGAGTGGCTGGCTGCAGCCAGACCGACTGCGGTCAACCTGGGTTGGGCCGTCAATCGCATGACCGAACGCTTCGCGCGCTGGGCCGCCAAGCGCACGGTCGAACCTGTCGGGTGGCTTCTTGAGGAGGCACTCGCGATTCGAGACGAAGACGCTCGCATGTGCCGGGCCATTGGCAAGTTCGGCAGCGAGTTGTTCAAGGATGGCGATGGCGTTCTGACTCATTGCAACACAGGTGGCCTTGCGACGGCCGAATATGGCACGGCGCTGGCGGCTCTGTTCACGGCTGCCGAGCAGGGTAAGCGCTTGAAAGTCTTCGCCGACGAAACCCGGCCGCTGCTGCAGGGGGCGCGGCTGACGTCCTGGGAGCTGCAACAAGCCGGCATCGACGTGACTGTCATCTGCGACAGCATGGCGGCTCAGGTGATGAAGGAACGAAAGGTTCAGGGCGTGATCGTCGGCGCAGACCGGATCGCCGCGAATGGCGATACGGCCAACAAGATCGGCACGTACGGTCTGGCCGTACTGGCGAAGGCGCACGAGATTCCCTTCTACGTCGCAGCGCCCTCCTCTACGTTTGATCTCTCTCTAGCGAATGGCGACGGCATTCCGATCGAGCAGCGCGACGCTCGCGAGGTTTCGCAAGGATTTGGCCGTCAGACGGTTCCGGAAGGCGTACGCGTCTACAATCCCGCTTTCGATGTGACGCCTCACAGGTTGATAAGCGGCATCGTAACGGAGCGTGGTGTAATCCGGCCCGTCAACGAAGCAAATGTCCGGGCAATCGTCGGACAAAAGGGCTAACACATCGGCCGAGGCGTAAGATTCTGCGGCCTGTGCCTTTGGAACAACTGCCTATTCTTGCCGAATAGCCTATTTTTTCTCCCGAGGCTACCGCTGGTGGAATCGGACGGGTAAAATAGGGCGGAAGAGAGGAAGCTCCAGCGTTCATGCCGTAAGGACCATGTGCCGCCTGCCGGCCGATTGCCGGTGCGGTCCCCGACACTCTCCTTTAAGGACGCGCACGTGGCCCTGACTCCACTGGACCGCGACCTCTTGCGGCGCTGCCTGTTGCGTCAGCCGGGTGCGTGGAACGATTTCGTCGATCGCTTTCTTGGTCTTATTTACCACGTCGTTCACCACACTGCCCATCTGCGGAGCACTCCCCTTCGACCTGAAGATGTCGAGGATTTAGCAGCCGAGGTGCTCTTACAGATCGTGGCCAACGACTACGGCGTTTTGCGTCAATTCCGATCCAATTGCAGTTTGGCGACTTATCTCACGGTCATCGCTCGCCGCATCTGCGTCCATGAACTGGCACGCCGAGCGGCAGCTCGAGAAGTTCAGCCGTCTGTCGGCGGACCGAATCTGAGCGAGGTCGAGGAAGAATTGCCGAAGGCCCAAGGCCTGGAAAGTCTCGAGGAAGTCGAGAAGCTGCTCGGCAAGCTCTCCGGCAAGGAGCGTGAGGTCGTTCGACTCTACTATCTCGAAGGCCGCAATTACGAAGAGATCAGCACTCAACTCAAGATTCCCGTCAACACGATCGGGCCGGTTCTATCGCGAGCGCGAAAAAAGCTGCGCAAGGACGTGAAAGGATCGCCGCCGGTGCGGTAAAGAATCCGGTCCGAAGCATCAAGGCTTATCGCAAGCTGCCACGAACGCGCTGAATGCTCGTCGGCTGACCATCCTCGGCCCGGCGGGCCAGGTCGAAGGAGCGATAGGGCAAGCGCGTGCGGTCGAAAGCTTCGGGACTGGGCCGAGAGTTGACGTCAACCGTCTTTAACGTCAGGGCGAGTTCCATCTGCGAAGCCGGCCAGCTGACGCGGATTCGACGCGGCACAATGACTCCGCCTTCCACGCTGACGCGCTCGACGGTCGCCTTGCATATATCTTGACCCCGAGTGTCGGAGATCTTGAATTCGAGGACTTGTGGCCTGCCCTTCCTCAGGTCCGCCAGTTCGACCTTCGTCCGCGAAAATACCGTGACCTTTCGGACTTCCTGCCCTTGAGCCGACACGCTTTTCTCGCTCAGTTCGACTGTCTTCGGCAAGACCTTCACTTCGTAGCGATTTGGATCGGAATTGAACTCGGCCATGCCCAACGCCGCCATGACGACGTCCGGCTGGAACGGGAATGGCAAGCGGACGTTGCCTTGCGACATTGCATCGTACGAGCAATGGTAGAGCAACGGTGGATTATCGTGCTTGATCCAGTACCAGAACTCATCTTTGTTCGAGCCGATGTCACATTCAGCCTGCCCGATCAGCGAGCCGCGAAGCCGCAGATTGCGTGGCTTCTCGCAGACCATGGCGCCTTCAAGACCGAATGACTCTCCCTTGGCCTTGCAATCCATCTCCAGCGAGCTTGTTACGGAGTTCAGCCGGCCGGAGCAGTCGTTCAGATAGGTGACCAGTTGGGCGGCGGTAGTTGGAATCTGCTCGCCGGGCGCGGACTTATCCGCGACAGCGCTGTCGCCGCGTTTCATCCACGTGCTGCAGCCAGTGGCGCAAAGCAGAGTGGCCACCAGAAGCGTGCCGCTGAGCTGTCGCATGGGACTCCCCGGGCTAGCGCCCGTTTCGCCGCGGAGGGATTATTCCCAACCGAGCGCCTGAAACACCTCGTCTTGCACGGCGCTGGTTTCATCCTCGCTGAGAGCGGGGTTGACCAGTCGATGCCTCGTCCCGGTGCGCGAACAACGGAGATAGAGAATTTCGCTGCCCTCTTCGCGGACGGTATCCTCGAGCCGCATCCGGCGTCGGCGCAGCAGCAACAAGCCTACCACATAACGGAACTTAATACGGCCCGGTTCCGTTTGTCCTTCCAGGCGATTGAAGCAATCCAGCAGTAATTCATCGTCGATGACCGGCCGTTTGCGAGCATCGCCGCTTGGAATCTTGCCCGCCCAGAAACTGAACGCATCGTGCGGCGGTCCTTGCCAGGAATCTGCTGCATAATCGCTGCGAACGAACTTTCCGGATTGTTCGGTAAGAACGCTAAAAAAGCGCTCACCGGCCCGCAATTCACGGCCGCTGGCGGAGCAGCGGCGAGCATTCGGTTGGATCTGGTATTCGGCCATCCGGATGCGAGCTCCAGCCGGTTCTACTAACCGGCGTCATCCTATCGTATCGGCCCTTCGTCGCGCGCGACAAGTTGGGGTCGGGCAGGAGCGATGAATTTTGGAATTCAGGGAGGAACACTAGTAAGGCGTGGGAAAGTCCTGACGCTTACTCGAGGTAGCTAAGCCGGACGAATTAGGCGAACGCGAGGGGCGGTGACGCCTCGGCAGGTCAACGCCGCTGTGCCCACTGCCGCAAATCGCCCAATACTTCGGCGGGGGTCTCGCCGCCCCAGCCGACGTAGCTGCCTCGGACGACTCCCGTCGCGTCGATCAACACCATCTTGGGCGTCGTCTCAACGGCGTAGCTGATTCGCAATCCGCCGCCACTAAGTATCGGAAAGCCAAGACCGAAGTCAGCCAACTGCTTTTGCACAAGCTTGGAATCGTCCGTCACTGCGAGACCGACGACGGCAACTTTGCCGTTGAAGCGCGAATACACGTCCTTGGC
>Ga0326727_10023014_pt1 | contig 11960 bp, 12 predicted proteins | sample MB2enrmetagenome_FD_207643 | JGI IMG/M metagenome (GOLD analysis project Ga0326727, IMG submission 207643) | Lab enriched peat soil microbial communities from McLean, Ithaca, NY, United States - MB29MY | ecosystem: Environmental > Terrestrial > Soil > Wetlands > Peat | place: USA: New York... | reverse complement strand
CCCGTGCCCTACGAGTTCTTCCTGTACTTCGACCTGTGAGGCGCGGGAATCCGCGCGCTTGAGCATTTGTTCCTCTTTCAATTCCCGGGCCGATGCTTCCCATCGGCCCGGGTTTCTTTTGTGATTGCCCAGCCGCCGGGAGCGTATTCACATGAGCTTCTCAAACGCCAGTAGCGATGCGGCTTCCGGGTAGGCGACAAACCAACCACAACCTCAACTCTGCCCCGACTGACGGACTTCAGCGCGTTGTCATCCTGAACGAAGTGAAGGATCCGCGGATGCATTTCGCGATCGCTTCAGCAGCGCCTGCCATGCGAGAATTGGCGGCCTCTCGGATAAAGCACGCGAGGATTCCACCGATGCCGTAAGATTGTCTCAGTCTCCCAAGGATGTGAGTCGAATCGCCTCCAGGTCTTGACCCGATTCGTATTCATCTATTTCGAGCTCTCAATCAGGCGCCAGCAAACCGCCCGGCAACATCTGAGATACGACGTTCGGTTTCTGGGCGCGGGCCGTGTCCGCACAAGGAAGATTCGATGCCGACACAAATCGGTTTTCGCTCCAGGATATTGAAACGGTCCAGTCCAGCCCGGAGGACGGTAATGACTTGTAAGGTCCATGTAGATCATCCAAAGCTGAGGCCTAGGATGCGAAACCTGAGGCGCGCGTTTCGTTTCGCAGCTTCAGTGACACTTCTGGCTTGCGTCAGTTTCAGTTCTGGATCCTGTGCTTCTGCTCAGCAGTCGTCCTCCGCTAGCATTGTGGGGCGCTGGCGATCGTTGGAAACGACCAAACGCGGAATAGGAGCGGTGATCGAGTTTCGCCCGGACGGCACCGCCGATTTCAGCCCGGGCGCGGTTGTGGAAATGCCATGGCGCATCGAAGACAATCAGCTTATATTGCCTCCCGAAACGGATGGTGGTGCCGAGCGGAAAGCAAACCTGAAATGGCTCGGCGACAATAAACTCAGCTTGGTGAGCGAAGCCGCCGTCATTGAACTCGCACGTGTCGGTGATCGTGCCAATGCTGACAATCCTATAATAGGCGAGTGGATTCAAGGCCATTGGGTTGGCCTCAATTTGGAAGCCCGCTATCTGTTTTACCCGGGCGGTAAGTTATTGTTTCTCATGCCATTCGCGATTCAGCACGGCTCATACACAATCTCCGGTTCCGCGCTTCACTTCAGCTTTCCGACCTGGACTCCCACTCCCGGGAACTTCAGATTCAAGCTTACAGATAATGTCTTGACTCTTTCCGCACCGAAAGGCGGTAATGAATCTCACTTTGCACGATACTAAGGGTTGCACTTGCGCCGCTGCTCGCCGGGGAAGATTCATCCGCGCCCGGAACCATATCGCGCCGCCTTGCGCGAGTCTCATAGAATTCGGCCATTGAGCGGGAGCAATCAGATAAGTCCTCAATGGCCCCCAAACCGCACACTGACCCACTGCCTGAACAGCCCGCTCCGCTCGCTCGGCCCCCCTTTGCGGTACTCTGGTTGCTCAGGAGATTCTTCGACCTCATGACCTATTTGCGCCGTCTTCCATTCGCCCTCCTTGCCGTTCTTGTTCTTGCGTTTTCAGCCGCTCCCGCCCAGCGGCCCGCCTCCGGCGCACCCGCGGAGGACTACGTTCGCGCCCACTACACCAAGTACGAGTTCCTCATTCCCATGCGCGACGGCAAGCGGCTGTTCACGGCGGTTTACGCGCCCAAGGACCTGGCCGGCGGCCCTTACCCCTTCCTGATGGACCGCACCCCCTACAGCGTCGCGCCCTACGGCGAGGACCAGTACCCGAAGCGCCTTGGCCCCTCGGACGAGTTCGAGAAGAGCGGCTATATCTTCGTCTACCAGGACGTGCGCGGACGCTGGATGAGCGAGGGCGATTTCGTGGAGATGCGCCCCCACATCGACGAGAAGAAATCCCCCCAGGACGTGGACGACGCCTCCGACACCTACGACACCATCGAGTTCCTGCTCAAGCACGTGGCCAACAACAACGGCAAGGTGGGCATCTGGGGCATCTCCTACCCAGGTTTCTATACCTCGGCGTCGATCATCGACTCCCACCCCGCTCTGGCCGCGGCGAGCCCCCAGGCGCCCATGACCGATCTCTTCCTGGGCGACGACAGCTATCATGGCGGCGCCTTCATGCTCTCGGCCAACTTCGGCTTCTACGTCTTCTTCTACCCGCAGAAGCAGCCGCAGACGCCCAGGCCCACGGTCGATTTCGACTTCGGCACCCCGGACAGCTACAAGTTCTATCTCCAGGCCGGCAACATCGCCAACCTGGACAAGCTTTACCTGAAAGGCTCCAACTGGCTGTTCAACGACCAGGCCAGGCATTGGACCTACGACGCCTACTGGCAGGCGCGCGATCTTTCGCGGCACATGAGGAACGTGCACTGCGCGGTGCTGGTGGTGGGCGGCTGGTTCGACGCCGAAGACCTGAGCGGCCCCTTCAAGACCTTCAACGCCATCAACAAGTTCAACCCGGAGACACCCGCCACGCTGGTGGAGGGCCCCTGGGTCCACGGCGGCTGGGCGCGCGGCGACGGCTCGCGCCTGGGCGATGTCGAGTTCAACTCGAAGACCAGCGAGTACTTCCGCTCCAGCGTGCAGTTTCCGTTTTTCGAGCATACCCTCAAGGGCAAGGGCGTCCCGCAGCCCAAGGCCGTGGTCTTCGAGACGGGAACCAATCTCTGGCGCAGCTTCGACGCCTGGCCGCCCAAGGCCGCGCAGCCCAAGACCCTCTACTTCCACGCCGGCGGCAAGCTCAGCTTCGACCCGCCCAGCGAAGCCAGCGGCCTGGACGAGTACGTGAGCGACCCGGCCCATCCCGTGCCCTTTGTCGGCTACATCACCGATACCGTGCCCCAGCGCTACATGGTGGACGATCAGCGCTTCGCCGGCACGCGGCCCGATGTGCTGGTCTACCAGACCGAGCCGCTGGAGGAGGATGTGACCATCGCCGGCCCCATCTCGCCCAGGTTGAAGGTCGCCAGCTCCGGCACGGACTCCGACTTCGACGTGAAGCTCATCGATGTCTATCCCGACGACTATCCCGACCCGGACGACAGCTTGCGCGGCAACAAGCGCATCCTGGACGCGCCTCCGCTGCGCATGGGCGGCTATCAGCAGTTGCTGCGCGGAGAACCTTTCCGGGCCAAGTTTCGCTCGAGTTGGGAGAAGCCCGAGCCGCTGACGCCCGGCAAGGAGGCCGAGATCGACTTCACCATGCCCGACCTCTTCCACACCTTCCGCCGCGGGCACCGCATCATGGTTCAGGTGCAAAGTTCCTGGTTTCCGCTCACCGACCGCAATCCGCAGACCTTTACCGACATTCCCGACGCCAAGCCGGAGGAGTTTCAGAAGGCCACCGAGCAGGTATTTCGCCAGAAGGACGCGGCCAGCGGCGTGGAGGTACTGGTAATGCCGAAGCCGTAACGGCCGGCGAAACATCGGATGAGCATCTCGAAGGCCGATGACGCCGCGGCGGGCGCGGAACCGGACAGGCCCGGCCGCCGTATCATGAGAGGAGACGCGGCGGACGCAAGCCCGCGCGCCGAGGCGCTGAAAACCATGGTGAAGTTTCTCTTGTGGTGCATTCTTCTGGTGCTGTGCTGGCCGCTGGCGCTGCTGGCCCTGATTCTGTATCCGGTGGTGTGGCTGCTGCTGTTGCCGTTTCGCCTGGTTGGAATCGCAGTGGGCGGCGTGCTGGAACTGGTGAGCGCGGTCATCCTTCTCCCGGTGCGGGTTCTCCGCGCCATTTGAATCGCGGCCTGCTTCCCTTCCCTTCCGCGCCCGCCGAAGGCTTGGTCTCTTCAGCCAGGGCCCAGGTTCGTTTTCTTGAGATCGTTTGGTCTTTTCCGTGCGCCGGGAAAGCGGAATTCATTCGAAACCTCTTCGATTTGCCCGTTTCGCCGATAGTTTCATCAAGGCGAAGCCGATGATCCGATCTTTGGCAGTTCTTTTCGGGGCTGGATTGGCCGCGCTGGCCGCATGTGCAAGCGACGCGGTCGAGACTTTCCCCGCGGTCCACAACGAGCCCATCACTATCCGCGTTCTCAGCGGCAAGACCGGACAGCCGCTGGTTCACGCCCGTCTGCTCCTGGTGGGGGGCTACGACCGGCGCGACCTTCAACTCAAGATGTGGCACGAGGAAGCTCTCACCGGCCTGGACGGCGGGGCGCGGCTGCCGGATGCGCTGGCGAATCTTCCTTTCCTCCAGATCCGGGCGGCCAGGAGGCATCTCTGCCAGGCCGATTCCAGCGCGGCCACGTACAGCGTGGAGCGGATTCGCCGCGACGGACTGAGCACGCCCGACCGCTGCGGCTTCGCCACAGTCGAAGACGCGCCCGGGATCTTCATCGTCTACGCGAAAGGCAGGGGCGCGGCCAAGACGCGGTTCTCGTCCGCCCCGCACGCGGCCGCGGCGATGGCCTCGCAGAAGAACTGATCGCTTGCCACCAGGTTCGCTAAGCCTGCTTCTCCGCGTTGACTACAAGTCTTGGCTCGTCGGCCTGATCCGGCTCGGTCCATAGCCTTATCAGCGTCGGCAGAGCGATCAGTGCAATCACCACCCAGGTGAGAACCAAAGGGCTGCCCAACAGCACCTCCGCCGATTGAAGCAAGCGGCCCAACGCGCCCTCAGGCGCTACCAAGTACGCGGCCCAAATAACCACAACCATCAGGATTGCCGCCCGCCGCAGCAGGCCCCAAGCCGTCCGTTCCGCGCGCTCCTGCTCCGCTATCTGCCGCTCATCGGGGTAAAACCGGCGCCTCAGCGACTCCATGCGATTCCGCTCCGCCAGCGGCCTGCGTTGCGCTGTCGTTAGCTTCTCGTAGGGGATCCCATATTCCAACATGCCCAAATCCTCCATGCTCGACCCCGCGAGCCGGTACAGCCCCTTCGAGTAGAAGAGCACCATGCACACACTGAAGCTCCCCGATGCGGCTGTAGTGAACAGAACGATCCGGCTAAGCAGATCATCCTCTTCCAAGTGGCGCACATGATGGCGATGTGCGGTGTCCATCCAGGTCGCGAGCACGACCGCAAGCGTGAAGACAATCATCGCCGCCGTGGCTCGCCGGACCCACCGCCGATCCGCCAGTTGGCTGAACCGTTTGAGCTGCCCAAGTGTTGCAGAATCCAACATCACGACCGGAACATGACGATAAAACCGCTCAGCAACGGAGTACAACCTGTCCCTGAGGAGTCCTTGCCTCATCCAATTGGCGCTCATCTCAAGCCTCCCGCCTATGCATCTCATACACCTGCTCGCTTAGGAGGCGAAAAGGGTCCGGCGAGAACACCGCCTCCACCGGCAGCTTAAAGACCCGACCGATCTTGAAGGCCAGTTCGAGCGAGGGCGTGTAATCCCCCCGCTCCAGAAACCCAATCGTCTGCGGATTCACGCCGACCTCGCGGGCCAGAGCCTGCCGGCTCAGCGACCGTTCTGAACGCAGTACAGCAATGCGGTTATAGAGCATAATGAATCTCATAGAAAATAATACGTTTCCTGTACGCAATAGTCAATGCCCTGGAAGAAATATACTTTTGAACTCCCGCGCCGGACTTCTCCTCAAGGCGCATTCCACTGGTCTGATGCCCCGCACACCCTTCCGCCGCCCACATGGCGGCCTCCGGCCGGGTTGCGATGCGGTTTATCCCTTTGCTTTCGCTTGCAGCCGGCCGGTTCCCTGCGGTAGCGTCAGCCTTGGGACGCGGCGCCGGCCGTTGAATCGCGTCCAATGGTTAGGAGGAAGATCGATGCGCGGAGTTTTGCCGGTGGTCCTTGCGGCGCTGATGCTGGCCACGCCGTCCACAACCCGGACGCAGTCCGCGGACCAAGCCGGCGCGAAGAATGCGCAGCAGGCGCGGGCGGCCCTGGACGCCATGGTGCGGGCTCTGGGCGGCCCGGCCTGGCTCAACATGAAGAACATGATGCGAGAGGGGCATGTGGCCGGTTTCGACCATGGCCGCCCCGAGGAAGGCACCACCGAGTACTGGGAGTTCCACGCCTGGCCGGACACGGACCGCATCGAGTTCACCAAGCACCGCGACGTGGTCCAGTTTTACGTGGGGCGGGAGGGCTGGGAGGTGACTTATCGCGGCAAGAGGCCGCTGCCCCAGGAGCAGGTGGACGACTACCTGCGCCGCCGCGACCACTCCATCGAGACCGTCGTCAAGTCCTGGCTCAACGATCCGAGGACCATCCTGGTCTACGATGGCCAGCGCCTGGCCGAGCGGCACCTGGCCGACCAGGTGACTCTGATCTCCGCCGGGAACGAGTCCGTCACCATCCAGATGGACACCCAGACCCACCTTCCGCTGCGCCGCACCTTCGAGTGGCGCGATCCGGTCTTCAAGGACAAGAACCTGGACGCCGAGGAGTACGACGACTATCACATCTTCGACGGCTTTCCCACGCCGTTTACCATCACCCGCTTCAAGAACCAGGAGATCGTCCGCCAGTACTTTCTGGTCCACGTGAGCTATAACCAGCAGTTGCCGCCCGACTTCTGGAGCGTGGACGCGGCCGCGCGCCGCATCAAGAAGTAGAGCGGGAAACCCCACCCAGGCCGTCCGCCGCGGCGAGAAAGAGCCCCAGCGGGAGGGCGGACGCGGCGATTTATAATTCAGGGGAGCGCAAGGCCTCAATGCCCGCGCGCTGTCTGGAGCCAGAGAATGACTTTTGACATCCAGGACATCCTGGACTTCCTTCCCCATCGCTACCCGTTTCTGCTCATCGACAGAGTCGTCGAGTTCGAGCCTGCCAAGCGCCTGGTGGCGATCAAGAACGTGACCATCAACGAACCCTTTTTTCAGGGTCACTTCCCCGGCTATCCCATCATGCCCGGCGTGCTGGTGATCGAGGCCATGGCGCAGGCGGGCGCCATCATCATCCTCTCCAAGATTCCCGACCGCGAGAAGAAGCTGGCGGTCTTCACGGGCATCGATCGGGCCAAGTTCCGCCGCCAGGTCGCGCCTGGGGACCAGTTGCGCATCGAGGTGGACGTGCTGGCCTTCAAGAGCCGCCTCGGCCGCATGGAGGCCAGGGCCTACGTGGACGGCAAGGTGGCCTGCCAGGCCACGCTGACCTGCCAGATCGTCCCCAAGGCGCGAGAGGCCGCGGCCGCCGCAGCCGATCCCGAGTCCCCGGATGCGGACCCAGCGCCGGAAGCGGTGACCGGGGAGTGAGCGTTCATCCCAGCGCCGTGGTTGCCGCCGGAGCCGCGGTTCCGGCCTCCTGCGCCGTCGGCCCGTTCTGCACCATCGGTCCGGAGGTAGTGCTGGGCGAGGACTGCACGCTTATCTCCCACGTCGTGCTGGACGGCCGCACGCGCATCGGCGCGCGCAACACGTTTTATCCCTTCTGCGCGGTCGGCGTGACGCCCCAGGATCTGAAGTATCGCGGCGAAGCCACGGAGACCATTCTCGGCGACGACAACACCATCCGCGAGTGCGTAACCGTCAGCCGGGGCACGGCGGGCGGCGGCGGCGTGACGCGCATCGGCTCCAACTGCCTGCTCATGGCCAGCGCGCATATTGGCCACGACAGCCTGGTGGGCAATCACTGCATCCTGGCCAACGCGGCCACGCTGGCCGGCCACGTGGTCATCGAGGACTATGCCACCGTGGGCGCCTTCAGCCCGGTCCACCAGCACTGCACGGTGGGCACATACGCCTTCATCGGCGGCGGCACCATCGTCACACAGGACGTGCTGCCGTTTTCGCTCACCTCGTCCCGGCGCGAGAACAAGGCCTTCGGCATCAACAAGATCGGCCTCGCGCGGCGCGGCTTTTCGCCGGAGCGGCTGCAGCGGCTGCAAAAGGCCTTCCGCCTGCTGCTGTCCTCCAAGCTGAATACCTCACAGGCGCTGGAAAAGATCAGGCAGCTCGAAGGCGAGGACGTGGCGCTGCTGGCCGCCTTCCTGGAACGCAGCGAGCGCGGGGTGATCAAGTAGAGGCGGCGCGAATACCGATCCCGCTCTTGATCTCCATTCATGCGATTGCCCCGTCAATACACGGGAGTCGCCCGCCCCATCGTTGCCGGTCATGCACAATAGAAACAGGCGTCCCTTCCAACCATACACGGGCGTCCACCGGGAGGTACATTGGGTCTGCGCGCGGTTGTCTTCGACTATGGAATGGTATTGACCGGTCCGCCGGACCCTGAAGCTCACGCCGCTCTGTTGCGCATCACCGGCTTGCCTCTCGCCCGCTTCGAGAGCCTCTATTGGGCCAACCGCCCCGCCTACGACGAAGGCGAGCTATCCGGCTTGGCCTTTTGGCAGAAGCTCGTTTTCGATGCCGGCCTCGCGCTCCCCGCGGAGAAGGTCGAGGAGCTGAACCAGTGGGACGCCCGCATGTGGACCACGGAGAACCCCGCCATGCTCGCCTGGCAACTGGCGCTCAAGCAGCGCGGCCTGCTCACCGCGATCCTCTCCAATATGGGCGACAACGTGCTGGCCAGCGTCGAGCGGGAGTTCGACTGGATTCACCGCTTCGACGCGCTGGTGTGGAGCTTTCAACTCCGCATGGCCAAGCCGGCCCCGGCCATCTATCTCCGCGCGCTTGAGGAACTTGGCGTCCGGCCCGCGGAAGCGCTCTTTCTCGACGACAAGCCGATCAACGTCGATGCCGCGTCGGCGCTGGGCATCCAGGCCATTCTGTTCTCCACCGTCGAGCGGCTGCGCGCCGATCTGATCGCCGCCGGACTGGACAGTACGCTCCCGCTGCCCTGAGCAGGGCTGCGCTTGCTGTGCCCCTCAGACCCTACTTGCCCAGATGGTAGGTGATTCCCAAGCTCGCGTTCATTACGTCCAGGCCGGGATTGACGGGCACGATGAAGCCATTCGAGAAGTGGAAATCGCCGAACAAACCCAGGCGCAGATCGAATCGCGGCGTCAGCCTGGCTTCAACGCCCGTGGCCGACTCCAAGCTGAAGTTCACATAGGTGGATTCCTGCGACAGCACCTTCTGGGGGAAGACAAGCAACCCGCCCTTGGCGCTCAGGTAGGGCTTGACCGCCTTGTGGTCGCGCCATAACATGCGGAAGCCGATGGGCGAAAACCCTATCCCAGGCACGATGTGCCGGTCGGGAGTCGTCGGAGTGCCCCATATGTCCTGTGTTACGGGCGCATCCAGAAGAACCAGCGGCAGAAACTCCGCCGCGTAGTCCATTCGCGCCCGCAGAAAATAGCCCCAGGAATGGCGGTCGTACTCCACTCCGCCCGTGTAGAGATGGCAGCCTGACCCGCTGGCGAAGATCTTGTAATGACCGTAGGAGGCCAATCCCTCGGCGGTCAGCTCGGCCTCCACCGGCTGCCGGGCAGGCGGCTTCTCCTCCGCCGGAGCGTTCGCCGCCGGCGAAGTGCTCGTCGCCGTCGCAGTCTCCGTTGCCGGCACAGTGTTCGCTGCCGGCGCGGTCTCCGTCTCCTGGGAGCGCGCGAGTTGCGGCGCGAGCAGGCAGAGCGCGGCCGGAACAAAAAGAAAACTGCGGCGAAGGTTGCCGGTGAAGCTATGCTTGCTCCGTCGCGGGGCGAATGCGGACTTACTAACTCGAACGAAAGGCAATGCTTCTCCCAGGCAGTCGGCATGGGAACGCCAGGCCGCAGCTACAGAGGAATGAACTGGACAATGCGCCGATATAACTTGAACCCCAGGGCCGGGTACGATATATTCCCGCTTGCCGGCGTCCTATCGCGGACCCCGGATACGATAGCTCCCCGACACGTGCATCAGGCTCATCAGGTACAGCATACCATCGTAGTAGCGCTCATGTCCGCTGGGGACGGGCATCTTCCAAAGCTCCTCGACGAACCGGTCCTTGACCGGCCGGGTCGCGGCCAGGCTGGCCACGGCGCCCGTCGCCGCCAGGCCGGCAGAGTGCCGGTGCGACAGCGGTTCGCCATCCAATGTGAACTGGTCCGCATAACTGCCGATCCCTTGAGAGAAGAAGAAGGCTTGCGTCCGGTCGCTGAGAGCGCGCTCGCGCTCATCCTTCGCCCACCACGACCAATCCACCGACCAGTTACTCTGCGTCCTCCAGGAATCGAAGGAGAAATCGCCGGCGCGCGGATTCCAGCCAATGGGATGCGGCGTGCCGTCGAAGTTCGCGTAATCGGGGCTCAGGCCGGTCTTCGCGTTAGTCGTGCGCTCGAAGAACTCCCGGCTCGCCTCGGCCGCCTGCGCCCAGAAGGCGCGGTCCTCTACCGGACCCCAGCGCGCCCAGAGCTCATAGAACGCGGGCAGATGATAACTCGGGTCGGTGAAGTCGGCCTTGCCCTCGACGGGCGTAAACCGGATCATCTTCGCTTGCTCGTTGACCTCCGCGCCTACGGTGCGCACGCCGAATCTGGTTGCGCCGGTGCGCCGTTCCCGATGGCGCATGGCGGTCAGCAGCTCGTCGGCCCGCGCCTTGTAGTTGTAAATCCCCGCGCCATTGCCCCAGCGATTCGCGGCAAAGTACAGCGCCATGACAAAGTACTCTTCGCCGTCCGGCGCGGGCGTCTCGTCGTTCGGCTCCCCGCTTACCTTGCAGGACCAGGAGAAATAACCTTGCGACGGGTGCGCGGGCGAGCTGACATACATGTAAGTCCGGGCCCAGTTCCACAGGGCATCGAACTCCGCCTTGTGGTTGAGTTGGACCGCAATCATCATGCCGTAAGACATGCCCTCGGTGCGCACATCGCGGTTGCCGATGTCGGTCAGATAGGCCAGCGGCCCATTCCCGTTCGCGCCCGCGGCATAGTACACCGCCTGCGTCTCCGGGTCGCCGTGGAATAGCTGCTGAAAAGCGGCGTCGATCTTGGCGTCGATCTCCGCCTGCGAGTGGCCGGCCTCGGCAAACAGGTTTCTGTAATGGCCTGTGGCATAGGCGCCGTGGCCATCGTCCAGCGGTGCGGGCCGCTGCTCACGGTCGATCTTTGGGGGCGCAGTCTGTCCTGTCGCCATAGGTGCAGCCATGGCGGCGCACAGCACGACGAAAAGGAGTATGCGATTCATAGGAATCAGGCTGAGATAGACGGCGGAGCTTTGGCTCCGCCGCCTTTGCCTGAACAATCCCACCCAGCCTCGGGATGAACTGGAGAGCTGGCCCCGTTCCATCTCAGTGCTGCATTCCGAGGTAGTTCCCATAGCCCACGATGCATGTGGAACCCACCAGCGTGACCAGCGTCAAAGTTACAAGCACTTTGGTCCGCGGGCTCACCCCGTGCCACTCCTTCAGCAGGATGCCCCACAGCGTGCTGAAGATGATGATGCTGGCCATGAGCAGCGTCCAGCTGGAGAACTTGTAGCGGCCCATCTGCGATTCGCCCATGGTGTAAAAGAAGAACTGCATGTACCAGATAGCTCCGGCGAGAAAAGAGAAGAAGTAGTTACCAAGGATCGACGGCTTCTTCGCCGCGCCATCCGCCGCGGCCGCGCCCGCCGGAACCTTCAAATACTCTCCATAACTGCGATTCCGCCAGTTGAGAATGGCGCACCAGATGAAGTTGGTGGTGAAGCCGCCGGCCAGCAACACCACCAGCACCGGCAAACCCTGCCACAGGGCGCTGCCTCCGCTGGCCACGGCGAAGGCCTTGATAGGATTGCCCGCGTCCAGGCCAAAGGCAAAGCAGGCGCTCATCACCCCGGCAAATATGCCCACGGCCAGGCCCAGCTTGAGGTTGAACTCCTTTACGCTGGCCTGTTTCGCCTCGGCGGAGAGTTCGTTCTCCTTGGAGATGCCGGCCATTCCGGCAAAGATGATTCCCACCGCGCAGACGGCCACGCCGATCAGCGTCACCACGCCCGAACGCTGCGTAAGCAACTGGCCGAACTGGTGGTGAAAGATGGGCGGGATCAGGGTGCCGAAGACCGCGCAGTTGCCCATGCACAAGGCCATGCCCAGCGACATGCCCAGATAGCGCACGCCCAGCCCGAAGGTCAGGCCGCCGATTCCCCACAGGA
>Ga0326727_10023011_pt1 | contig 11961 bp, 9 predicted proteins | sample MB2enrmetagenome_FD_207643 | JGI IMG/M metagenome (GOLD analysis project Ga0326727, IMG submission 207643) | Lab enriched peat soil microbial communities from McLean, Ithaca, NY, United States - MB29MY | ecosystem: Environmental > Terrestrial > Soil > Wetlands > Peat | place: USA: New York... | reverse complement strand
GGTGAATCTTGTCCTGTTTCATTGCCGGGGCGGCTGAAGCAACGATCCGGGATAACTGCCCGGTGGTTGTGACAGGCCGCCCGCGAACAATGGCTCTGGCGATTCTCCGCGACCTCCTTTCGTCTCCATATTCGTAAATAAGGTCGGCCAGCTCGCGCTCGCTCGCCTCATTCACCACTTGTGCGGCAGTCAGACCGGATCGAGTGTCCTGACGCATGTCCAGGGGTCCGTCCGCCATAAAACTGAATCCTCTGCGCGCTTCGTCGAGTTGCAGGCTGCTGACGCCGAAGTCGGCCAGCATGCCGTCGAGTGAACCCTGCCCGAAATGACGGCTGATCGAACTGAATGCCTCGCCGATCAGGGTGATCTGTGGCGCCTGATCTCCGAGCTCAGCGGCGACCTGTTCGAGGCGGGCCCTGGCAAGCTCAAGTGCCTCGGGATCGCGATCGAAGCCGATCAGGCGTCCCCGTGGGCCGAGGCGGCGGATGATCTCTGCCGCATGGCCGGCAAGGCCGAGTGTGCAGTCTGCAATGACACTTCCTGCGCGTACATTGAGAAGCTCAATCGCATCTTGTAAAAGAACCGGCACATGACGCTCGGTTTGCTTCGACATGTGCTCCCCCTGGGGGGTGGTACTTCGCTTACTGCTCATTCAAGAGCGAGGCGATCTTGCGGCGGCGCTCCTCTGACAAGCCTTCGGGTGGCAGCGCAACCTCGAAGGCCTCCCTGTTGTGCACGGCGAGGAGGTTTCCCTTGCCGATCACGATCACTTCCCCGTCGAGCCTTGCCTTACCCCGCAGAATCTGCGGCAGCAGCACCCGGCCCTGGTTGTCCATCTCCACCTGCTGGCCGTAGTAGTTCACCAGGTCGCGAAACGCGTCAGCGTCGTCGTCCATGGTGCTGGCCCTGGCAAGCTTCGCCTCGATCTTCTCCCACTCCGGCAGCGGCCAGACTTCCGCAAACTTGCCGTTCGTGCTGGTTACAAAAAACTGCGTCACATTGGCGGCATCCATCAAAGCCTTGAAGGCGGAGGGCAGCTTGAGCCTTCCCTTTTCATCGATCTTCGCCGGATGGTTGCCGCGGAACATGCTTGTCGCTAGCCTCGTACTCGGTGCAAAGGCTGGTTCCGAACCTGGGTTGCTGTTTCGGAATTGGCCGTGAAGGGGGTGAATCTGGAGTATTCTTTTGCTTTGAGAACGGGCTTTATGCTCCCGTTTGCTCCACTTCACTCCACTTCAGACACGATAATAGCCCAGGGAGTTTTCCACTCCAACGACAATCTCTGTCGAAATCCTGCAACTTTAGAGGTTTAGGAGCAAAACGGGCAGTAATACCGATTTCGGGAAGCCTCTAATGGGGAGTGGAGCCGGGCTGGCCACAAGATGTTGTGTTTACCCTTTTGAGTACCGTGGATGGAAATCCACTTTCCAAGCGAATCCGAAAGGTATAGGGGAACAAAAAGCGAAACTACTCCAAATCGGAGTCTTCATCAAGCTTCCTGCGGCTCGCCACGATCTTCATCAGGTAGAGGAATACAAGCGTATTCACGACCAGCAGGCCCACGCGGATCCATGTGACGCGGTGGAAGACCTCAAATATCTCCCAGGGAAGGAACGACGCGGTGATGGCCAGCGTGAGGTATTCGCCCCAGGCCTTCTCGAGGAACAGTCCAATTCCCTCGGCGAGGCTCAGGGCGGCGTAGCTGAAGGCCAGCGCGCCGATGCGCCTGAGAAGCGGATCGTTGATGAGCGATGCGCGGTCGTAGAGGAAGTTGAGGAAGCGGGATTCCGGCGAGCGGAGAAAGTCTCCCAACTGGCTGATGACGTCGTCGATGTCCTTGTGGAGGAGATGAAGCGCACCGACGCCGAGCGCGATAAAGAGGAGCGCCTGGAGTCCCTTATAGAAGGCGATCAGCAGCAGCCAGCGGTTATGGCGATTCCCATCGGTCGTCTGCTCGACTTCCGTCTCGATATCGTCCTTCGTGTCGATCGCCTGATCCAAACCCACGCCACTTTTCTTCTACGTTAGATGATTCCGCCGGGGCAAAAGCAACCGCCGTCTTTCGAGTATTCCGATCTTTTTCGCCAAAGGGAATCGTGTACTGAAAAGCCTACCCGGAAATTACGATGCTGTCGAAGCAAAGTGTGTAGCCCTTCAGTCCAAAGTTTGGATTCGCCCGTACATAGCACACCTTTGCCCTTCGGCGGCACATCACCGGCGAAGCTTGAGCAAAGCGTCGCGATCCATGATGTTGCCTTCGAAGATTAGGGTGGAGATGCGGCGGGCGTTCCAGATATTCGTGGTGGGGTCGGCGTCGAGAACGAGGATGTCCGCGCGGCGGCCGGGTGCGATCTGGCCGAGCTCGTTCCAGCCGAATTGAATTGAGTAGTTATTTGTGGCAGCGGCGAGAGCCTCGCGGGGCGATAGCCCGATGCGCACCAGCATCTCAAGCTCGGTATGGAGCGAGATGCCGGGCATGGTGCCCATGGACGCAGCGCCCGATGCTGCCAGGTAATGCGGATAGGCGCTGAAGATCGTCTGATTGATGCGCCAGAGACGTGTGGCAGAGAGATCGGCCTTCTTGCGCTGGCTCTCTTCCATCCAGCGTAGCGTAATGTTGGGCAGGTGACGCGTCCACGGCGCAAGCGGGTAGTCGAGCTCGCCCGTGGCGCGATTGGGGGGCATGTACATGTTCGCCGGATTGAGAATGGCCGCCGCGGGCTCCTTCCACAAATTGCGATGGCCGGGAAGATTCAGGTAGTAGAGGCTGAACGCCGGCATCAGCGCCGCGTGATGCGTGGCGATGAAGCGGCCATAGTTGCGGAAGTGCGGATCGGTGGGAGGCAAGTGCTCGGCGTAGTCGTGGGCTGTGGTGGCCGCAGCGCCGTAGGGATCGTCGACGAGCGGGCGCTGCAGTTCGTCGGGTATGACGCCGAGTTCGTAGCGGCCCATGTGAAGCAGCGCATCCACTCCGGCATCGATGCCGACGCTGTAAGGCGTGGAGATGAATTCGCCGTAGGTGACAAGGCCAAGCTGATGGGCGCGGGTGATGATCCACTGCGTGTTGGCGGCGGTGATGTCCCAGCCGAGCCACAGCACGCGCGTTCCGAGACGCGCCGTGGCGTTGATCTGGTTGGCTGTATCTTCAGGGCTGAGCTCGACGGGGCGCGCGCCTTCGTGCAGTTTTGCTGTCCATTGGTCGTGGCCGATGAGCAGGCTCCAATTGTCGGTCGATCCGACGGAGTCGAGCAGGTAGAGATGCGGCTTGGGGTTGGCTGAGAAATCGATGTGGCCGCGGCGGTCGTCGGAGCTGGCAACGATGGTGGTGACGCCCATGTAGAGCTGCGCGTAGGCCTGTCCCTGGCTGTTCATGCCGGTGAATCCGTCGACGAAGCCGGGGATGAGGAACTTTCCGGTGCAATCGATAATCTGCGCGCCCTTGGGCGGCTGAATCAGGAGGCGCGAGCCAACGTCTGTGATCTTGCCGTTCTGGATGATGACAATGGAGTTCTGCTGATCGAGCGCGGAACGGCCCCAGTCTGTGACGTCGATGATGGTACCGCCGATGAGAGCGAGCGGAGGCGATGCGGGTTTGGGAGCGACCTGGGGGACATTCTGCGCCGCAGCGGACATCGCTGCCGCGAGCGATAGAAACATCCACACCAGCAAGACACGATCAGGTCGCATACGAAAAGCTTTGTCTTCAGGATTGTCGCATACGGCCATAAAGCGAGCAGGCAACCTCACTCGAGATCTGTGTTGTGGAGCTCTCTTTTGCTCGGTTCTGCCTCAGGCCGGGCCAGAGCCAACTAGGAGCATCATCCGAAGTCCAACACGCCAGTGAAGAGCGACCTCGCCAAATAGTTCACAAACGCAAGAATCCACACAATACCAGGAAGTACATTGATGCGCGCTCGACGATCGTTCTTGAACTTGCCCGCAAATATTGCAGTTGCTGTCAAGATCGCCAAGGTCGAAGCAACCAACCACACGAAATCGATGCGGAAGCCATATTGGTTATAGGGATTGAAGATTCGATCAGAGATTCCTGCGTGATCGCTCGTTCCCTCGAAATGCGGCGAAAACGAGAGTGCAGGTCTAGTGAAGTTCAGCGCACGAACGATGCGAAAGACCTGCGTGGCCATTTAGCAGGCTTACCTTAGCTGGCAACGAGCGTGCGGCGCCGCCGCGAGTGCAGCAATGGGAGCACTTGCGTGTAGGCAGCATCGACACTGAGGCCGTATTTAACGCGAAGGCTGTCGACCTTGCCGTGCTCGATGAATTGGTCGGGCCAGCCGATGCGCACCACCGGAACTGCGCTGCCCATCTCCTGCAGAGCTTCAAGGACGGCTGAGCCGAAGCCGCCCATCTTCACGTGATCTTCGAAGGTGACGAAGGCGGCAACTCTGCGCACATACTGCTCCAGCATCTCGCGATCGAGCGGCTTGATGAAACGCGGATTGATGACTGCCGCGGAGAAGCCCTCCCGCTCGAGGCGTTCGGCGAGTTCGCGCGCCAGCGTGATCATGGGGCCGAGTCCGAGGATGGCAACGTCGGAGCCGTCGGCGAGAACTTCAGCCTTGCCGACCGGGATGGGCTGCGGTTCGGGCTTGCAGTCAACGCAGGCAACAGCGCCGCGCGGATAGCGGACCGCACTCGGTCCATCGAGTGTGAGCGCGGTGGCCATCATGTCGGAAAGTTCGTCTTCATCCTTCGGCGCCATCAGCACCATCTCGGGCACGCCGCGCAGGTAGCTGATGTCGAACAGGCCGTGGTGTGTGGGTCCATCATCGCCGGAGAGGCCGGCGCGATCCATGCAGAAGACGACGGGAAGCTTTTGCAGCGCGACATCGTGCACGATGGGGTCAAAGGCACGCTGAAGGAATGTGGAGTAGATGGCGCAGAACGGCCGGAAGCCCCGCGTAGCCATGCCGGCGGCGAAAATGACCGCGTGTTCCTCGGCGATGCCCACATCGAAGTAGCGATTAGGATGATGCGGCCGGAAGAGGTCGAGGCCGGTGCCGTTGGGCATGGCGGCGGTGATGGCAACGACGCGCGAATCCTTGTTTGCCAGCTTTACAAGTGTATTGGCGAAGACCTCGGAGTATGTCGGAACGCCGGCAGGCTTGGTTATGCCCGTCTCGGGATCGTAGGGACCGAGGCCGTGGAATTTTTTCTGGCCATCGAGCGCGGGCTGGAATCCGCGGCCTTTTTGCGTGAGCACGTGCAGCAGGACCGGGCGATTTTCGGTCTTGAGGAATTTGAATGTCTCGATCAGCAGCGGCAGGTTGTGTCCGTCGATGGGCCCGTAGTATTGCAGGCCGAATTCTTCAAACATGATCGAGGGCCACAGCATGCTCTTCGCGGCTTCTTCGGCACGGCGGACGACCTCAACGGCAGTCTTGCCGCCGATCTTTTCGACGATGCGGCGAGCGGAGTCGTGCAGGCGATTGTAGTGCTCGCTGGTGACGATGCGGTGGAAGTAGCGCGCGATGGCGCCGACATTGCGGTCGATGGACCATTCGTTGTCGTTTAGGACGACGATGAGGCGCTTGGTCTGCTCGGCAATGTTGTTGAGGGCTTCAAACGAGATGCCGTTGGTAAAGGCAGCATCGCCTGCGACGGCGACCACGTGCTCCTTGCCTCCGGCGAGATCGCGGGCAACCGCCATTCCCAGCGCCGCGGAAAGAGCGGTTCCGGCGTGGCCTGCACCATAGCAGTCGTGCTCGCTCTCAGTGCGCAGCATGAAACCGTTGAGCCCGCCGGGCTGGCGAATGGTGGAGAAACGGTCGAACCGGCCGGTAAGAATTTTGTGGACATAGGCCTGGTGGCTGACGTCGAAGAGGAAGCGGTCCGTCGGGGTATTGAAGACGGCGTGGAGCGCAATGGTCAACTCGACGACGCCGAGATTCGGGCCGAGGTGGCCGCCGGTCTTTGACAGCGTCTGGATCAGGCATTCGCGGATCTCGGTCGCAAGGTCCGCCATCTGCGCGGGGTTGAGGCGCTTGAGATCGGCAGGCGAATGGATCGTCTCAAGCAAAGCTCCCATTTTCACCCTTTCCCCGGGAAAGCCGGGCTGTCCTCGCGCAATCAGCCCACTGCTGGGCGACTGCTTCAAAAAGCCGGCTCTGCCCAACCAAGAGTATACCAATCGGCAGTTTCAGGCATTGGGAGATTAGACGCATTTCGTACGCTAAGGTATTGCTTTGATGGGACAAACCGATGTGGTGGGCGACACGACGACGCGGCCGGTTTGTGTAGGATTCTGGGGTAGAGGCAGAGAAAAAAGGTGTTCGCCATGTATAGAGGATTCTTGTCCGGTGTTGTGGTTGCAGGACTACTGGTCTGGGGCGGTTTTCGGACTGCCTGGGCCCAGTTGCCGTTGCCTGGGGAACAGCAGGCGCCGAATCCCAATCCATTGACCGATCCGACGGCCAAGCCCGGAAAGGTGCTGCTTTTCGACCTGGAAGCCCGGTTTGCGAAGGACACGATGGAGCGGGGCGGAGCGGGGTTCGCCTCGTGGTTTGCCGATGACGGCGTTGCGCTGGGCAACGGACAACCGCCGGTGATCGGGCGGGTGGCGGTTGCGAAGTCGGCGAACTGGTCGCCGAAGGACTACCAACTTACATGGACGCCGACGGACGCGCAGATGGGTCCTTCCGGCGATATGGGCTACACTTGGGGACACTTCGAAGGGCACAGCAAGGATGCGGCAGGCAACCCGGTGACGACGACGGGGCGCTATATGACCATCTGGCGCAAGCAGCCGGACGGAAGCTGGAAGGTCGTTCTCGATGCCGGCGCCAACGAGCCGGCGGCCGCGGGCAACTGCTGCAAGCTGCCGAACTCTTGAGGCATCGGTAGACACCGAACATGATCGATCCCGGTGAAGCAAAAAAACGGTTTGAGAAGCTCGCCGCCATCTGCATGGCTCTGCCGAATGCCGTGCGCGAGGACAAGGAATCGCATGCGGCCTTCACGGTATCGAAGAAGGTCTTCGCCTACCACCTGAACAACCATCATGGCGACGGCATCGTGAGCGTCTGCTGCAAGGCGCTGCCCGGCGATAACGAACGGCTGATTGCGGCAAGCCCGGCGAAGTTTTACATGCCGGATTACATCGGGCCGCGGGGATGGGTAGGGTTGCGTCTCGATCGCCGGACCGTGGACTGGACCGAGGTGACAGAGTTGGTGCGAGGTAGTTACGTGCAGACGGCGCCAAAACGCCTGGCACGGATTGTCGAAACCGGCTGAACCGTCGGCGCTTCATCAACTGGATGCCGGTTTTCTTGCAGCACGTCGTGAGACAATGCCTTCGACGGTCTTCCCTGCTCCGAATATTCGCTGCCGAATGACTCTCTTATGAACGTATCCAGGAACGTGGTCAACCTGCTCTTCGGGCGTCCGCTGGCGACGAGCGAAGAGCGCGCCGAGCATATCGGCCCCATCGCTGGCATCCCGATCTTCGGACTCGATGCGTTGAGCTCGGCGGCATACGGTCCCGAGGCGGCGCTGACCTTGCTGCTGCCGCTGGGACTGCTGGGCGTGAAGTACATTGTGCCGGTAAGCGCTGCGATTGTGGCGCTGCTGGCGATCGTCTACATCAGCTACCGGCAGACGATCGATGCGTATCCCAAGGGCGGCGGATCATACACGGTGGCCTCGCAGAACCTGGGTGAGGGCGCGGGGCTGCTGGCAGCCGCGGCGCTGATGATCGACTACATCCTGACAGCTGCCGTGGGAATTTCGGCGGGAGTCGGCGCGCTGATTTCGGCCGTGCCCAGCCTGCAGCCGCACACACTGCAGTTATGTCTCGGCGTGCTGCTGATTTTGACCTTTGTAAACATGCGCGGTGTGCACGATACCGGCGTGGTGTTCATGATTCCGACGTATCTCTTCACGGGAACGCTGTTGATCGTGATTGTGGTGGGCACGGCCCACGCGGTTCTCAGCGGAGGACATCCCCACGCGGTAACTCCGCTACCCCCGCTGCCGCCGGCGACGGTTGCCGTGGGCGCGTGGCTGCTGCTGAAGGTGTTTTCATCGGGCTGTACGGCGATGACGGGCGTGGAAGCGGTGAGCAACGGCGTGATGGCGTTTCGCGACGACACACGGAAGAATGCAAAGATCACGCTGACCATCATCATCGTCCTTCTGATGATTCTGCTGATCGGGATTGCGCTGCTGTGCCGCGCTTACGGCATCGGTGCAACCGATCCGGGTTCGTCGCACTACGAGAGCGTGCTCTCGATGCTGACGCGGGCGGTGATGGGTCACGGATGGTTCTATTACGTCACGATCGGGTCGGTGCTGCTCGTGCTCGCGCTGTCGGCGAACACGGCCTTCGCGGATTTTCCGCGACTGACGCGAGCCATTGCTCTGGATGAGTACATGCCGCGCGTATTTCTGCTGCGCGGGCGCAGGCTGCTCTACTCGTGGGGCATCTACGTGCTGGTGACGCTGACGGCGCTGCTGCTGGTCATCTTCCGCGGTGTCACGGACCGGCTGATTCCGCTGTATGCGATTGGCGCGTTCATGGCATTCACGCTCTCGCAGTCCGGCATGGTAATGCACTGGCGTCGCAGGGGCGGCTCCCCGCTGCGCTTGTTTGCAAACGGGCTGGGCGCCGTTGCCACGGGCATCACGACGCTCGTGGTGCTGGTGGCGAAGTTCACCGAGGGCGCCTGGATCACAGCCTTGCTGGTCCTGCTGATGATCATCTTCATGCACATGGTTAAGCGGCATTATCGCCGCGTCAACCGGGAGGTTTCGCTCACCAGGCCCATTGTGCCGGCGGAGGTGATCGAGCCCATCATCGTGGTGCCGGTCGATCGCTGGAGCCGGATCACGGAGAAGGCGCTTTCGTTTGCCCTGTCGCTCTCAAACGATATTCGCTGCCTGCACGTACAGGCGAGCGAAGAGCAGGACGAGATCTGTAAGGACTGGGACCGTTACATCGCCGAGCCATTGAAGAAGGCCGGCAAATGCGTGCCGAAGCTCGAGATTCTGCAATCGCCGTTTCGCTACGTGCTGCAGCCGATGGTGGAGTACATCCTGCAAGTGGAGCGCGAGTCGGAGGTTCGCAAGGTGTGCGTGCTGGTGCCCGAGCTGGTGGTGCTGCACTGGTGGGAGAACCTGCTGCACAACCGCCGCGCAAACCTGCTGAAGGCGATGCTTCTGCTCCGCGGCACCCGCCGAATCATCGTGATCAACATTCCCTGGTACCTGGAGCGCGGCTGACCGGCTGACGAGACCCACGCCGACGATTTCGTCTGACCGCGATTCCCTTCTTCGCCTGAAACCGTCAGAATGGTGAGTGGACCCCACAAGAACACGTGGACAAGTGAGACGTCTTACCTCTGCTTCGACGGGCCGGTTGCAACAGATGACAGCACGCGTCTTCTTGTTCGTGCTGCTCGGCGCTCTTCTTGCATCCGGCGCGAGCGCCAATGCGCAGGAGCAGCAACAAATAAATCCGGGTGCAATGCCACTGGCCGTGGTGCACGGAGTGGTGCGCAATGTTGTTTCAGGTGAGCCGCTGCCCCGCGTGCTCGTGCGCATCGAGGGAGACGCTTCCACGGGCGTGCTCACCGATGGTGACGGACGATTTGAGATTGCGGATCTGCCCTCCGGACCGCAGATGTTCGAAGTCATCAAACCGGGTTTTCTGGATGCTGCGGCACACGCCGGCAACGCAGAGCTAGGGGGAAACCCGGGCGACTACGCGCACAACGTCTTCGTGATCGAAAACATGCCCGAACTGACGTTCAACATGACGCCGGTCAACTCGATTCGCGGGCAAGTTCAACTCTCCACGGGCGACTCGGCGCAGGCGATCGGCGTGATTCTGCTGCGGAAATCCGTGCAGGATGGAAGATCGATCTGGCAGCAGGCGGCAACTGCCAGAACCAACAGCGAGGGCGTGTATCACTTCGGCGAGCTCGCCGATGGGCTGTACGCGGTGTACACCGAACCCACGATGGACAGCGAAGCGGCCACGAACCTGGTGGAGAACGGCAGCGGGAACTACGTGGCGCGCCAGGGATACTCGAGCGTCTTCTACCCGGATGCGCATGACCTTGCAGGCGCAGCGAAGATTCATGTTGCCGGAGGCGATCAAGTACAAGCGAACATCGCGCTTACGCTGGAACCCTTTCAACTGGTCACGGCGAGAGTCGCAATGCCGCGGATGAGCTCGGGCAGCGGTGAGAATGTGTCCGTGCAGGTGCTGGATGCGCAGGGGCACCAGTTGCCCTACACCGCACAGTATGACGGAAACGCGCACACGGTCGATGCCTGGTTGCCGGACGGCAGCTACACCTTCCTGGCGGCACTCATCCCCAACCTGGATCACATCATGTCTGATGCGTATCGCATGGGCTTGCCCCGGATTTCGGGCCAGGTTACTTTCGCGGTCGCAGGTCACGCCGTCTCGAATCTCCGCATCCCGATGACAAATGCGGGCAGCAGCTCCATACAGGTTTCGATCTCGCACAGCCCGGATAGCTTGCCGCAGGCCGTTGAACCTCAGGTCTACATCACGCTCTCGCAGGCGGGCGAATGGATCTCTGACGGCACGGTGACCGCCTTTGCAGAGGGCAAAATCTCCGTCCTGGCCCAGACCGCGCATCCGCCCGCAGGCTCCTACTGGGTCCACACCAGCATTGCTCCGAAGGCACTGTGCGAATCGTCGCTTACGTCGGGCGGTGCGAGTCTTGCGCGGGAGCCGCTCGTCATCACCGACTCAAGGACGGCTGTTGCTTCGCTGGTTCTTTCTCTCCGCGATGATTGCGCCAGGCTGACGCTCAAGCTTCCGGAATCGGTTGGCCTGGCTGCGGGCGAGGAACGCTTCTACACCGTTTATGCGGTACCGGATTCCGGTTCGACCCAGGACGCGGAACCGCAGACGCTGCGGCCTTCGACAGGCGGGCGGATCACGCTGACGGGACTGACGCCGGGCAATTACCACGTCTACACCTTCGATCGGCCGGTCGGGCTCGAGTACCGGAATCCCGCTGTGCTTGCTGCTCTGCCGTCGCAAGCCGTGACGCTGGCCCCGGGCGCGGAGACGGAGCTTACCGTCGAGGCGCGTCAACCATGATGCGACTCTGTTCCAGACACGGCGCTGCGCTGCTCGCGTTGTGCGCGGTGGCGGTCGCGGCTGGAGCGTTGGCGCAGAGTCCGCAGACGGCGCAGCCTGCGATGGCAGACATGTCGGGTTCCTATCGAATCGCCGGGGTGCTCGTAAACGCTTCAACCGGCGAGCCAGTGCAGCGAGCGACGGTGGAGGCCCTGAAAGAAGAAGACAGTCACGCGGTGGCCACGTGCGTCACGAACAGCGAGGGCAGGTTCGTGCTCGATCGGCTGGCCGCGGCGAAGTATCAGTTGACTGCCTCGAAGCGCGGATTCCGCACGGCGTTCTACGACGAGCACGATCAGTTCAGCACGGCCATCGTCACCGGGCCGGACCAGGATACGTCGCATCTGCGATTCAAGCTCACACCCCTGGCGACGCTGCACGGTGTGGTAACGAGTGACGCCGGCGATCCGGTGGCGAATGCGCGCGTCACGCTCTTTCGGCGTCCGAAGCATCCGGGCGCTGGCGAGCGAATCGAACCGGCAGATGGAACATCGACAGATGATACCGGGGCATATGAGTTCAGCGACGTCGCCGCGGGAGAGTATCTGCTGGCGGTGATGGCCGAGCCATGGTACGCGGTGCACGACGGCGCGCCGGGAAAGCGCAATGCGGCGCTGGATGTGGCCTACCCGGTGACGTACTTCGACTCGACAACGGATGAAGCTTCGGCGACGCCGATCGTGCTTGCCGGGGGAAGCCGCGAAGAGGCGAACATCAGTTTGCACGCGGTTCCTGCTCTGCATCTTTCAATTCCGACTCCGCGCAAAGCGGACGGAACAATCGTGATGCCGCTGGTTCAGCAGATGGCCTTTGGGAACGTC
>Ga0326727_10023010_pt1 | contig 11961 bp, 9 predicted proteins | sample MB2enrmetagenome_FD_207643 | JGI IMG/M metagenome (GOLD analysis project Ga0326727, IMG submission 207643) | Lab enriched peat soil microbial communities from McLean, Ithaca, NY, United States - MB29MY | ecosystem: Environmental > Terrestrial > Soil > Wetlands > Peat | place: USA: New York... | reverse complement strand
ACTTTGCACTGTAAAGTTAAAAGCGAGTGTGTGTCGCCAGCGAAAAGGGATATGCGGCGCTAGCCGCGTTTGGTGGGTCAAGTCGAGCAGACGCGGCTGACGCCGCGTGTTTATAAAATCACAGCAGGAAATCAGAGCAGGCGGAAGTTGACTTCGATCTGCGCCATCACCTTCACCGGATGGCCGTCTTTCATGCCCGGACGGAAGCGCCACTTGGTCACCGCTTCGATGGCTTTTTCGTCCAGCCCGAGGCCGAGCGGTTTCACCACGCGCACATCGCGCGGGTTGCCCTTTTCATCGACAACGATGGCCAGAACCACCGTGCCTTGGTACTTGGCCTTACGCGCCTCTTCCGAGTAATCCGGATCCGGCCGGTAAATGGGAACCGGCTGAGAAACGCCACCGCCAATCCGATATACGCCGCCGCCTGTGTTTCCACCCGAACCAGGACCGTATCCACCGCCGCTCCCCGGCCCCACACCGCCGCCGCGCCCACTGCCAATGCCGCCGCCCGAACCGGTGCCGTTTGAAAGCACGCCGTACTTCGACAGGGGATCGCCGTAGTTGTTGGCCTGGATCTGCGGAAGCTTCGCATCCGGCTGGGCGATGATCGTCGGCTCCATCGGCAGCTTCGGATGCTCGTTGAGCACCACTTCAGAGGGTGGTACGAACTGCTTGTCGGATACGCGAGGCAGCTTGCCCTTGGCCGCCGGAAGTGGCGAGTGATTTCCGCCGCCACCGCCGCCCTGCATCGTGTCTTTCTTCACCGCCATGTCCGGCTTGTAGGCCGCGAGGTCGGGCGCGAGCAGCGTTACCGCCTGTTTCGCCGCCTGTTGAACCGTCGGATTGAAGCTGACCGTGAAAATCAGCGTCACCACTGCCACGTGGATCAGCATCGAGGTTACGCCGGCCTTCTTCTCCTGGCCGCCGTAAAATCCCCAGATGTCCTTTACGGGCACCGGCTGCGAAGTCAGCTCCAAAGGTGGCAGTTTGGGCGGATGGATCCACTCCCGAAAGTCCTCAACCAGCGACTTGTACCAGGGCTGCTCGACGTTAATCAGCAGATGATCGAGCGGATCGTCCTCGCGCAACAACTGCGGGTTCACCTGTTGGTCCGTGCCCTGTTCTGGAGAGATCATACTTTGCTCGCTCAGCAATCCACCTTCCGGTTGACGACAGCCGCTCCATTATGTAGACGCGGAAAGTTCTCCGGGGTTGCAGTGATTGCTCATTGGGATTCTAGCACTTCCATGGTTGCATAGTCACGGGTATGACAAATGGTATCGTACCCGGACGGAAGTTCTCCCGTGCGAACCGGGACTCAGAATGGGAAATCCTTGTGCGCCGGGCTCGGAAGGGCTACATCCGACTTAGCCAGATAGGGATACGGATTCACAGGAGTACCCTGCAGCCGAACTTCATAGTGAAGGTGCGGTCCGGTGGTGCGGCCGCTGCTTCCGCTCAGCGCGATCACGTCGCCGCGATGCACTTCCTGGCCGGGAACGACTGTGAACGAAGAAAGGTGCGCGTATCTTGTCTGCAGGCCGTTGCCGTGATCAATCACTACCATCCGGCCGTAGCCCGAAGACCATTCCGCCACCAGGACAGTACCGTCCGCCGTCGCCTTCACCGGAGTCCCGATCTGGGCCTGAATATCCACACCTGTGTGCGTAGCGCCCTCACCGGAGAAAGGATCCTCCCGTTTGCCGTAAGGACTCATGATACGGCCCAGCAGCGGCCAGAGACTCGGTCTGGTGTTCGTCTGCCACATCCGCGCGTATTGGTTAAAGCCCCGCGAGAACGTGGCCACTTTGAGAAAGTCATATTCGGCCAGGGTCTCATGATAGTTCCGGTCCAGCCCGACTCCATCGACGTCCGGACCGGCAGGCCGGTCGTTCAACCCGTAACGGACCGAAACCTCGCTGGCGAACAGCTCAAGCGTAGCCAGTTGCTCATTCTTCTGATTCGTAACCTTTTGCAGCTCGCGGTAGCGTACACGCAGCGAGTCCACTTCGGCGCGCAGCGCGTTGTAACGCGAAACCTTCCAAGCCATCCGTCCATAGCTGGCCACACACCCCACCACCGTAAAAAGACCGATCGCAGCGAGCACCAGAACGGCGTAAATGGCTTGATGGGGAACGTGGATGCGGCGGAGACGACCGTGCAGTGAGTGGGCGAGCACAACTACAAAATATGGCTTCAGCTCCATGAAACTCCCTGGATGAAAAACCCGGCGCACCTGCTGGGGCTACCCAGGATCACAGTTGCTGGCCGGGGATAAACGTCTCGGTCGATTAACGAAGCTTTACCTTACCTGAAGTGACACACGTGTGTCAACCCGATACACAGTAGCGAGTATTACTATTTCCGCCTGAGTACTATTAGTAGTGGTGTCCCGTAGCCTAAGTATCACATCTTACGCTTCGGATCTATGCCGAGGCGTTTGATTTTCTGGTTCAGGGTCGAAAGGGGGATGTGGAGGCGCTCGGCTGCCCCGGTCTGGCTCCCGTTGACCGCCTCAAGCGACTCAAGGATCTTCCGACGTTCGAAATCGGCCACCATCTCAAACAGCGACGCATCGGCCGGAAGCGAACCGAACGCATCCTGGCGAATGCGCATGCCGCTGGCCTGGAGAATTGAATCGGGGAGGACATCCGCGGGCACACTGGGCGACGAGGCCAATACTACGGCGCGTTCGACGGCGTTTTCCAGTTCGCGGACATTGCCCGGCCAGTTGTAGTCCATCAACAACTGCATGGCGTCGGCATCGAATCGCAACAGACTGCGTGATTCGGCGTCGAGGAACTTTTCGTTTTCGCGGCAGTATCGGGCGAAAAAATACTCCACCAGCCGTGGGACATCCTCTTTGCGCTCGCGCAACGGCGGCAGATTAATGTTGATGACATTCAGCCGGTAGTAGAGATCCTCGCGGAAGCGGCCTTCTTCCACCATCTTCCGCAGGTCGGCATTGGTGGCGGCGATGATGCGCACATCCACGCGAATCGTCTCCGACGACCCCACCGGCATGAACTCGCGCTCCTGAATTACCCGCAGCAGCTTGGCCTGCGTCTCCGGGCTGATGGTTCCGATCTCGTCGAAGAAAATGGTGCCTTTGTTGGCGGTTTCAAAATAGCCTTTGCGCGAGGCCACCGCTCCGGTGAACGATCCCTTAACGTGACCGAACAGCGCCGATTCCAGCAGGTCCGGCGTACCGGAGCCCGTATTCACAGGGACAAAGATCTGGTCCGCGCGAGCCGAGTTGGCGTGAATCGCCTTGGCGATCAGTTCTTTGCCGGTTCCGGTTTCCCCGGTGATCAACACCGTGGCGCGGCTGGGAGCCACCTGGCTGACCATATCGAGAATGCGCAGCATCCGGTCGCTTCGCCCCACGATGTTGGGAAAACTGTAGCGCTGCTTCAGAGCGCGCTTGAGCTGAACGTTCTCGTGCTCCAGCCGGGTCCGCGCGATCATCTGATCCACTTCGATCAGCAGCTTCTCGTTGTCCCAGGGCTTGGAGAAGTAGTAACTGGCGCCCGCCTTGAGCGCGTTTACTGCCACTTCCACCGACCCGTAGGCGGTGATCATGATGATGGGCGTTTCGCTGTCGCGCTCGCGGACTTCCCTGAGAACCTCCATTCCGGAGCGGTCCGGCATCATCAGATCGAGCAGGACCAGATCGTAGTGGCCGGATTCCATCTTGCGCAGGCCTTCGGTGGCATTCTGCGCCAGCTCCACCGAGTAGCCTTCGAGATCCAGAAGAGTCTCCAGGCTTTCGCGGATGTCGGCTTCGTCGTCAACCACCAGAATGCGGCCCTTGGACAAATCGCCGTCGGGCACGTCGGGAGGAAGTTTATCAGGCATGAACTGGTTTGCGCGCTAACGGGAATCCGAGCTGGAAGCGGGTGCCTGCGCCAGGCTGGCTGTCCACCTCGATCTCGCCACCATGTTCGCGCACAATTCCGTAGGAAACCGAAAGGCCCAGGCCAGTGCCCTTCCGCGCAGCCTTGGTGGTGAAGAACGGATCGTAGATGCGGCTCAGATGCTCGGCGGGAATTCCCGAACCGGTGTCCCTGACTTCCGCGTACACGGAGCTGTCGTCGCTCCACGTGCGAATGGTCAGCGAACCGCCTTGTTCCATTGCGTCGCGCGCGTTCAGAAAGAGATTGAGGAATACCTGCTGCAGCTTGCCCGCGTTGCCCTTGATCGGCGGGAGAGAATCCTCAAAATCGAAATCTGCGCGGATCCCCGTCTTGGTGAGCTGATGTTCGATGAGCCCGATGGTCTCGCGCGCCAGGCGGTTCAGATCGAGCTCAGTCAATTCGGTGGTGGAAGTGCGGGAGAAATTCAGCAGCGAGTTGACGATCTCGCTGGCGCGGAAGGTCTGCCGCGCGATCTTATCGAGAAGCTTCGACTGCGTGCTGTTATCCGAGATCTGCTTAGCCAGCATTTGCGCATACGTGGAGATCACCGCCAGAGGCGTGTTCACTTCGTGCGCCACTCCGGCCGCCAGCAGGCCGATGGAACTGAGCTTGTCGGCCTGCACCAGCCGGCGCTCGAGTTCGTCGCGGTCGGTGATGTCGTCGAAGATGATGAGCCGGCCGATACGATGGAGATCTTTCGAAACCAGCGGCGCAATGGCCAGATTCAGAATTGCCTCGCGGGGCGTCGGATGTTCAGCCGCCGTCCCGTTTCCGGACGCACCGTTCCCGGACGTGCCGTTCCCCAGCGCGCCGCTTCCGTCGCCATGCCCGTTTACGGCCATCGCCAGCAATTTCGGGCGAAAAGCGAACTTGTAGACGTTGTGAATGCCCGTGTCGCCGCGGGCCTCGTCGAATTCATCGCACAGTTCGGCGGGGAACAGATCGCGCAGGAAGCGGCCGAGGGCTCGGTCGCGCGGCACACCGGTGAGGCGCTCGATCTGCGTGTTCCAGCTTCCGACGCGATCCTCCAGATCCACCGCCAGAATGCCGACGTTGATGGACTCCACGATGTTCTCGCTGAAGTCCTTCAGCCGTTCGTACTCCTCCGCCTTGCGCTGCAGCGTGTGATAGAGCCGCGCGTTCTCAATGGCGATACCGACGTAGCCGGACAGCGTGATCAGCAGTTCCACGTCGTCGCTGGAGAGGAAGTCGTTCTTTTCAGTCCGGCTGATGCCCAGATAGGCGATGGTGCGTCCCCGCGCCGTGCAGGCGAAATAATACGTCAGGTCGAGATCCGCGATGCTGGAACGGACACTGCGCGGCAGCGTATGGGAAAGCGCGTCGAGCAAATGATGGGTGCGCTCGAAGAACAGGTATGGCTTGCCGGGGCGTGCGGGCAGAAAACTCAAGTCCAGCGTGGCGTCGCCCGGCCGCGGCAGCCGTTCGAGATGCGCTCCCACGATGGTCCGCAGGGCGAAGCGGTCGGCGCCATCGTCGTCGACGAAAAACGCAACATGCTGGATCGGAAGGGTGTGCACCAGGCGGTCGCCCAGCGCCGCCATCATGGCATCGAGATCGGTCTCCGAAGTCAGCTCGCGCGCGAACGCAATCAGGTTGCGGCGGTAATCGTAACGGCCCTTGTAGAAAACGTAGCGGTCGAGCTGTTCCTGCAGCCAGTCGCGAATTGGCTGGAAGATGAACGTCGCGAACAGGATCAGTCCGACTATAGGCGCGGGGCTGAGCATGTCCGGCCGCACGAACGAAAAGATCAGCCCATAGAAAACCGCCAGCACGCACAACGTGGCCAGCGTGTAGACGTAACCCTGCTGAAAGATGACGTCCACGTCCATCAGCCGGTAGCGCAGAACCGCGTAAGCCCAGGTGACCGGAATCAGAATCAGCGACAGGATCGCCATGTTCTGGTAGTGCCCGGGCAGCACGCCAATCAGATATGGCAACACGTACACCAGCGTGAACGGCAGAAATCCCAGCACCGCGCCGTTGCGCATGTACGTCAACTGCCGGCGCAGCACCGGATCTCCCGCGCGCCGGTATTCAAGCGACAACGCCGCTGCGCCCGCCAGGCAGAAAACGCTCAGATAAAGGAGCCAGATGCGGTCCAGAAACCACCGAACCTCAATCAGCGGCACGGCAACGCGAAGCATCCCCTGCGCCACCAGCACGTGGAGCGTCAGCAGCGCCACAGCCGGCAGATACAACAGCGCCGCGCTTCCTGGTTTGCGCATCCACTTCCGGCGCTCCGGGAACACCAGGCAGAAATGCAGGAAGATGGCCGGCGCGAACCAGCCCGCCACCACGTTGCCCCAGTAGATTGCCTGGTCGAAATTGTTCAGTTTGCCGGTGTAGTGGAACGTCGTCAAAATGAACGACGAGAGGCACAGCAGGAAGAAATGCGTCGCGTGCGTGGCATTGCCCCGGCGGAAGTAAACAAACAGGCCCACCAGCAGCCAGGCAAGACCCACCATGTACTGGTAATAAACCGCGGAATCGAGCACCCGCGCGCCGACAATCACACTGGCCGGAAACTCGATGCCCCCTCGCCGCAGCGAGTAATCGGCCTTCTGCCACACTCCCACCAGGGCCAAAGCCTGAGCCACCTGTAGCGATTTCGCAATCCTGTGTCCGGCAATGACCAGAACCGCGTCCCCGGCCCTGATGCCCGCCTGCTCTGCCGGGCCACCCGGACGGATCTCCAGAGCTACTACCGCGTGCTCACCGGCGATATCGCGATCAACCCAAATGGCCCCGTCGTCGGGCAGGTGATAGAGGCTTTGTTGCTGAAAGCTAATGACGGCGCAGCTCACCGCGGCCACAGTGAGCAGGACTAACAGCGCGCTCAGGAATTGTCGCTTAAGCTCGTTCACAGTCCTTCACCGTCCGCCTAACAGGGGCGGGAGAGAGCGTTGGGACGTACTCTTCCGCCCGGTGTTAAGCACGTTCACTACCATGGCCCCTGGTTCAGCTTGTTGTTGAGGATACAGTACCCTGGACGCCCCGGGTTTCACTTTTCGGAAGAAACACTTCTGAAAAGTGAACCTGGTTGCCCCTCCCGCTTTGGACGGATTATCCCCCGATTTCGGTTGCAAATAGGGTACTGCAATGAGGCTCTTATTGGCCGCTCAGCAACTGCCTCAGGATGGGCAGCGGAACCGCGCTCTCCTTCAGTGCGCGCTCATGAAAACCGGTCAGATTGAACGAACCGGCGTTCGCTTTGTCGTAATCGTCACGCACCTGATGCCAGCCCTTCCAGCCGACGAAATAGCACGGCAACTGCACTGAAGAAAGCTGCGCGCGTTGCAGTTTCGCGATAGCTTCTTCCTTCTCCTGGAAGGTCTGGTTGAGCATCAGGTCCATGGCCTGTTCGTCGGTCATGCCCATGGTGTGCAGGCGAATATCGAGGATGGCGTTGCCGATGGCGCGCAGGATCTGCTTGTACAGCGTCATGCGATAGCCGGTGGAGTTGTCTAGATAACCTTCATCGGCCATCATCTCCTGCGTATAGAACGCCCAGCCTTCGACGTAAGGCGTGTTGCCGTATAGATTGCGCAACAGGCGGCGCGACAGCGGCTCCACGCGGTTGGCGTATTCGAACTGCACGTAATGGCCGGGCATGGCTTCGTGCACGGTGAGATGCTGCAGGCCGTAGGTGTTGTATTCGCGCAGCTTCGAATCCACGCGCTCTTTCGGCCAGTCCTTCGGAATCGGCGTGATCCAGTAAAACGCGCCCAGTTGCGGTTCCAGTGCCGGCGCCGGCGCGAAGCCGCCCACGCCGTAAATTCCGCGCATGAATTCCGGCGTCTCAATCACCTTGAGATTGCTGGTGTCCGGCAGCGGGACCAGATTCTTCGCCCGCACAAATGCCGTTGCCTCAGCAAGGTCCTTACGCGCCTCGTTGAAGTAGTTGTCCGGCGTGGTGTGGTCCTGCGCGATCTTGTCGAGCGCTTCGCGAATGGAGAGCGGCGCGGCCAGCTTGGCCATCTTTTCCCGGGTGACCTTCAGTTCCGCTTCGGCTTCGGCGAGCACTTCCGATGGCGCCTTGCCAACCTCAAGCATGTACTTGAACTTCAGGTCGTAGTTGGTCTCGCCCAGGCGCCAGTCGCTGAGTCGTTTGGAAAGGTCTGTTTTCAGCCAGTTGTTGAACGCGCGGAGAGCCTCGACAGCCAATTTCGCGGCAGCGTCGTAATCGCCGCGCAACTCCTCGGGAGCGTCGGTTTTCAGCGTCCCCTCGATGAGGCCGATGTTGCCGTCGTTCTCTTCCTGGGCGATTTTGGTCCACACCTCCGGCGAGCTGGCCAGGTTTGCCTTTGCCTGCTCAATCAGATTCGGAATCTTCCGGAGTCTCGCGATTATCTGCTTGTAGCGCTTTTCCTTTGGAGCGTAGTCGAGCACGTATGGCTCAAACAGTGCGTTGCCCATCAGTTCCACGTATTGAGTGGGGTTGTGCCGCCAGTTCTGAATGGTGTCGAGTTCCAGCAGAGCCAGGGAGATCTGATCGCCGATCATCTCATAATCGGCGCGGTCCTCAGGAGTCAGTGAGTTCGGGTCGATCTTCGCCAGGCGATCGCGAAAGCCTTCCCAGAACATGCGCTGGCCTTGAACGCCCGCCTGGCTGTAATCGTCGAGCATCTCATCCAGCGGAAGCTGCTTGTAATAGTGATAGCCAGCCTGAGTAGCTGAAACCGGAGACAGCGCGAGGCTGCCGTACACGAAATCGCCGCGCACTGGTTCGAAATCCACGGGCCCTCGCTTCTGGCAGGAAGTGAGCGCCATCGCGCTCAGCACAGCCACCGCAATCGTTGTCACCTTCAACACGCCGCCACCGCCTTTTCGCAATCTTCCGCTTCGCCGAATTTCACCGTTTGCAGACCCGGGTCGATGCCGCGCAGCAGGCCGCAGAGAACGCTGCCCGCACCCACTTCGTAGCATTTGGTCACACCCTGCGCAGCCAGATACCGAATGCTCTCGGTCCAGCGGACCGGGTTCGGGATCTGCTCATATAAGCCGCGCCGCGCGTCGGCTCCACTGGTTATCTCGCATGCCTGCCAGTTATTCACCAGCGGGACGGCGAGATCGCGAAACTCCGTCTCTTCCAGATGAGCGGCCATCCGCTCCTGCGCGGGCTTCATCAGCGCGCAATGGAACGGCGCACTTACCGGCAACAGCACTGCCCGCTTCGCCCCGGCCGCTTTCGCCAGTTCCATGGCGCGGCTCACCGCCCCCGCGTGACCGGCGATTCCCACCTGGTCGGGCGAGTTGAAGTTAGCCGCGCTGATTACTTCGCCTTGCGCCGCATCGGCGAGAACCTGATCCAGCTTGTCGAGCGGCAGCTTGAGCAATGCGGCCATCGCTCCCACGCCTTTGGGAACGGCCTCCTGCATGTAAGCACCACGCTTCCGCACCAGGCGCACCGCGTCGGCAAACTGAAGCGAACCGGCGGCCACCAGCGCCGCGTATTCACCCAGACTGTGACCGGCGACATAATCCGGGGCAACACCCGCCTGCTGCAACACCCGAAAAGCCGCCATTGAAACGGCGACCAGTGCGGGCTGGGTATTCTCGGTGAGCCTGAGATCCTCGTCGGGGCCTTCAAAGCATAACCGGGAGAGCGGGAAGCCCAGGGCTTCGTCGGCTTCCTCAAAAACGGCGCGCGCCACGGGGTGATGCTCCGCAAGGCTCTTCCCCATGCCGGCGTACTGCGACCCCTGACCGGGAAACAAAAAAGCAATCTTCATGAATGGGCCGGAAACACCAGTGTAACCTTACCCTGTGATGACCAACACCTCAGAGAACGGCATTGTAACCATCCCCGGCCATCGATCCGTGGATCAAACGGTTGAGAAGCTGCTGGACATCCTGAAAGCCAGGGATATCAAACTGTTTACCCTCATCGATCACAGCGGGGAAGCGGAGAAGGCGGGGATGCACATGCCGTCTACGAAACTGCTGGTCTTTGGCAGCCCGAAGGCCGGAACGCCGCTCATGATCGCTTCGCCCGCCATCGCCATCGACCTGCCATTGAAGATCCTCGTCCGGGAAGATGCAGATGGCAATGTCTGGATCTCCTACAATTCTCCGGCCTGGCTGCAGGCGCGGCACGGCCTCCCGCAGGACCTTGTTCGCAACATCGCGGCGGTGGAAGTTCTGGCAAACAGCGCCGCTGAGTGATGTCTACCGCTTGCGGCGAAGCGCAACCACCAGCTTCCATCCCAGGAATAACGCGACTACAAAGGCCACCATCGCCCACGTCAGTTCCCCCAGGACCGAATCGAGCGACATCACGCGATCGCTGAACACGCGCCCCAGGGTCACGTAGAGAATCACCGACAGGCATTCGCCCAGCACATCCCACAGCAGGAATTTTCCCCACGGATAGCCGGATGCGCCGCTTGCCAGGTTTATCCAGGGGCCGAGGGGCGTGAGCAGCCATCGCGTGAAGAACACGCCCGCCCAGCCCCAGCGTTGCACTCGCTCTTGTTCGTTCCGGAGGCGTGCCGGGTCGCCAAGAAACCGGCTCAGGCGGCGCAGCAACCGGCTTCCGCCCCAACGGCCGATCATGTAGCCGGTCAGGTCTCCCGCAATCGACCCGGCGCTGGCCAGTGCAATCGCCCACCAGACATCCATGAAACCCTGGGCGACGAATGAACCGGTGACCACCAGTAGCAGCGCCACCGGCAGAGGCACGCCCAGCGAGGCCGCGCCCGTGATCACAAATAACGCCGGCGATCCGTATTGAGAGGGCGGCCAGAAGCTCTTCGCGCATCAGGGAGCCTTGCCGTGCTCCTTTGCGATGGTCTTTTCAAGGTCTCGAATGACGTCACTGACCGGCCGGTTCTGTTGCCGTGCGATGACGCGCAGCGGGCGGTGGTCATGTTCCCGAGGCGCCACCCCGAGAGCCGAGTAGAGGACTTCCTTCGGCACGTGGTGGGTGTGAGCGATGAAGGGAACGCTCATCCACGCGTGAATCGGCTGGCCCTCCCAGCCCATGTGCCGCGCGAATCGAAACGCCCGGAAGCCGAATACGAAGAGAACGGCGACAGCCACCAGCAACGCAAGACCGAGAACCAGAGTCCCCCACGCGGTTCGGTTCACGAATCCACTATAGCGGTGGCCTCTCGCAGGCGCATGCGGGAGCCGCGGCCCGGCAATTTGCCCGTCTAATTTCCGTAACTACTTCGACATTATTAAATATCTGGAAATTAAATCGCCGTTGGAGTATACTGCGGTCGCCAATTCTGGAGGCATTCCTCATGTCAGAACATCGCCCTGCTCACGCTCACAACCCCGCGTCCGGCGAACATCGCAAAAGCCACGCGGCTGGTGCGTCGGGGGCCGCCGCCGCCCCTGCGCGTTCTCCACTTCCGGTTTCACAACCTGCCGACGCTTTCGCCTCGTCCGGTGGCCTTCGGGTCAAAGCCTTCCGCGGCGACAGCTCCGTTCTGCTGGCTTTCGATATTGATGAAAGCCAGACTACGGGCCTTGCCGGTTTTGCCGTGCAGGTGACACTGCCGAATGGGCAAACCGTCACTCTCAACAACCGCCTGAATTTCGAAAAGGGGGTCGGCCCGAGCACCACCGCCGATGAGCAACATGCCCAGCTCACTCCTACCGACAAGGCTCCCTATCAGAAATTCCGCTGGATCGATTTCAGTTCCTCGGCCGGTCCGGGGAAATATGTCTATCACGTTACCGCCATGTATTTCGGGGATGGAGAGCTCAAAGCGGGTCCGACGGTTCAGGTTCCTTTGACTCTTGGTCCCTACCAGGTGGGAGCGCTGCAGGCAGGATTCACGCGCGGATTCCTTTCGTCGCAGGCCTATGTCGACAGGTTCAAAAACGCCGCCATCCGGCCAGCGAAGAAATCCATCACCTACGACACAAAGCCATTCGAAGCGCAGTACGCGTGGCTGGGATTCAACGCGCGCACGCTGGTTTTCGACTTCCTGAACGACGTTCTCAGGGATGAAGGTTCGACCCTGGACGTCTTCGCCTACGATCTTGACGAGCCCGATATTATCAGCCT
>Ga0326727_10023008_pt1 | contig 11962 bp, 8 predicted proteins | sample MB2enrmetagenome_FD_207643 | JGI IMG/M metagenome (GOLD analysis project Ga0326727, IMG submission 207643) | Lab enriched peat soil microbial communities from McLean, Ithaca, NY, United States - MB29MY | ecosystem: Environmental > Terrestrial > Soil > Wetlands > Peat | place: USA: New York... | reverse complement strand
GTATCGCCGGCCGCCACGCGATACTGTTTGCTTCCTGTCTCAATTATTGCGTACATATATATTCTGCAAAAGGGCGGCCATTCCACCAAAATACCCCGCCGATGTCAACCTTTCTCGGCGATAATTTTTCTGCCCCCCCAATCATCGGTATTTCCGTTCGGAACTTTACATCCAAAGAGCCGGTTCCGCAAGCGCCGGTTTTATACTAAGCAGGGCAGGGGAGGGCGGGCAGTCCGTTGCCCGCCGTCCGGTTTATGCGAACGAAGCCGCACTTTGCGGTGCGGCTGGCAGGGCCTGTGCCAGCAGGCGCCGGCGCCCTTGAGTTTTTTGAGGATTTTGACGATGGTAAAATAAAGCAAGCGCCACGGAGAAAAGGGAGCGCGCATTGATCTTTGGAATTTTTGGCAGACCATTTACCCTGCCATGCTCGTGATTAAAAACAAAGTCCTTGAACCTTAAATTGGTCAAAAAGGAGCCCTTATCCCGGTTGTGGCCGGCAGGCCTTCACTGGAAGTCGAAAGCAATCGGCCCGGTTCCACTCTGTTCATACGAAGTTCAGAGGCACTGTTTATACACGGCATTACGGCGGGGTTATTTTTTGCCGGCATTGCCAGACTTGCCCCCCTGCGTGCCAAACCAATACCTTTGCAGCATGAGTACAGTGAAAGAAATTGAATGCGCCATCACGCAGCTTGAACCCAGGGATATTCATGCGGTGGCTGATTGGTTGCTGGAATACCGCGAAACGCTTTGGGATGAGAAGATTGCGGCGGACGCCCGTGCCGGGAAGTTGGACCCGCTCATCAAAAAGGCCAAGACCGGGCACCGCGCGGGGAAGGCTACGCCTTTTCCGTGAAGTCACCACGTCGCCGAGTGTGTTCAGATATCCATACGCCTCCGGGTGCAGGGCCTGGCTTCCGAATTCTCCCTGCGCCCGACTCCGCCTGCATGGAAAAGGACTGGCTTTAGAACTTGCGAGCCTGCCCAGGAGGAATCATGTTCATCCTGTCCCGCCGTGATTCTGTCACCTCTTCGTGCCGTTTTCTGTTCCAAATGCTCTTGGTTGCGGCAGGCCGCGCTGTATTCATTCTGCATTTTGCATTCTGCATTCTTAATTCTGCCTTTTCTTCAACTATCCCTTGACAAAAAATAGAACCTATGGTTCACTCTTCAGGCATGAGAAACGTAGGCGCAATCAATTTCCCCTCCGGCAACTCGCAGCCGGCTCCAACCGGCCCAGCCCGCCCGGGGCAGGATGGCCAAAAATCCCCTCAAACCCCCTTTTGGAGCCTTCACCAATGAAGGCAAATGAAGGCTGCTGAAGGCAAATGAAACCAAATGAAGGTAAAAAAAAAAATAAAAAAAATTGGCGAGAAAATGCACAACCAACTCAGGATCAAACTTCTCCGACATGATTCCAGCCCTTCACTTTGCCGGGAAAATGCAGTAGTCAGGGGAATGTCTGTCAGGGGAATGGAAGAACGCGTCGTTTGGATTATCCCCCTGCCATTCATTCCCCCGACTTCTATCGAGCCTTGCCCATCCTCCGTTGGCCATCTCCATGTCACGCCACAGCAAAGCGGCGGCGGAACCACTCCGCTCAGAGTTCCGGGTTCCTTCGGGCTTGGTTCACAGACGGGAATTTGTTATGATAAAAGCGTGAGAGGCAACGATCTATTCCCGAACGCCCCGGAGCCGGAAAGTGCCGGAGCCGAGGGGCCAGACCCGGATGCGCCGCAACGCCAGCCGCTGGCCGCGCGGATGCGTCCGCGAAACCTGGACGAGTTCACCGGACAAAGCCACATTCTCGCGCCGGGGATGCTGCTGCGGCGGGCCATCGAAGCGGACCGGATTCAATCGCTGATTTTCTACGGGCCGCCTGGGACGGGAAAGACGTCGCTGGCGCAGATCATCGCGCGCCAGACCCGGAGCAAGTTCGAGCGGTTGAGCGGGGTGGAGTCCAACGTGGCGGACATGCGCCGGGTGCTGGGCGGGGCGGTCAACCGGCTGGAAAACACGGGGCAGTCCACCATTCTCTTTATTGACGAAATTCACCGCTTCAACAAGGCCCAGCAGGACGTGCTGCTGCCGGACGTGGAGAGCGGGGCCGTGCGGCTAATCGGGGCGACGACGCATAATCCGTTTTTCTTCGTCAATTCGCCGCTGGTGTCGCGCTCGCAGATTTTTGAACTGGAGCCGATGGGGGAGGAGGAGGTGCTGGAGTTGTTGCAGCGGGCGCTGGCCGACAAAGAACGCGGCCTGGGACATTTGAAAATCCGGGCGGAAGAGGAGGCCTTGCGGCATCTGGCCAGGGTGTCCGACGGCGACGCGCGCAAGGGGCTGAATTCTTTGGAAATCGCCGCGCTGACCACGGCCCCGCAGGCCGACGGAGTGATCCACATTGATCTGGCGGTGGCGGAAGCGTGCATCCAGAAGAGGGCGGTCGTTTATGACGGGGACGGGGACGCGCATTACGACACGATTTCCGCGTTCATCAAGTCCATGCGCGGCGGCGACGCCGACGCGGCGTTGTATTGGCTGGCGAAAATGATCCACGCGGGCGAGGACCCCCGCTTTATCACGCGGCGGATATTGATTTGCGCGGCGGAAGACGTGGGGCTGGCGGACCCGATGGCGCTGGTGCTGGCCGTGGCGGCGCATACGGCGGGGGAATTCACCGGCTGGCCCGAAGCGCGCATTCCCATCGCGGAAGCCACCGTTTATATCGCGACGGCGAGCAAGAGCAACAGCGCGTGTGTGGCGATTGACAAGGCGTTGGAGGATGTCCGGTCGGGACGGACGCTGGCCGTGCCGCAGTCTCTGCGCGACACCCATTACGCCGGCGCGCAGCGCCTTGGCCACGGGCAGGACTACAAATACGCGCATGATTTTCCCGATCACTTTGTGGCGCAGGATTATCTTGGGGCGGCGCGAAGATATTACGAGCCGACGGAGCAGGGGTCGGAGAAGAAGATCAAGGAACGGCTGGAAAAGTGGCGCAGTCAAATAGAAGCGCTGCGCGGTCCAAACCCTGCGGCCGCTGGACAATGAAATATGTATGACATGAACCCCTTCGCCAATCCCAACGGGATTGCATCACCCAGCCCAGGGTTGGCCCGATTCCGAAAGGGCCTACCCTGGGTAGCCATATTTAATTTCCACAACCCTGAAAGGGTTGAATATCAAAGACTTGTGAAACAGATTCAACCCTTTCAGGGTTGTGGTTCCTCTTTATTTTCACCCAGGGTAGCGCGGGGCGCGCAACCCTGGGCCGAAAGCTTCAATCCCGTTGGGATTGAAAAGCCAATGCCGCTGCCCCGAACATCTCACGCTATTCCGTCCAGGCGCTGAAAAATGAACAGTGAGATTGCGTCAATCAAATCAAGTTTGCGCGCCCGCCTGCGGGCGCGGCTGGCGGAAGTGCCGGCGGCCCGGCGGGCGGAAGATTCGGCGCGGGCGCGGCAATTGCTGGCGCGGCAGGCGGTCTGGCGGCGGGCCAAAACGGTTCTTTTTTACGCGCCGCTGCCGGATGAAATTGATTTGCTGCCGTTGCTGGCCCAGGCGCTGGCGGAGGGCAAGTCCGTTGCGCTGCCGCGGTATCAGGACCACACGGGCGGCTACTCCGCCAGTCGCATTGAGGATTATTCGAGGGATTGCGCGCCGGGTAAATTCGGGATTGTGGAGCCGGCTCCGCGCTGCGCGGCCATGCCGCTGAACCGTCTGGACTTGGCCCTGGTTCCTGGAGTAGGTTTCGACGCGGCCGGACACCGGCTGGGCCGGGGCAGGGGATATTATGACCGCATCCTGGCCGACGTGGCCGGGACGCGATGCGGGGTGGCCTTTGATGAACAACTGGTCGAACAGATTCCGGTGGAGCCGCACGACATAGCTTTGAACTGTATATTAACGCCAACACAATGGGTGGAGATTCCGATGCGGAGGCCGATCCTGCCATGAATTCCGCGATTGCCTATTTTTTTGCCGGCACAATGGCTTCCCCGCCGCCCGAGATATCATACGGCGAGCATGTGCTGGATTTCTTCTTTGCCGGGGCGATTATTTCGCTGGCCTGCGTGTTGATGGGGATTTGGGTCTGGCGTCACCGCGAGCGGAGCGTCCTGGCGGCGGCGGGCCGGGAGAAGGAGGCGATGCTTGAAGGGGCGCGGCGGGAAGCGGAGGCCATCGGGCGGGAGGCGCGGCTGGCGGCCAACGAGGAAATGATGAAGTTGCGCTCGGAGACGGAAAAGCGGTTGAGCGAGCGCGAGGTCCTGGTCAACAGCCAGTTGGAGAATTTGGTGCGGGAGGAGAAAAGCCTGCGCGCCCAAAGGACGGAACTGGAAGGCAAATTGGCGGAGGTCGAGGGGTTGCGCAAAGACGCCGCGGCGCTGGCGCAACAAAGCCGGGAACGATTGGCCGGCTTGTCGAAATTGAGCGAGGCGGAGGCGCGGGCGGCATTTTTGCAGGAGGTGGAGGCAGGCAGCCGGCGGGACGCGGCGCAGATGTCGCAGCACATTTTGGAGGAGGCCAAGACGCAGGCGGAAGAGAAGGCGCGCCGCATCATCAGCGTGGCCATCCAGCGTTACGCGGGCAACCACACTTTTGAGAACACCACCGCCACGGTCAACATCAAAGGGGATGAGATGAAGGGGCGGATCATCGGACGGGAAGGCAGGAACATCCGGGCCTTTGAATCGGCCACCGGGGTGACGGTGCTGATTGACGACACGCCGGGAGCGGTCGTCCTTTCCGGGTTTGATCCGGTGCGGCGGGAAATCGCGCGCGAGGCCATGGAACGGCTGATTTTGGACGGGCGGATTCATCCGGCGCGGATAGAGGAGGTGGTGGGGAAGGTGACGGAGGAAATAGACGACGTGATCCTGCGAACGGGCAATGAGGCGGTGATGAAGCTGGGGCTGGCGCCGATGCACGACGAGTTGATCAAGCTGCTGGGCCGGCTCCATTTCCGCCACAGTTTTTCGCAAAATATTTTGAGCCACTCCATCGAGGTGGCGCAGTTGATGGGCCTGATGGCCGCGGAGCTGGGGTTGGACGTGGCGGCGGCGCGTCGGGCCGGTTTGCTGCACGACATCGGCAAGGCGGTGAGCCACGAGGTGGAAGGCACGCACGCCCTGGTCGGGGCGGAGATCGCGCGGCGTTGCGGGGAAACGGAGGCGATTGTCAACGCGGTGGCGTCGCATCATGGCGAGACTCCGGGCACGGGGCCGCTGGGAATCCTGGTCAGCGCGGCGGACGCCATCAGCGCGTCGCGGCCCGGGGCCAGATCGGAAACAGTGCTGACCTACATCAAGCGGGTGGAGGACCTGGAACGAATCGGGCTTTCCTTCCCCGGCGTGGAAAAATGTTTTGCGTTGCAAGCCGGCCGGGAACTGCGGGTCATGGTGCAGCCGGGCCAGGTGAGCGACGAGGATGCTTTCCTGCTGGCGCGCAACATCGCGCGCAAGGTGGAGGACGACCTCCAATATCCGGGACAGATTCGCGTGACCATCGTGCGCGAAACGCGCTGCGTGGAGTTCGCGAAATAGCCGGGACGGCTCAACGCCCTTGATTCATGTTTGACGGCATTGGCCCTTCCCAATTGGCCGGAGTGTTCCAAGGCTTGGTGTCAACATTGTCCGGATCATCGGTCGCGCAGCCCGAAATAAAACCCGTTGCGCCAGCCAGGAGCAGGGCAAACAGAATGGTGCGCAGGATGTTTTTCATTAGATCAATCGAGGACTTGGTCGCCCTCCATGACATCGCCGTGGCGCCAGGCCGGGAGAATGTTGGCGACGCACTCGGTGTTTTCAACCCGGGATATTTGGACCTTGCCGATCAGCACCCCGGCGCGGGCGATCATCATCACGCCGTCGGGCACTACGCCCTTGTCCTTGCCGATGTTCAAGACGACGAAATCATATTTGGGGTCCACGGCGACAACGCTGCCTTTGAGGCCGGGAGGCTCCACAACTGTATCGCTGTTGGGCCGGAGCCGGTCCAATTCCCTCTGCAAGTCCTCCACCTTGGCGAGGACGATCTTGTTCTCGTTGCTCACGCCGGCAAGGGCGAAAGTCGCTTTCTTCAAATCAGCCTGAAGTTGGATGACATCCGGCGGGGTGAGGTGCAATTGCTCCCACTTGGCCAGTTGGGCCTGGAACTCATCGCGTTTGTTCTCTGCCGCGGTGAGCTTGCCGGTGAGGTCTTTGGTTTGTGTTTCCAGGTCCGCGACCTTGCCGTTGGCCGCGTTCAACTGGCTCTGGGTCTGGGTGAGCTTGACGGTGGTTGTTACCAAAGTGTTGCTGGTGGCGTTGAGCTTGGTCTTGGTGTTGTCGCGCTCCTTTTGCGCCGCCTCCTTGGCCTTCTGCTCGGTGTCCCGTTGCGTGACGGTGGTCTCTATGGACTTCTTGACCATGACAAAGTTCACGGCAATTACGCCGCCGCCGCCAAGAATGGCAATAATCAGGCAAATTCGTAGTAACATGGATGTAAAACCTTTATTTTCATGTAAATTTAACCATTTTGCGGAAAGTTGTCAACGCCTTCGTTGCCAAAAAATAATGGGGGGCAGGGGAGGGGAGGGGAGAACGGGAATTTGGCATGGAGCGCCGGAGTTCAATCGCCCGTTGGCATGGATGCCTGAAAACCGCCGTTTCTCATTTCTTAAGCCCCACTACCAGAAGGATCAAATCGAGCACGAACAACAGCACGATGGTGATTTCCAGGCTGAGCATCCAGTTGTTGATGCGGTCCTGGTTGAGGAGCTGGTAGAGGTTGTCGAGGGTCTTGAGTTTCTCGTCAATGGTGCGGTGCCAGTCGCCCAGATGGAAGCGGGCGGAGATGTTCTGGTAGATGCGCGCCAGATGCCAGTCGCCGAAGAACTTGGTGATGTTGGACAATTCGTCGCTGAAGCGGGCGAAATCAACGCGGATTTCCCGCAGTTGCTGCAGGACCTCGCCGCGGGCGCGGGTGGTGGGCCGCGCCAGGTCGCGGTAGGATCGCTCCAAGGCGGTGTCCAGCAGCCGGTCGTAGGCCTCCAGTTCGGCCAGTTGCAGGTTGGCCAGTTCCAGGACGTAGAGAAACTCATCCAGTTGGCTCGGCTCCTGCACGGCCAGGGCGGCATCCCAGTCCAGCACGGCCAGATCGTTCTGGTAGTAGCTCAGATAGCGGTCGGTGGACTCCTTGGCTTCCTGGCGGGAAAGCTGCCCAATGTCCGATTCCTGCGTGAGGAGGGAAGCGACCTCGCGGCGATGCTGGGCCAGCCAGTCTTCGGCGCTCAACGGACGCCCGTCCTGGGCGGCCAGTGGAGAGTCAATGCAAAAAACGGTGTAAGCCTCCTCGTCCGGCAATTGCGCGACGGGGCGGATGAAATGGGGGGCGAGTTCCTGCCGGGCTTCCTCGGCCAACCGGCGGACTTCCTGCTGGAGGTCTCCGTTGGAAAACTCCAGGTCGTGGTACACCACCAGGTCTTCGATGGAATTGACGGCAAACGGCACGGAAACGGTCACGCTCAATGCGCCGACGGGAAGCAGTTTGACCGTCCGCTCCACCCGCACCGGTCCGCGCGGGCCGATGCGCTCCATCGGCGGCAGGCGGACCATCTGCGGGCGGAAGAAAAACAGGTGCCGCGGACTGCGCTTGCTGGCGTCCACGGAAAACTGGGCCATGGGCTGGCCGAGGAGTTCGTTGACAGGCCGGCGGTTCATTTCGTAAGCGACATCGTAGGCGTAGAGATAGACGACGCGCCCGGTGTAACCTTTGACCCCGCGCGAAAGCTCGGCCGTCTTGGCCGGTTCAGCGGATTTGACCGACTCTTGGAGGACAGAACCCATAAGATAAATTACCCCGGCGGACGCGGAATGTCCATGAAAGAGGCGGGGCCGTCCCGGCCCTGGGGGCTTCAACAGCGGGACGCCGCTGCCGCTCAACACCAATTTCTCTATTCAAAACCTGCCTTCCGCCTTAATCTTTCCCTGCAAATGGACGCTGCGCACATTAGAAATTTCAGCATCATCGCTCACATTGACCACGGAAAGACCACCCTTTCCGACCGCCTCCTTTTTCGCACCGGCACCATCGCCGCCCGCGAAATGGAGGACCAAATGCTCGATTCCATGGACTTGGAGCGCGAGCGCGGCATCACCATCAAGGCCCATCCCGTCACCATGCGTTACACGGCGAAGAATGGCGAAACTTACGAGCTGAACCTCATTGACACCCCCGGCCACGTGGATTTCTCCTACGAAGTCTCCCGCAGCCTCAGCGCCTGCGAAGGCGCCTTGCTCATCATTGACGCCGCCCAGGGCGTCGAGGCCCAGACCGTGGCCAACGTCCATCTGGCCACCAAACAAAATCTCCTCATCATCCCCATCATCAATAAAATTGACCTGCCGCACGCCAACATCCCCCAAACCAAGGCGCAGATGGAAGACATCCTCGCCATTCCCGCCGACACCGCCATTCTGGCCAGCGCCAAGGAGGGCATCGGCATTGACGAAATTCTGGAAGCCATCATCGCGCGCATTCCGCCGCCCAAGCCCACCGGCGCCCCCTCCCTCCAGGCGCTCGGCTTCGATTCCTATTTTGACACCTACAAGGGCGTCGTTACCCACGTCCGCATCTTCAACGGAGAATTACGTCCTGGCATGCACGTCAAACTCCTGCACTCCGGCAAAACCGTCGAAGTCAAGGAAGTCGGCAGCTTCAACCCCAAACCTTACCACCGCGACAAGTTGGAGACCGGCGAAACCGGCTACATGACCGCCAACATCAAAAGCCCAAAAGACGTCAAAATGGGCGACACCATCACCGACTCGCGCAACCCGTCGCCCGTCCTTCCCGGTTTCAAGGAAATCCACCCCATGGTTTTCAGCGGCCTTTATCCCATCAACACCGCCGACTACGAACACCTCAAGGCCAATCTCGCCAAGCTTCAGCTTAACGACTCCGCCTTCGTCTTTCAGGCCGAAAGCTCCATCGCCCTGGGCTTCGGTTTCCGCTGCGGCTTCCTCGGTTTGCTCCATCTGGAAATCGTCCAGGAGCGCCTCCGCCGCGAATACGGCATGGACATCATCGCCACCTATCCCAGCGTCGTCTATCAGGTGAAAATGACCAACGGCGAGGTCAAGACCGTGGACAACCCCGCTTTCCTGCCCGAACTCAATTACATCGAGAAGATTGACGAACCGATGGTCTGGGCCTTTGTCATCTGCCCCAACGAATACATCGGCGACATGATGGCCCTCATCGCCGAAAAACGCGGCGTGGTGGACCACACCGAAACGCTCGACTCCCGCCGCGTCATGCTGACCAGCGCCCTCCCGCTGAGTGAAATTCTGATTGACTTCCACGACCGCATCAAAAGCATCACCCGCGGCTTCGGCTCCATGGATTACGAGCACGCCGGCTACCAGGAGGCCGACATGGTGAAACTCGACATGCTGGTCAACGGCGAATCCGTGGACGCCTTTTCCTGCATCGTCCACCGGTCCAAGGCGGAGAGCAGGGGACGCGCCCTGGCGGCCAAGCTCAAGGAAGTCATTCCCCGCCAGCAATACCAGGTCGCCATCCAGGGCGCTATTGGCGGTAAAATCATCGCCCGCGAAACCGTCAGCGCCCTGCGCAAGGACGTCACCGCCAAATGCTACGGCGGCGACATCTCCCGCAAACGCAAGCTCCTGGAAAAGCAAAAAGAAGGAAAGAAACGCATGAAATCCTTCGGCTCCGTCAACATCCCGCAGGAGGCCTTCATCGAGGTCCTCAAGGCATGACATTCCTCTGGTTCTCATCCCGCCAGTTCCGCCGCGCCTCCGATTTATGGAGCCACGCCCGCAAATTGCGCGACGCCCAATGCGACCTGCTTGACCCGCAGGAACTCCAGGTCCTCGACGCCGCCTTGCGTCAGACCAGGGCCGCCCTCGACGGCCGCGCCAACGACGAAACCCTCGCCGCGAGCGCCGGCGAATTGGAAAACGCCGCCGAACAATGCCTCCGCCCGTATCCGCACCCCGAATGGCGCGACAATGTTGAAGTCTTCCTCGTGGCCATCGCCATCGCCATGGCCATCCGCACCTTTTTCGCTCAACCTTTCAAAATCCCCACCGGCTCCATGCAGCCGACCCTCTATGGCGTCACTCTCCAGGACCGCCGCGGCGACCCCAATTTTGTCATGCCCGGACTCTTGCGCCGCCTCTGTGAATTTGCCTGGCATGGCGCCATCTACCATCAAGTCATTGCCCAGGCCGACGGCCAATTCGATCACGCCGGCCCTTTGCAACACGCATTCGGCGTTGTCAATAAACAAACCTTCTGGGTCCGCTACCGCAACGGCCAGACCGTTCCCATCACCATCTGGTGCGGGCCTGATGAAAGCCAGTTTGACTCCGTCGAACACCGCATCGGCCTGGAGGACAATTATCGCCTGCCCAGCCGTTTCCACCAAGGCCAACCCATCCTTCAATTTGTGGAACACACCGGCGACCATCTGTTCGTGGACCGCCTGACCTACAATTTCCGCCGTCCTAAACTCGGCGAGATCATTGTTTTCAAAACCAAGGACATTCCGATCCCCGGCCAAACCGCCGACCAGTACTATATTAAGCGCCTCATCGGCCTGCCTGGCGACACCATCAGCATCGGGGACGACCGCCATGTCCGCATCAATGGAGTCCGTTTGGACGCCGCAACGCCGCATTTCGACAAGGTTTATGGATTCGATACCAATTTCGCCCCGCGCGAAAGCCACTACAGCGGGCACATATTGCAATTTGGCAGCCGGCTCAAGACCAGCGCCGAAAAACTCGTCGTCAGGCAAAAACACTACGCCGTTTTTGGCGACAACACCGTCAACAGTTCCGACTCCAGATATTGGGGGGATTTCCCGGAAAGAAACATCATGGGCCGGGCCTTCCTGGTCTATTGGCCATATTCGAGCCGTTTCGGCATAACCACCGCCCAATGAAGCGAACCCTGGCCGCTCGCGCCTCATTAAATAAGTTCGCACAATGTTTGATACGGTAGCAGTTATCTATCGTTGCGTCAAGCCATGTTTTTCGCAACTGTCAATACGAGATCAGTATAAGAAGAAAGACGACTTTTAGAGAAGCGAAGTTGACATGCCGCAAGCGCAAACTGTCACATGCACACACCGCGAATCTCTGTCAAGAAACATTCTGCTTTTTGCGCTCCGCGTGCCTTGCCCCCGCAAGGCCAGGCCCATGAAAGGGCAGGCCAGTAAGTAAGCAAGTTGCGCAGATTGCTTTTGATTCAATCACTACATAGCCTATCGAGATTATAGACAAGGGACATTATGACACATTCATTGTTGACACTATGACTGCGCCTTTTTGACCCATCGAAGACGCCGCGCTCGCGCCAGATAGACCCGCTTCCGAGCCTTTTCTTTCTCCGAAAGTTGCCGAGACCGACGAGCCAGAAGAGAAGCCGGATTGATCATTTTGCCGCAATGCGGACACGGAATTTCCATGATCGAATTCTACAACAGACGCGCTGAGTGTCAAGCCCGATTTGCACACCTACAGGTTGTGGTGTCGCACGTAACCACCAAAATCGCCTCCAAATGCCCTACAACACGCGCAATTGCAAGTGGATACATCCGAAGTCATACATAAGCTCAAAGCCGGATCTGCGCCCACCTGGCGCGTCAGGAAGCCACAAGCGGAAACTGGTCTCATTCACGAGGAAACGCCCAAAAAATGCGGAATTATTACATTATTAACAAGGTTAGGGCGGGAACGGCCCGGCGCTACGCGCCGGGCGCGTTCCGCGCCCCGGGGTCTCGCCGCCAATGACCATCCGTGCCGACCCGGTAGAAAGGCAGCCCCTTGGAAGCTGCCAACTGTGCGCAGGATGCTTCGGGGACGTAGCCCACGTAGCTACACCGGAGCACCCCGTCAACGGTCGTTTGGAACCAAGCGCGGCCTTGCGAGTCCCTCAAAAGCTTGTCAGG
>Ga0326727_10023007_pt1 | contig 11962 bp, 11 predicted proteins | sample MB2enrmetagenome_FD_207643 | JGI IMG/M metagenome (GOLD analysis project Ga0326727, IMG submission 207643) | Lab enriched peat soil microbial communities from McLean, Ithaca, NY, United States - MB29MY | ecosystem: Environmental > Terrestrial > Soil > Wetlands > Peat | place: USA: New York... | reverse complement strand
GCACCGTTCTGATGCTTTAGCTCAAGTTCTAACGTTATCGAATGGTGGTCGTCGACGTGTTCCTTATTGACACGATCGCGGTTGTCCAGAAGAAAGTTCATTGCATCCTGGATAGAGGAGAGTGGAAAGATCACCCCTGGCGCCAGTTTCTTCGCTTCTTCGGCAGTGTAGCCTAACAGGTGGGTTACCGAAGGGCTGATGAAATTAAACCGGGTAGGAGAGTCCGCGTCGATTTTCCAAATCACATCGGTCATGTTCTCAGTTACCAATCGGTATTGTCTTTCACTATCCGCGATTTTTATTTCCGCGTTCTTGAGCTCCGTGATGTCATTGTAAAGAGTCTGATATTGCGTCTTGTCATCCCAGAACACATCCCTCATCGAAACATCCAGATGCCTAATTGTGCCATCCTTGTGTTTAATGTCAATTTCTACATGGGCCGGCATGGGTTCACCCCGCAATAATTTCTCATGACGCAGTACCCACTCGGCGTAACAATCAGGCGTGTAATGTTCTTGGGGAGGATTAGATTTTACTTCGGCGGTATCGGTGTAACCAAAGATATCGAGTAAAGCTTGATTGGCATAAGACGTACAATCGTTTTTATCAGAGATTCGGATGCCGGTTGGTGAAGTATCCAGGGAATTACGGAAGTTTTGTTCTGACCGCTTGAGCGCTGCTTCGACCTGTGTGCGTTCCGTAATATCATTGTAGATAAATTGGTGCTGAGGCTTACCGTTCCATAGTACGTCCCGGCTGGTAAGCCTCAGGTGTCGAATCGCGCCGTCTTTGCGGATAATACTAATTTCCAATTCATCGGGAAGTGTTTCGCCCCGCACAAATTGTTCATGCCGCCGGACAAAACCAGCGTATGTTTCGGCAGTGTAATGTTCATGGGGTGGGCTAGCCCTCAGTTCTTCGATATTCTGGTAACCAAACATATCTAATAAGGCTTGATTGGCGTAAATAGTGTAATCGGCATCACCCATAATCCGAATGCCCATCATTGAACTATGCATTGAGTTACGGAAGTTTTGTTCCGATTCGGTGAGCTCTTTTTCCATCTTCTTACGCTCGGTGATATTGGTAAATACCGTAACAAACCAGCCGGGCTTGGGGCAATAAACCGAGATTGAAAAATAGCGGTCAAGCGGTTCAAAGTAAGTTTCAAACAAGCAAGGCTCGCCAGTTCTGGCAACTCTTTCGTACAATTCAAAATAAGGAGGGCTAGCTGTTTGATACACTTCGGTGGCGAGCCGCCCGCAGGCATTTTCAACATTGATCCCTGTATGTTTCGCATAGGCCGGATTAACCTCAAGGATTCGATAATTAACGGGCTTGCCTTCATTGGAATAGACAATTTCATGAAGTGCAGCCCCCTCGATCATACTGGTAAACAGTGAGCGGTATTTACGTTCGTTTTCAGCAATTAGATTCTCGGTTCGTTTGCGGTCAGTAATATCCTCGTACAAAGTTTGGAATTGCTGTTTCCCGTTCCAGAACAACTCCCTGGTGGAAAGCCGTAGATGCCGGACCGTACCGTTTTTATGTACAATATCAACTTCTACCGCGTCCTGACGTGGTTCCCCACGTAATTTTTTCTCCCCGCGTAAGAGATAATCAGCGTAAGATTCCGGGGTATAATGCTTGGGGGGAGGGCTTGTTTCGGCCTCGTCACCATTCTCGTAGCCAAAAATCTTGAGAAACGCCGGATTTAAATATAAGGTATGATCATCTTTATCGGCGATGCGAATACCCACCGACGAGCTATCGATCGAGTTGCGGAAATTTTGTTCTGAGGCTTTAAGCGCTTCTTCAGCCAGTTTACGCTCGGTAATATCCTCCAGGAATCCTTCGAGGTAGAGCGTTTTGCCGTCACTCCCTCTGGCCGCAATTTTACTATCCCGGACCATTATTTCGGTGCCGTCTTTTTTCTTGAAGCGGAATTCTCTCGCCGTTGCTGGCATGCCTGATAATACTTCCCTGACCTGCTCGATTCTTTCTTCAGGGTGGAAGTACAGATCGGCGACATTCATTTGCAGCAGTTCTTCCCGGGAATAACCGGTAATCACTGCCATGGCAGGATTCACTTCAAGGAACCTGCCGGAGCCTCCGGGCGAGATTCGGAACACACCGACCGCGACATGGTTCACCAAACTCTTGTATACCTCTTGAGAATTTCCCGATTCTCGCTCGGCCCGCCTGACCGCGGTCACATCCTTCAGAATCACCAAGCGGCCCGCTTCTTTATTATCTGCTTTCAGGGGTTTACATTTGATTTGCGTTGTGACTAGTTCACCGTTTTTCTTGAACAGATCGATTTCGTAGGGTTGCTTGCTGGAGCTAACCATTCGGTTCAGGGGGTTCTTCCAGAATACGGTCAAGCCTTTATGGGTAAGTAACCTCGCGACTGAAAGAGTTGTTTTCCCACAAAGGTCTTTTCTTTTATACCCGGTAATTTCTTCCACTTTCTGATTAGCGTCAATTATTCGGCCTTTTCTATTGAACACGAGAAGACCTTCTTCAGACGATTCAAGAATTGCTCGGTACCGTTCCTCGGTTGCCCTTGGAATAAATGTTTCTTCTGCTTGCTCGCGCCTGTCCTGGAGCTCTTCTAATTCCGCAATCCGCTGCCTTAGTGTCTCAAGTTCCTTAGTGATGTCGGCTCTTATCATTTTTCTCTCCGGGATCGTAATATTCAACCCTAATCCTTTTTGCTTCTGCTCGGATCTTGTTCAAATCTTCTTCCGTATACAGCCTCCAGCCACTGCGGTTCTTATAGGATTTTTCGATAATCCCCGCTTTGAGCCAACGGAAGAGAGTTGGTCGGCTAATACCCGTTTTTTTGCAGGCTTCTAACGTCTTGTAATAAATTTGACCATCGATTACTATGGACAAAAATCTGCCTCCTGCCACAAAACATTAAAAATCAGTGATACACCTTGATACTATTAAAACATTGATTAGATTCGATTAATATCAATCTTTGGGACTATCTCCGACGAACTTAAGTACCACCAACGTGGTGGAACGGAACCAACCAGATACGAATGCTATCCCCACCTTTCGTCTTGGCTTTGGATATAGCCGCTGCCAGTAACTTAAAATTCCTTTACCCGCATAATTGGTGCCCTATATTGGACATCGCAATCGTGCCCAGACGCTGCCCACGGGAAATTGCCGCCATCTCTTGAGCTTTTTTCGCAACTTCCGCACATTAATCACGTTCAAAAAATGTTATAATTGTACCACAGGACTCAGATATTTTTACATCAATAGCGATTTCCTTGACTTCATCGAGACTGCCTCGTCTGTTTGTTCACCCGCCGGGAGTTAACGATATGAAAAATAAGGATTTTGTAACGATTGAAACCGTTTATGGAGAGATCAAGGCTAGTGTTCTGAAAGCCCACCTTGAGAGTGAAGGAATACCCGTATATCTTCAGTACGAATCATTGAGTCGAGTGGCCGGTATTGTGGTCGATGGTATCGGAAAAATCAAGATTAAAGTGCCGGCGGAATACGCCGAGGAAGCGAAACTAATCCTCGGGCAGAAACATAATGAATCCGATCAGCCTTAAGCTCAGCGGTGTTGGGTCAACCCTGACTCGAACGTCTTTATTTCTATTTCAGCGACACAATTTATCCTTTTAAATTAATTGTAAGCTCCCTTGTAGGCAAATTGGATAGCAGCCAGGTTAATGCGACCTAAGATCAAACAGTAGTGCATTACCGCTGCTTAGCCAGAAATTAATGTGTCGATAACGGCCTAGTAATGATCATTAATGCAGTAGCTTTTTTTGGGGCATCGGTTTCCTACAACTAGAACTTTTGTTTTATATTTACGCGCGACCATTGACGGAAAGGTGGAAATCCTGCACAATGTATTAATATCATGGAAATAGCTTATATTGTTATCTTCGGCCTGCTGGGAGCGGCCATCGGCAGCTTTTTGAATGTCGTTATCGACCGTCTGCCCGCGGATAAATCGCTGGTTTATCCGCCGTCCAGCTGCGATGTGTGCCAGCACCGGCTTTCATGGCCGGATCTTTTTCCCGTCTTCAGTTATCTCTTGCTGCGCGGGCGATGCCGCTACTGCCAGGCAAAAATCCCCCAGCGCATCTTCTGGGTGGAGCTGGGTACGGGACTGCTGGCCGCTTTATTGTTCTGGCGGTTCGGCTGGCAACCGTTTTTACCAGTGGCGTTTGTTTATAGCGCGGTGCTGATTGCAATTGCGGTAATCGATTTAAATCATCAGCTGATATTGAATAAATTAACCTATCCATTCATGCTTATCGCACTAATCGTTAATTTCTTCGTTCCGAATTTATTCAGCTGGCACAATTTACTTTTCGGGTTACTGGGCGGCGCGGTAGGTTTTCTGATTCTCTTTGTTCCGGCCCTAATTTATCGGAAAGGAATGGGGCTGGGCGATGTAAAAATGGCCGCTCTGATAGGATTGATGACCGGATTCCCCAATGTGATTGTGGCAGTTTTTGGTGGGATAATACTGGGCGGAGTGGTGGCGATAATACTGCTGCTTTTCAAAAAGAAATCACGGAAAGAAGGAATTCCTTTCGGCCCGTATCTGTCGCTGGCGACAATTTTCACCTTCTTCTATGGGAGCAACGTAATACACTGGTACCTCCATTTAGCTCATTTTGAGTAACGCCGTATCAACCATGGGTAAGGTTCCATGGAACGTAATAAAGGGTAATAGCCCCAGACAAACAGCATAATCTTCCCTATTATACTGGTCTTGCTCGGCTCATACTGTCACTTGACATGGATAAACAAGATCTCTCAAGTATTCTTGTCTTTTAATCAATTTGTTGGATTATTCAGTTATTTTCTGATAGGATATTACCAAGCAATATTCATTAACATGCCGTCATACTAAAATTATACCTGGTTTGTCCCGGTACAGGAGATTTACATGGTAAAGGTACTGCACAATAAAAATCTGGCAACCAGATTCCAAATCATGGTAGAAATCGCCGCCAATCAACCCAGCATCCAGCAAAAAGACATCGCTCAAAATATCGGGGTTACTTCACAGGCGGTGTCCGATTACATTAGTAAACTGGAAAAAGAAGGCTGGATTACATCTGAAGGACGCTCCCGGTATCACATTACCAAAGAAGGAATTAACTGGATGCTGAAATCTTTGAGGCAGCTGCAGCAATACTCCGTGGCTGCGGAAAGAGTACTAACCAATGTCACAACCTGGGCCGCGATTGCAGAGGTTGACCTGGAAAAAAGCCAACCCGTCAGTCTGAAGATGAAAAACGGGCTGCTTTACGCTTCCACTCAAGACAATAACAGCTCCAGTGGCATCACCTCCGAGAAAGCGAAAAAAGGCGAAGATATCGGGATCATGGATATTCAAGGTATTGTGAAACTGGAAATCGGACAAATAACAGTACTGGAAATTCCGACGATTCAAAACGGCGGTTCCCGAAAAGTGGACCTAACCAAGCTGAAAAAAGGGCTGGCCAAAGACAGGCTGACCGGCGCCATCGGCATTGAAGCGATCGTCGCACTGCGGCGGATAGGCATCGAACCAAATTATCTTTACGGCGTGGCGCAAGCCGCAACCGAGGCCGCCCATTCCGGACTGTCTTTTGATATTGTTTGCACTGGGAGCGAGGCCCCGGCCGTACTGCAGAAACTGATATCCGAAAATATTAAATATACGCGAATCGACGCGCGTAAGAGATGATAGATACCAACCATGTCAATAGTAAAACAGGGTTCAATCGGGAAAGGATACATCCAGGTATATACCGGTAACGGCAAAGGAAAAACTACTGCCGCCCTCGGTCTGGCGTTCCGCGCCATTGGCTGCGGACTAAAGACGTATATCGGCCAATTCATGAAAGGGCAAAAATGCAGTGAACTCGATTCCGCTAAAATAGTATCCGAATATATTATCATCGACCAATATGGTCAAACCGGATTCACCCGGGCTAAGGACCACCCCAGCGCCGCAGATTTAAAAAACGCGAAAGCAGGGCTGGTTAAAGCCCGAGAGGCGATGTTATCCGGGAAATACGATATCATTGTGCTGGATGAAATTAACACCGCCCATTTTTTCAAATTACTTACGGTCGCAGAGATGCTGGAACTGGTAAAAACGAAACCGAATGGGGTAGAGTTAATCTTTACCGGCAGGTATGCACCGCAAGAACTGATAGACGCTGCCGACCTGGTGACCGAAATGGTGGAAATTAAACATTATTACCGCAAAGGAATAGCTTCTCGTAAGGGCATCGAAGAATAATTGACATTTTTCAGGAGAATTTTTTGGCCCGGTAAAAAGGCTGGAAAAGGGGAGAAGCATGTTAAAAGATTTAGTGATGAAAAACCGTAGCACCCGCCGTTATTACCAGGATGAACCCGTAAGCCGGGAAACGCTGCTCGAGCTGATTGAACTGGCGCGATTTTCGCCATCCGGCGGTAACCGCCAGCTTTTAAAGTATTATCTTTCCTGCGAACCGGCGAAAAACGATATTATCTACAGTCACATCAGCCTCGGGGGCGACCCGCCCAAAGGCGAGCGGCCGGCCGCTTATATTATCGTCATGAACGATACCCAACTTGGGACTTACGGCCCGATAGAAGTAGACCACGGCATTGCGGCGCAAAGCATCCTGCTGGGGGCGACCGAGAAAGGGTTGGGCGGCTGTATCGTGGGAATGGTTAACCACAAAGAATTACGAAAGGCATTGAATATTCCCGATCGTTATGAGATTCTGCTGGTATTAACCATCGGGAAACCAAAAGAAAGCTATGTTTTTGAAACAGTAGACCCGGTCACAGGAAACGTGCGGGGGTGGTGGGATGAACAGGGAGTAAGGCACATTCCCAAACGCAATCTGGAAGACCTGATCATTTCCTGATTGGGCGCTCAGGCGGTCATTAAGCCGCGGACGGTGTTCAGAATGAGTGGATATTCCCGCTGATATACTCTTCTATCCATCGCTTTCAATTTTTCTAATTGATCGTCTGCGTCCAAGATTAACTTGAAGATTTCTTCGGGAGTTTTGTGATCTTTAGCGCCGGCTTGGGCAATTTTATACCAGAGCAGCGTTTGGGCCCGCACCATCTGCAACCGGGCCACGGCATCGTCATAACAGCCGAAATGGCCATAACCAATTTTTAGTGGTTGCAAAGCAATCATTCTGTCCAGGGAATCCAGGAAATCCTGTAAACGGAACGGCGGCGGAGCACCGGGACGCAAGAAACCGTTCATCTGAATCCCGGCCATGTCCCCCGACAGCAAAGTACGGTCCTTCCAGTCTAGGACCGCGAGGTGGTGGGGCGCATGTCCCGGCGTCTGGTAAATATTGAGTTTCAAGCCACTGGCGAGGTCGAGTTCCATTCCATCCTCAGCGATTATTATGCGCTCTGCCGGCACAGGATCAATGCTGCCGTATCTTATGGCTAAACTGCCGATGGTCGCAAGGCTGGCCTCCCAAAGATTAGTGGGATCGATCAGGTGGCGGTAGGCCCGGGGGTGTGCCAAAACTCTGACATTTTTCATTTCCCTGACCGCGAGACCGATGCCGCCGGCGTGATCCAAGTGAATATGCGTCAAAATTATATAGTCGATTTCACTCGGGTCAGTTCCGGCTGCCGCCAGGGCGGCAAGCAGTCCCGGGAAGGTGACCCGCGGCCCGACGTCAACCAGCGCCTTTTTACCGCCGCAGAGCAGGTAGGAACTGATGAAATTTTCAAACCCGCTGGATTGAGGGCAAAAATTAAGCAGTTTCAAACTTGGGGTAATTTCTTGCACTAAATTGGCCAATATTTAATCCTTAATTGGTATTATTCGACAAAAACAGCCGTGGAATTTAGAGTTTAGGGACTTACTTCACGGCAAACCTGTTCGATACAATTTAAAGCGACTTTAATATCAGCCGCTCCTACCATTCGATGCATGACCGCGCGCAACCGGTGATGTCCAAAACGGATGACTTTGACGCCGGATGAATCCAATTTGGTGATAAATTGCATAACATCTATCGATGGGGACAGGTCGAATATCACAATATTAGAGGAAACTTTTTCCTGAGCCAGCTTAATGCCCCGGATTTGCATCAAACCTTTAGCCAATTCCCGGGCATTGCCGTGGTCTTCGGCCAGACGGTCGACCATTGTTTCCAGCGCCACAATGCCGGCGGCCGCGATGATGCCCGCCTGCCTCATACCGCCGCCCAGCATCTTCCGCTTTTTCCGAGCGCGTTCGACAAATTCTTTATTGCCGCAGAGCAGTGAGCCGATGGGAGCGCTCAAACCTTTGGACAGGCAAAAACCCACGGAATCAACACCACGGGCAAGCTGGGCTGCCGGTACACCGAGCGCAACCGCAGCGTTGAAAATACGTGCGCCATCCAGGTGGACTTTTAGACCGTGAAGATGCGCCAGTTCTACGGCGCGGTCGGTATATTGCGCCGTCAGCACCGCTCCGCCGCAACGATTTTGCGTATTCTCCAGGCACAGCAGTGTGGTTTCGGGATAATGGATATTTTTATCGCGGATTGCTTTCTCAATATCCACAATGGGCAGCTGACCGTCGGCATCATTGAGGACGGTGCGTAACACGACACCGCCCAGGGCAGCTGAACCGCCGACTTCCGACCAGAAAATATGAGCTTCGCTACCCAGTATGATTTCATTGCCATGTTGCGTATGGGTCAGCACCGCGATAAGGTTGCTCATGGTGCCGCTGCCCGTAAAAAGAGCCGCTTCCTTACCCATTTTTTGGGCAGCCATTGCTTCCAGGCGATTAACGGTCGGGTCCTCACCGAAAACATCATCGCCGACTGTTGCTGCGAACATCGCCTGCCGCATGGCATCGGTAGGCAGGGTGACGGTGTCACTGCGTAAGTCGATAATTTTCATCTTCAAACTCCTGAAATAAGCAGTATTTTCAGAGGCTGGTTTTACTGGGATATGTTTTCCCCAGGAATTCATTCCCGATTTCCTGTACGCAGGCGTTAACAGACGGTGACACCTCTTGATGGTCAACTTCAAAACGCAACAGGCTGACTGAAATGTACCCGGCATGAATTGCCCAAATGTCCGTTCCCACCGCGATGTGATCATTGAATAATTTGTCGATATCCAAAGTGTAATTGACGGCGCTGTCACCTGTAATGCCGGATAATTTGACATACCCGGTATCCGCTATCCGGGTAACCATAATGCCCTTAATCTGGGACACGGGAATATTGGGCACATTGACGTTCAGGATGGCATCCGTCCGCAGTTTGCCTGTTTTGATATTCGACGCAAGCCCGGCTGCTATGCCCGCGGCAAAATCAAAATTCAGTTCTTCCTCCCGGGTCCTGGGGTATAAAGAAACCGCGATGGAAGGTATTTTTCTGAAATAGCCCTGCAGCGTCGCCATCACGGTGCCCGAATAGTGAATGTCCCGGCCGATATTCGGTCCCGGATTCACGCCGGAAACAATTAAATCAACACCCGATGGAAGAAACCGTCCGATCCCGATCATCACGCAGTCACCGGGGGTACCGCTAATGGCATAGGCCGGAACACCGGGGATATTGGAGCTCCTTGTATAGATATTGATATCATTATGCAAAGAAAGACCGGAGCCCACGCCGCTCCGTTCTTTGTCCGGAGCGATGATATTAACCTGCCCTAATGGGCTTAACGCCCGGGCTAACGCCCATATTCCCCGAGAATCAATGCCGTCATCATTTGTTACGAGAATATTCATTTATTTTCCTTACGCAGTATCGCTGTAATCATCTTAAGGCGATTAATGTTGGCTGTCAATTTTATCAGGCCAGATATGATCACCGGAATTTAATGACTATCCCTCTCGGGCGAGACAGAAATATGCTTGAGAACTAAGGTGGGCCAGCCAAAATAGTTGACTAATCCTCATTATTACGCTAAATTTAATAAGTGGCCGGGAAATAATCCGGTTGAGTGGTGCCAAGTGCCGAAGTGGCGGAATGGCAGACGCGCTACGTTCAGGGCGTAGTGTCCTCACGGGCATGAGAGTTCAAATCTCTCCTTCGGCACCACTTATTTTTGCGCTTGTAGCTCAGTTTGGATAGAGCGCGGCCCTGCGAAGGCTGAGGTCGTGGGTTCGAACCCCACCAAGCGTACCATTTATCGATTGCGTTTTTGCTCCCGCTATTTGCAGTCTCCTGACTAATTCACGCGGCGAGTGGGATCTCTGCTATTTTTTTAGTGAATCTGCCGAAGATAAAGGATTGACCACACGGGAAAACCAGGGAGGTTATGATGCCCAAATTTAACAAATATGACAGAGTAAAAGTATTAGACAAACCAAACTGGCCTGATGGCGGCTACAAGATTGCGCATTGGGAAGGAACGATTATTGAGATTGTTAAAGACCCGGCCGGTTATGTGGTGATGCAAGCCGACAAAACTGGCTACAAGATGTTATTCCATGAACAGGAGCTGGAACCGCTGCCGGTCGGCACCGCCTACGAGCCAACAACGGACCACGACGGAGCATCGGGTTTAATCGATACCTTGCGTCAGAAGACCAAAGGAAAATCTTCTGTCGATGTTAGATTAGATTTGTAAATTTACAGCAACAACATGATTTCCAAGCAGGCAGCTACCATGGGACCAAGTGGATTGATGAAGCGGACGCTTGACACCCCGGAATTAGGCTTTTCAGGATCGAGTTAACCCCCAGGCCGGGAGCCGCCTAATATAGACCGGAATAGTGTTGGCATGAGTAAAGTTTTATCGATTCCATCCGAGGAAGAACGTTTGCGGTTACAGTTTTAAATCGAATATCAGCCAAATTAAAATAATTTGATCCTGAAAGTAGTGCTAAGTCGTCCTGGCGAGAATGAGCCTGGGGATGCTTCAAATCTGACCCGATATCACAAATGATTTAAACTTTTTTTCGTGCAGCAGAATGCCGAAGAACCCGGCCACTATTACGAACCCGATTGCTTCCGAGAGGTCCAGCCGCGGATTGGTGAGCAGCATATTCCACCAGGCACTGATTTGTCCCAAACCGATTTTGTGATTGGCCGCCGGGAATGCCCAGCCATACAGCGGCCAGAACAAAGTTCGCGGCGTGGCCCACATAGAATCCAGGATTAGGTGGGTGAACATCCCAAACGAGATCGCAAGCAGCCAGGTTTTTTTCTTAGATGAATATAGAAAAAGTGCGATCGCTAAAACGATCAGAAAGACGATCAGTGTATGGGTAATAAATCTTCCATTGCCGAATCCCAGGACACTCAGCGGTTTGTCGATAATATCAGGCACCAAAGCACCAACCATCAATATTCGGATGTCTAAAAACCGGGATAAGGCTTCCAATCCAATGCGAGCGGAAACTGATGCCTGCTGATCTTTAGTTTTATTCGCCATAAGCGCATTTACTTCACGGGACAGATGATTTTGGGGCGAACCTTGTAGTTTTGTGACAACGGCGCTAACAGCGGTTGCTGCCCCGAGGGTAATTCCAACATGCCCGAAAATAAACATTTTTCCACGTTTTAACAATTTTCTTAATCGACGGCTATCATTTTTCAATATAGCACATTATTGCCGTGGATATCTGAAATTGGGGATATCGCCCACGGTACCAATTTTTCCCGATAGGTTGTCTGTTGACGGCAATAAAAAAGGAGGCGCGCGGTAACACTATTTTTGATGCAACAGCTGTTCTTTCGGTAACACTTTATTGTGACGCAACACGGCTGCGATTAAAGAAACATAAAGTATGTTCATTTCGGCATACCAAGAGCGTCTGGCGGTAACCAACTGACCTCTGGTTCAATCTATCCCCGCTAGCACCGGTGTCCCGCCGCGACGTATCCGCACTTTCCTGCATTGGCTAAAAGGTATTCACGCCGGCGTTAACTTCGAGCTCCGTATCCTCATTTTTTGCTTGGATCTTTAGCTGGTGAAGCTTTTCGCCTTGCGTCTC
>Ga0326727_10023006_pt1 | contig 11963 bp, 6 predicted proteins | sample MB2enrmetagenome_FD_207643 | JGI IMG/M metagenome (GOLD analysis project Ga0326727, IMG submission 207643) | Lab enriched peat soil microbial communities from McLean, Ithaca, NY, United States - MB29MY | ecosystem: Environmental > Terrestrial > Soil > Wetlands > Peat | place: USA: New York... | reverse complement strand
GGTTTTGCCTGCACGGGATTCCAGGATGAATGCCGAGTCCGACGCCTCGCGAAGGCCAGTAGCACTCCAACTCGGGAACGCCTTCCATAAGGCCGGCTTCTGAGAACTGGATGTCCGCGAGTTGTACAACAGGACTTCATCCTTACCAGGGTCCAGCGATCCATTAGTTGTATGCGACTGCAAAAATAGAACGCAGCTATTTCCCACCCACGACACTGCATAACTATAGGCGTCCTGATCCGTACCCAACTTCAAATCCCGAAGAGCTGTTCCCCGAACATCGGTGATAAAGCCGCCCGCCTCGCAATTGAAGAGAATCCACCTTCCATCTGGCGACCACATTGGATTGTTCGCAAAGCAAGGCCCTTGTCCGTCAATATTCTCAGTTGACTTGAGAACTCGGGTTTTGTGAGTTTGCAGGTCCATCACAGCGATCGGCCCGCTGTCATTGATCGCATCGTTTCCGTCGCCAGGGTTGTCGGTGTGAATTGCAAACGCAAGGCTACGACCATCGGGCGAGAATTGTGGATCATCGTAGACTTCCGTCTCGCCCTGATTCAGTTGATTGGCCTTGAAATACAAATGTCCGTTTGTCAACCTTGTCTGCGTACGAGTTTCCAGGTCGAGCAAGCTCAGATTCCCGCCGGTTTCGGTGTCTGGCGCAACCGTGATAAGTAGCTTCCGATCTTTAGACAGGGCAAAATTAAAGATAGGATGCTTGAGGTCAATCTTCTGAGTGACTTGCCCGGAAGCAGCGGCCAAGGTCAAGGTCGTTCCAGTTGCGAAAGCAACAACGGGCTCATTGGAAGTCTGAGCGATTGCCGGAATCGCCAAAGACGCCACGAAAACAATCGCTCGCAAACTCCCGATACGCACGATAACTCCTGTAGGTTTAGGCACCCATTATACCTACAGGACAAACGGCTTGCGCTAATCGTCGTCGTCCTTGGTCGTCTTCTTCCTCCGCACTTTGATCATCGCCGGCGCCGGCTTGTCGCCCATCGCATCCTTCCACAGAATCACGTTCAGCTTCTGCGCGTCGGCATGATCGGCGTGGCGGAAATCCATCTTCATGCTTTCCTTCGCGCCCGCAGCGGTTTTGGCGTTGGCCGTATAGATGAGGCCGTTGTCGCGATTCGCATAGTCGGCCGCATAGGCCGCCTGATCGCCAGGGCCGGTAAACAGTGTCGAAATCAGCGAACTGAAAGCGTCGTTGTTATTCATCGGAGGCAGGCCGAGCAGCGACTCCATGGTGCGCACCACGCTCACCGTCGAATAGAAGCGATTATCGACAAACGCCGAACCATCCGCTCCGTGCGGCGCGTATTTGCTGATCACCAATGCAAGACTACGATGCGCGTCCACGTGGTCGCCGCCGTTCTGCGCATCGTCTTCCAGAACAAAAAACGCCGTATCGTCCCAGAACGGCGAGTGCGAGATGGCTTCGACCGCGCGTCCCACCGCCAGATCGTTGTCGGCCACAGAAGATTTTGGCGTAGGTCCGCCGGGCCGCGTGCCCGCCGTGTGGTCGTTGCCCAGCCGCAGCAGGACGAAGTTGGGCATGGTGTCTTTGCCCTGCTCCTTGTCCGCGACCCACCCCTTCAGATGACGCAGGAAAACTTCCACCCGCACCTGGTCGGGAACCGCCAGGTTGAAGTCCGGCGCCTCTTTCGCAAAATGCCCCACCAGCTCCGGCTTGGTGGCGACATTGGCGGCGATCAGCGGAATCGCCCACGGCCACTTGTTTGTGCCGCCGCCCCACTCGGCGGGAAGCGCCTCACCGGGCTCGATGGCCTTGTGCGCACAGTCCCGTCCTTCGAGCAGCGGCCCCATCTGCGGGTCGGCGACACGCTTCTCGTTGCAGAAAGTGGTCGAGATGAATTCGCCAAAGTGGTAATAGCTCTTGCCGTGCGCCGCCAGATTGCCCCACAGGTAGCCCGAGGCCGGCTCGTTCACGTCCGGAATTCTTTGCAGCAGCGGGTAGTTATCGGCCACCACGCCTTCGTAGTCGTAGGTCCTCTGGCTGCCGCGATAACTCTGCTGCCAGGTCTTTTCCAGATAGTCCGAGCCGATGGCCGCCGTCGACCACACGTGCCCATCGCCGGAAACTTCGCCCGAGTCGAAAAAGTTATCCAGCACGCCAAACTGCAAAGCCAGCTTGTGCAGGTTGGGCGTAATCTCCTCGCCATACATGGTCAAACTGGGGTCGCCGTTGCCCACCGGCTTGCCGTCCTTCTTCAAGTCGCCGAAGATCTGGTCGTAAGTCCGGTTCTCCTTGATGATGTAGATCACGTGCTTGATGCGATCTCGCGCGCCGCCGGCAAACGCAACCCTTTCCTCGGCAGCCTTCATGCGGTTCGATTCGACCACGACATCTGTCCACCGCGACAAATCCTTTTCAATCGCAGCTGCGTCGAGCGTCGCCAGGGAGCCGTGCAGCAGCGTCCCGATATACGTGGTCGACGAGTGGTACTTCCTCTGCCTGGTCGTCTCCGTCTCCGGCTGCGGAGCGTTGTTGGGCCCGGTTCCCTTCCCTTTGGCCGTGGCCACATACAACTTCCCGCCCGATGCCGACGGAACAAAGGCCATCGACATGGGCATCCATTCCGTGGGCACAAAGCCCAGTGGCTCGACCATTCCCTGCTTTGCCGCCTTCGCCGTCAGCTTGCCGGTGTCCATAACCGCAACCGCGTCGCTGGCCGCATTGGCCACGTAGAGCCGGCTGCCGTCGGCGTTCACCGCCAGGGCCACCGGTTCGGCGCCAAAGTAGCTCTGGTGCGGCAGGCGCGTGTCGAAATAGCCCTTCACGGAAAACTGTCCCCCACCCACATTCACAGCCGCAACAGCATCGCGGTTGGCCAGCGCCACGTATAAGGTCTTTCCGTCAGGCGAGAGCTCCAGCGCGCAGGGATGTGTGCCCGGAGCCACCGGGTTCGACGGCTTGAGCAGGGCGAGTTTCCTGCCCACTGTTCCCTTCACCAGGTCGAGTTCCACGATCTCCGAAGCGTTCCACAAAGCCACAAAGGCACGGGTACCGTCCTTGGTGACCGCCAAAGCAACGGGGTAGGTGGAGGGAACGGCATCGCTCTCAGCCAAGTCAAAGCGCTCTACAATCTTGCCGGTGGAATCTAGCAAGAGCACATCGTCCGACAGGTTATCGGCGACGAGGAGCCATTCTCCTCCGACATGACGCCCGACCACCGCAATCGCCGCCGGAAACGGCACGCCCTTGTCTCCCGCCACCTCGCCGATCAGCCTCGTCTTCCGGCCCGGAGCAAGCTGCTGAAGCGGCAAATGGATGATTCGTTCGGGCGCAATCTTGCCCTCGTTAAAGCTGTACACAATCACGCCGCTGCCGCTGTTGTCTTTGCCGTCGCCCAGCGGGTCAGTGATCGAACCCATGCTTGCGAATAGGTGGCGCCCGTCGCGACTGAACGCCAGCCCGGAGTAGAGCGTCTGTTTGGCCACCTGCGCCAGTGTGCGGGCATCGGGAAAGTCCGCCACCGCGCCGGTCTGCGTATCCAGCACCGCCAGCGACTGCTCGTATTGCGACTCGAAGGTCCCGTATCCGGCGTTCACCGTAACCACGTAGCGTCCATCCGGCGAAACCGCCATCGACATCGGCAGGCTGTTCAGCCGCAGCGGATGCCCCGGAATCTCCCCAATCAACTGCTTGCTGGTGGGCAGGTCAACCGTCTGCGCCCCAGGAACTCCCGCTCCAAGAACGAGCGCCGTGCAAAGAACCGCAAATCGAGCCGTCATGTGCATGGCAAAACCTTAGCAAAGCCGGCGAAGCCTGCGCTTCACAGGGGGATTACAAATCCGTAACCCCTTTTTCTCGTTGCTGCCCATTACCAACAAACCTCCAACCGTAATCAGGCGCTTTCTCCCATTTGCCATTAAAATTCGCACATGGAAGACCCAATCGCCACCCTCACACGGCTGCTCAGCGACGTGATCCTGCCCAATCTCAAGGCGGTCCAGGCAAGCCAGGCCGAGCAGATTGCCGCCAACGACCGGCTGGAGAATGAGATCGATGAACTGCGCATGCATCTGAATTCGCAGTTCGCCCATCTCGCGGCGCTTTTGACGGCCTGCCGCGCGGAGCTGGCCATCACGCAGGCCTTGCTCAAGGCAGCGCGACAGCAGGACGGCACGTTTGCCCCGGACCGTACCACATTGATTCATTAGACGCTCATCCATTAGGCCGTCAATCCGCCTTTTTCGTGCGCAATTTCAAGTCAATTGATCAAAAGCCGGTTCCGCCTGCAATAATCTTGCGTATGCGTACTGTACTCACCGCGGAAAGGCTCTGGGATGGGAAGAGCTTGCTCGACCACCCCATCGTCGCGATCGAAGACGGCAGGATCGCGTCCATTTCAACCCGCGCCAACGGCGATCTGCCCGGCCACACGCGCGTTCTCGACTTTCCCGGCGCCACCCTGGCTCCCGCGTTCTTCGATGTGCACATCCACGGGGCCAAAGGGCACGACGTAATGGAAGCCACGCCCACCGCGCTCGACGCCATCGGCAGCTTCCTGGCCGCGCACGGCACCGGCAGCTTTCTGGCCACCACGGTCACTGCGTCCCTGGATGAAACCCTGCGGTCCCTGGCGGGACTGGCCAAGCTGGTTGTGCAGCCCGGCCAAACTGCAAGCGGCGGGCAGGCGCATCCCATCGGCATTCACCTGGAAGGCCCGTTTCTTTCGCACACCAAGCGCGGAGTCCATCCGCCGGCGTACCTGCTCGCCCCCGGCATCGCCACCTTCGACCGCTTTTTTGAGGCCGCCGAAGGCCACATTCGCCTGATGACGCTGGCCCCCGAGCTGCCCGGCGCAACAGAGTTGGCCGCCCACGCCACCGCGCGCGGCGTGCGCATCTCCGTGGGCCACTCCAACGCAACCGCCGCGGAAACCCGCGCAGCCCTTGCCGCCGGAGCGGTCAGCGCCACCCACACCTTCAACGCCATGCGCCCGCTGGACCACCGCGAGCCGGGGATCCTGGGCACGGTCCTTACCGACGATTCTCTCTTCGCCGAGCTGGTTAGCGACGGCGTCCACGTCGCCCCGGAGATGGTGAAGCTGTGGTGGAGAGCCAAGGGGCCGGAACGCGCCATTCTCATGACCGACGCCATGAGCGCCACGGGCATGCCCGACGGCGAATACACGCTGGGCGGATTCGCTGTCCAGGTCGCCAACGGCAGGGCCATGGCTAGCGGCGTCCTGGCCGGCAGCGTGCTCACGCTGGACCGCGCCCTCACCAATTTCCTCCAGTTCACCGGCGCGCCGCTCGAACAGGCCCTGCGCCTGCTCACCGTGAATCCCGCGGCCATGACCGGCCTGCAAGATCGCGTAGGCTCGCTCGCCGCGGGCCGGCAGGCAAATCTGGTGGCCGTCGACAAAGCGGGAAAACTGGCCGGCTCGGTCGTGAACGGTCAACAAGCCTGCTGACCACATTCTGTTCCCGCGGCCAGGACGGTAGCCCTGGTCGTGGGAACAGGCATTCTCTACTTTTCCGCCAGCCGCTCAGCCCGCCACACCGCGCCATCCAGTGAAATTACGGGTTCCCGGCTCACGGGCATCTCGGGCGCCGCGGCGTGCAGGCCGGCAAAAAAGGCCTCGCGCACCAAATCCATCTTCTCCACCACGCCGCCGGTCCACGCCACCGGAACCTCGCCGGCAATAGCATGTTTGCGGCGCAGCTTGGCGCGCACCAGCAAGACGAAATCCACCAGATCGGCCGCTGCTTCCTTCAGAACTCCCACAGCAACCGGGTCGCCCGCCTGGGCCAGATCGTTGATGGCCGGCGCCAGCGCAGCAAAATCCGGCCCCGGCGTGCTGTCGCCCAGATTCACCAGGTCGTCCAGCTTCGGCGTTTCCCAGATCTCTCCCACCTTCTCAAGTACCTGTGTCGGCTCCTCGCGGTCATAGGCCTGCAGCGCCCGCCGCACGCTGTGCAGACCGATCCAGTAGCCGGACCCCCGGTCGCCCAGCCGCGAACTCCAGCCGCCTGCGCACTCCCGGCTTCCATCCGGCGCGCGGCCAATGGTGTTCGATCCGGTTCCGGCAATCTGCAGGATTCCCGGCCCGCCGCGGAAGGCCGCGTCCAGGGCAATCACCTCGTCGCCCACAACCTCTGAACGCTCCACTCCAAAATCGTGAAAAACCGCCGTGATCCACTCCGCAACGCCGGGCATGCTGGCGCTGGCCACCCCCGCTGAAGCGGCGCGAACGCCCTTGACGCCGGCCTGGGCGTAGATCTCTTCGAGCAGCGCGCGCAAGTTGGCTTCGGCAGCAACCGCGCCCACGCGCAGCCGCTTGATGGAACCGTTCTCCGCATACGCCAGAACCTGCCCGCCCGCCACGATGGAGGCGCGGGTCCGTGTTCCTCCACCATCAATCCCTAAAACTGCAATCATCGTGCCCCTACTCCCTCACTTTTCGGTATCGTTACCATTGTCGCGCAAGGTCCCAGCCAGAACATTCAAACTGCCGTCGGTCTTGGGTGGAATGAGTCCCAATATATGCGCAAGCCATGGATACATGTTAACGTTCTCAAACGGCGCCACGGTTTTCCCGGCCACAATGTCCGGACCGGCGGCAAAAAAACTGGCCTTCATCTGCGGCAGCTTGCGCGGATCGAAGCCGTGCATGCCGGGAATCGGCGGCGGATCCGGCTTGCCGGCCGATGGCGCGTGGGCGCGAATGGCATAGGGTCCCGTGGCCACCACCACCGGATCGCCCTCGCGCGGATTCTGGCTGTAGTTCAGTTCCGCCGGCACGTCCTTGCGCCGGTAAACCACGAATTTTTCCGATGCCTTCTTCAATAGGTTGTAGACGCGCGCGCGGTCTTCTTCCCTCTTGCCGTAAAGGAGCGTCCCCGCGGTCTCAAACCCGGTCAGGTCGGCAAACTGGTCCAGCGTCACCCATCCGCCTTCGATCTTCACCATGCCGTGGTCGCTGACCACTACCAGGTCGATGGGCAGCCGGGTCGAGTCGAGAGCGGCTTTCAGCTTGCCCACCATGCCGTCCATCTTGAGTTCGGCGGCCCTGGTTTCGGGTGCGTCGGGGCCGAATTCGTGGCCTTCGTGGTCGGGCTCGGAGTAGTAAATGGTGATGAAGTGGGGACGGTCGGCCTCGGGCAGCTTCAGCAGGGCCAGCGCATTGTCGATCCGCGCCTGCTGAACCGCCTCGGTGGCTTCCGTCTTCGCGTCGAAGCGCGCGTACCAGGTGGGCGCAAAGCCGGCGATTTTGGCCTCCGACCCCGGCCAGAACAGGCAGGCGGTGCGCATGCCCTGGCTTTCGGCCAGGCTCCACAGGGGAACGCCCGCATACCACGAGCCGTCGCTCACCGCCTTGGGGTCGGCAATGGCGTAGCGGGCCTGCTTCGTCTCGTCCCAGAAGTTGTTGGCCACCAGGCCGTGGTGCTCGGGATAAAGCCCGGTCACAATGGTGTAGTGGTTGGGAAAGGTGAGCGAGGGGAAACTGGGCAACATGCCCTGGGGCGCCCACACGCCCTGTTTGCCAACAGCCAGAAGGTTCTTTGCGCCGTCGCGCGCGGCATAATCCCAACGGAACCCGTCCAGGGAAACCAGCACGACATAATGCTGGAGCCTGGCAGCGGCCGAATTCGGTCCGTGCTCCACGTGGACCAGCGGCAGGGCCGGATTGAAGCCTGCTTCCTGGGCCGCCAGCGGTTGCGCAATGGTTGCCAGCCCCAGCGCCAACGCCAGGCCAGCCAGAACCGCACGGCTCCACGCCCGAAATTGCATCGGAAATCCCCCCGCATCAGCTTATCGCACAAGATGAAGAAGCGGCTTCGAGGCCAACCAGAACCGGCGGCGAGACCGGCGCGGACGTTCAAGTTCGACCGCATGCGGTTTTCGCCGTGGAGGGCATTGGGTGGGCGTATGCGTTTGCCTGTTGGATCGATATCAAATTGGCCTCCCGCCTTCCCTCCGCACGTTTGCAGAGATTAAGGGGCGCCCGGCGCACAATCAACCATGGAGGACAAAATGAAATGTGACGGCATGTCCCAGGTTCAAACTGTCAGGGATGTGGCCGGTCCGTACCTTTGCCTCCCCCCTCCCCCCTACCTGGTAGTAACATTTTGCGAGAACTAAAGTTTGCACTCTGCGTAACTTTATTATAATAAACAACTTACATCTAAAATCGTACAGCCGTTTCGGCCGCCGATCCGCACCGTAAGAAATCATCACCCGATCACCCATGGCTCAACTCCATTCGACGCCGCCGCTTGGCTTCCCGGAAACAGCTTCACAGTCATCGCCTCTTGATGCGCAGACTCCTGCCCGTTGATCCCCAAAACGGTATGGCGAATTCTAAAATGGGCCACGCGCGCGTTTGCCCTTCAGTATTGACTCCTTTTTCAAACTCCCCTGGCGAGCAGAGAAGTATGGTGGTGGCATTGTTCTCAATCCGGGAGAACTGCCCGCCTGCGCGGGAGACGAGGAAAACGATGTCTGAGATCGCAATGCAGCAATCGGGATCGCACAAGGGCCAGAGAACCGCGCTGGGCGTGGAGGCGCTGGCCCAGTCGTTCCTCGACAACCTGTTCTTCGTGCAGGGCCGGTCCGTCGAGCGGGCCACGGTCAACGACCTTTACATGGCCCTGGCGCACACCGTCCGCGACCGGCTCGTGGAGCGGTGGATTGAGACGGTCAAAAACTACCAGGCGCAGGACGTGCGCGTGGTCTGCTACCTGTCCGCGGAGTTCCTGACCGGGCCTCACCTGGCCAACAACCTGATCAACCTGGGCATCTATGACGAGACCGAGCAGGCCATGCGGCAACTGGGCCTCGATCTGAACGTGCTGATCGAGCAGGAAGAAGAGCCCGGCCTGGGCAACGGCGGCCTCGGCCGTCTGGCTTCCTGCTTTATGGATTCGCTGGCCACCCTGGACATTCCCGCCATCGGCTACGGCATTCGCTATGAGTACGGAATCTTCGACCAGAAGATTCGCGACGGCTGGCAGGTGGAGTCGACCGACAAGTGGCTGCGGCTGGGCAATCCCTGGGCGCTGGAGCGGCCCGAGGACGCGTTCGAAGTCAAAATGGGCGGACGCACCGAGCGCCGCACCGACGCCAAGGGGCGCCAGCTTGTGGAGTGGATTCCGCAAAGGTTGGTGCGCGGTGTTCCGCACGATACGCCAATCCTCGGTTACCGCACCAACACCGCCAACACCATGCGCCTGTGGTCGGCGCAGGCCGTCGAGAGCTTCGACTTCGAGACCTTCAACCACGGGGATTTCTTCGGCGCAGTGGCCGACAAGGTTTCGAGTGAAAACATCTCCAAGATTCTTTACCCCAACGACGAAGGCATCCAGGGCAAGCAGTTGCGGCTGGCGCAGCAGTTCTTTTTTGTGTCGTGCAGCCTGCAGCACATCCTCAAGATTCAGGCCACCCAGAACCGGCCGCTGGCCGAGTTGCACCGCAACTTCGCTATCCAGATGAACGACACGCATCCGGCCATCGCGGTGGCGGAGTTGATGCGCTTGCTGGTGGACGAGCACGCGATGGAGTGGGACGCGGCCTGGCATGTCACCCAGCACGCCTTGTCCTACACCAACCACACCCTGCTGCCGGAGGCGCTCGAGCAGTGGCCGCGCAGCTTGTTCGGTTTGCTCCTGCCCAGGCACTTGGAAATCGTCGACGAGATCAACCGCCGGCATCTGGACAATGTGCGCTTGAAGTTTCCTGGCGACGAAGGGCGCGTCGAGAGGCTGTCGCTCATCAATGAAGGCGGCGAAAGGTTCGTGCGCATGGCGCACCTGGCGGCGTTGGGGAGCCATGCGATCAACGGCGTGGCCGCGCTGCACACCGAGCTTTTGAAGACCCACGTGCTCAGCGATTTCTATGCGCTCACGCCGGAGAAGTTCAGTAACAAGACCAATGGAGTGACGCCGCGGCGCTGGATGGTGTTGAGCAATCCAAGGCTGGCGCAACTGCTCACGGCGCGGCTCGGCTCGGGATGGGTGCACGATATTGAAAAGCTGCGCAAGCTGGAGCCCCTGGTCGAAGACCCGGAGTTCTGCGCGGAATGGAGAGCCATCAAGCGGCACAACAAGCTGCAGCTCTCCGCCTACATCCATGACCGGCTGGGGATCGCGACCGATCCGGAGTCGATCTTCGACGTGCTGGTAAAGCGCCTGCACGAATACAAGCGCCAGCACTTGCAGATTCTGCACATTCTTGCGCTGTACAAGCGCATCCAGCGCGATCCGGATGCCGAGGTGGTTCCGCGGACGTTCGTCTTCGGCGGAAAAGCCGCGCCCGGCTATCGCATGGCCAAGCTGATCATCAAGCTGATTCATTCCGTGGGCGAAGCCATCAACTCCGATCCGCTGGTGCGGGGCAGGCTGAAGGTTGTGTTCCTGCCCAACTACAGCGTGAAGCTGGGCCAGAGAGTTTATCCCGCCGCGGATTTGAGCGAGCAGATTTCGCTGGCCGGCAAGGAGGCTTCGGGAACCGGCAACATGAAGTTCGCCATGAACGGCGCCATCACCATCGGCACGCTGGACGGGGCCAACATCGAGATCCGCGAGGAGGTCGGCCAGGAGAACTTTTTCCTGTTCGGATTGACCACTCCCGAGGTGGAGAGCCGCAAGCGCGAGGGCTACGACCCGCGCGCCATTTATGAGTCGAACGCCGCTTTGCGGGAGACCATCGACGCCTTGACCAGCGGTGAATTCTCCCATGGCGACCGGGCTCTGTTCGAGCCTCTAGTCAATGCCCTGCTCACCGGCGACGAGTATATGCTGCTGGCCGATTACCAGTCCTACATCGATTGTCAGGACCGCGTCAGCCTGGCGTACAAAGACCAGGACGCGTGGACGCGCATGTCGATCCTGAATGTGGCGCGAATCGGCAAGTTCTCCTCCGACCGCTCGATCCGGGATTACTGCGCCGAGATATGGAAAACCTGGCCGGTAAAGATTCAGTTGTAGGTAGTCTTGGGCTGACCGGTCGAGGAGTGTGCCGCTTCCCAGGCAACAAATGTCCGCGCCCCATCCTTTCCGCGCCTCTTGCGGAAAGGGTGGGAAACCTTGAACTCGGCGCTGCACCCGGGCAGATTCTCGAGCCGCATCCCCGGTGGCTGTGGTATACGTTTGCTCATGGCTCGCCGCAGTGTATTTCTCGCCTCTATCGTATTCGTCTTCGCCCTGACCCTCAGCCACTCACAGACCCCCGCACCTGCGCCGCCCATGGGATGGAACAGTTGGGATGCCTACGGGCTGACCATCGACGAGGCCGACTACCGCGCCAATACCAAGGTGCTGGCCGGTGTTCAGGAGTTCGGATGGAAGTACTCGGTGATCGACGAGGGGTGGTACATGGAGAATCCCTTCGCCGACACTGTGGCGGCGCGGAAGTACGTTTGGGACGGGAACGGAATTTTGATTCCGGCCCTGAGCCGCTTCCCTTCGGCCGCGGGCGGGGAGGGATTCAAGCCGCTGGCCGACTGGGTTCACGCGCAGGGGCTCAAGTTCGGCATCCACATCGTGCGCGGAATTCCGCGCCAGGTGGTGAAGGAAAACCTGCCCATCGCCGGCACCAGTTTCCACGCCGCCGACGCGGCCGACAAGGACTCGCCCTGCCCGTGGGACGAGGGCAACTGGGGCGTCAAGGACAACGCCGCGGGCCAGGCCTACTACGATTCCATGCTGAAGCTCTATGCCGGCTGGGGTCTGGATTTCATCAAGGTGGACTGCATCAGCGACCACCCCTACCGGCCGACCGAGATCCGCCAGTTAGCCGAGGCGATCAAGAAAACCGGGCGGCCCATTGTGCTGAGCCTTTCGCCGGGGCCGGCCGCGCTGGAACACGCCGCCGAGATGGCCGAATATGCCCAGATGTGGCGCATCTCCGACGACCACTGGGACCTGTGGACGGCCGAGCACAAGCCGGGGGCGGGCGAATTCGCATTCGGTGTGCGCGAAGCCTT
>Ga0326727_10023004_pt1 | contig 11963 bp, 12 predicted proteins | sample MB2enrmetagenome_FD_207643 | JGI IMG/M metagenome (GOLD analysis project Ga0326727, IMG submission 207643) | Lab enriched peat soil microbial communities from McLean, Ithaca, NY, United States - MB29MY | ecosystem: Environmental > Terrestrial > Soil > Wetlands > Peat | place: USA: New York... | reverse complement strand
CGCGGTGGCGGTCCACGTCACGTCCTGGCTGCTGAGGTTCGCGACCGTCGCACTGCAGGCAGACGTTCCGTTTACGCTGACGCTTGATGGATCGCAAGAGGCGGAAACGGAAGGAGTTCGAGGAGTTGTTCCTCCGAACGAAGAAATAGTGAACGGGCCGCTCCATGTTGCAGATGTTGAAGAGCTCGACGAACAAGTGGAATATCCGGTGGAAGGCTCGCAGGTACCATTTACCAATAATGTAAACGTGTAGGTTCCGCTTGGCCAAGAAGACGCATCGATCGGATTGACGGTGTTGAGGGAATAAACAGTGTCCTCAGTGTGCGTTGCGCCGCAAGGAAAATTGAATGTTTCGCTGCTGCTCGAAACACCGGTCATGGAATAAAAAGTAGGTCCGCCACCCCTCGCCACCGTCTGCCCGGCGGCATTGGTGATTGACCAACTTTGATTGGCAACATCCATCGGACCGGTTACCCACGGATACGCAGGATCTGATTGAGTCGGATTTTCGCATTTCGCCTGCGTCTTAAATGTCTCCGTTCCGTCGGTGACGGTACCCGACAGGCTCACCGTGTCATGTGATTGGTCATACGAGACACTCGGAGAAAGAGTGAATGGAGTAAACGATTCCCCATTTGCAAACGCCTTGTGAAATTGCACCCCGACTGCGGTCGCAAAAACTCCGAGAACGACAACTGCAAACGCTAACATCCTCGACACCTTTTTATGATCTTTCATACATAGAGCATACCATAATGCCCGCTTGAGAGGGTTGTGGATAATAATAGAAAAAGGCCCCGGATCTTCCTTGCGGAAGGCCCAGGGCCAGGTTGTAAACATTTACGGCTGGAGAACAAGCGGAGGCTCGATCACCGGCCCCATGGCGCAGTATACGCCGTCCGAGGTGGCGACGAATCCGCCGGCGAGGATGCCGGTCTGGCAAGCGCCGATGTCGGAGGTGTAATTCCCCGTTGTCGGATCAAGCGCACCGACGTGCGTCACCGCGTCCAGGGTGTTGGCGCCATTGTATGCCACCCACAGCGTGGAACTCGATGCACTCTCCTGCAACGCAATGCCAATCGGCAAGTCAGTGATCGGCGTGGTGTACGATACCTTCATCTTCGCCCCGTTCGACGTGTTGGTGTTGATGGTCAACACCTTTCCGTCGATCTGGTCGGACATGAAGAGCACGAATGCGGTGGACGACAGATTCGACGCCACCACCTCATACACACCTTCGTTCGGCGTTGTGGCGCGGATGGTACCCACAGGAGTGATGCCCGCAAGATCCACCGAACCCTCAACGGTTCCCGAAGGAACGCCAAGCTTCGTGATGCACGGAATGCCATTTGCGCATTCGTTGCGCGAAAGGACATAGGCATCAGTTTCGGTGCCATTGTCCGTCATCGCAACACTCCACGGCTGGCCGGCAACGGATATCGTTTTGTATCCGGTGCAATCCATCTTGGCAATGCCAACAAGGTTTTCTACGGGATCAGTGAAGACCACGTAGCCACCCTTGGCGGCGATGCTGGGGATGAATGACATGCCCGTGGGGGTTACTTGGCACAAAGGGAATCCTCCGTCTCCGCTTTCATCATAAACTCTGACAAACGGAGATGAGGTACTTGTGCCCGTAACCAAGCGAGCAACATTTCCGGTAGTGTCATCGACTGCTATTTGAGACGGAGAGTCAGCAATCGTACCCGAAAAGAATTGCCCCGTCGTCCCATCCGTCTTCTGCCAATACACCTGCCCGTTCTGTTGTTCAACTTGGAAAAACGTGCCGGTGGTCGGCGAAACCACAAGCGTGGATTGGCTCGCGGAACCCAGGAAAGCGGGGCTCACCTGGTTCCCGTACGCACCGCCAGGATGCTGGATTTCGAATGTGAAAAACCAAGGCTGGTATGTCCCCGGCTGCCACTCAATGGTGATTCCAAAACTTGTTTGTCCTGGAGTGAGAACCAACGCGATGTCTCCAAGCACTCCACTCGCATCATGCAGAATATCCCCATTCTGGCATCCTGTGCAGGTAAATGTATAAGTCGCCTGGTTAGGCGAAGTATACAAATACGAATCCAAAACTATTTGTCGCGGCGTAACCGTGATCTGCGGTATCGCCGGATTCACCACGAGTGATACGTCGGCGGTTGCCGTCGTGTAGTCGGTGGTGTCGGTGGGCGTAAAGGTGACGCTTTCCGAATCCGTTCCCACTGCGGGAACGGTGGTCGACGCGGTCCAGGCAAATGTGCCCTGAGTCGATGCCGTTCCGCCGGTGAGCGTGGACGAAGCGAGTGTTTGCCCACTCGTGATCGCGCTCGCCGTTGGCAGCACCGAGATGGTCGGCATTGCCTGATTCACGGTCAACTGCACGCTGGCATCCGCCGACGTGTAGTCGGTGGTGTCGGTGGGCGTGAAAGTCACCGAGAGCGTTTGCGTTCCTGCCTTGGGCGTGGTGCCCGCAGCGGGATTGTATACGAACGCTCCGGCAACGTTTGCCGTCGCGTCGAGTTGTGCGGAACTGAGTGCGGTGCCATAGGTGATGGCAGCCGGCGCGGCCCAGGTAATGGTCGGAGTTTTGGGCCCCGACGTACCACCGCCGTCAGATCCCCCGCAGCCCGCGAAAGTGAGAGTGAAGGCGACGCCCAGGCAAAACAGCCTGGACGCATAGGCATGAAACGCCGCAAATGCTGTTTTGCTGCGCATGGCTTTCTCCTTTTCTCTATTCAGTTGTGAATCTGTTAACAATTGCAGGCAAAGAAAGAAACTGCCCGTCGTGTGTTTCTATATATGACTATAGCAGGATTGTGGCCAAATGTCAAATCGCGGGGAAAAACCCTCTAGTGCACAAGGTAACTGATTGTCGCGTCTGATCCTTTTCCTCGGGAGACGAGCGTGACATTCACGTTCGCGGTGGTGGTCGCGGCATAGAGTACAGCAAGCTTGCTCACGGCCTTCACGCCGCTCTGGTTGGTGATCGTCCATCCGTTATTGCCAAAATAAGTCTGGTAATCGCCGTAGAGCGCCGCAAGCGAACTGGAAGATGTCCATTCGGCGGTGTACTGGTTGGTGGTCGGATCGTAGTTGATGGAATAGCTGCTGTTGACCTGCGCCTGCGGGTCGAGCATCAGCTGTTTGGGAAAGTTCGGCGTCAATTGTCCTTGCGGTGCAAAGACCGGCACGGGACCCGTTGGCTTTTTACCGTGACTCCAAATGAAAACGACCGCGATGGCGATCACCACCACCGCCACGCCGACCCACACCCAAACGCGCCTTGAATCTTTCATACCCTTAATAGTAACAGATATACAGCGGACGGGGGCTGTGGATAATCGCGGACCGCGACAGCACGAAACGCCGCGGCACCTAGCACTGCGTGGTGCCCGGCACGCAGTCGATGGTGCGCGCGCTCACGGTGGTCTCCAAGTTGAACACGTCGTTTTCCACAGCAGGGTCGGTGGAGCTCGCCGCGACGCCAAGAGAAATGGTGATGCGCGGCGGCCAGTGATCGCCCTCCGTCTGGCCGAAAAGCTGGAACTTGAGATACTTCACCAACACGGTATCGCCGGTAATGGACTGCGGGGTGCTTGAGTTGACGCTTTCCGTCAACGCGCCGTCCGCCCAGGAATAGTTTATTTCATTCCCGTTCGCATCGTAAAAGTCGAGGGATGGGCATGTCCATATGGGCGAATTGGGATCGGAAGAAGAAGCGACGGTGCACGTTGTTCCCACCGGGTCGGCAGTATCAATATCGTTGCAACGGGATGAATATTGTGAAACACCCGGATCGTGGCAGAAAAGATATCCCGTGCGAATATCGCGCGACATCTGCTCGAGCGCAAGACTCACATTGCTCTGCGCGGAGACGAGCGACGACACCTGTCGCTGCGTGCGCTCCGCGTTCGTAAACCCGCCGACCGCGATCGTGATGATGATTGCGAACAGACTGACGGTGACGAGCATTTCGACAAGAGTGAATCCTTTTTTCATGATGATGGTGACGATGGTTGAAGCCAATTATAAAAATGATCTTCGAGGGTGATGGTGTTTGATTGCCCGCCGTCCGTCCACCTGACCGTCGACTGCACGTCCAGCTCATCCGGGGAATTAACCGGCACGGAGATATACACATCGCGCGTGAAGTCGGTCGACTGACTTTCAAAACTGTTATATGTATACAAACCATTACTGGAGGAAAAATAAAGTTGATCCGTTCTCAATGTCGGCAAAGTCTGGCCCTGCGGACAATTCAGCGGCGGAACAGTATCGTACGCAAGCGCATAATCAACAGGAGTGCCGGGAGTTAATCGAAAACTGCATCCCCAATCATTGTTGCCAGGAAGCCCGATATATACATCATAGTCAATAATATTCTTCGCCACCTCGATCCCCTCCGCGGCAAGATACGTCGCCTGCGTGTCGTTTGAGGTCGTCCGGTTCAGTTGGAACGATTTTGCAAGCAGTGCAACGATGCCCACAAATCCCACCGTCAGGATACTGAGCGCGACGAGCGCTTCAACGAGCGTCTGGCCACGGCGGGAGGAAATACGGGAATGGATGGAAGAACTCATGGTGATATTTTATCGTATCGGCGGCGTTCTATAAACTGACCTGCCCCGCGGGATTGACGGTGATCACGCGCGACATGCTGTTATCAACCGTGCTCAGGTACACATACGCCGCGGGTGGCGGGTTGCCGGCGATGGAAGAACAATCGCTCGGGAACGTTGTTTGTTGGACAAGGTTGACCATCACGCATGGGTTGGGAGGATAGAAAAGAACATACTGGATGGTATCGCTCGCCGCGCCTCCGGAACCGTCCAACACGACGCCTGGCGCGGTGTGCACCTGCCAGCTCCCAGATTGATATGGTTGAACGGCGTCGGTATCGAACATGACGCTCGTGCTCGCGAGCGATGGACAGATTTGCCTGCCGCCGTACTCCGACGAGGTCGCTGCGGCATTATATGCAAACAGCGAATAACTTGAACTCGCATAATTGAACGCAACGCCGTACGCGCACGTGGCACTGTTCGAGCTGTAGGTCGCGATGGAGAGCTCTTTGGCTTCCAGAATAAGCTGAGCGACCTTCGACTCCTCGATGGAAAGCGATATCTGATTTTGCCCTACGTGAGTGTAGACAATGGCGAGCGAGGAAAGCACTGCCGTGATCGCCAAAACGATAAGGATCTCTATCAAGGTAAAGCCTTTTTTATTTTTTTCGGTGCCGTTCCCCATAGGAGTATTCTATCACTTCCGCGACAGTGCTGCCGCTCGTGCTACCGCATGCCAAGCAACGAAAGATACCAACCGATGATCGGCGCGCCCCAGAAAAATGCCGTCACGGCACCGAGCGCGAGGAACGGCCCAAAGGGAAGCGTGCCTTTCATACTGTTCGTGCCGCGTGCGACGGCGACGAGTCCGACCACGGCGCCGATCACGAACGCAGCCATAAGCACGAGCACGATCTCCGGCCAGCCGAAAAGCAGGCCGAGCGGGATGGCAAGCTTGAGGTCGCCCATGCCCATCCCCTTGCCACGCGTGACAGCGATGAGTAGGGCAAAGAACGCGCCCGCACCGAGCGCAGAAATTATTTTGGGGATAATCGCGATGATGGTAAGCGGCACGGGGATTAGCAGGAACAACACGCCCACGATGACGAGAAAAATATTGATCTCATCCGGAATAATACCAAGCCGGATGTCGATCAACGCCATAACGAGCAGCGCTTCGAAGACGGCGATCCACAGCGCGGCGAGAAGCGCGAGCGGTGCGCCCGCAATTGCGCCAATGCCTAGTGTATGACCCACGCCCAATACGAGCGGCACGAAAACGAAAACAGTTCCCGAGAGCAATTCCACAATTGGATATTGCGAGCTCAGCCGTGCTTGACACCGGCGGCAGCGGGCACCCTGCGCCATGAAACTAAAGAGTGGCACCAGCTCGAACCATCGCAACGTCTCCTTGCATTGTTCACAACGCGACCGACCGCCGATGAGTTTGTTGCTGAATAAAAAATGCTCGCCATCGTAGCGCGTCGCGACAACGTTCAAAAAGCTGCCCATCGCGATGCCAAAGACGAATAACATAACCAGTACCAAAATATGCATGTATTCATGATAACAGAAAGCTGATGCGGCCGCGCATCAAAAATCCCGCCAAAGCGGGATTTTTGAAAACTCTTTTTATGTGAATCCTAGAGTGAAACGCAATAATCCGGCCCCGTGTCTTTTGATCCGCACGTCATTCCTGGCGGGGAAGTATCTTGAGCAACATCGGAAGGAGGATTATAGGTGGTGAAAACGGAGTTGTTGGTGTTTTCAAGCACCGCTCCCAATACATACGAATCCCCGGATGCGCCGTTGGTAGCATACGTGTACTGATGAGGGGATGCGTTATTCGGATCAACCGGGACTGAAGAAATGCCTATACCGATGGCTTGAAGCTCACCGGCCATGTTGGTATACGCGGTAACGGGCGTTCCCCCCGGCGCACTCGCATCGCACGTCGCATCAGTAGCGCTGCTTGCACCCGGATAATATCCGCATTTATTGTAGTAGAGTTCCAATCCATTTTGCACCTCGCTCAAATCCGAGATCCTCCGCGCGTCCCTGCCTGCCTGCTGGGTCGGGCCAAGACCGACCAGCACGACCGACGCCAGGATGGCGATGATCGCGACGACGATCAGGATTTCAATGAGGGTAAACCCCTGTTTTTGTTTTACATTCATACCTTTATTATAGCATATCAGTGGATGCTGTCCGTGAGGTTGTAAATGGGGATAAGGATGGAGGCAAAAAGCAGCCCCACCATGAGGCCGATGCCGATCATAAGGATCGGCTGGATAAGATCCACGAGATTATTCGTGATCTCATCCGCTTCGCGGGTGTAGATGCCGGAAAGGCGCGTGAACATCTCTTCGATCTTGCCCGTCGTCTCCCCCACCGCCACCATCTGCGAAACCAGCGGCGCGAAAAATTCCGGATGCTTGGCGATGCTCGCCGAAAGGAGTTCTCCCTGCCGTACCTCTTGCGCGATCTCGTGTACCACATCACGATATAATGTGTTGCCCACCATGTGGCTGATGATCTCGAGCGATTGCGCGATGGGGATACCGCCATGCACGAGGAGCGCCGCCGAGTTGCCGAACCGCGCCATAATGACGGGCGAGTACACTTTCTTGACGATCGGCAAGCGGATCTTTGCTTCATCGAGCAATGCGGTGCCCTCGTCGGTCTGGAAATAATTGATTGAAAGGATGACAAGCGCAACGACGGCCACCACCACGGCGATCCACCACTTGTTGAGGAATGTTCCCACGTTCAAAAGCACTTGGGTATACCATGGGAGCGCAACGCCGTTCTCCGCGAACACACTGCCGAGCGACGGGTAGACGAATGTGACAAGAATGAACGCAACAACGATAAAGAGTCCGACGACAATGCCCGGATATACGAGCGCCGACGCTGCCTTGCTCGCAAGATCTCCTTCTTTTTCCGTGTAGTCAGCGAGGAACGACGCCACCTCGTTCAGATTGCCCGTGACCTCGGCGGCACGCACCATTTCAATATAATAGTCAGGAAAAACCTTTCCCTGGCGCGCCATCGCCTGGGAAAACGAAACGCCCGCATCGATATCTTCCGTCACCTGCGAGATGGCATCCTTGAGCCGCAGGTTGGTGGTCTGCTCATAAAGGATCTTCAGCGCATTGTTCAGCGGCAACCGTGCCTCAAGCAACGTGGCAAGCTGACGGGTGAAGACAATAAGATCCTTCCGTTTTACGCGCCCGAAAAACCCCGCAATATTATCGAGCGCGGTCGGAGGCTGTTCCGCAATGATGCTCAGCACAAAAAGGTCGTGTCCCGCGAGGATCGCGCTCGCCGCATCGCGATCCGACGCCTCCACAAATCCCACTTGCGTCACGCCTTCTTTTGTTTTGGCCTGGTACTTAAACTTCATAGAATGAATGGGGTGTATGGTTCTATGGTCATGGGCTCCCTTAAATGCCCATAGAACCATACACCCCATTCATTCTAAGTCCTTTCCAATAAAATACGAAGCTCTGACGGGTTTAATGAATAAAGCTCGGCGTTTTCCAATGTTATCTCTTTATTTTTTACCAAATTCACAAGCGAGCGGTTGAGTGTCACCATTCCCTCCTGCAAACTCGTCTCGATAACGAGGTCGATCTGGTATGTTTTGCGCTCGCGGATGAGATTGCGAATGGCAGGATTGACGATCATGATCTCCGCCGCCGGGATGCGGCCGCCGGAAATGCGCGGAAGCAGACGCTCCGAAACGATGGCGACGAGCGTCGCGGCGAGCTGGGACGTGATCTGCCCCTGCTGATCGGCGGGGAACGAATCGATGATGCGGTCGATCGTCTGCGCCGCGGAGTTGGTGTGCAGGGTGGAAAGCACCAAATGCCCGGTCTCGGATGCAGTCATAGCGGTTCCGATAGAGACGCCGTCGCGCATCTCACCGATCATCACGACGTCCGGATCCTGGCGCAGTACCGTGCGCAGCGCGGCGTGAAAACTCGTGGTATCGCTGCCGACCTCGCGCTGAGAGACGATACACTTGTCCTGGGTAAAAAGATATTCCACCGGATCCTCAATGGTGATAATGTGGTCGGTGCGCGTGTGGTTGATCTCATCCACGATCGCCGCGAGTGTGGAAGACTTGCCGTGCCCGGCGGGACCCACCACGAGCACAAACCCCTGCGAGAGCTGGGCGAAGTCGTGCAGGAGCGGCGGAAGATTGAGTTCTTCGATCGTCTTGATGCGCGTCGGGATAAGACGCAATGCCGCAGCGAGATACCCACGTTGGAAATATACGTTCACGCGGAAGCGCGCCTTCTCCTCAAAACTGTATGCAAAGTCGATCTGGCGCTGGGTAATGAGCTTCGTCTTCTGCTCCGGTGTGAGCATCTGCGAAATGATCCCTTCCGCCGATTCCGGCGTCATGATCGGCTCCTTTTCCAATGGAATGAGCACCCCATCGATACGCAACGTCGGTTTCCGCCCCACCGCAAGATGAAGGTCCGACGCATTCTGCTTCGCCGTCGTTGTCAAAAGATCCGCGAGCTGCTGTTTATAGTCATCCATATGGTTAATAATAGCATAACAAGCAGAGCAAAGAGAATAGAGAAGAAGATATTTAAATCTGCTACAATATCTAGTATGGTGAAAGGAACGATGGGGATTTTATATTATCGGCTCTTAAATGTATAAAACACTAACCGCAGAAGATATAAGGCGGTTTCTTAAAGTTCCTGATTCATATAAAGTGGACGCTCTTTTGGTTGTTGGAACCAGCCCACGCTCAAAAGAATATCCTCATTTATACGAAGCGTTAGAAAAAATTGGGATTCGATACGAGGAAGAAACCATTGAAGATACTTTTTTTAGTGAAATAAAATGTCTCATTGTCAACGATAAGCGCATTTGGTTTGATGTGGTTTACGGAACGGCATATTTAAGCGAACTTCTCCATGTCGCTTCGATGCTCGGATCAAAGGCAAATATTCTTCTCGGTACGTGTGGAGCATTACAAATTGATATGGAAACCGGAGACACCGTCGTACCTTCCGCAAGTTTTGGCGATGAAAGTTCCACAAGGATGTATCAAAGAGATAAGAACGTTTTTCTTTTCCCTTCTAATAAAGATCTTTCGCAATATATTAAAAAATATATTAGCGAACGGAAAACAATACATGAAGGCGATTTAATGACTGTTCAGGCGATGCTCGCCGAGACAAAAGAAGATGTGGACACGTGGAATAGCCAAGGGTATGTGGGGGTAGATATGGAATCCGCGACCATGTTCGCCGTATCAAATCATTTTAATATTCCATCAGCGGCCTTGTTATATGTCGCCGATAATCTTATAAAAAATGAATTAACAACCGACGATTCTTTTGCGGTGCTCAAAGAGCAAAGAGTGAATATTCGAAAAGAAAACTATGAGATAGCGCTTAAGGTGCTATTAAAATTGCGATAAAGGCGAACCAAGGTAAGATTTTCATAGCGCACCCCCGAAAACAAGACTCACCTCCGAATATTCTCCTATTTTTTGCCGTACGCCGCTAATTGGAAAATATGATGCGTATGGTTGTGCTCTTTTTCAAACACAGCCTGCGTTTTAATTTCCCGACGAGAGAAGGAAGCATCGATCATCTCAAACAACCATTCTTTATGAAAAAGATCTTCACGATGAGTCACTACCGTCTCTTCATCGGTAAAATCTAATAGCAAAAACGTTCCTCCTTTTCTAATATGATTGAAATAAAACGGAAGATTGGCAATAATTTTTTCCTTCGGATTAAAACAAAGAGAATAGCACGAAAAAATGAAATCGAATTGAGGCATAACGCTAATGCGTTCTTGCACAGAAATATCAAAATAATCTCCCGTGATGGCTTCCACCCCGACAGGGGGAGTGCCTTCCGGCATCCGTTTATCAATTACTACGGCATTATTCGCGCCATGGTTTTTTATCCAAAGGGCATCTTCCCATCCCCCTCCGCCCAAATCAAGGACATTTGCGATGCCAGTACTGTGCAAGGAGAAAAATGTTCTTACTGATACATCTTCCATAAAGAGTGATCTTATTATAAAAAATAGGATGCTGTATTTCAAGCACCCTATTAAGAAAAGTTAGATTCAGCATACGGGATCATTGACCCAGCATCCTCCATCCGATTCGGTCAATTTTCCAGTAGTCAGGAAGATATAAGCAGGGCAACCACCACAGCTCATCCGGAACCGACATGCCGCGCATTTACCTGTTTGGTTCCATCTGATATTTCGGCTGATGTTCATCATCTCCGAGTTGTCCCAAACATCAGACAATGACTGTTTCGTCAGATCGCCGCAATAGACAGGCAGATATGGGCAAAAAAGTACTTTGCCGTCCTGCGTAAGATAAAAAGCGTCTATTCCGATAGAACATCCGCTCAGGATCTGGTTAGGCCGTTCAGCGATATTCTTTTCCGCCTTATCTCGCTCCCGCCGGTCAAATTCGAGTTGAGAAAAATAATCGGCTGAGCCAACATGAATGCCGAATTTTTTGCCCTGATCGAAGGCATCTTTAAAAGCGGCATAGAGTTCTTCCGGTCTCAGCACATCGCCGTTTTGATAGTTTCCAATCGGCAGCGCCCGCCGAAGATATGCCGCACGAACACCGAGCTCGTGGGCAAGACGCACATAGTTACCGGTGTCATCTTTGTTCTCCCGGCAAATAGTGAGCCGCAACACCACCGTCACCCCCATTTCCACTAAAAGGCGCACAGCGGCAATGGCACGATCAAATGTCCCGCGTCCACGGAACTGATCATGAATAGCAGAACAACTTCCATCAATGCTTACCTGAACCTCACTGCAATATTCCTTCAGCATTTCTGCTTGTGGAATTTTGATGAGGGTTCCATTGGTCGTCACGATGATCTGCTTTACCTTTCCGCGGAGATAGCGTAACACCTCCGGAAGAAAAGATAGGGTGAGTGGCTCGCCGCCAGCAAGCGATACGATTTCAACTTCAGAAGCCACCAATTTGTCGATTATCTTGAATACTTGGCCCTTCGGCAAATGAGGCAACCCTGAAAGTATTTTTTGGCGGCAATACGTGCAATTCAAATTGCACGTTCCGACGATATCCCATTGACACAGCCGAATGGCCATAATCATCTCCTTGAGAAAGAATGGGGAGGGAGAATTCCTTCCTCCCCATTCGGCTATGAAGCCGTGGCTTTAGTAGCCACCGGTGCCGCCACCGCAGCAGTTACTGCAGATGGCACATATTCTGACGAGTTTGATCAAGCTTGATTCCCTGGTCACAAAACGAAAACCGGGGTCAAGCTTAAGAGGTAATGTGCACACACATATGGCGGATTCCGTAGAATCAAGGAATGTCCATCCATATGGCAGAAACCATCAAAGAAGAACGGGTACGATGGGTCGAAC
>Ga0326727_10023002_pt1 | contig 11964 bp, 7 predicted proteins | sample MB2enrmetagenome_FD_207643 | JGI IMG/M metagenome (GOLD analysis project Ga0326727, IMG submission 207643) | Lab enriched peat soil microbial communities from McLean, Ithaca, NY, United States - MB29MY | ecosystem: Environmental > Terrestrial > Soil > Wetlands > Peat | place: USA: New York... | reverse complement strand
GTACTCATCGACCTCAGGCCTCCTCCGGCAGGCAGCTGTAGCGGAGCTCTCTGAGCGCCGCCCGGCGGTCAGAGACCGCCGCTACAAAATTCAAACTGCACCACTACCCCCCGTTCGGCTCATTGGAAGCGGGGAAGTGTCCGGCGCCCCAAGTCCCCCCAGGGGGATCAGCCAGGACATGCACTAAGCGATCCGGAAAGATCTTCAAATTCTCGAGTCCGCTCAGACCGGGAAAAAGCTCCGAACACAAACGGGAAAGTATACATGCAATGTCACGCCTGTTCAACTTACATTGCGCGGGGGTGATCCTCTATTTGTGTGTTGCTGCTTAATTAGGGAATTAAAATATTTAACTTACCAGGGATTGGCGGCTCTATGGGCCATACTAACTATTTTAATCGGCATGATGTTGATGAGTTCTTTAGTTGGCATAGAATCCGAGCGGAAAATCTGGGACCAGGCGAAGATCGGAAAGCGGAATGGTAGCGATTCTAGTATCAATCGCAAAGGCGTCCCCTGGATGCGCGGCCTTGTAGGTTTTCACATGATAGATGAACCCAGTCTGGTGGCGCTTTGGGGAGAACGAAGACTGATAGTCTGCGCATCCTACAATTTCGGGATCGATGAAGGGACGGAGAGCACCATTATAGACGTCCAGGGCATCCGTAATTTCGGATTCGCTCATATGATCGGAAATATCTATTTCCTTTGGCTCGCCCGGAAACAACATCAATCCGAGCCTTTGTCCAGATGCTTGCTTCTTTGCTTCTCTACACACAGCAGTCTGCTCATCAAAGGGATTAGGCATCGTTATGTTTTCCGGATAAAACCTATCGTGAATCCAAACTCCAACCGCTGGCGACCGGCCGACGTTTTTGAGCAGGAACCGAATAGTTATGTGCCCTCCATCGCGGTCGAAGATAAAGGGGCCGATAATTACGGCATCAAACTTAATAAGCCAAGGGCGTTGCGACAATTCAAGTTCACTGGCGGCAGTATCAGCCAAACTTTTGGCAGCGTCGGCGCCGATTCCAGCTTTCTCTGTAGCCTTTCTCATCTCGTGGAGCATGTGGTAATTCACGAATGTGTAGACAATCAGAGCGGCCAAAGTCAATGCAGCAATAAATCTGTCCCAGCGCTTTCCCCACTTTTTTGCCTTGCTGGATTCCTTCCGATGTTCTACGGAATCTCGAACAGCAAGGATGGCCCCAGATATAGGTTGGGTTATATCGCCATCATTCTTGGCATGTTGCTCTTTGGCTACGGCTTCAACCTGTTTTTGGATTCCCAAGAAGCCATTAGTGACAGCCTCACTCAGCCCCCTCAACTCACGCAGGATGCGCTTGGCAATCAAAATGAAGTGATAACTTCTGTCCATGAGGCGGCAATAATACCAAAAGCTAGCCCTCCCGGCTGGCTTAAATGGAGGTGGCGGGTCGCTTTGATGATGGTGGCGGCACATTGATGGGGGAAATGGCCCTCAAAGTGTTAGCCTACATTGTGGAGAGGGCGGCGGGCATGAAATTCCCCACCAGAAAATCGCGCGGGAAAATCGGCGCAACTGACAAAAGTGCGCTCACCCGGCGTATAGATCGCAGATTTCTTGACGTAGATCAAATGAGAAGTGCGAAAAACTGAAAACGTCAAGAATGAAGGGCGCTCCCAATAAGTAACTGAAAATAGGTAACTTAAAAAGTGACACAATGTCCTACCCCAATAATCATCTGAAAAAAGACGACTTATCTAAATTTAGCTATTAATATTTGAAAACAAATGAGATAGCACGATTTTATGCCTCCAAAAAGTCGAGAAACCCCCGATAATTTTCCACAGCCCAATAAATTACAGATAATAAATGAGTTGTAAGATGAGGTTTTTGTGAACCCCAATAAGTGCATGAAATGAAATGAGATGGACGCGCGGGGAAATTTGTTCGACCCGGCTCGAGCATGTTGCGGTTCGGGTGGCCCCTTTCCCAACAGGCAGGGGTGTTATTACCAACACCTAGCCCAATACGAGCGTTAGGGGACGCAACTCCTCGGGCATTCAAAGCGCCCGCAGCCAGGCGAGCATGGTTTCCGCCTTGGCGGGAGGCACGCCTTCCGCCCACGCGACCTGGTCTCCATTGCGCTCCAGCAGGATGACGCCATTCGCTGCCGATCCAATGAACTCGTCGGGGCTGGAGCGCTGGCTGGTGGTGAGGTCGGAATACTTGTTGGCCAGAATGGTGTGGTAGTCGCGGAAGAACTCCTTGGCCTGCTCCGGGCCCGCCCAGCGGGTTCGCGCCACCAGCGTGTACTCATTCCCACCCGAACGCTCATAGAGAAGATAGCGGTCGGCCTGCCACGATTCGTAGAGGGCCTTGGCTTCGTCCTCGGAAATGAGCTGCCCGAGAAGAGCGTAATAGCCGATCTCGCCCATCGAGTTCTCAGTCAGGAACGCAAGGCCGGGAACCCCATCAAGCGCCGGCGGATGCGCCAGCGCCACCGCGGGAAACGCCTGGTGGCTGAAATAGGTCTGCGGTTCGAAGATTTGCTTGGTGGAGGTCGGAGGATCCTCGAAGAGCACTTTGAGATTCTTCCAGCCGCCGTTTTGCAGGCCCGCCAGGATGAAGTCCGTCCCTTGCAGGTAAGGGAACAGAGCCTCCATGCGGAAAAAGAAGGGGGCGTTCGAAAACGCGGGGTATTCCTCGAATTGCTGATGAACCACCATATCCATCAAGGGCGCGATGGAACCCAGTTGCCCCAGGTCCAGCCCCCCGGCCACTTGTTGCAGCATGGCGGCCGTGGCCTGTCCCTCCACGACAGCCTCGCGCGCGTTCGAGGCATCGTCATCCCCGCGCGCCCCGTGCAGATAACTTTCCAGGTCCCAGTTTTGATCCTGTAACGCATGGGTGAGTTCGTGGGAGAGCACCATGGCCTGCGTGTCGGCGGGAACCCAGTCCGCAATGAACATCGTCTTGCGCTTGGGGTCATAGAAGCCCGCCGCCTGTTCAGTGTAGAAGCTGATCAGAAACTTCTTCAGGTCGAAGTCCCGCGGCACCAGGCCAAAGGCGCGCACCAGAGCTTCCTGCGCGTGGATTTCCGCCGGCGTGATCTCCTCTTGCAGGTTCTGAATCAAATACTTTTCCACTTCCGGCCGGCTGATGATCTGCTTCTTGACCTCCCCCTTGATGGGCATGCCGGTAATCTCGCTCATCTGCTGGAGAATTTCGTCGGCCTGCGAAAGGAGTTCCTGGGTCCCCGGCTGTTGGGCGAAGGCTGTCGCAGCGAATAGGAGCAGCAAGCTGAGCGAAATGATGCGCATGAGAAATGAAGATCTGCTTCGTATGCCCGGTTTGAACTGTTTCATCGACATGGAAATGACACCCAAACCAAGAATGTTTTTCCCTCGTCCGTTTGGAGAGGAGGTGTAGCTTCAATGAAAGCCTGGAACAGGGTAGTGTTGTAATTTGTGAAAAAGCCCCAACGGGGCGAACTAGCAAAGCCCAGGCCAACGGCCTGGGTCAACGGAGGGCTTCCCGACCTGAGCCCTGAAAGGGCGATCTAAGCAACCTCCCCTTCGGCGCTTCCCGTTGAAATGAACTTTGCCTTTCAAACATGACGGTTAGCGCGCCCCTTCAGGGCTCAGGGCCTAACCGGATCGTCCAGACCCAGGCCGTTGGCCTGGGCTTTGCTAGGTCGCCCCTTCGGGGCTGGGAATCAAAACCTCTATTTCAAACCCCTTCCGTCAAATTAGGACCCTCCCGAAAGGCCAATCAGTTTGACCCGCTACACTGACGAGACTATCATAAAACCTGCGCGAGCAAGCCGGGTGATCGCTGCCTCGCCCTAGCGCTCCGATGCACTTCATCGGGGCTGGCAGGGGCGGGGGAGAGGAAAGTCCGAACTCCGCAGGGCAGTGTGCTCGCTAACGGCGAGGGCCCGAGGGGGATTCCCGATTCGTCGGGAGGTACGCCTCGGGTACGGAAAGTGCCACAGAAAATATACCGCCGTGCCGGCGCCTTCGGGCGGTCCGGCGCGGTAAGGGTGAAAAGGTGCGGTCCCGGGTCGCCGGGAATTAAAGTAAGAGCGCACCGCCCCGGTGGTGACACCGGGGGCATGGTAAACCCCACACGGAGCAAGACCAAATAGGAGGGGAGGGGCTGCCCGTCCCGCCATGACCCTCGGGTAGGTCGCTGGACCCCGCGAGCAATCGTGGGGCTAGAGGAATGATCGCCATTCCGCCCTTTGGCGGAAAACAGGATTCGGCTTACAGGCTTGCTCGCGCCTTCCTTTATATTTTTCAGTAAGCTACTGAATTCCCGTCGCTCATTTTGACAAAGTCTCCAGATCGCCGATGACTTCATTGTTCGAGCGCATTTAGTTCACGAATCTTCCCTGCCGCCGTCAGGGGAACGCGGAGAGTCTTGATCTCCATCGGGTGGAACAGGGCCGTCCAGTGGCGGTGTACCAAACCCAGGTCCAGCGTCGCCCGGGTGGCCCTTCCCGCCGTCTCGTAGCACCGGATGATGAGGTCATCCCCGTCCTCGGCTTGCTTGACGTCCGACACCACCACGTTGGGCACATCCACGGAAAGGAAGGAAGCGGCCTCGGGACGCGTGCCTTTGTGGATTCCCTGGAAAATAACCGGCACGGGGGCGGTCAGTTCTTCCGCCATGTGGACGACCCCAGCGTCCTGCCACGTCCCCGGGTGAGGCGCCAGCACCATGCGAAATGTCTGGATGCCCTGATCCTGCCAGATGTATTCGCCATTCGGTTGAAGTGGATAGGGTTTGTGCTGCGCATAGACCGCGCCGCGGACAATCGAAACCCGCATATCATTATCCTGCACGCTGTAACCGTACTTGGCGTCGTTGAGGACCGTAAGGCCATACTCTTTGCCATTCCGGCCGCCGGAAAGGTCAATCCACCTCTGCCCTGGGTCCTCGTCGCCATTCGCCTGGCGCGCTTTGAAGCCGTAAGCGATCTCGTAAGTGGGCACGGGGTTCTGCACGTCCACCGGGAAAGAGAATTTCAGGATCTTCAGGTGCTCGCGCCAATCCAGCGACACCCGCGCTTCCAAGGCGCGAGCGCCGGCGTAGAGCATCCAATCAGTGCGCATGAGGGAGGCGCCATAGGTTGTCCGCACGCGCACGGTGGCCCGCACCGGGCCATTCTCCATCACGCGAAAGGTGGCGTTTGCGAACCTTCCGATTTCTTTAGTGTAAGCGCGGACCTCGTGGCTCCAGGTGTCGCTGGGATCGTCAATCACCACGGGGCGCGCCCCGCCCGAGCCCCCACGGAAGACTTCCGCTCCGGCATCTTTGTCGAAAAGAGAAATCGTCCCATCGTCCCCAAAGGTCACGCGGAGATGTTCGTTCTCCAGGCCCTTTTGCGTGGCATGCACAGTGGATACAGCCGCCGCCGAAGGCTTGATATTGTGCAAGCGAAACTGCCGGTAGCCGAAAGCCGGCACGGGCGCTTCAAACACCAATCCTCGCCGGGTGCCTGCCACCGTCTGGCCGTCCGTCCATTGATGGGGAAGGGCGTTGCCCTGCTCATCCTCCAGGCGCGCGTTAATTCCCAATTCTTCCTCGTTATCAAATCCCCAGCCCAGGTCATATTGAACCTTCAGCCGGGCCGCCCAGGCGTGAGGATTGAACACCACCAGGTAGTCCGAAGCCGGATCGGAGGTGGGAATCTGCCACGCAATCTTCTCCGCCGACCGGTAAATGGCTTGATTGGCCACCTCCCGGGCAAATCCGAAGGCATCATGTGAAACAAGATATTGCTCGGGAAGGGCCGTTCCCGCCATGCTATCGTGGAACTGCATCAAAAGTACTTTCTTCCAGGAAGCGGTGAAAGCGCTCTTGGGGTAAGGGAAGCCCACCAGCACATTCGCCAGGACAGCCATCTTTTCGGCCGTCACCAAAGCCGCTTCGGTCGTGCGGTTATCCTTCTTGATTTCTGACAGCGCGGTGTAGCAGCCCACTGAGTGGTGCTGCAAATCATCGCTTACTTCCGGCAAATCCTTCGCCTGGGCGAGATCGTGAAAGTAGCGGTCGGGTGTGCTGAACAGAATTTGGGGCGCGCCGGTCTGCTTTTGGGCGTCCAGAATGGCATGAATGTTATCTTTCGCCGGCCCCCCGCCATGGTCCCCTGCCCCGTAGAAAACCATCAGGTCCCTGGTGGGTTCCTTCAGCTCGGTAACGAAATCGTGCAAGTGATTCTGGACGTCCTGCGTAATGCAATAGCCGTAGGAAATTCGATAAGCCAACACCCGCGACCCGTCTTCGCCCCGCCACCAGAACACATCGGCGGGCAACTGCTTTTCCGTGGCTCCCGGACGCATAAACACGTACGAGTCCATTCCCTGAAGCTTCAAGATTTGGGGCAGGGTGCCGGGATGGCCAAAAGAATCAGGGTTGAAACCCACGACCGCCGTATGCCCCAACAATTGCTGGAAGACCCGTTGACCGTAGAGTCCCTGGCGAATCAGCGATTCACCGTTGGGAATGTTGACGTCGGGCTCAATCCACCATCCGCCCACGACCCCCCAGCGGCCTTCGTCCACGCGCCGCCGGATCTCCGCGATCAGGCTGGGATCGGCGGCCGCCGCCCACTCGTACAACTGGGCGGAACTGGCAGTGAATTTGAAGTCTGGAAATTCATTCATGCGGTCAAGCGCGGCTCGAAAAGTGCTAAGCCCGACTGACATCGATTCCGGCCAAGGCCAGAGCCAGGGGATGTCAATATGCGCGTTCCCGATCATGTAGAGCTTGTACTGAGAGGCATCAGGCGGCCAGGCCGTGGAGGACTGCCCGTCCGTCTCCCTGGCAACCAGCAAAAGAGTGCAGATTAGACCGATAAGAACCAACCAATGAGCGGCACGAGAACGCATAAAGGGTCCTCCTGGATAGGAAAGGCGTAAGTGCTTTGGCAGGGCGCGGGAAAGCTTAAGGTACACGTGGCAAGCCGGGTCATCTCTCGATCGCGACGGTGTGTTCACCCGCGGTAAGTTGAAAACTCGCGCAACCGTGCACGACGCGCACCTTTCCCGCCGCCTTGCCATCGAACTCAAGGTTCAATTCCCCACCCTCGAACTCCCGCATGTTGACCAGCACCGGGCGCGGGGCATTCAAACTGAAGGTGAGCTGGGAAGCCGTTACCTGATAGTTCCTCACCACCACGCCGGCATCAGCTTCAAATCGCTCCTGGCCATCGCGCACAAGGGCCGTCCGGTTGGGCCCCACGGTGATGTCATAAGTGTGATTTCCCCAAAGCGCGCGGCGGAAATCCCCCTCAGCCGGCGGATTGAGAGCCCCGAACCGCAAGCCTTCCCAGGGATTGACGTCGACGTACTGCTCCAGCGATACCAGGCATAGCAGGGCTCCCCAGGTGTAGTGGGTGTCGCCACCGGCCGTGCCGCCCCATGAGTTGTACTGCTCGTTGTCGTGCTGGTTCGTCCGCCAATCGTCCATGAACAGGTCGTAGTTCTTCTCGGCGTATTCCAGCGCCACCTGATCGAACCGGTAGCGATTGATGCCTTCATAGAGCATGTAGTTGGTAGGTCCCTAAATGGCCCCCCGCCAGTAAAACTGGTCAGGGAAGGCCGGATCTTTGCGGGCAATTGTTGGGGCCACGTATTTGCCCCAGAATTCCCGGGGGTTCAGCAGATGTTCCTTGATCATGCGCTCTGCCTGCCCGGGCGTAGCGATGCCCGCGAACAGGGGATAGAAATTCGTGGTGGAGAGACGACTCGAGAAGTGCCCATCCCAGAAACGGTTCTCGTAAATCCCGTCCTTCTCGTTCCAGAGTTTTTCCCGCACAAGCTGCTTCATGCGCTCATACTCGGCGGCGAATTTCCGGCTGTCCTCATCCTTGCCCAGAATGCCAGCGATCTTCGCCAGGCACTCGGCATCCAGCGTGTAGAGTGAATTCAGGCCCACATCATCGAGATTCAGCGTGTAGGTGTGGGGATCGTAGGCCGCTTCGTCGTACATCGGACTGTCGTCCATGCCGCTTTCCCATTTGGCGGCCTGAAGATTCCCCCGTCCTGCCGTGGAGGGCGTCGCGCCGCGGTCGCTGCCCCACTCCAGCAAGCCGTCCCGGTTGCCATCGCGCCAGGGTTGCCCATCCCCGCGATCGCTGAGCCACCACTCGTGGTACCTTTTCAGGTGAGGATAAGCCCACTCCAGCAAATCGCGATCCTGCCGCCGCTCAAAAACCTTCCAAACCACGTACGAGGCCACCGGTGGTTCCGAGCGGTCGGGGCTGATGCCGTTCCCCGAGGTCATGTTGGGAACGAGACCCGTGTCCGTTTGCGCCGATAAGATAGCCCGAATTCCGGCGCTGGTTTGCGCCTCGTCTTCCAGGCTGGTCAGGAGCGCGTCGAAGAAGCAGTCCCACTCGCCCACCGTCCAGCCGCCCCAGTTGTGCGCCCACGCCCGGCTGATGCTGGGAAAGATGAGATCCAAGGAGGGGGCGTAAAGCGTATTCCAGAACATGGAATTGCCGATGGCCTCAGGCGCGCCTGCAAACATCCCAGTTACCGTGGGGCGGCGTGCCGCGTAGGCCGCGGATTTCTCTTGGAGAATATCGTCGATCTTTCCCGGCTCGAGCAACGCGCTCGCCTGAGTCAGCAGCGTTTCTTTTTCCCAGCCGAGTAAAGCCACAAAATGCACGGGTGCGCCATCGTTAACCTCCAGCCCGGCCGCTCCCTGGTTGGATTCGTTGGGGACGGCCGACATGAGACGCCCCGGGCCCAGCATTGCGGCTTGCAAATCGCTGAGAAAACGAAAAGCGCCGCTGCCCATCAGCGGCCGGTCCGTCATTACCACCAGGCGGGCGACGTGATTGAAGACCTTGTCAAAAAACTTCTCACCCAGAATGATCCGGTGCGATTCATCCACCGCGTAAGTGCCGGATTGCCCAAGGGTGGAGTTGGGGAAATAGGCCTCGAGCACCAACTGCAAACCTTGCGTCGAGTTGATGCTGCCCACCACAGTGGTTTCGTCTATGCGCGACCATTCCAGGGTTACTGGAGCCTGGCGCTCCGCTTGCCTCCAGCTTACCCGGCAATAGGAAGCATCAGGCGCATGTGGACCCACCTCACTCACTTCATTGAAAATCTTCTCCCCGTCTTCGAACTCGCCGCGGCGCGAGCCCACCCGCAAACCGAATGACACTTGTTGCTGATATGCCTTGGCCATAATAACCACGCCGTTCCAGGCGTCAGGATCGAGAGAATCAATCACCACGCGATCAAAATGCGGCGCGCCTTGCGCCTTTCCTCGTTCCTGCGCCCAAAGGCTGGGCGTGAAGAGTAGAATTCCTGGCAATGCGACACAAAGATATAATTTGCTGTTTAATATTTTGGCAGATAGAAAACGTCCCATATACACCCCTTTCTGCACCGGGAATCATTCCGAATTTCACTGTGCAGGGAAATCGACCCTGGCAGACTGATGAAGATAGGCGAAACGGCGCACAATAGGCTGCAGGCGCTCAGGCGTGCGTGTTCACAGCGGGGAGACAATTGAAGGGTTCCTCGTTGACCTGCCAGTAAGGCATGAATTCAATGCCTGGGTTTTCTTCCACCAGATAGTGGAGCTGCTGGCCGGGTTTCGGTTTTAAATGCTTCAGCAGATCTTCCGGATGCTTTACATTCTTGAGGCGCAACCTGACATCGGGCGCACCCACCGCGGCCATCAGGATGGGGCCGTAGCTCACGGCGTAGCGGTCATGATCGGGGATTTGGTCAACTCCCGTATATCGGCTCGCCCAGAGCGCCGCGGGCAGCGTGAAGCTGGCAACATCACCCTCGGCCCAAGAGCGGTTGAGCGTCACATAGCTGCCTGGCTTGCCGGCGCCTGCCGGCTGCCCATTAACCGACACGGCCATTTCACGAGTGGCCCAGAAAGGCACGCGGAGGCGGACTATCGCCTGAGTCGGCCGGGCCGCCGAAAACTGCAACCGAACCTCTCGGTCGAAGGGGAAGCGCGTCACCATTCTCAGCCGCAAGGACGCTCCCCCCTCTGTCCAATGGATTGTTGAAGGTGCAAAGAGGTTTACGTACAGCCCGTCGGACGCGAGCGAGTAAATATGTTCCGGCAGTGAACCGATCAGGCGCGTCCCCTGTCCCTCGCAGCAGGTATTCATCTGCGTGGGTTTTTCTTTGCGATGTACCAGCAGGGCGTGGTAACGAAAACCCTGCGACCCCGTCTGATTGGCCATCGCCACGTTGTAAATGGACTTTTCAATTTCCGCCACGTACTTCTCATTTTCCGGATCCAGCAGATGGAAGCGCTGGCTCAAGAAGGCCCAGAAGGAATTTCCACAAAGTTCCTCCGAGGCAACATCCAACCTGTAGGACCGGGGTGGGCACACAACGAATTCTATGATGGAGATGGAACCACCGGCGTTCTCCCAGTTGTCGCGATAAAGCTCCCAACCACCTTTTACCGCGTGGAGGTAACGCGGATCGCCGGTGGCCAGATAGAGGTCGAAGTAGGCTTCCAGGTTGGTGAGCAGATAGCAATGAGGTCGATCATAAGGGTACTGCCAGATGGCCCGCTCCTCGCGCGCGGCCAACTGGTCCATCCAGAAATTCTCCTGAAAATATCGCTGAACCACCTGAATGTCAGCGGGCTTACCCACCGGCGTAAAGTACATGCGCGTGTTGGCAATCATGCCTTGGCCACCCTGGATGGCGAGGCGCAACAAATGGGGAAGGTAGGGACACTGGTTGAACCAGTCCGAGTAGCCCCGCAACAATTCAAAGGCCTTTTGGTTTCCCGCATAGCCCGCCTCGATGAGACCATGCACCAGCCAGGCGCGGGTGTATGCCCCGCGCTCCGAATAGAAGATGGTGTCCTCAGGATAGGCCATGATGTAACCGTTGGGTTGCCGGCACTCGGCAATGCCGTCCACGACAGCGTCGAGACGGCGGCGGAGTTCCGGATGATTGACCCAGCGCAGGGTGTTGCCCGCCGCCATGAGGAAGCGGCCGGCGTTCGAACCTGCCAGGTCTTCCTCCCAAAACTGCAAGTCGCCCGTGGGCTTCTCAGGCGGTTTGGCCGTTCCCACGCGCTCGCGGAACTGGCGCAGCAGGTCATCAACAGAATAAGAATTCAAGAGATAGAGAATATTATCTTCCAGGGCCGCCTGGAAAATGCCGCCCTCCAGTGTTACCCCGGACCGCGGCACGCGGGCCTTGTGGGCGGGAGGATTCCAGGTGCTCGCCTCGGTGACATTCTCAGGATGGTCCGTGAAGGTGGTTTCACCGCCCAGCCGCGCGGGCCGTGTGACCTGGGCAATGTCATCGTCATTTCCGTAAGTCGAGTCCGCCGTGACCGGACACAACGTGGCGATTTCTTTGCCTCCGGAGTATACCTCCATCTTTCCCAAAGCCAGGTAGAAGCCCCCGGCGACGCCGGAAAATCCACCCCCTGCAACGTTCATCAGGCGCGTCGCCGTCAGGCGCAGGTAACGGCCCGCCGCACCCGGCGATGGATATTTTTCGATATGGCCTTTGGGGTTGGGGTAATCCGCATCGGTGTGGTCCACGATGATGGCAGAAGTTCGAAAGTCAGGGTCGTTCGAGCTTTCGATCTTGTAGCGGACCGGAAAACCCTCGCCCGCGTAATACTCATCACGACCAGGGATGTCTTTTTCATTGGCCGGATAAACCTTGACGAAATCAATGGACCGGGGTTCGCCGAGGTCGATCTGCACCCAGGTTGTGGCATCCGCGGTCTTCGCGGGCTTCGAACGGTAGGCCCGATAGGCGCTCGCCGGCGTATTGGCCATCCACTCTCCGGTGGGGACAGGAACAACCCTTTCATCCGCCGGTGAACCAACTACAGCACCGGCTTTCAAGAGGCGCGCCGCAGTGATTCCCGCGCTCGCGCCTACCGAAGTTTCCAAAAACCTGCGCCTTGTAAGAGCCATGCGTCACTTGCCGGAACCTGAAGCCGGCGGG
>Ga0326727_10023001_pt1 | contig 11964 bp, 10 predicted proteins | sample MB2enrmetagenome_FD_207643 | JGI IMG/M metagenome (GOLD analysis project Ga0326727, IMG submission 207643) | Lab enriched peat soil microbial communities from McLean, Ithaca, NY, United States - MB29MY | ecosystem: Environmental > Terrestrial > Soil > Wetlands > Peat | place: USA: New York... | reverse complement strand
ATCTCTGCATTTGCTCCGCGACGCCTTGGAGCGGAAGTGCCCGGAATCGGTTCCCCCCGAAGCGATGGAGGGAACGCCGGCGGGGAGTGACCGTGCCGCCATCGCCAAGCGGGAAGCGGTTATCGCCCGGCTTGATCGCGAACTGGCCGAAAGCCGCGCCACCATCACCGATCTCCAAACGCAACTCTCCACGGCCAAGGATCAGAACGCCCAAGCCCTGGCCAGCGCCCAGCAAGGCTTCCAGAAGCAGTTGACGGATACGCAGGCCCAAGTCCAGGATTTGCAGACGAAGTTGGACGCCGCGCTGGCCGCGGCGGACATCGCCCGCCAGCGCGCCGCAGCTTTGGAAGCTGAAAACGCCCAGATGAAGACTTCCACCGATGCCGCCAATACCCGCGCGGCCGATGTGGCTCGTATCGTTTCCAACCTTCAGGACCTGGAGCGCCGCCGCGATGTTTACCTGACCTCCATCCTTCGCCGCTATCGTGACATCACCGCGGAGTTTCGCACCATGGGCAGCATGATGGATACCAGCCATGACCCGGGTACCAGCGGATGCAGTAGCGCCGCCCTCAGCCGGATTCAAGGCGCTATAACTTCCGCTGAGGATGACCTGCGCCAGATAAACGACCTGGACGAACGCTCGCAAAAACTGGAAAAACAACTCATGAAGAAGTGACCCGCCGATCTGCTCCCCTCCAAGCCCGCGGGCGATGTATGTAGCCCACGGCGAGCCAGCCGTGGGAACCCCTGGGGTTGGAGGGAGGGCAGGGCCAAACAGGCTGCCGAAAAACCACCCCCCACGGTCCATTTTTGATCCCCGCAAGGTTTGCGTCGAGTAGGCGTGGGCAATGCCCCGGGAAACTTGCCCATGGTTGCCCAAATCTCTTCTGGCGCCTTGATGTCTGAGTGGTTAGAATCTCAGCTTTCAGACTTGCCTCCGGGGCGACGCTCTTCATTCCATGAAATCTCCAGACAGTGATTCGGTCACCACGGCTGCCGCTCCCGCTCCTGCGCAATTGCTGCGGGCCCTCGGCTGGTGGCAAGCCACCGCCATTGTGATCGGCATCATGATCGGCACCGGCATCTTCATCGTGCCGGCCGAGATTACCCGCTCCCTGGGCACGCGGGAGGCAGCCCTTTCCGTATGGGCGGTCACCGGCCTGTTAAGCCTGTTTGGCGCGCTCTCCTTTGCGGAGCTGGCTGCCATGATGCCGCAGGCGGGCGGGCAGTACGTTTACCTGCGCGAGGCTTACGGTCCCCTGACCGGGTATCTGTGCGGGTGGTCATTCTTCATCGCCGCTCAAACCGGGGGGATCGCGGTGCTGGCGGTGGGCTTCGCCGAGTACGCCCATCAGTTTCTTCCCCTCACTCCCTGGGAGCAGAAGGCCGCGGCAGCCGCGGCAATTGCCGTGTTGACGGCCATCAACTACCGCGGCGTGCGCGAGGGTGGCGCCTTGCAGTCGATTCTGACGGGGGCGAAGGTGGGCGCCATCGCCGTAATGATCATGCTCGGTTACGTCCTGGTAAAGGGATTGCCGGGCGGGCCCGCCACGCTCGCCGCGCCCACCGGTCATCGCTTCGTGGCATCTTTCGGCGTGGCGATGGTGGGGGCCTTCTGGGCTTACGAAGGCTGGAATTGCTGCACCTTCGCGGCGGGGGAAGTGAAAAACCCGGAGCGCAACGTGCCCCTGGCGCTGATCCTTGGCACCATGGCCGTGATTGTGATTTACCTGGCGCTCAACCTGGTTTACTACCACGTGCTGCCCATGGATCAAGTGGCGGCCTCGACCCGCGTGGGAGCGGATGCGGCGGTGCGCATCTTTGGCCGCACCGGATCCTACCTGGTTTCCTTGTTGATCATCATCTCTACGCTGGGAAGTCTGAACGGCAGCATCCTCGCCGCGCCTCGGGTCTATTACGCCATGGCCAAGGATGGGTTGTTCTTCGGCTGGTGCGCGCGCGTGCACCCGCGCTTCCGCACGCCCCACGTGGCGCTGCTCGCTCAAGGCGCATGGGCGATTGTCCTGGTGGCGGCGGGAACCTACGAACAGCTCTTTACCTACGCCATTTTTGCGGCGTTTGTGTTCTACGCGCTGACGGCGCTGGCGGTGGTGGTGCTGCGCCGCATCCGGCCGGCTGCTCCCCGCCCCTACCGGGTGTTCGGGTATCCCCTGGTGCCCATCATTTTCGTGCTGGGCTCGGCATGGTTCCTGGCGAATACGTTGTGGGAGGAGCCGGTGGAGGCGGGCTGCGGCGCCGTCATGCTGGGCCTGGGGGTTCTTGTGTATGGGTTCTGGAAGTGGCGGGGCGCGGGTGAAAACGTTTGAAGACCGGCGGGGAGGAAGCTCGAGTTTCTACATTTCCTGTTCAGCACCACCCCGGCGCCCAGGGCGCGACCCCTCCTCATCTGAGGAGGGGAGCCTTTAGCGGAACTCCCCTCCTGAATCAGGAGGGGTGGCGCGCTGAGCGCCGGGGTGGTTTCCGGCGCCCGAGCCACGGCGGGCATAAATGTAGAAACTCCAGATTCCTCCCCTTCGGGCAGGGGGGGAACTTTCCCCGAGGAACGGTGGAGAGCACTTGAGCGCGCATAGCGGGCGTGACCATATCCGCGCCCGCTGCGCAGGCTGATGTTACTTAACCGCAGCCCTGACCTTAGCAAGCAGGTCGCGCGCCTGGCCTTGCATGGGGCCCGGCAGCGTTACGGCCTTTTCGAGTGCCTCCATGGCTCCCCGGTGATTGGGGGGATAGCCGCGCTCGTAGGCGTAGGCCAAAAAGTAAAGGGCTTGACCCTGGAGGGCCGGATTGCCTTCCAGGAGCGTGCTGGCCAGCTTCAATTCGTTTATCGCCGGTATCAACTTCCCGCTCTTTTCTGCCCGGATCAGGGCGGTGTAACCCAGCGTCAGGTTGGCCATACCAATTTGAGTGGCCTGTCCCTTCTTGAACGCCGCATCGTCCATGCCCTCAGGTTTCTTGAGTGCTTGGGCGGCGGCCAGGGCCTTCTGTGCGTAGGCGGCGCCTTTATCCACGGAGGCGGGATGCGCGTAGAACGCATAGATCAAGCCCAGAGTGTTGAGCGCCGCCACATTGTTGGGGTCGGCGGCAATGACCTTGTCGCCGTACTCCACCGTCTTCTCCAGATTTCCCATCTTCTGGTAATCCGCGAAGTACATGGTGTCCAACTGGAGCTCGTGATTCTTCTCCTCGTCAGGATAAGCCTTGATGAAAGCATCGAGCACCTGAATCTGCTTCGCCGGGTCGGTGACTCGCGGCGCCACCTGGAAAAACGCCCACACGGCGTAATCGTGGCTATCTTTGGCCAGGTCCTGACTTTCCTTTTGAATCTTCGCCCACTCCTCGTCGGTGGCCTTGGAGGGGCGCTGGGGGCTGGCGGTCTCCACCTTGGCCTGCGCCGGCACTCGGTTGTCGATGACGTCGAAGAACGTGTCACTCACCTGGGTGCTGGAGGCATAGGCGCGCATCAGGCTGAAAAGCAGGTTCAAGTCCTGGTAATTTGCCGTAAGGTCCTTTTCGCCGTATTCGATGGCTTTGTCGTAATCCTTCAATTTCACGTTGACGCTGGCATAGTATTCGTTCACGCAAGGCATGAACTTGGAGTCGGGGTGGTCCTTGACGAATGTGTCGAGGGCGGCAAGCTGATCCTCCGGCTTGTCCGCGCCGTTGATGGCGAGCACCAGTTGGTCCTCAGCGCTGTTGACTGTAACCTCAAAGGTGGGGCAGGGTTGCTGAGCCCAAACCGGTAGAGTCGCCATGCACATGGCGGCCATAAGGAAAATGGAAAAACGCTGAATCATGAAAACCTCCCGTTCAGGACGAACTCGGGGATGCGGGCGCCCGCCCAAGATGCGGCAAAAACCGTGGGACCGACCGCCGATAGTCATCGTACTGTGGTCCATATTGGTCCAGGAGCTTGCGCTCCTCAAGTGGCGCGAGAATTTGATACAACAGGATGTTCAGAAAAGCCAGCAAAAAGATTGCCGGCGCTCCGGTCAGGAAAGCCATGCTCAGAATCATCAGCATGTAGAGCAAATAACGCGGATGGCGCAATCGGCCATAAACTCCGGCGCGAACCACGCCGCACAAGCGGTGTTGCGGGTTGAGTTCCGTAAGGCCCACCAGGCGCCGCCAGCTTGCCACGATAAAAAGTGCGCCGCCCATGGCCCAGGTCAGCGCGTTGCGCTCCAGTCGCCGGACGAAAAGCTCGTGGCGCGCCGCGATCATGCCCACCGCAAAAATCAGCCAGACCGGCAGCGCGACCCCGAATGCGCGGTGGCCCACCCGCCGCCAGAAGGCAATGGCAGGATGGAACACAAACCAGAAGAAGGGAATCCAGAGAAGCATGACCAGATAGAATAAGGCGAGGTCATCAATGAGCTCGAGAAAGCCCGAGCGGAGTGAAATCATATATAAAGTCCGAAGCCCGAGGTCCGAAATCCGAGCCGTTGGCACGTGGTGTTTAAACTTAAGCTTCGAAATCGAAGCAGCCTCCGCTATTTTAACGCGAAATTCGACCCGATGCGTGTACGATACTTGTTGGCTTGCGGTCCAATATTACTTGTTCCGGACTTCGGACCTCGGACTCCGGACTATCATTCAGGGAGGCGTACGATGCAGCATCGGGCGTGGGAAGGCGTTAAGAAGGAGGATCTGAACGACAAGCTTTGGAGGAAGGTTGTCACCGGCGAAAAGGTTATGGTGGCCCGGATGGGGTTGTCCAAGGATTGTGTGGTGCCGCTTCACCATCACGAAAGCGAGCAAATCAGCATGGTTCTGGAAGGCGCAATGAGGTTTGAATTGGAAGGCAGGCAAGTGATGGTAAACGCCGGCGAGGTGCTGGTGATTCCCTCGAACGTCCCGCACGGTGGCCTGGCAATGGAAGATTCGGTGGTTATTGAAGTGTTCAGCCCCATCCGCTACGACTGGCTGAGTGGGGCGGATAACTATCTGCGGAAATAGGGCGGCGGCCTGGGATGGGCCTTTGCAAGCGTAGGGTTGCTTTGACTGGGGTGGGACGGAGTGAATAGCATCGCCACGCCCCGCGGTGCAAGCTTGAAAACGGTCTATTCCAACTTCACCGTCGCGGCAATCGCGAGGTCGTGCCCATGGCCATCGTTTAGCATGAAGGGCACCAGTCCCGCACTCACTTCGCGTTGGGCAATGATAATGACCTTTTTGCTCTCGCTCTGCACGCGCGCCTTGGCCCCGCCGATCAACTGATGGGCGCGTTTAGCAGCCACCAGGATGAATCGGAACTTGCTGTCAATGCCTTGTGGAAGTTCCATGTTTTATCCTCTTCTTTCGGCCTGCCAGGCGCCTTGCTCGAGCCTCGCCTGAATCGGGTGTCGAGTCTAGATAATGTGCCCGCTCTAAGGCATTGGGGGCCGCGCACGTTCCTCCCGCAGCCCGCGCCTCCTGCCATCGGGAGCAGGCAACGGGTCTGCGGGGAGTGGATGCCGAGCTTTTCCTGCCTGGGCGCGGCGCGTCACAGGGCCGGCATGGGCTCTTGCCTGACTTGCCGACCCGGCGGCGTGCGATTTCCCGCTCTTAGTAATCTCGTCGTCGGCTGAAGTTGTCGCGACCGCCGCCACCGCGGGGGCGGGCGAAATCGGTGCGCGGGGGGCGCGCTTCGTTGACTGTCAACGGTCGGCCGTCCAGTGCCTGGCCATTCAAGCCGGCGATAGCGCGCTGAATATCCTCGCCGTCGGCGAGCTCGACAAAGCCGAAGCCACGCGGCGACCCGGTCATCTTGTCGCGAATTACCACCGCTGAGGCCACTTGAAAGCCGGCGCTGGTCACGAATTCATTGAGACCCTGATCGGTGGTGCTATGGGGCAAATTGCCTACAAAAAGTTTTGTTGCCATATGTTTCCCTATTCCTCTCGGTGGGGCGGCCTCTGGGGCCTGCTCCCTCGGGTTGTGCTTCCAGTTATAGTTTTCCGGACCGCCGCTCGCCGCGCCTGGGGAAGGTCATTCCCATGGCCCATCGTTGCGATCCCGGCTGCTTTTGCCAGGGCAAGCCAATCGTCAAAAACGTCCAGCGCCATCCGGTTGAAGCGACATGAAGAGATGGCGGACGCTCGTGACAACCTCCTGGGTTGTCTTGTAAAGATTGTGGTGCGAGATAACCGGACTTAGTTCAGAAAACTAAAGGTGAGTCTAAGAGAGGCTGGTCTCATTAACCAAGATAAGTGAAATTGCTTCGCTTGTCAAGGATATAATTCGCCGCTCGCCCCACCCCCCGGAAATTCGGCGCGTGGCGAAAGCGCGCCGTCCCACCGGCCGCGCGTGGAGGCGACGGGACTTGCTGTGGTTGGCAATTACTCCGGTTCCGCCAGGATTTTGAACACATAAGCCTGCCTGCACGGCTTGTGCTGGGCGAGGGAGGGGGGAAGGGAAACGATCAGGGCTGCGCCCTCCTGCCGCCAGTCCAGGGGTTGATCCACCCCCAGCATGGTAATTTGTGACCCTTTCAGGGCGCGCAACGAGCGTGTGGTAAAGGTATCCCCCGGCCACCCGAGGCTAATGGCGTACACGTAACGGCCGTCTTTGCTGGAGGTGAACCACACGTTCTTCCCCTCGCTGAAATTCTTGCGCGGGCGCGTGTGGTAGATGGCCTCGCCGTTGACGCGCAGCCAGTCGCCTGCGTATTTCAAGCGTTCCACGGTATCCGCGGGCCACTCGCCGCAGGGCATGGGCCCGAAGCCCACTTCAAAATTGCCGCCCTTGGCGGTAATCCCGATGAGGCTTTCGACAATCCACTCGGCGGGCTTGTACAGGTCATTGGGCAGGTAGGAGAACGCCTGCCCGCAGGGGTAGATGACTTTCCAGACGCCCTGCGAGGGCCCTCCGGGAATCTCTCTCTCCGGAGTGTAATAATCGCCATAAGCGGCGATTCCCCGGCCGCGGATAATGACGTCCGGTTGCAGCTTCCTGACCATCATGGTAATGGCGGCGAGGTCCGGGGCTGCGGCCTGCGGCCAGCCGATGTCAAAATCGAGATAATCGATTCGGCCGTAATCCGACATCAATTCGCGCAATTGCTCCCGCTCATGAGCGATAAAGGTCTGCCAGCGCCGGGGATCGGATTGCGCGGTGAAATGCGGATCGTAGTACTGATTGAACGGGTCCCACGCGAAGGCCGGGTCGTGCCAATCGACGTGCGAATAGTAGAGGCCGATCCCCATCCCCTTCCTGCGGCCCGCCTCCACCACACTCCGGACGATGTCCTTCTTGTACGGCCCGTCCTGGATGCTGTAGCTGTGCACGACCTTCTCCGTGTATTCAACTCCGCCAAAGCCCACTCCCTTGGGGGTCAGGCGGAGGGAATCCTGCATCGTTTGCGTAGGCCACAGGCAAAACCCGTCATGATGTTTGGTGGTGAAGGTGAAATATTTGATGCCCGCCTGCGCGAACAAGTCCATCCAGGCGTCCGCATCGAAGCTGGTAGGGTTGAAGAACTGGTAGAGGACGTTGTAGTTGTCCCAAAACTGCCGGTTGGCTCCGGCCAGCGCCCACGACGCATCGCTCGCGATCATGCAATAAAGGCCCCAGTGAATTCGGATGCCGAACTTGCGGTCCTTGAAATCCTCGAGGGCGGACTGTGGAGCGTGCTGGTAGCCGGGGTCCACATGCGTTAACCATCCGCGCTGCATGGCGGCGCGGTCCAGCGCGCCGTTTAGTTCCTCAAAGCGCGCATAACCCTCCTTGGGGGCAGAAGTGCTCTGATTTGGTGCCCCGCCTGCAAGGGCATTGGCGCCCGTATTGCACGCATAACCCAGCGAGCCCGCAGCTAGGGATCGGGTGAGAAAATGCCGTCGCTTCATCGTGGGTCCACCTCGCCGTCAGATTCTTCGCGCAACAAGCGGGGGCATTGTAGCTCGGAAGGTGTTCCGAGGAGGAGTTTTTCCGCAGCCTGTGTCCGCAGCCTGTGAAGCCCCGCCCCTCGTAAACCTTGCGCCACATCCGCTAAACATCGGCAAGCGCGGCGGGTTTATTCCGTTGGTTCCACAGGTTCCGGGGCGGATGGTTCGCTGCCCGCATAGGGATTGAAGGGGTCGATATTTTCTCCTCCCCTGATGCAGGCGCCTGGCGTGGAGACGCCCCCGGCGGTTTGGCAGGCAATGTCTTCGGATGAGGAGTTTCCGTGGGCGAGCGCGGCGGTGCGGTTGGCCTCGCCCTGCATGCGCATTCCTTTTGCCTCCATCTGAGCGTAGCGCTGGCCGAGTTCCCCGGCGCGGTCGAAGAGCTTCAGTGCCCGGTCAAGATCCTGGGGAACCCCGCGTCCGTGCTCATACATGAGGCCCAAAATGAACATGGCGTCGGGGTTATTTTGGGCGACCGCCTTATTGTTCCAGTTTAGGGCGGTGGAATAGTTTCTCGGCACGCCCACGCCCTCATAGTACGCCTTTCCCAGAAGAGCTTGGGCGGAGGCGTCACCTTTGGCAGCTTGCTCTTGGGCGGTCTTGAGGGCATCAGCGTAGTGTCCGGCTTGCCAGGCCATGGTCATGGCTTGATAGGAGGGATTGTCCAGCGCGCGTTTCTTGTAATTGGGGTCGACGAGTTTAGCGGATTGGGCGCGAAGCTGGGCGGCGTAGGCGGGATCCCGGGGCCCGCCGATTCCCGAGTCGACCATAATGGCGAGGTTGGCCATGGCGTAACCGTCGCCTTTGTCCGCCGCGCGCTGAAACCACATGCGGGCCAGGGCGAACTTCTTCTCCGCTTCCGCCCGCTGCGCAGGCGCGACATAATTGTTGACCCCCGGGTTGATTCCCTGGGAAAGGTTCTTCCCGACCTCGTTGTAATACATGGCAAGGAAATACATGCCGTGAACATTTCCCTTATTCGCCGATGAAGTAAGCCATTTTTCACATTGCGCGTAGTAGCCAGTTCCGGGCGGATTCTGATTGTTGAAGAGCATCATCCCGACCCCGGCTTCGGCGTCAGCATCACCCTTTTGCGCCTCTGCCATCAGACCGCGCCAGGCCGTGTTATAGTCCTTTTCTCTTAAGGCCCTAAAAGCCGCATTGACTTGCGGAGAAAGTGAGGGATCCGGGACAAACTCAGCCTTGGGCCCCTGCTGCGGAGGCGCTTGGGGCGTCGGCGTGGGAGGGTTGTTCAGGCCCGGTGGGGGGGTGGGGGTCGTCGGAGCTGCTTTTTCACGTCTCCAGGTGACCGACTGCCCGGCCGAGTTGGTGCAGACGACGGTGCTGGCGTTGATGAAATGATACGCCCCCCCATCGTTGGGCGCCGCTGCCGACGAGGTCCATTTACCGTTGGCGGCGGAAAAGGTTCCATCGCCGAAGGGCTGGTTGCCGGTGGGGGTCACCACGTAATTCTTGTATCCGTTGGCATCGTGCACCGACAGCATGGTGACCGTTTGGCCGTTATAGAGAAAGCTGGTTTTCCAAGTCCCATAGAAGCGCGCCGTATCGTCCGCAGCGTGGGCGACGGCAGCCAGTCCGATTACACCCGCTGCCAGTGCCATGTAGACTCGGAATTTTGTGCATCGCCTTAGCATCATGATCCGCCTCGCTCCATGCCGCGGGCTCATGGCAACGGGAAGAGTCCACGGCGACAATTTGTAAAGGTCGAAGTTTCTATAATGATTTTTGGGCCCCGCTCAAAAATACACCGGAAGCCCGCCGGTTGCAACCGTCAGTCGAGTTGGCATTGCCACCTGCTCTGGCCCCCCACGGTTCCCGCCTTCCGGGTTTTGGGGTATAGTGTTCGGCGGCTGTTGTAACTGATTTAGCAACAGCCCATCTACCGCGCCGCGGGTTTGTTTGAAGGAGGAAGGTTCCCAACATCATGAAGGCCTTAACGTTGACGGCTTACAAAAACTTCGTTTATGGGGACGTGCCTGACCCGCAAATCTCCGACGATGAGGTATTAGTCCGGGTGCGCGCGTGTGGGATCTGCGGCAGCGACGTGCATGGGATGGATGGGTCCACGGGAAGGCGGCTTCCGCCCATCATCATGGGTCACGAAGCCGCCGGGGTCATTGCCGAGGTGGGAAAGCACGTCAAGGATTGGAAGCAGGACGACCGTGTGACCTTTGACTCGACAGTTTTTTGTGGCGCCTGCTGGTATTGCCAGCGCGGGCTCATCAATCTGTGCGATCATCGCCGCGTGCTGGGGGTCTCCTGCGAGGACTACCGGCAAAACGGCGCTTTCGCCGAGTATGTGGCTCTGCCCCAGCGCATTCTGTACCGCCTGCCGGATTCCGTCTCCTTTGAACAAGCCGCCATGGTTGAACCCGTGTCGGTGGCGGTGCATGCCGTGGAACGCACGCCCGTTTCCCTGGGGGATACCGCCCTGGTGGTTGGCGCCGGCATGATCGGCCTCCTGGTGGTGCAAGCCCTGCGCGTGGCGGGATGCGGAAAAATTATTGCCGTCGATTTGGAGCCGGAGAAGTTGAAGTTGGCGCTCAACCTGGGAGCGGACATCGGCCTGAAGGCGGACGAATGCGACGTGGCACGAGAGGTGCGCAGCCAGACGCAGGGCCGGGGGGCGGACGTTGCCCTGGAGGTGATTGGTCTAACCCCAACCATCAACACCGCGGTCGCCAGCCTGCGCAAAGGCGGGTGGCTGACCCTGGTGGGGAATTTCCGGCTGTCGGTGGAAATCCCGCTGCAAGCCGTGGTGACTCGGCAATTGACCCTGGCGGGAACGTGCGCCAATGCTGGCGAAGTCCCCGCCTGCCTGGAGATGCTCGGCCGCGGGGCCATCAATGCGGAGGCCCTGGTTAGCGCCACTCCCCCCTTGGCGGAAGGCGCCGCGTGGTTCAATCGCTTGTATGAGCGCGAACCTGGTTTATTAAAAGTGATATTGCAATGTTAGTGGAAGCACTCAAAACCGCCATCGTGGGCTGCGGGAAGGTCGGCCACCTGCATGCCAAAGCCCTCGGCCGCGCCCCGGAATCCGTTTTTGTGGCCGTCTGCGGCCGTGACCTCGAGCGCACCAAAAAATTCGCCGCAACCTACAACGTTAAAGCCTACTGCGATGTGGAGGAGATGATCGCGCGCGAAGGGGTGCAGGCCCTGAGCGTCTGCACTCCCCATCCGCTGCACGCCTTGCACGCCGCCAAAGCTGCCCGGGCCGGCGTGCATCTCCTTGTCGAAAAGCCTCTTGCTTCTTCACTCGAGGATTGCGACGCCATCCTCAACGCGGCGAAAGCGAGCGGGGTGAAGGTGGGGATGGTTTCGCAGCGGAGATTTTACGCTCCCTGCGCGCGGGTCAAGAAGGCGATCGTGGAGGGCAAGCTGGGCCTTCCGATTCTCGGTTCCGTGGCCATGTATGGCTGGCGCGACGAGGCCTACTACCGCAGCGACCCCTGGCGCGGGTCGTGGCAGGGCGAGGGGGGCGGGGTTCTGGTGAATCAGGCGCCGCACCAACTCGACCTGCTGCACTGGTACATGGGAGAGGTTGAGGAACTCTTCGGTTTTTGGGCCAACCTCAACCACCCTTACATCGAGGTTGAGGACACGGCGGTGGCCGTGCTGCGCTTCAAGAACGGGGCGCTCGGCAACATCGTGGTCAGCAATTCTCAAAACCCGGCGCTTTACGGAAAAGTTCATGTGCACGGGAGTAACGGGGCATCCATCGGCGTCCAAACCGAGGGCGGGGCCATGTTTATCGCCGGAATGTCGAACATAACCGAGCCTCCCCTCAACGACTTGTGGACCGTGCCCGGCGAAGAAGCCCTTTTGAAAGAGTGGCAGAAGGAAGACACCGATTTCTTTCGAAGCATTAATCCCATTGATTACTATTACGATCTTCAGATTTCTGACTTCTTAACGGCGGTGATGGCGGGCCGCGACTCCGCCATCCCGGGGGAAGAGGGCCGCAAGACGGTAGAAATTTTCGAGGCCCTCTATCGGTCCAAGCGCGACCGGAAGCCGGTCAGTTTTCCGTTAACCCCGGAAAAGGGCCGGCTTGACCAGC
>Ga0326727_10023000_pt1 | contig 11966 bp, 8 predicted proteins | sample MB2enrmetagenome_FD_207643 | JGI IMG/M metagenome (GOLD analysis project Ga0326727, IMG submission 207643) | Lab enriched peat soil microbial communities from McLean, Ithaca, NY, United States - MB29MY | ecosystem: Environmental > Terrestrial > Soil > Wetlands > Peat | place: USA: New York... | reverse complement strand
ATGAAGCCTGGTTGCTCATGAGCCAGTCGATTTCAGGAAATTGCTCAGGATGCGAAGGCCAACGGAACCGCTCTTCTCCGGGTGAAACTGGCAACCGTACAGGCCTCCCGATCGAATCACGGCTGCAAAACGGTAGCCGTCATAATCGCATTCGGCCAGCACATCGCCAGCTGACTCCGGAGATGCCGCATACGAGTGGACGAAGTAGACGGCGTTGTCGCAGCCGATGTCTTCGAGTATGGTTCCTTGCCAGTCCCCGGCTGTGCCCGAGTGCGAGATGCGATTCCAGCCGACGTGCGGAATCTTCCGTGGCCCTTGTATGGCGTGCACATTGCCGGCGATGAGTCCCAGTCCCGCAACCACGCCGAACTCTTCCCCGGTCGCCAGCATCATTTGCATGCCGAGGCAGATACCCAGAAACGGACGACCCGTGCGCGCGAAAGTGTGAATCGGCTCGATCAGGCCACGGCGGCGCAGCTCCTCCATTCCATCCGCGAATGCGCCGACGCCAGGAAGAATGAGCCGCGAAGCCGATGCCACTTGTTCAGGCGAGCTGGTGAGCGTTGGAGCGGCGTCGCACGCACGGAGGGCGCGCATTACGCTGGCGACGTTGCCCATACCGTAATCGACAACGGTCACCTCAGGCGGCATGCGTTCTCACGCAGAGCCCGGCATCCAGGGCACAGGTTCGAATCTGTTCAAGCGAGAGTCGCTTATAGTGCAGGACGCCGGCAAACGCGACAGCGTCTGCCTTTCCCGCTTCGACCACTTCCCGCAGATGAGCGAGCGATCCCATGCCGCCGCTGGCGATCACCGGCACGCTGACCGAAGACGCCACATGGCACACCAGTTCGCAATCGAAACCGCTGCCGGTGCCCTCGCGGTCCACCGAAGTCAGCAGGATCTCGCCCGCGCCCAGATCCACCGCGCGCCGGGCCCATGCCAGCACCTCGAGGCCGGTGGGCTCTCGTCCGCTGTCCACGTGAGCTTCCCAATGGCCCGCGCCAGTCGATTTCGCTTCGATGGAAAGGACCATGCATTGCGAGCCGAAACGCCGCGCCACCTCGCCGATCAGAGCAGGCCTCCGCACCGCCGCCGTGTTGATGGCCATTTTGTCCGCGCCCGCACGCAGCAACTCCTCGACGTCGGCCACGCTGCGGATGCCGCCGGCGACGGTCATCGGGACGAACACGTCCTCCGATGTTCGGCGCACGATCTCCTTCAGGCTGTTGCGCTGGTAGAGGCTGGCAACGGCATCCACGTAGAGCAATTCGTCCGCGCCCCGCTGATAATAGGCGCGGGCATGCTCACCGGGATCGCCGATGACGCGGACTCCTTCCAGACGAATGCTCTTGATCAGATTGGGCCCTTTGACGTCGAGCCGCGCTATCAGCCGGATATTAGGCATTCGGCGATCCTAAGATCGAGTGCGGCGTCAATGTCGATGCTCGCTTCGGCGTCCATCACGAACGGCATTGCCGAAGGAATGAAGAACGAATTCGACCGGAGAAACGCCGCGGAGCTGGTCAGATAAATCGCTCCGTTCTGGGTGTACACGCGAGGCAGAGTCTGGCGCGGGGCGTGCAGCTTCTCCACATCGAAGAGGGGTTGCAATGAACCGTTCGTTTCGATGAACGATTTGAACGGGTTCTCTTTTGCTTCGGTGACGCTGATCGCGGATTGCGCGTCCGATTTGAAGAAAGCTTCAATGCAGGCGGTCAGGTGAGCGGCGGTACGCAGCGGCGAAGTGGGCTGTAGCAGTGCGAAGTGCTCGGGCAAGCGACCGGCTGTCGCCAGGGACTCGAGGACATGGCGTACCACTGACTGGCTGGTTGTCGAGTCGCCCGCGAGATCGGGAGGTCTTTCGATGATGCCGGCTCCGTAAGCGATACCGATTGCGCGGATTGCAGGATCATCGGTGGTCAGCACGCAGGTGCTGACGTGGGGGCACTCGCAGGCCGCGAGAATCGCGCGAGCGACGAGCGGAATGCCTCCAAGCGTCAGCAAATTCTTGCGTGGCAGACCACGCGAACCGCCCCGCGCGGGAATGATCGCCAGTACTTTGGGAATCGGGTGCACTTTCATGACAGGGCGAGCGCAGGGACGGCGTCCATATCGCAGAATTGCTTTTGCCGGGGCGTCTCCCAGATTTCAGGGTTCGACAAGACGCGCAGAAACCGCGGCGCGCTGTGGCCATCGCCAAAGAACTGCGAAGGGCGAACGCTGTCCATGCGGCAAGCCCGCTCGATGGCGTCGCCAATAGCCAGACGATGGTCGGGGACATCGAGGATCGATTCGTACCGGAAGCGGTTCTGCTGACGGCTGCCGATATTCACCGTGGGAACGCCGTACACGGGCGCTTCGCGGACACCCGCGCTCGAATTGCCGACGATCATCCGGGCGTGCTTCAGCAAGGTGAGAAAGGACTCGAAGCGCATCGAGGGCAGCAGCTTGAAACGCTTGTCGCCACTGAGTGCGGCGTAGCGATCAAGAATGGATTCTGAGCCCGGGTCGTTGTTCGGATAGATCACCACGTAAGGAAGGTGGCTGTCGAGCAATGCGCTGACCAGTTCAGCAGCGGCCCGATCCTGCAGGTGAGCTTCGGTGGTCACCGAGTGAAAAATGACAATGCCGTAGGATTTCGCGTCGATGCCGTAATGCCGTCGCACCGTTTCGAGATCGGGCAGGTCCGGCGACAGCATGATGTCGATATCCGGCGATCCGATCACGTGGATGGATTCGTTCCGTTCGCCGAGTTGCCGCAGGCGCGCCGCCGCGCTTTCATTCGCGACGAAGTGCAGGTGGGCCAGTTTGCTGACGGCGTGACGGATGGTTTCGTCAATGGTGCCGGAAATCTCACCGCCCTCGATATGCGCAACCAGCACGTTCCGCAACGCGCCGACGATGGCGCCTGCCAGCGTTTCAATGCGGTCGCCGTGGACCACGATCATGTCCGGGTCGTATTCCTGCACGTAGCGCGAAAGACCGGCAATGGTGTTCGCCAGGATGTGCTCAGACGGTTCGCCGCGAAACTGATTCATGAACGCGTGAATCTGAGCAAAGCCGGCTTTCAGGACTTCGTCGATGGTAAACCCGTAACGGGAAAGCATGTGCATACCGGTCACGAACACCGCGCTCTCGAGAAGCTCGCAGGTCTCCACGGCGCGCATCAGCGGCTTCAGCTTACCGAAGTCCGCGCGCGTGCCAGTGAGAAACACCACGCGTCTGGCTATCGGACTGACGCCCATTGAAGTTGCTCGTCCTTCCGGATGTCCCGCGCGGCGCGCTTCGAGAGCACCGCCGGCAACTCTGCGGCGCGAATTTCGCCGGTGCCCGGACGCTTCACCCACGTGTTGTCGTACGTGAACGGCTCACCTGCGGCAATGTCGCGAATGGCCACCACCGACGCATAGGCGAATCGAATGGTGGAGGCTTCGTCGGGCAGCACATCTTTGCAACCACCCAGCGATTCGTGAATCGCGCGGCTTCCTTCGATCAACTGGCGCAGATCCTCCGGCGTCATGGAAATGGGGATGTCCGGTCCCGGCCAGTTCCTGTCGGAAGTAAAGTGGCGTTCCAGAATCGATGCGCCCAGCGCCACTGCTCCAAGGCACGGGTAGTTAGAGAGCGAGTGATCCGAAAGACCGATGATCGCGTCCGGGAAGCGGTCCGCGAGCTCCTTCATTGCGCCGAGGCGGACGGCGCTGTAAGGGGTCGGATAGATGCTCGTGCAATGCATCAGCGCAAAGGGTACGCGGCGGTCGCGGAGAATCGACGCCGATTTGCCCACGCTTTCGAGATTGTTCATGCCTGTGCTGAGGATTACGGGTTTGCCAAATCGAGCGATGTGCTCCACCAGCGGGTAGTTGTTGCACTCGCCCGAACCGATTTTGTAAGCGGCCACGCCGAGACGCTCCAGCCGGTTCGCCGCGGCTCGCGAGAACGGCGTACTCAGGAAGATCAGGCCCTTCTCTTCGGCGTGCAGCTTGAGCCGCCGCTCGTCTTCCTCGCCGAGAGCGCAGCGCGTCATGATGTCCCAGATGGATTCGCGCGCGTTTCCCGGAACCACGCCGTTCGGGATCATCTCGTCCTCCACGACGTGCGTCTGAAACTTCACGCACTCGCAGCCCACCGCCGCCGCGTCGTCGATCATACGCATGGCCTTGCCGATGTCGCCATCGTGGTTGATACCGATTTCGGCCACAACAAGCGGAGGATGACGCGCGCCGATTCGCCGCCCGGCGATGGTCAGTTCAGGCGTTATTGAACCTGATGGCGCAGTCTCCACTCGCCCTCCTCTTTCTTCCAGAGGTGCGGGGAGCGCGCCTTGTCGATCACCGTCCGGAAGGTGTCCTGCGAAATGCCCATGTATTCGAGCATCTCGGGAAAGTATCGTGCCGGAAACTCCGTGTCGTACCGGCGCACCAAGGCCATGCCTTCTTCACGGGTGATCTTGCCGGTGCGGATTTCCTGTGCGGCATCGTACGTGGCGCGGCCGATGCCGAACTTGATCAGCGTCGTGTAGTAGTGGAGCGGGTCGATTTTGTCGTCGATGGAGCTGTAGCGCGAGTATGAGCCCTCGGTCCGCTGGTCGTTGGGGATGAAGCCGGTGTGCTCGGCGGCGTAGTAGTAACACTCCTGCGGGTCCCATTTCAGGTAATAGCCGAGATAGTGAACTTCGGTGCCGAGAGCCTTTAAGCGATTGCCATCGACGGGCAGATAAGGGTTCAGGTCGTTGCGGGAGATTCCGTGCTCGCGCTCCAGCCAGGCCATGGGAACGCCGCTCAGCACCAGCCGCTCAGGGTCGGGATCGTCCTGGTAGAAGCTGGGCGACATGGTCGGCCGGTCGTTTTCCTCGATGGAGTTGCCGTACTCGGCCTGGTTCTCGCCGTAGAAAATCAGCGGAATGCCGTACAGCGCCGAAAGACGCGGCGCCACGAGTTTCTGCCCGATGATGAACGGCTGAAAGGGATGAGCCAGGTTCAGAAATGCAAGCCGCGTCAGCAGACGATGTACGCGCGAATTGGGCGAGACGAGAATGTTATCGAGACCCGAACCGATCCAGCTTTGAAAATTGTGCCAGCCAACTTCGGTGTACGCGTGAGGCGCCCACGTCACGGTGAGTGGATTCATTCCATATTTGTTCTCCAGGATGTGCGCGGTGAATGAGCTGTCCTTTCCACCGCTGCCGGGCACGATGCAGTCGTATGCTCCGCCACGGCTACGATGGCGCTGGCACAGATCGAGGAGTTGCTGTTCCCTCTCGCGCCAGTCGATGGAAGCCTTTTTCTCGGCATAACGGCAGGCGCTGCACACTCCCTGGTCATCGAAAACAATGGTCGGCTTTGGCTGTCCCGGCCGGTTGTGGAACTCAACAACGGAGCTGGGGCGCTGGTTGGAAATGACGCAACGCTCACAGAAGCGCACTTCCGCCGGCAAGCCATAGAAGGCCTCAACCGGCCCAGTCTCTGTTTCCAGCAGCATGTCGTCGCTCACGAGAACCTCGCGACATATCCATGTGTGCCGCTTGCGGCAATATTCTCCCGACGCTTCCATATGAGAACCCGGGCACCCCCCGTACACCTGTACTTATGCGCCGCAGCGTGCGCGATACCCTCGAACTCGCTGTCGAGCATCACCGGGCTGGCCGGTTGGACCGCGCCGAAGCGTTTTATCGCAAGGTCATCGCGATCCAGCCGAATGACGCCGATGCATTGCACCTGCTGGGGCTGGTGGCCCATCAGCAAGGCCATCACGAACTGGCCGAACGCCGGGTCCGTCGCGCGATTTCAGCCCGGGGCCACCCGGTAGCCGAGTTCTCCGACACCTTGGGCAAAGTGCTGGCCGCCCTGGGCCGGTACGATGAAGCGCTGGCATGTTTTCAGGAAGCTCTGGCCCTCCGTCCCGGCATTGCTCTAACCCACCAGCGCATTGGAACCGCGCTCTGCGCTCTTGGCCGGGCCAGCGAGGCTGCTCCGCACTTTGAGGCTGCGCTGCGGCTCAGTCCCGGCGACACGGCCGCGCATGTCAATATGGGCATCGTCTTTCTGGACCGCAGGATGCCCGCCGAGGCGATGGAGTATTTCAGGAAGGCTCTCGATCTTGACCCCGGGTGCGCCGAAGCCTGGTGCAACATGGGCCGCGCCGAGGGTCAACTCGGAAGGAATGAGGAAGCGGCGACGTGTTTGGAGAAGGCGCTGGCTCTGGCTCCCCGCCTCACTGCCGCCCATGAGAACCTGGGCTGCGTTCGGCATCGCCAGAACCGGCTGGAGGAGGCCATCGCCTGCTACCGGAAGGTGCTGGCTCTCCAGACCGGGAATGTTCAGGTGCACAGCAACCTGGGCAATATCTTCAAAGAGCAGATGCGTCTCGCCGAGGCCGTCGCATGTTATGAGCGGGCGATCGAGATCCAGCCCGACTTCTGTGAGGCTCTGTGGAACCGTGCGCTGGTCCGCTTTTTGGCCGGTGAGATGGAACTCGGGTGGTCCGAATACGAATGGCGATGGAAGGCGCAAACCGGCCTGCTGCGCCGTCAATTCCCGCAGCCATCGTGGGATGGAGGTTCTCTTCTGGGCCAGACACTGCTCTTCTGGGGCGAGCAGGGCCTGGGCGACGAAATGATTTTCGCCGGGATGATTCCTGAGCTTGCCGCCACTGCCGCCCACTGCATTGTGGAGTGCGAACCGAGGCTGGTCCCGCTGTTCGCGCGGTCATTCCCGGGTGTGGAAACGGTTCCGCGTATGGACCCCCCGCACCCGGCCACCCGGAATGCCGATCTGCAGATTCCGGCCGGGAGCGCGGCACGCTGGTTGCGCCCGTCCCTCGATCACTTCCCGCACCGTTCTCCCGCGAGCCCTGGCTACCTGCGCGCGGATCCGGAACGCGTGACGGACTGGAGGGAACGGATGGCTGCCCTGGGTCCCGGTCTGCGCATCGGTATCTGCTGGCGCAGTGGTTTGACTTCCGGTATGCGTGCCTTGCAGTGCACCAGCCTGCCGCAGTGGAAATCGTTGCTGGCGGTGCCAGAAGTTCTCTATATCAATCTCCAGCACGGCGATTGCCGAGAGGAACTGGACGAGGTTCGGACGAACTTCGGCATCACAGTTTATACGTGGCCGGATATCGACCTGAAGCAGGATCTCGATGAAGTGGCCGCGCTGACGACGGCGCTCGACCTGGTGGTATCGGTGGGCACCGCGGTGGCCTGCCTGGCCGGAGCGCTGGGCGTGCCGGTCTGGCAACTCACGCTGACCAGTTGCGGCGATTGCTGGACCATGGGCCGGAATTACTGCCCGTGGTTTCCCTCCGTGCGCCTCTATGAGCGGGCCTGGGACCAATCGTGGGAAGAGGTGATCGAGCGCCTCGCCGGGGATCTCGCGGCCGCGGCCGCGCACGAAATGGCTCACGCGGCCGGGGAGGCGTCTCTGACAACCTGATTGTGAGAACCCGGGCGCGCCCGCCGCACACCTGTACATATGCGTCGCAGCGTACGGGAGACTCTCGCACTGGCCGTCGAGCACCATCGGGCCGGCCGGCTGCATCAGGCCGAGGGACTTTATCGCAAGGTGATCGCGATTCAGCCGGATGAAGCCGATGCATTGCATCTGCTTGGCATGCTGGCACAACAGCAGGGTCAATTCGATCTCGCCGAAAAACGCGTGCGCCGGGCGATTACAGCTCGAGGCCGGCCCGTATCCGCGTTCTCCAACACGCTTGCCAACGTTCTCGCCGCGAAGGGCCAGTCCGCTGAGGCGCTGCGGTGTTTTGAAGAAGCCATCGCGCTCAGTCCGGACAATTGCGCCGCGCACAAAAACATGGCCGATTTGCTGAGCGTCATGGAACGCCACGACGAGGCCGCCGCGCATTACGAGAAGGTTCTCCAGCTCAATCCCGGCGACGCTTCTGCACACAACAACATGGGCGGTGTGTTCCTGCAGCGAGGAATGTTCCAGGAAGCCACGGAGCGCTTCGGACGCGCCATCAAACTGGATCCGGGCTGCGCGGAAGCCTACAGCAATCTGGGCCACTCGCTGCGCGAGCTGGGTATGCTGAAGGAGGCGGTGAATTGCCTGAGCGCGGCGATCCGGCTGAAGCCCGATCTTGGCGCCGCGCACGCCAACCTGGGCTGCGTCATGCACCAGCTTGGCGGCCATGCCGATGCTATCGAGTGCGCCGGGAGAGCATTGGCGCTCGACCCCGGGAATGCCTCCGCCCACAACAATCTGGGCAATCTGTTCAGGGACCAGTTACGCTTCGCCGAAGCGATTGCCTGCTATGGCAGAGCCGTGGAGCTGCGCCCGAGTTTTCACGACGCCCGCTGCAATCGGGCGCTCACGCGATTCATGACCGGCGAGATCGAACGCGCGTGGGACGAATACGAGTCGGGGTGGGACGCGGGGAAACGCGGGCTGGCGCGTCCTTTCATCCAGCCGCGCTGGGACGGTGGACCGCTCACCGGACGCAGGCTGATTTTCTGGGGAGAGCAGGGACTCGGCGATGAAATCATTTTCGCGGGGATGGTGCCTGAGCTGACGGCGGTGGCGGCGCGCTGCATTGTGGAATGCGACAAGCGCCTGGCGCCGCTATTTGCACGGTCCTTTCCAGCGGCCGAAGTCATTCCACGAACCGATCCGCCGCGTCCGGTGACTGCGGAAGCCGATCTGCAGATACCTGCCGGGAGCGCCGGACGCTGGCTAAGGCCTTCGCTTGATCGCTTTCCCCGAGGCTTTCCCTCGGAGACTCGAGGCTCTCTTTCAGAGAAAGGCTATCTGAGGGCCGACGCGTCGCGCGTCGCGCACTGGCGGGGCCGGCTGGACGCACTCGGTCAGGGGATTAAGGTGGGGATCTGTTGGAGGAGCGGCATGACGGCGGGCCTGCGGCGTCTCGATTGTACGGAATTGTGCGATTGGGGGCCGGTTCTCTCGGTTCCTGGCGTTCACTTCGTCAATCTGCAATACGACGATTGCCGGGCGGAACTGGCTGACGTCGTTGCACGATTTGGCGTTCCGATTCATGTCTGGCCGGACATCGATCTCAAACAGGACGTCGATGAGGTAGCTGCGCTGATGACGGCCCTGAACCTGGTAGTTTCTGTGGGCACATCGGTGGCTTGTCTGGCCGGGGCGCTGGGGAGACCGGTGTGGCAGCTTACGCAGACCAGCAGCGGGGATTGCTGGACCATGGGCCAGAACTACATGCCGTGGCTTCCCTCGGTGCGCATCTACGGGCACTCGTTCGATCAGCGGTGGGCGGAAGTTTTGGAGACAATTGCCGGAGATCTGGCAAATGAGAGCAGCGCGGCGACCGTGCGGCGCCAGCTTGGGGAGAAAGAAAAAAGGCGGGCCGAAGCCCGCCTTCACAGTTGAAGCCTCCCCATTGTAAGGAAGAGGCTAGCCCGATTAGCTGCGGAGCAGTGTCAATACCTGCTGTGGAGCGGAATTGGCCTGTGCCAGAGCGGCGACGCCGGCCTGAACCAGGATTTGCGCCTTGGTCAGGTTCGCGGCTTCGGCGGCCATGTCGGCGTCGCGAATCGACGCTTCGGCGGCCGTCGTGTTGGTAAGCTGCGACTGCGCCAGGTTTATGGCGTAGTTGAACTCGTTCTCACCCCGGCCGATAGTCGCCTGGGCGCTGCCCAGTTCGGTGGTCGCGTTGCCGATGGCGGTAACCGCGGCGGTCGCGCTGCTGATGTTAGATACATTCACCGTACCTCCGCCGGACAGGACCGCTCCCGTTTGCACCGTGCCCTGTTGCGTGGCAGAGCCGATGCCAACGGTGCCGTCGGTGCCGGCTGCGCTGAGGCCAACCGAGAAAGTTCCGAGGGTGCTGAGGAATTGGATACCCTCCCCGGTCACCGCCCCGGTGGTGGCGTTGGTGGTGGCGCTCTTGACGGCCACAATGGACTGCAGCGTCGAGTCGTCGCTCGATTGCAGCGCCGCATTGATGGTGGCGATGGTCTGGTCGATCGAACCCGAATTGCGGGCGGTCGAGTTGTTCGAGAGAACCACGGCAAGCGAGTGAGCCGTTCCCGAAGCGTCGTTCGCGGAAATGCTGATGGTTTGATCGTCCTGCCCGTTCCGAATCGGGTTGAACTGGAAGACGGACGTTGCCGTGGAACCGCCCGCGTCGAAGTAGGGGTTATCGGTGGTGCTGGTGGAGGTTGCCGCGAACGAGCCGTTGTCGCCGACAAACACCGTATTGCCCGCCCCAACATAGGCGCCGGCCGTCAGTGTGTTTCCAAGCGCAGCGGCGGCAAAGCCGAGGACCTGGTTCGCGGCCGTGCCGGTGCCCTCAGCCACGCGGAAAGCCGTTCCGTTGGTCGAGGTAAGTACGATGTGGCTGCTGCCGTTCAGCGACGCAGTGATGCCCGCCGCATTGGTGGTCGCGTTGGCCGCCAGTGCGGTGTTCAGCAGGCCGAGCAGACTGGCCGCAGTGTCCGCGGCCGCGCCGGTCACGCTGATTTGTTGGGCGACTCCGCCGGCCACCGAGATTTCAAGATTGTCGGTGGTGGCGCCGGTGACGATGGCGTTGGCGGCGGTGATGGTGGTGTAGTTAAACGCACTGCCGCTGGCCAGATAGTTGCCGAGGCCGAGTTCGTTGGTGGTGTCGCCTACGGCCGACACGTTGAAGTTCTGTCCGCTGTTGCTGCTGAAGCTGATGGTGCCAGCCGTGGAATTATAAGATGCGGTGATGCCCGCCGCGGTCAGCGAGCTGTTGGTGTTCACCTGATTGATAAGATCGGCAACGCCGAGTGCCTGCGTGGTGTCGGCCGCCGCGAGGGTGAGGTCCACGGGGCTGGCCAGACCACCGCCCTGGAAGCGCACGATGGTGCCCGCCAGAGTAGCAGTTGTCGAGGTTGCGCCGAGGGTGGCAGTGACCGCTTCGCCGAGCGATTTGCCGGTGGTGGCATTCGCGGTTGCCGTGCCGGAAAGCCCCAAAGCCGTCGCCAGCGAAGTGTTGGTAACGGTGATTGAAGAGCCGGCGTTGTCGTTCAGCGAGGTGATGACAACATTGTGCAGAGAATCCGCCGACGCCACGGCGTAGGCACTGAAGGCCCCTGCCGCATTCAAATCGGCGGCCACCGTGCCCGCCGTTACGGCTGCCGTTGTCCCGATGCTGAAGTCCATGGCCGGCCCGCCATTGAATGACAACGTCAGAGCGTCGTCCACGCCGGCGGTGGTGGTGTAGCTGTTGGAAGTGTCGGTTCCGGTCATGACTGCCTTGGCGCCGAAGTTGCCCATTAGCGCGTTGGCCGTCGAATCGCCGGCGCGCACCTGGAACGCCGCATTCGAAGACGTGAAGGTCAGTTGCTGCTGCCCGTTGGCGTTGGTGTTCACGGCCGCGGTGACATTGGCGTTCTGGAAGGCCGTAGCCTGCTGCGTGTCGCCGGCGCCCGCCGTCTGAATGGCATTGTTGACGGCCGTTACCAGCGTGTTGTCGTCGGTTACGCCGGACAGATTGACCTGAAGCTGGATTGCGTTGGCGCCGCTGAAACCCGGGCCGCTGAGGTCGAAGGTGGTGTAACCGGAGGTGGCCGTGGTATTGGCGGTATTGGCGAGAATGTTGGCGACGCTGGTGGCGGAGCCGGCGCCGATGTCCGTATTGGCGAGCCCGGAAGACTCCACGCCGGTGAGCCCGAGACTCTTGGTGTCCACGGTCGAATTGGAGAGGTTGAGGTCGATCGAGCCGTTGGCCACAGCCGCCGCGCCCGTCGTTCCATCGCCGCCGCCCACGAATACCTGCAGGTTCTTAGCGAAGGTGCCGCCAGTGTTCAGGCCCACGGCCTGCGCTTCACGGTCGATTTCGGTTAAGACGCTCTGAAATTCGTTGTTCAGCACGCTGCGGTCCCCGGTAAACGTTCCCGTGGCCGATTCGGTTGCCAGCGTTCGGGCGCGGTCCAGAAGCTGGGAAATGTTGTTCATGCCGCCATCGATGATCTGCAACTGACTCAGACCGTTGTTGGCGTTCTG
>Ga0326727_10022997_pt1 | contig 11967 bp, 3 predicted proteins | sample MB2enrmetagenome_FD_207643 | JGI IMG/M metagenome (GOLD analysis project Ga0326727, IMG submission 207643) | Lab enriched peat soil microbial communities from McLean, Ithaca, NY, United States - MB29MY | ecosystem: Environmental > Terrestrial > Soil > Wetlands > Peat | place: USA: New York... | reverse complement strand
GGTCAGAGCAGCAGCGGTGTGGTCTGCCGCCCGGATGAAAGGTGCAGGTCAGCTTTTGCTGCACCGACACTCGCCAAGCGGTTTGGGGGATTCGGCGCCGATGTGGCCATGCGCCTGGCGCCTTCCCGGTCGATGACGAACAGAGCCTCGAACTCGGCGATATCGACGTCCTGCCGCATATCGAGGGTGCGGTTGTCAAGAATGAGCCAGCGGCCGTCGTAGCGGACCGCAGCCACGGCGTGGTCCTCGCTGGTGCGGCGATCGCGGACGACAACGAGCCTGAGGTCGTCTTCGGCTATTCCGATCTCGCGCAAGGCGAAATATTTGGCAATGGCGTAATCCTCGCAATCTCCAGCATTGGACGCGAACGTTGTCAGCGGCGTCGCCCAAAGATCGAGAACGCCATATTGGGTCATGTCGTCGACCGGCCTGATGTCAAGATTGATCGCGCGATTGATTTCTGCGATGCGGACCCAGCCTTCCTGGGCCTGCGCCCGATCCAGTATGGCCAGAAATCGCTTTGCCGCCGGCGGGCACGCCGCGGCGCTGGCGCGGCATAGCGTCAGGGTATTGTGCTGACGCGGCAGCCTTCTCTTCACGGAGGTCCACTTGCTCTGCAGGCCGCCCTTCACGAGCACGGAGGTGACCGCGCCAAACGGTTCTGATGGCTGATGGCCGGATGGCACCCCTTCTACCGAAGACGCAAGTGCAGGATTTTGCATCTTATCCAGTTCATGGGCGGATGCGTCGTCACCCGCTTGGGCGTTGACCGCGCCAACCATCAGGCCGAGGCCGAACACGATTGTGGACAAGGCCCTTGCCGGCGACCCGCGATGGAATTTCAACATTTGACGCCCCTGCAGCGGGGCGCGCGGCGGTCTTCAACGATCCGTCTTTGTCCCCGACTTGCGGGGCATTGATTAAGTCCGGATCAATCCGCGGCGGGTTAACAGGGGATCGTTCGCCGATCGGATTGTCGGACGCTGGCAAATTTCTGTCGAAGCGAATGGCTAAAATTCGAACGATCGACAAACCGAACCGTCAAGGTGAACAATTCCTTGCGGCGGCCGGGCCTCAATATTGCAACAGCAGGCCGGCGAAAATGCGATCCCCGTTCAACGCCGCCTCATTGGTGGTGCGATGGCTCCACTCGACGAAGGCGTAGGTGCTCGGCATGTCCGCCGTCCAGGGCGGCAGGTTGAAGCGGGAGCCGATGCCGTAATTCTGGGCGTGGACGCTGGCAATCTCGAGAGCCGTGGGGTCTTCCAGAATGCGTTCACCGTCGGCTGCGAAGACGTAGGGCGTCATTGTCAGCGCGGCGGATTGGATGGGGATCGAGAATGCGCGGCCGAGTTCGCCGCGCACCACCCATGCGGTGTCCCCGGGCAGCGAGCCAGCGGTAAATCCCGACAACAGCCTGGCGCCGTCGATATCGTACTGCTCCGATGTCAGCATCGCGTGATGGAATGAATCCTGTCCGGCGGCTGAGATCGTGGCCAAGAAGTTCTCGGGCAGGTTCTGATCGATCTCGATATGGCCGTCGAGCTTGTCGAAGACCGCATCGGCGCCCTGACGGGAAAGTGGCAGCAGCGGCGTGGCATCCGCCGCGGTACGCGCGCCAAGCGCGTCCAGCCCGCGCGAATAATTGGCGCCGAAGATGAGTGTGGTCCCGCTTTCGCGCAGCCGCCAGATGCCGTCGGCGCCGGTGCGCAGCGCCCGCACCCGGTCGGAACTCAGCGCCGCCGCCGGCGAGACCACGAGCGATTCGATCTCTTCATTGGCGGCGTCGAGGCGTTCGTTCAATGTCAGTTCGTAGTCGCGGACCTTGAACACCTCGTAGGCGATCTTGGCGTAGCCTTCGTTGTAGACGCCCTTGGTTGCCACACCCGGATCGACGCGCGGGGTCGTGATGCCGTCGGTGCCGCCGAATTCGAATTTCCAGCCGTCGATGCCGATCGGGACGGATCCCGAGCCGCTCAGATAGCGTCGCGTCGGATCTTGCGTCACAAAATCATGATCGGGCAATCCTGCCACCGACACCGTAAACTGCTCGCCAAGGCCGAACAGGCTGTTGACGCTCGCGGAGGTTACGAACTGTCCGGTGCCGAACACCACGGGCATGTCATTATCGACATAGAGACTGGCCGAGACCGCACGATAACGGCCCGTCAACACCAGCACCGAGCCGCCGACTTCCTTGCCGGCCGCGAACGTCGCATTGAGGACCAAGCCCGGCGCCTCGCCGGCGATCAATAGCCGACGTTCCAACTCCAATTGCTTCAAATGCGTCTTGTGCTGTAGTGGCGCCAGCACGGCCGCAACGCGTCCGCGTACCGGCGAGGCGAGTGCATCCAGATCCATGCGCTCGACGAAGCCGTCGATGACGCGCAGCTTGATGCGCGCGCTGCCCTCGAATTCCTGCGACGGGATGACGACGCGGACCAAGGGATAGCCGGCCTTGACGTAAATCTGCTGCAGCTTGTCGGCGGCCACGAAGACATCGGCCACCGTCACGCGCCTGCCGACCAGCGGTGCCGCGATCTCCTTGAATGGCGCGGCGAGCTCTTCAAACTCACCCTGGATATCGAAGCCGAGCAGCTTGAAAGTCAGCTTCCTGGCTTGCTCGGGCACTTGCGCACCGGCCGGCACCTGCGGGATGGCAATGTGCCCGCCGCCGCTCGGTGTCGCGATGACGGGTGGCGCCACCTGGCTGGGTGCCGGCACCGCCTGGGCCCAGGCCGAGGCGTCGAGCCATAGCCAAGCCATCACGCCCAGGCCGAATGCTTGAAATCGCCGATCCACCGATAGCCCGCCCAGTCCCAGAGAATTAATTCAGTAAATCCCCGTTGCGCCCAATAGATTGCTTCGCATTATATATGCAAGTTCGGGCCGATGTCGCCGCACGGTGATAAATGTTCGGCCGGTGTTGTCGAAATAGCGCGCCATTTCCGGAGATCCAGGGTTCATCTCTCGAGGTCGGCGACTCACCAGACGGCCGCAGCGAACCAAGCATGGCCTGCACCACATGCCAAGGAAAGCCAGCAACGATAGGGCTTTCTTGGATCCTCTTCGATGTGGCAGGGCCGGCCTCGGTGGGGCGCATCGAATAAATGGCTGTCCGAGACCGCGCGGTTGGTGTACCGAAGTTGCTTTGAAAGGCGACATATTAGGAAGGAAGAAGAAATGTATTTTACAACCGCAACAAGAATATTTCACCAAATGGACGGCAGGAAGTTTAGACTGGGCTTTTCGAACCGCGTGACCAACCTTCTTGCCCCGCGACGATACCAGGGTTGGCGCATTGCGCTCGCGGTCGGTGCGGTCATCCTGCTCAGCCTTTCCGGCCATTCCGCGTTCGCACAAGGCCTGCCGAAATACGACGTGACCGGCTTCCGCGAGGCGCGTTTTGGCATGAGCGAGCAGGAGGTTCGCGCCGTTGTCAGCAAGACGCTGGGCGTCAAGCCGGCGGATATCACGAGCGGCGTCAACGCCGTTGAAGGCACGACCGTGCTGACCGTGCACGTCGCCTCGCTGGATCCCGGGCCGGGACCGGCCGTGATCGCCTACATCCTAGGCTACTCCTCGAAGAGGCTCATCCAGGTCAATGTGATCTGGGGCGACGAGGCCTCCAATGCCAAGTCCGACCCGAACGCGATGATCGCGGCCGGGACGCGGCTGGAGCGCTACTTCGCCGGCTTCACCTGGAACAAGGACACTACCCGCGCCGGCATTCCGGTGGGCCCCAATACCGTGGTGCTGTTCTCCGGCGAGGACGACAAGAAGGGGGCGGTTCGTTTGGTGCTCGACGGCGTCAAATATCAGATGGAGCGAGAAGGCAAAGAGACCACCTCGCCGGAGCCGAAAGGGCCGCCCAAGCTGCTGATCAACTACATCGCCGACCGCGACGCTCCCGATGTTGCGAAGATCGACAAAGGCAAATTCTGACGCTGTTCGGCGCTCTCGGCGTATTGCCGGGATGCGCGTTTCTGGCGTGGTTTAGTTCTGACGCTTCGTATCTTCTCGGCGTCTTTCCAGAGCGCGACGGCAGATAAATCCGGTGGCCGTGCACGTCACGTGAAGCGTGGATTGCATCGCGCGCCGGGCCGCATCCGGCCTTTTCTGCACTGCACTAAACGCAAATATGGCTAACGGGTACGCCGGAAAAGCCTTTGAAAATAGCCTTGTCAAGATGGCCACCTCATACTGGCCTGAACATTTTTTGTTTAAAAAACCGTAAAGTCGCCTAAAAGTAACATGCTACCCGGCTCTGACCGAGCCGAGCAAGGCAGCCGAGCGACGATCAACGCCACCGGCGAGATTGAGACAGGGCTGTGGGTATCGTACGGAGTGGGCTGGCGTGTCGATCCGGGGGTTGAGTTGGCTGCGTTCGAGCCGTTGCTTGCGGCTCGGCATGGCGGCGACGACGTTGGTCCAGGTTGGGGCCGGCGCTCCCGCCTGGTCGCAGAAACTGCCGACCGGCGGTTCGGTGGCCGCGGGCAACGTTACCATCGTGCAGCCCAATGCGACGACGCTCAACATCAATCAGACCACCAGCCAGGCCATCATCAACTGGAACTCGTTCTCGGTCGGCCGCGGCAACACCGTCAATTTCAACCAGCCGAATGCCTCGTCCTCGACGCTAGACCGCGTGACCGGCTCGACGCCCTCCTGGATCGCCGGCACCATCAATGCCCCCGGCACGGTGCTGCTGGTCAATCCGAACGGCATCGAGATTTCCAAGAGCGGCGTCATCAATGCCGGCTCGTTCGCCGCCTCGACGCTGAACATCAAGGATTCCGACTACCTTTCGGGCCATTACAGCTTCAATGGCAATGGCGGCTCGGCCGGCGTCATCAACAACGGCCACATCAATGTATCAGACGGCGGCTTTGCCGCGCTGCTCGGCGGCCAGGTCTCCAATAACGGCATCATCTCGGCGCGGCTCGGTACGGTGGCGCTCGGCGCCGGCGAACAGGCGACGATCGATTTGTCCGGCGACGGCTTTCTGTCGGTCGCGGTACCCTCGAGCCAGCTCGGCCACATGGTCAACGCCAACGGCGCGCTGGTCAGCAACAAGGGCCAGATCAACGCCAATGGCGGCACGGTCTTCCTCAGCGCGGCGACCGCGGCGAACATCCTGCGCAACGCCGTCAACATTCCCGGCTCGATCCGCACCAACAGCGTCGGCAGCCACAACGGCCGCATCGTCATCAACGGCGGCGGCGGCAATGTGAATATCAGCGGCCGGCTCGCCGCCAATGGCGGCAAGAGGCATAACGGCGGCAGCATTGCAGTCAGCGGGCAAAACGTCAGCGTGACCGGCAAGCTCGAAGCCAACGGCAGGAACGGCGGCAGCGTCAGTGTCGCGAGCAGCGGCGATCTGTGGATTTCGGGCACCGCGGCGGTGCGAGGCCTCGCCGGCAGCGGCGGCTTCGTCGATCTCGCCGGCACCAATATCACGCTCGCCGGCGCTGCGATCGACGCGTCCGGCACCTCGGGCGGCGGACTGGTGCGCGTCGGCGGCACGTTCCAGGGCGGCAACGGCGATCCGTCCAGCGCGCTCTACGAGTCCACCATCGGCCGGTTCGGCGCGCTGCCCGACATCACCTCGGCCCAGACGGTGAGCGTCGACGCCGCCACCCGGATCAATGTCTCGGCGACCAACAGCGGGGATGCCGGTACCACCATCATCTGGTCGGAGCACGCCACGAGCTTCGCCGGCAGCATCATAAGCACCGGTGGCCCGAATGGCGGCAATGGCGGTTATGCTGAAGTGTCGAGCCATGACGTTCTCGGCTTCAATGGGACCGTCAATCTGCTCGCTCCGGGCGGTGGCTCTACCGGTACGCTGCTGCTCGATCCGTTCAACGTAACGATTTCGACCGGAACGAACAATCTCAGTCCGACGGGAACCAATCCCCTTACGTATACGCCGACCGCAACGTCGACGATTAACAGCAATATCTTAAGTTCGGAATTGGCCAATGCCTCGGTCATTGTCACGACGGGCAGCGCTGGTTCCACCTCCAATGGCACAATTAGCGTAACCGGTGCGCTGAGTTGGAATAGTGCGAATTCGCTGACGTTGACGGCCAATGAGGGCATTTCAACCAGCGGCAGCGGTACGATCACGGCGACCAACGGCTCGCTCGTCATTAATCCAGGCACCTCCAGCGCCGTATCGTTCGGCGCGGCGGTGAATGTCGGAAGCTTGACGATCAATGGCACGTCAAGCGTTACCCAATCTGCCAACATCACGGCAACAAATCTTCTGCTTCTGGGCAGTGGCACATACACGCTCACAACGACGACCAACTCGATCGGCACGCTGGCGGCGAGCGTCGGGACCGGAACAGTCAGCGTCGGCGACGGCGCCAATCTTGCGATCGGCACGGTCGGCACCACGAACGGCGTCACCGCCGGGACACTCAACCTCAGCTTTGCCTCCGGCAAGGGCGTGACTCAGACCCAGCCCATCAAGGTCACTTCAATGTCGCTGTCGGGAAGCGGCACCGCCACTCATACGCTGACCAACGCGTCGAACAGCATCGGGACATTTGCAGCGGGGGTCGGCACCGGCGGCACGATCAACCTGACCAACAGCGGCAATCTCGCCCTCAGCACGGTGAATTCGATCAACGGCGTGACCGCGGGCACATTTATGCTGACGGATTCGGGCACCGTTACGCAGAATCAACCATTGTCCGTGACGAACCTGGCGCTGCTTGGATCGGGCGGCGAATATACATTGACTAACGGCTCGAACAGCGTCGGCACGCTGGCGGCAAACACCGGCAGCGTTAATTTCGAAGACAACAGCGCGCTCACGGTCGGAACCGTCGGCTCCACGGCCGGCATCACCGCAACCGGCGCGGTCTCTCTTACCACCACTTCCGGCAACAACATTTCGATCACCGGCGCGATCAGCGACAGCACCGGCACGCTGACCCTCAATGGCGGCAACAACATCACTGATACCGCCTCGGTCAGCGTCAACACTTTCATCCTATCCGGCGGAAACTGGTCGCAGATAGCGAGCTCGCTGCCGTCGTTCACCGCAAGCAGCGATTTCGAGCTCAACGGCGGCACGTTCGTGCGTGCGTTGGGTGGATCGGGCACAACCAGTTCGCCCTATCAGATCACCGACGTTTATGGCCTGCAGGGGATCGGCACGCTGCTCGGCGATAGCTTCGCTCTCGCGAACAACATCGACGCCAGCGGCACCGCGAACTGGAACGGGGGCGCAGGCTTCGTGCCGATCGGCAATTTGTCAAACGCGTTTGCCGGATCATTCAACGGCCAGGGCTATACGATCAGCAATCTGACCATTAACCTGCCGAGCGCCGATTATATTGGCCTGTTCGGCCTGATCAATAGCTCCGGCACGGCCGTGCAAAATGTGAGTCTCACTGGACTTAACATAGCCGGAAGCGAGAATGTCGGCGGTCTCGTTGGTTATCTATATAATGGCGCGGTCTCGTCGGTTTCCGTGGCCGGGCAGGTCAATGGGTTACTGTACGTCGGCGGGCTGGCCGGCCTGATGAACGCGAATATTTCCAACTCGTCCTCCAGCGTCGCCGTCACAGGCCCTGCCAGCAATTCTGGTGGGTCTGTTGGGGGCTTGGTCGGTTACATACTCGCTGGCGAGGTTTCGAATTCCTATGCGACTGGAAATGTCACCGGTTGGACCGACGTCGGAGGCCTGATTGGCAACATCAATCCAGTTGGCTCCACCAATGTGTACCAGTCTTACGCCACCGGTGCGGTTACCGCCACTGCCGAGATTTCAGGTGGCGTGGCCGGCGGACTGGTGGGCAACAGCCAAGGCGGCATCTCTCAATCCTTCGCGACCGGCAGCGTAAATGGATATAATGATGCCACCATTGGTGGCCTTGTCGGCAACAATACAGGTACGATCACGGATAGCTACGCGACCGGCGCAGTCACGCAGACCAACTTCGGTGGCGGCAATCCGAGTGGCACGGCCAGCGTCGGTGGGCTCGTCGGCTACAATGAAGGTTCGATCATCACTTCCTACGCCATAGGGGCTGTGAGCGCCTCCAATCCTGCCCCCGGCGGCGCCAATATTGGAGGCTTGGTCGGCACCCAGAACGGCTTTGGGTCGACCACCTCATCCTATTTCGATTACCAGACCGCTGGAACCGCGAACGACGGTGCCGGTGCGACCGCCCTGACCACCGCTCAGCTGCAGGCGGCGCTGCCGGGTGGCTTCAATACTACCGTTAGCGGCGGGTGCACCTCCTGCTGGGGCATCGTCCCGAACCAGACTTATCCGCTGCTGCTGTGGCAGCCGGGGGTGGTTTCCGGACAGGTGTTTTCCAACTATGGCGGCCCCGCGGTGGGCGCCGGTACGACCGTATCCGATGTCATCAATGGCATCGCAGGCTCCTCGACCACCACCACCGCGACCGGCAATTACCTCTTCTATTTTGGCCCCGGTGGCATCCCGCCGGGAACCCAAGTGCTGGTATATACGAATAACGGCGTCAGCTATCAGCAAAATGCCTCCGGCTCGGCTGCCGGCCTGAACATCTACGGCAGCTATCTCGGCGAGACCACAGCGGGCACCACCTATACCAGCCTCGCCAGCGGACTCGCCACCGCGATCAACGGCACGACCAATATGGCTTTGGCGGCCGAGGTCGCCGGCTTGACCGGCCGGTTTATCAACTTGACCGGCCCGACGTTCACAATTGATACGACGCTCGGCGTCGGTACGAACAATACGCTGGTCATTTCCAGTTCCGGCCTTGTGACCCAATCGGCGCTGATCACTGCCCCGGGGAATGTCCTTCTCACCGGCACCGGCGCGACCTACACGCTGAACCTTAATAACAACATCTTCGGCACGCTGGCAGCGAACGACGCGACCGGCACGGTGAGCCTCGCTGACAGCAGTAATCTTTCGATCGGCAGCGTCGCCGGCATCAATGGCGTCACCGAGGCGACGCTCAATCTGACCTTCGGCAGCGGTCTGGGCGTCACCCAAACGACGAACGCAATCACCGTCAATAATCTTTCCCTGTCGGGCAGCGGCACGAACACGCAAACGCTGACCAACACCTCGAACAGCATCGGTACGCTTGCGGCCAATGTCGGCACCAATGGCACGATCAACCTTTACGACAAAACCGCTCTGGCCATCGGCTCGGTGAATTCGATCAACGGTATCACCGCCGGGACGCTTGACCTCAGCTTGGCCAACGGAATTGACGTCACCCAAGCTCAAGCCATTAAGGCAACCAAGCTTTCACTGACCGGCAATGGCGGCACCTATACGCTGACCAATACCGCGAACAATGTCGCCACGTTTGCGGCCAGCGTCGGCGCGAGCGACACGATCGGACTGTACGATAGCGCCAATCTCGCCATCGGCGCAGTCAATGCCATCAATGGCGTGAGCGCTGGAACGCTGAACCTGAGCTTCGCGAGCGGTCAGGGCGTGACCCAGTCGCAGCCCATCACCGTGACTAACCTGTCGCTGTCGGGAAGCGGCGGCACGTATACGCTAACCAATGGCTCCAACAGCATCAGCTCGCTCGCCGCGAACGACGCCACCGGGACGCTCAGTCTCTATGACACCGGCACCGTGACACAATCGGCGGCGTTCACGTTGGCGAATCTCGCGCTCCAAGGTTTGGGCACGACTTATACGTTGACCAACGCGTCCAACAGCATCGGCACGCTGGCAGCCAATACCGGTAGCGTCAGCCTGACCGACGGCAGCGCGCTCACCATCGGCACGGTCGGCGGCATCAGCGGCATCACCACGACCGGCTCGCTGACGCTCAACGTCACCGGCACGATCAGCGATCCGACCGCCCCGATCAACGTCGGCACGTTCGATCTTGCCGGCGGCAACTGGTCCCAGAACGCGGCAACGCTGGCGTTATTCTCGGCCACCAATTTCGAGCTCACCGGCGGCACCTTCCTGCGCGCGCTCGGCGGCGATGGCAGCGCCTCGCCTTATTTACTGACCGACGTTTACGGCCTCCAAGGTGTGACTGGTTTCCTGACCCGGAATTTCACACTCGCCAACAATATCAACGCCAGCGGAACCACGAACTGGAACGGCGGCGCCGGCTTCGCGCCGATCGGCGGCACTGGCTTTTACACCGGCACGTTCGACGGCAAGGGCTTCACGATCTCGAATCTGTCTATTGACCGGCCTTCAGGCGGCTACGTCGGGTTGTTCGGCAACATCGATGGAACCGTTCAAAACGTCAATCTGACCTCGGCCAACATTACGGGGGCCGCGATTTTTGGAATATTGGCGGGCGCCAATTCCGGCACCATCAATAATTCCACCGCCGGAGGTACGGTCACGGCGTCGGGCAGCTATCCCGCCTATGGCAGCACGTACGAAGGCGGATTGGTCGGCTTCAACGAAGGCTCGGTGAGCAATTCTTCGTCCTCGGGCACCGTTAACGGCTCCTCGGCTTCGGCGGTCGGCGGCCTAATCGGTGATAATTACGGCGGCGCCATTACCGGTTCGTCATCGAGCGCCAGCGTCAATGGCAATGGAGCGGGCGGCCTGGTGGGGGCAAATGACAAGAGCGGCACGATCAGCAACTCGTCCGCAATTGGCAGCGTCACCGGGGCATCGAGCATTGGCGGGCTGGTCGGCGCCAATAACAGTGGCACGATAACAAGCTCGTGGGCCTCCGGTACGGTGACGCCGACCGCCACGACGGTCGACGCCGGAGGCCTCGTCGGTTTAAACACCGCGACCATCAGCTCATCCTACGCAACAGGCAACATCGCCGGTTCGACAACTCCTGGGGCAAGCGGCGGTCCCGATATCAGTTCGGGCGGTCTCGTCGGAACCAACGACGGCACGGTGATGAATTCATATGCGACCGGGGCGGTCAACGGCGTAAACGAGCTCGGCGGTTTGGTCGGCTACAACGGCGGCTCCATCACGGGGTCCTACGCGACGGGCGCGGTGACCGGTCCCAGCGCCTACAACCCGGCCATTCCCAACACCAATTACGGCGAAGCCATTGGCGGCCTGGTCGGCTTCAACGAGAACGCCGCGTCCATTGCCAACAGCTATGCGACCGGCACCGTCACCGGGGTGTTTTACGTTGGCGGCCTTGTCGGCAGCTCGGGGCGCGTCGGTCAGACCGGCGCGACCATCACCAACAGCTACTCGACATCGGCCGTGAACGGCTATGAGATGGTCGGCGGTCTCATTGGACATCTGCAGGGCGGCTCGCTCTCGCAGTCCTTTGCCAACGGTCCGGTCACCGGCTTCGCCGGTGTGGGCGGCCTCATCGGGCAGGTCGAGAGCGGCGCCACCGTCAACCAGGTTTTCGCGACGGGGAACGTGACCGGCTCAGGCACGGTTAGTCTGTTCGGCGGAGCCATTGCGAGCGACGGCGTCGGCGGCCTGATCGGCAACAACAATGGGACCGTGACAAACGCCTATGCCATGGGATCGGTGACGGCGACGTCGGGTTGCAATTGCTATGTCGGCGGCCTGGTCGGCGACAACGAAGGCAGCATCAGCTATGTCTATTCGATCGGCGCGGTCAGCGGCCCCGGCTCGACCCTCGGCGCGCTTGCTGGCGCGAACGGCGTCGGCACCACCTCCGGCGTCAGCATCACCGACGGTTATTGGAATACCGACATCACCGGTGGATTGGTCGGCATCGGCTCCAATCCGAATAACATCAGCGTGACCATCCAGGGCATGAACACGGCCGCGCTTCAAGCCGCGCTGCCGACCGGATTTAACAACACCATCTGGGATATCATTCCAGGCCAAACCTATCCGTTCTTCTTTTGGGAGCCGGGCGTTGTCTCGGGCACGGTCTATAGCACCTATGGCGGTACGAATGCGGGGGCCGGCATCACCGTGGCCGACATCATCAACGGGACGGCAGGCTCCTACACCGTCACGACCAGTGCGAACGGCAATTATCAGTTTTACCTGGGGCCGGG
>Ga0326727_10022996_pt1 | contig 11967 bp, 14 predicted proteins | sample MB2enrmetagenome_FD_207643 | JGI IMG/M metagenome (GOLD analysis project Ga0326727, IMG submission 207643) | Lab enriched peat soil microbial communities from McLean, Ithaca, NY, United States - MB29MY | ecosystem: Environmental > Terrestrial > Soil > Wetlands > Peat | place: USA: New York... | reverse complement strand
ATTTGCCATCGAACATGCCGAGGATCTGGAGTCGGCGCTGCTTGCGCGATCGGCAGAGTTGGAGGCCACGGGCTACCACGCGCAGGTGCTGGTGAAGCCGGGAGCTTCGTTGCTCTTTCTCATCAGCGAGGTCGAAGGCTCGCAGAATCGCCAGTCCCTGCATCGCCTGCCCGACGGAAGCTGGAAGGCGGGTGCAGGAAGCTCAGCGATCTCCTACTCAACCGCCGATCTGCTGGCGATTCTGGATGCGTCGCCCGAGCGGTTCAGCCCCAATGTCCTTCTTCGCCCGGTCTTCCAGGACACGGTGCTGCCCACCACGGCATACGTCGGCGGGCCGGCCGAGGTGGCCTACTTCGCGCAGAGTGCCGTGCTTTACCAGCGCATTCTGGGCCGCATCACGCCGATTCTGCCGCGCCTTTCGGCCACGCTGATCGAGCCGGCCATCGGCGCGCTGATGGCGCAGCATGAGGTGAGCCTGCCCGACGCGATGCTGCCGGTCGAGGAGTTGGCCCAGCGCCTGGCTGCGCGCGCCCTGCCCATCGAGGCCAAGCGCCGCCTGGCCGATGCGGGCAACGCGCTGGATAAGGCGCTCACCACCGCGCAGGATTATCTCGGCGGATTGGATGAGAGCCTGGGGCGAGCGGCCGAGGTTTCAGCGTCCAAGATGCGCTACCAGATGGATCGTCTGCGCCGCCTGGCCGCCACCACCGAAATGCAGCGCGAGGCCAGCCTGCGCAAACATGCCGAGACTATCGCGCTGCACCTCTACCCCAACGCCCACCCGCAGGAGCGCGTCCTCGCCGGGGTATGGTTTCTGGCCGCGTGGGAGTCCGCCCACGGAGACCGTGCCGGCATCATCGCGCGCCTTGTAGAAGAGGCTGCCGGCCAATCCGCAGACCACCTCGTCATCCTGCTCTGATTTTGCCTTTAACAACCCTGCAACCAACAACCGGCAACCGTCTTACAATGGTTCCCGACGAGGTGAATCGGCCATGGGTATGAGCGACGAAGCGTTTGAGGTAACTTGTCCGGAATGCGGAGCGATGCTGAAGGTGGATCCGGTGACGCGCGCCATCATCAGCCACACGCCCGCGCCGCGCAAGCGCATGTTCGAGGACTTCAGCGATGCCGCGCGAGCAGCGCGCGAGGCTGACGCACGGCGCGACTCCATCTTCGCCCAGTCCGTCGACGCGCAGAAGCACAAGGACGACCTGATGGCCAAGAAGTTCGCCGAAGCCGTCAAGAAGGCCAAGGAGAAGCCGATGACCGACCGTCCCCTCCGCGACTTCGACCTGGACTAGTTACTCGCCCACGATATGTGCCAGGTAATCGGCAGGCGAGAGCACGTTGACTCCCCTACAGATGGACTTTGGGAAGTGCTTCTGATTTCCCGTCACAAGCCATGCCCCGGCGACGTGTGCCAATGCGAGGAATGACGCGTCCTTCGGGTCGGGACATATGTGCGGCCACGGGCCGGGCTCCGCCAGGCGCATACTCTCCTCGATCAAAAATTCCAGCCAGAGCGGCAGAAATCCATACTGCCGAAACTTCGCGCGGCGCGCCACCTCGCGATACTCGGCAACGATGGACTTGCAGGTGACCACCTGCACCTCGCCCTCCAGCACCCAATCCATCAGCAGCTTTGCGGGCGCTCCACCTGGCTGGATGCCGGCTGAGACGATAACGTTCGTATCCAGAACAGCGAGTCTCATCCAGCTTTCCGCAGCCGTCGAGGGGCGCGCACCCGTGCGATCTCGCGATCAATCTCTTCGCTGCCGATCTTGTCTGCCGATTCGGCGAGGCGCCATCCCTCGCGCAGGCTGGCCTTGGCCATGGCTCGCCGCAGCTCTCTATCCTCCTGAACGACATTGCCAAGGACGGGAACCAGAAAATATGCGGGCCCACTCTGGCCTACCAACAGCGCGGTCTCGCCAGAACGGACCTTCTGAAGAGCCTTCGCGCCGCGAGTTCTAAACTCACGCAGAGAAACATGACGCATCGGACACCTCTCTACTGAGCGTAGCCGAAATGGCTACGGAAGGCAACCCGATTTCGCCCCTGATTGCACAGAATCGCCTAGGGCTTGAAGGGCTCATCCGCCGAAGGGCCGTAAACTCCCGGTACGGGAACGCCATTCAGCCGCAGATACACACCGAGCTGCGCGCGGTGGTGGATCAGGTGGTTGAAGAACATGTGGCGGAAAGCGAGCGAGCGCGGACTATTGGAGAGGACGTGCTCGCCGTAGGAGAACTTCCACGGCGTATCCAGGTCGGCGTCGGAGGCGACCACCAGTGCAGCGCGCGCCTCGGCGGCCATCGCGTCGAAGTCGGCCAGCAGCTTCTCACGCGTGGTGAACGTCATATCGGGCCATTTGGCCGTCGTCAGGTCCAGGCTGGGCGTAGTGAGGATGAAAGTTCCGAACCTCGGCAACGTGGCCACATGCAAGGTCAGCTTGCCCATGGGCATGGACTTCTCATGCGGCTTGTAGTCGGGCTTGTCTTCGGGGACGCGCTCCAGAGTGCGCCGCGTCATGCCTATCTCCATGTCATAGTCCTGAAGCAAAACTTCCGCGGTAGTCATTTGGGTCTCCTTTGCGCGTTAGATTCCATGAGTTCCGATTTAGATTCCGGTAATGTTGAATCCGCAATCGACGAATGTGACCTCGCCGGTGATGCCGCTGGCCAGCGGCGAGCAGAGGAAGAGCGCGGTGTTGCCGACCTCGGCCTGCTCCACATTGCGGTGCAGCGGAGCGCGTAGCGTGACGGCGTCCAGGATCTGGTTGAAGTCGCCGATGCCGCGTGCGGCCAGGGTGCGGATAGGCCCGGCGGAGATGGCATTGACGCGGATGTTCTTCAACCCCAGCGAGGCCGCCAGATAGCGTACCGTGGCTTCCAGCGCTGCCTTGCAGACGCCCATCACGTTGTAGTTGGGGAAGACTTTTTCCGCGCCGTAGTAGGTCAGGGTCAGGACCGCTCCGCCGTCGGTCATCAGCGGAGCGGCGGCGCGCGCCAGGGCGATCAGCGAGTAGACGCTGACATCGTGGGCGATGCGGAAGTCGTCGCGGCTAGTCAGCAGGAAATCGTTCTTCAGAGCGTCGGGCGGAGCAAATGCGACGGAGTGGATGAGAATGTCGATCTTCGGAAAGGCTGCGGCGATCTGCGCGAAGACCGCGTCGATCTCCTCGTCGCGCGAGACATCGCAGCGGAAGGCGCGGCCCGTGCCTGTCTGGCCCAGATCCGCGAGTAGCTGCTCGGCTTCCACTTTCAGCCTCTCCGACTGGTAGGAGAGCACTAGGGTCGCCCCCGCCTCGGCCAGCTTCTGCGCCACGCTGTAGGCGATACTGCGTTTATTGGCCAGGCCGAAGACAACGGCTACTTTGCCCTTCAGATCGATCATGCAACTCCTCAAAAGTATGGCGGTTATGCCCACTCTTAGGATAACAGTGGCGGCCGGTTCCCGCCCCAGCGACGCCTCAGCCCAGCGTCATCCAGTCGTACTGCTCTTGGGTCAACGGGACGACGGAGAGGCGGAACTGGCGAAACAGAATCGATCCCTGGAAGACCTTAGCCGCGCGAATCTCGTCCAGCGGCTTCTCGCGGTGCAACCGCTTCACCGCTTTGATGCGCACAATAGGGTTGCGTGGGTCGCTCGCGTCTACCGACAGCACCTTCGCCGTTCCCGCCGCGGCCTTGCCCACGTTGGAGTGGTATATGACGAGCTTGTCGCCCTTCTTCATATTGCGCAGGGTGAGCAGGGCCTGGTTGTTCGATATGCCGTCCCATACAGTCTCGCCATCGCGCAGCAGATCGTCGAAGGAATATTTGTCAGGCTCGGTCTTCAGCAGATAAGGCATAGGCTTTTCGAGGTTCAAGGTTCGAGGTTCAAGGTTCGTGGTTCGAGATGCAGGATTCAAAGTGAGAGATGCGAGATGCGAGGGATAAGCTGCAAGATTCGAGGGTTAAATAAGAGAAAACTACCCACTACCCACTATCCACTAACCACTGCCCACTGCTTATCCACCCAGATCGACGAGTTGAACCTGCCCGACGGGACGTCCCAGAAAGCGCGAGCCCAGCCGCTCGAACTTCCGCACGGAGTCGGTGGCGAAGAACTCGCAGGTGGCCTCTTCAACTTCAGCCAAGACTGTACGCGCAGGACCCCTCCCCGGCAAAACTTCGCTCGTATCGCAATTCCCTGACAAAATCCGTGAGACCACACGCGCCGTCGCCTGCGCCGAGTCGATGACGCGCAACGGACGGTCTAGCTCCGTCAGCGTGCGTTCGATGGCCGACCGCAGCAGCGGGTAGTGGGTGCAGCCAAGCAGCAAGGCGCGGCTCTCTGGGGCCTCGCGAAGCGCCTCGCCGAGATAGATGCGCAGCACCCGCGCGGTGACGGATGCGCGCGCCGCGCCGCTTGCTCCATCGCCCTCGCCGATCCAGCCCTCCTCCACCAGCGGCACCAGCAGCGGACAGGGCTTCTCGGTTGCTTTCAGGCCCAGTTCCGCGCAGGCACGCGCATAGGCGTGCGATTCGACGGTCGCCTGCGTGGCCAGCACCAACACCTCGCCCGCCGGTCCCTGTTCTCTGCATACGACTGAAGCAGCCTCTACTCCCGGCTGAATCACGCCAACCACCGGGATAGGCAACGCCGCGCGGAGCCCCTCAATCGCCAGAGCTGTCGCCGTATTGCATGCCACTACCAGCAACTGTGCTCCCCGCTGCTGCAGAAAGCGCGCGCTGGAGAGCGCATAGCGCACAATTGTCTCCTGCGACTTGGAGCCGTAGGGCAGCCGCGCCGTATCGCCGAGGTAGATGTAATGCGCGCCGGCAACCCGCGGAAGCAACTCGCGCAGCACGGTCAGCCCGCCAAAGCCCGAATCGAAGACACCAATGGTTAAACCCGATGTACCTACTGGATTCGTGCGCGTCGCACTTATCATCTTTCCTCCTGCGTGGTTGGCTGCGCAGACTCACTGGTGGTGCCGGACACCTGGTAGGTCCGCAAAAGGTCGGCGTGCCCGTTCAGCGTCTCGCGCGGCTGGCCGTCCACCAGGAAGCGCACCTGCTCGATCTGGGGAAAGTTTGCGCCGATGGTTTCCAGGACCGAGTCGATGGTCAGCGTCTCCGACTCGATGCCCGAGGGATGCTGGTCGGCAAAGCTCCCGTGCAGGTTGATCACCGCCAGTTTTCCGCTGGGATTGCGCGGTCCGGGGTCCTGGCCTGCGTTGGAGGGAGGGCCGTCTGGCGAGCTCCACCCCGGAACCACGGAGAGGTCCTTCTGCGCTGTGGCCGGCTTCCCGTTCTCCGCGGGCTTGGCGCCGGGTGCGACCGGAGGAGTCAGAGGCAGGTCAAGGAGAAACACATCGTCCACCGCCGGGCCGCTCTGTAGCGGATGGGCGGAGCCTTTGTAGGAATACTCGGCGATCAACCTCGTCAGCAAGGCGCGCGCTCGGGCCGTCGTCTCCGTGGGCAATGCAACCTCACGCTCCACCAACGAGATGGAGCCGGTAGCGTCGTTGGCCAGCGCCAGGCGGACTGTCTCGCTGGGCGTGGCCAGGGGAGCGGCCAGCGGCGTCTCATCGCGATGCCGGGTCAGCTTCTCGCGCGCCTGTTCGCATCCGCGCAGCAGCACCAGCGCCATCAACAGAATCGCGCCGCTCAGGCTCCAGAAGAGAATGCGCTGGTAGCGCGGAATCATGGAGTTCCCCCTGTTTGCGCCGGGTTATCGCCTGAATCGTTGGTGAAATTCGGCGGCGTGGCCTTGCCGGAGCCGTTCGTTTTGTCATCTTTGGACTGGTCCTGCCCTACCGCCTCGCCGCCGGGAGCTGCTTGGGACTTTTCTGCTGTGGCCTTGGCTGTTGCCCGCCTGGCCGCGGCCCGCCCGGTAGCCTCAGCCGCCGTACGCGCGGCCTGTGCCGCAGCCTGCGCCGCTGGATCGGTTGCCGCCGCACTCTCCGCCGCTGCTGCATCGGGAGCCGCTGGGGTTGCGTGGTCGCGCCACGCCTGCATTGCCGTGGTCAGCGTGGCAGCCACGCGCTGCTGGTAGCCCGTATCCGTCACCGGCGTCGCGTCACTGCCTGCAACCGCCAGCGGGGCCAGCTCGAGCACCACCGCCGGACATTCCAGGTTGTCCAATGGCCGCACCGACTCCCGCCCGGAGACCACCGGAAGACTCGCCTTCCCCAGCGCCGCGCCCAGGTCGCTCACAAGACGCAGGCTCTGGCTGACATAGGCCGCCTGCGCCATCTCCCACGGCACGGGGACGAATGCAGGCCGCGGGATGAGCGGAATATTCGCGCTCGAGTCTTCCTCCGGCGGTTGCAACGTAGAGGTATAGAGATGTACGCCCGCTCCACTCGCCGTGGCATGAAGTACGATGCAGGCCATTGCGTGCGCGCGGTTGGCAATCTCCGCTCGCTGGTCGCCGGTCGGCGGAGTGGCGGAATCCGCCTCCCGCGTCGAGACCACCGTAAAGCCCGCAGCAGTCAGCGACGCGCGTAGCCGCGCCGCGAATGCCAGTGTTACGTCCTTCTCCAAAATGCGGTCACCCAAGGTAGCGCCTGCATCCTGACCGCCGTGAGCAGGGTCCAGCACGACAGCATTGCGGTTCATCTGCAATGTGTCCGAGGTCTGCGCCTGGGCAGGGCGCGAGGTCTGCCCCTGCGCCTGTGCCCGAACGTACAACGCAGCAGCCGCCGCGCATGCCAATGCGGCAACGAGGACGGTGGCGAACTTGCGAGAAGGGATCAACGGATTGTCTTCCAACAAATCTTAGACCGATGGAGCGAGGACAACTCAATCCGGCAAACCAAGGACGTCTCAATCCAGCGCATAGATTGCCAGCCCACTCAACAGTTTGGGATAAAAGTCGGTCGACTTCTGCGGCATCACGTCGCCGGAGAGCGAGACCTCGCGCAACTGGTCGAGCGTAATGGGCTTGATGAGAAACGCAACGTCAGCCTCGCCCGCGCGCACCTGCTCCACCGCCTCCGACGCCTCGCGAATAAAGCGCACGTTGCCAAGCTGCGTGATCCTCTCCTGCGACAGCCCCAGAATCCGGTCCAGAAGAAGGCTGTGCAGCTGCACTACGTCGAGCTGCGCCTGGCGCGCGGGAACCCCTGTCAGCGCTGCCTTCACCGCGTCCGGCCTGGCCCGCAGCAGAACGTTGCCCTCGCGCGTCACCACCAGAAACGCAGTGCCTGCCGTAGCGGCCAGCGGCTCCAGATTTGCAGATGGCAGCGAAGTCACCGTGAAGAACTCCTCCGCCTTGGCCAGAAACTCCGCGGTATTGAACTCCTTCAGTCCGAAGACCACGCGGTGGGTGGGTAGAATCGTGATTCCCGTAGTGTCCATGTTGACGAACGTCATCATCATCGCCGCCTCGGGAAACGGCGGCACAGGCAGTCGGCCCTTGCCCAGCTTCTCGTCCGGATCCAGCGGCTCGCCCAGCGGCAGCCTCAACTGCGCCGACCGCTCCTTGGCATACGTTACCGAGGTCTCGTACCGGTGATGTCCATCCGCAATGATCAGCTTCTTGTCTGCCATCGCAGTCACAATCAGATTGATCAGCGCCGGGTCGGAGAGCTTCCACACGCGATGCACCACGCCGTATTCATCGGTCACCGCCAGGTCCGCGGGCCTGGTGTCCTTGCCGTCCCTGCTGGCACCGAAGATCAGCTTCTCCGCGGTAAATGCCGGGTCCGAGTACAGCATATAAACTTGCTCGCAGTACGCCCTGGTCGCCTTGAACAGGGCCAGCCGGTCCGATTTGTGCTTGGGGAAGGTCTGCTCGTGCCGGTGAACCACCTTGTCGGCGTACTCGTACAGATGCCCCAGCGCGATAAAACCACGCCGCTCACGCATCTCCGAGGAATGGGGCACGGTGTAGGTCTGCGAGTAGCCGTAGAGTGCGGGCTCTGCCTCCTCGGCCAGAACCCCTTCCTTGCGCCATTGACGCAGCCACTCCGCCGCCCGCGTGTAGACGTTGTGGGCCTGCTCGCCGGCGGGCAAAAAATCCTGCGCCTCGGTGTCGTCCGGCTCATGTTTGCCCAGAATCACGCGAACCAGGTTGTACGGGCTCGCTTCGTAGTAGCGTTGCTGCATCTCCGGCGTGATCTTGTCGTAGGGCTGGGTCACCACGTCCTCCATCCGGACGCGGGAGGTGTCGTAGCGAAGTGCGCGAAAGGGGTAGATGCGGGCCATGCAGGTTCTCGGTGCTCCTCGGAAAGTGGTCTGACCTAGATTGTACGGGGAGCAGGTTGCCTGCGCCGCCGTTCCTGGCTCTACGCCGCAGTAAGTGGCCCATCGCCCCCGCCCGGCGAACCTGCGTCTTACAAGACAAGTCGATCTGCGAGATGATAGTAGACGCGCAAGTGGGTTGAGGTGGAGGATGCGGTTTCTGTCAGGCAGCACGGGCAGAGCGGGTGGTGCGCAGCTTGCCGGTGCAGCTCTTGCCCTTGGCTTGGCTGCGTTCGCGCTGGGCCCAGCCATCCACTGTCGAGCCCAGGAGAACCCGCTGGACAACGTACAGACGCCCGCGCCTCCGCCTCCGTCCAAGTCTCCCAATTCCGATTCCAATTCCGATTCCGAAGCCCGGAAGCCCATCATCGATCAAGGGGCGAGTGGAGCAGTCGAGGGCGCCCTCCACAGCGACGCCCGCATGCGCGTCGACGTCAACCTGGTCCGGGTCCCGACCACCGTCACAGACCCTCTCAACCGGATCGTCACCGGTCTGGAAAAAGAGAACTTTGCCCTCTCCGACAACAACATTCCCCAGACCATCCGCTACTTCTCCAGCGAGGACGCACCCATTACCATCGGCGTGGTCTTCGACCTGAGCGGCAGCATGGCGTCCAAGTTCGTTCGCGCGCGCAAGGCGCTCACCGCCTTCCTGCGCACCTCCAACCCACAGGACGAATTCTTCGTGGTTGGCTTCAACGACCGGCCCTCGATCATCGTGGACTACACCTCCGACCCCGACGACGTGGAGGCGCGCATGGTCATGCTGAAGCCGGAAAACCGCACCGCGCTGATCGATGCCGTCTACCTCGGTATCGACCACCTGCGCCTGGCCAAATACGATCGCAAGGCCCTGCTGATCATCTCCGACGGCGGCGACAACCGAAGCCGCTATACCGAGAGCGAACTGGAGCGCGTGGTGCGCGAGAGCGGGGTACAGGTCTACGCCATCGGCATCTTCGACAACTACGCCCCCAGCACCGAGGAACAGATGGGCCCTGAGCTGCTGAAGGAGATGTGCGAGATGACCGGGGGCCGGCTCTTCGACGTCGGCAGCGATACTGCCGGCCTGGAGGACATCGCAACCCGCATCTCCGCCGAACTGCGCAACCAGTACGTGCTCGGCTACAACCCAAGCGAGGTGAAGCGCGACGGTAGCTGGCGTAAACTCAAGGTGAAGCTCACGCCTCCGCCGGGCCTTCCGCTGCTGACCGTGCACTTTCGCGATGGATACTATGCGCCTGCGCAATAAGGAAAACATGCTTCCAGACGGCCCCAAGGGATTCTTCGCCGCAGTGCTTCTGTCGCTCACCCTCAGCGCTCCCATCGCGCTCGGCCAGCAGCCCATCGCGCAGACTGTGGCCGAGTCAACTCACCCCCAGTGGCCGCGGATTAGCCGCGATGTTGCATTCGACAGCAAAGTGCCAGTCCCTGAACTCGCAGAGCTGCATGTATTCGAGGATGGAACCGAACAGCCCGACGTAACACTGCAAAAGGACACCGACCCAGTCTCCATATGCATGATCATGGACCTGAGCGGTTCGATGTACGTGGCCGGCAGTGCAGAGATAGAGGCCGCACGGCGGCTCGCCGCGAGTGTAAATCCTGGCGATGAGATCGAGATCATTGGTTTCAGCGTGTCTGTCTATGTTGAGCAGGAGTTCACGTCCGACCCTGGTAAGATCGACGAGGCATTGAGCCATCTAAAGTTTCAAGGAGGCTCCTCATTTTACGACGCGGTCTCTGCATCGTTAGATCACATGAAGACCCAAGCACCTAAGTACAGACTGGTCTTTGTTATCTTCTCCGACGGAGATGACAACATGTCCAGCATCACGCGGTCGGATCTCATACAAAAGCTCACGAGTCCAGATGCCCCAATCGTTTACACAATCAATCCGATACATGTGAATGAAGGGAGCGGCCAAAGCAATCTGGCGGATATTGTAAAGGCCACAGGCGGAGTTGCCTTCGAGCCTGCCAAGTTGAGCATGTTGCCAGGCTCCGTCGCAGCGGTCATACGAGACATCCATAGCCGCTACAGACTTGAATACTCCTCGACGCACACGCAAAGAGATGGGAAGCGTCATAAGATCGAAGTGCGGATTCAGCTAGAGACGGGTGCATCAAAACCTAAGACAATCTTCCGGCAGGAGTACCATGCTCCGTTGTAATAACGAATATTGGACTCGAAGGCTCCGCGCTTGTCTCATTACGGCCTGCTTTTTGATGGCCGCAATGGTCTCTGTGTCCGCGCTCGCCCAGCCGCCTGCTCCCGCGCAGCCTGCTGCCACGCAGCCTGCTCCACCCGCGCAGGCAACTTCTCCGCAACCCGCAGACAGCCAGCCGGGAACTCCCATCAGCCCCATCGATCGCAGCGCACCCGGACAGTACACCCTGCGCACAAACGCCTATGAGGTTCGGCTCAACGTGGCCGTTGTGGACAGCTCCGGGCGCAGCGTGCAGACCCTCGACAAGGACGCTTTCCACGTCTTCGAGGACAACGCCCCGCAGACCATCGCCAGCTTCCGCCACGAGGACCTCCCAGTCTCGCTGGGCCTCCTGATCGACAGCTCCGGCTCCATGTACGGCGAAAAGCGCGTCGCAGCCGATGCGGCCTCGCTCGACCTGGTCAAACTCTCTAACCCCGAGGACGAGGCCTTTCTGGTCGATTTCTCTGACGAGGCTTTTATCGACCAGGACTTCACCAACAGCATCGACAAGCTGCAGCAGGGCCTCAGCTACGTCAAGTCCGCTGGCGGCACCGCTATCTACGACGCGCTGGTGGCCTCCGCCGACTACCTCTCCAAGAATGCCAAGCACCCCAAGCAGGTCCTGCTCATCATCACCGACGGCTACGACGACGCCTCCAGCGCCACCCTGGAGCAGGCCATCCGGCGCATCCAGGACTTTGACGGCCCGGTCGTCTACTGCATCGGCCTGCTCTTCGGCGACGACACCGACAAAACCGAACTGCGCCGCGACCGCCGAGTGCTGGAGACCCTCTCCGAACAGACCGGAGGCGTCGCCTACTTCCCCAAATCGACAAAAGATGTGGATGCCATCGCCAAAGAGGTGGCCAACGACATCCGTACCCAGTACACCATCGCCTACCACTCCACCAAGCCGCCCGAACTGGGCGGCTACCGCGTGGTCCGCGTCGAGGCCAGGGACAAGAATTACGGCAAGCTCAGTGTGCGCACACGCAGCGGCTACTACCCGCGCGTCATCCCCGCCGCACAGTCCGGCCCCGCCGCCACGGCAACACCAGCCGCTACGCAGTAGAACCGCAGTTGCTAAACCGAGCTTGTGAGACGGCTTCCAACATTGTTGAAGCTGTTTGCGACCTTCGTCGTCAACCCCGACATCGCCAGCACGGCTGCAAGGCCGATCAGTGCCGCAACCAGTGCGTACTCAATCAGATCCTGCCCTGCATCGTCACGGACAAGGCCTTGCAAACGACCGCCGACTCCGCTCATCGCACCAATCCCCTGGGCAACATAGGTCACAGTGGTTGTATCGGCTGGGGGCCGGCAACCTATAACCGCGTACAGGGGATGCCCGGTGGAGGTTACAGCGTCTGGTCAATCTGCAACGACTCGATCTTGTTCGCCAGGTCGTCCTTGGCGGTCTGAAGGTTGGCCTGCGCTGCGTTCTGGTCCTTCTGCGCACCGGCGATCTGGTCTTCGGTGGCATTCAGGTCGCGCACAAACCGCTCCCGCGAGGCCTT
>Ga0326727_10022994_pt1 | contig 11968 bp, 12 predicted proteins | sample MB2enrmetagenome_FD_207643 | JGI IMG/M metagenome (GOLD analysis project Ga0326727, IMG submission 207643) | Lab enriched peat soil microbial communities from McLean, Ithaca, NY, United States - MB29MY | ecosystem: Environmental > Terrestrial > Soil > Wetlands > Peat | place: USA: New York... | reverse complement strand
TACGTCGGCGTCTCCGAATGCGACATGGAGAAGGGACAGCTTCGCTGCGATGCCAACATTTCAGTGCGCCCGCGCGGCCAGCAGGAATTCGGCACGAAGGCCGAGGTCAAGAACCTGAATTCATTCCGTTTCGCGAAAATGGCGCTGGATTATGAGATAACGCGCCAGGTAAAGCTGATCGAGCGCGGCGGCCGGGTGGAGCAGGAAACGCGTTTGTTCAACCCGGACACCGGTGAGACCGCGGGCATGCGCTCCAAAGAACACGCGCACGATTACCGCTATTTCCCCGAACCCGATCTGTTACCGCTGCGTGTGAGCGAAGAATGGCTGAGCGGGATTCGGGCCGGGCTGCCCGAGCTTCCCGCCGAGCGGCGCCAGCGTTTCATCGCGGATTACGGCCTGCGCGAGTATGATGCACAAGTGCTTACTTCGTCGCGCGCGCTCGGCGATTACTTCGAGCGCGTGGCCGCTGCGTCGGGAGATCCGAAATCGTCGGCCAACTGGGTCATCACCGATCTGCTGGGCCTGCTGGCCGGCCGCGACGTGGATCACTCGCCGGTGAGCGCGGAGCGCCTGGGCGAACTGGTGAAGCTGGTCGCGAATGGCGAGCTTTCCGGCAAGATGGCTCGCGAGATTTTCCCGAAAATGGCCGAAACCGGCGATTCCGCGCCGGCGATCATGGAGCGCGAGGGCCTGAAGCAGATCAGCGACAGCGGCGCGCTGGCGAAAATCGTGGACGAAGTAATCGCCGCCAATCCGAAGCAGGTGGCCGAGTACAAGTCCGGCAAGGCGGTGGTGCTGAAGTTCCTGGTCGGTCAGGTCATGAAGGCCAGCCGCGGCCAGGCCAACCCCGCGGCCGTGAACGACCTGTTCGCGGAAAAGCTGAAATAAGGCGATTGCTTGTGATATCGGCCGCTCTCCCTGAAGCGCGAAGACGTTTGACGGGCGCCTCTTGAAGAGCCGCTCGATCTCGGGGGTGATCAAGTGTTCAAGCCGTGGAGCGCACTTAACGATCATGACCGGTGGTTCCGGCAGGAGGTGAAGAAGGGCCTCGACCAGCTCGATCGCGGTGAGTCCATCCCACACGAGGAAGTAGTCAGCAGGATCGAGCGGCTGTTCCGCGCCTGATGAAGGTCCGCTGGTCCCCGGAAGCCGGCGACGACCCGATCCGAGTTGTTATTTGTTGGCTCCGCAGTGCCAGGAGCCAACAAGCGCAGATATATACACGACCACAAGAAATCTACTCGCGGTCACCATCGGAGCATTCGCTGTTGAATACATCCGCGCACGGAATTCCGAAGAGGCTCTCCGCGTGGCGCGCACCATCGACCGTCGCTTAGTAAGTTGGCACGTCGAGGCTCAAGTCCGTGATCGCAACAAAGTGCCTCCGGTTCCTTGTAACGAGGGTGAGGCCCTCCTCCATGGCGGTTGCCGCAACAAGGGAATCGAAGACATGTAACCCCTGCGACTTTGCGTATCGCTTTAGCAGCTCATACGCGCGCGCCCCGATCGAACTCCGAATTGGCACGATTACGAATCCGGCCAGGAACGCATCGATGTTGGCAAGATCCCGCTTGTCGCGAGCGCCAACGACGAGCTCGAGGGCGGAGATCTGCGATATTGCCCAGCCCTCGTGGAGCCCATCGACATACTCACGCGCAGCAGGGTTGCCGCGCGAGATATCGATCAGTACATCGCTATCGATAAGGTAAGGCATGTGGCGAGCCATCGTGCCGCGCTGGGCATTCAGCCTCGCAGGTCGCGTCGGAGCTTTTCAACATATTCGGCGCTATCGCCGATGTCCTGCCGGTCCTTCCACATGCCGTAGAAAGCAAAGTCCTGAACGGAGCGGGATTTGTTTCGCAGAAGGTCGGCGTAAGAAGGCAGGCTTACTTCCACTATCGTTCCTTCGTGAAGTGTCACGTCTTCGAGAGGTTTGAAGACCCCGTCTTCATACTTCGCTGTGACAGTCATGGGTTTCGCTCTGGCTTCATCGTAGCACCCGTGGCATTGTGTCTCTTCGGGAATAAAAATGGGGCGAGCCCGCGCCCGCCCCGAATGACCCTGCTCCTGCCCGCTGGTCTTCGCTTAACTACCCTGACTCAAAACCCTGCGCGACGCAGCGCGGCGCTCCCGCACTGCCCTCTCAGAACTCCTTGAAGCTGTCGTCCAGCGGGAAGGCATCCCGGCCCGTTTTCACCGGTTCGTACTTCGATCGGCCGCCGACATGAGCCAACGCCCGCGCTGGAGCGCCGGCCAACCGCGTCGGATGAGACACCGCCGCCTCCGCCGCTTCCTCGTCCCCGCCCACCATCTCGCGCAGACGGCGGACGATTTCCGTGATCGCCTCGGACTGCTTGTTCAGCTCCTGGCTGGCTACCGTGCTCTCCTCCGCGCTGGCCGCGGTCTTCTGTGTCACCTGCTCGATTTGCACGAAGGCCTGGGAGATCTGCTCGATGCCGCGCGCCTGTTCCTGGCTGCTCAGGTTCACTTCCTCCACCAGCACCTTCACCTTGCGCTCGTTGTCGGTGACGTCGTGAATGGCCGCGGCCACCTGATCCAGTGTGGACGCGCCCTCGTTGGTGCGGGCGATCGATTCGTCGATCAGCCCCGCGGTATCCTTGGCCGCCTGCGCGCATTTCTGCGCCAGGTTCCGCACCTCGTCGGCCACCACCGCGAAGCCCATGCCGGCTTCGCCCGCCCGCGCCGCTTCCACCGCCGCGTTGAGCGCGAGAATGTTGGTCTGGAACGCGATCTCGTCGATGACCTTCAGGATCTTCGAGATCTTGTTGCTGGACGCGTTGATCTCGCTCATCGACGTGACCATGTGATTCAGGCTGTCGTTGGCCCGTTGCACTTTCTGATCGACGTCGGAGACCAGGTCCGTCGCCGCCCGCGTGTTTTCGGTGTTCTTGCGGGTCATGGAAGCCATTTCCTGGCTGGAAGCCGACGTCTCCTCCAGCGACGCCGCCTGCTGGCTGGCCCCCTGCGCCAGAGACTGGCTGGCGCTGGAAACCTGCCCGGCCACTCCGTTGAGTTGATGCGCACCCTCAGCCAGCCTGCCCGCGAGCTGCCGGAGCGCGGCGCTGATGCGGATCACCGTGTACAGCACGGCGGCGCCCACCGCCAGCGCCAGAATCAGCATGCCCCAGCTAATCCAGCTGCTCACCGTGGCGGTAGTCTCGGCGCGCGCGGCGTCCTCACGATCGGTGGCCGTCTGGATGTCCAGCAAATCGGCCGAGGCCTTCTCCACCTTCTGTACTTCCGGCACCGCCTGCTTCGAAAGCATGTCGATCGCTTCGGTCGGCTTCTGCTGCGCGCAAAGCTGCAACATATTCTGGAAGTACTGCGACATGGCCGCCTGGCTGCTTTGCAGTTGCTGCGCCAGTGCGCGGCTCCGGTCGTCCTGCAGCAGCGGTTGCAGGTCCTTCAGGGCGCGGTCGGCCGTGCTCAGCGCGGCGTCGAACTCCTGTTTGTGCGTCTCCAGTTGCGCCGTGTCTCCGATCGAGAAGAACAGAATGGTTCCTTTCATCGCTGAGGACATGTGCGCCACCGACGCCCGCAATTGTCCCAGCGCCACCGCCCGATTGACGGAGACGGCCAGCGCATGGTCCAGATCCGTTCCTTCCGAGCGGATGGTGGTCATCGCCGAAAACGCCAGGACAAGCATCAGCACCAGCAGCGCCGAAAAGCCGCCAATCAGCTTTGTCCCAATGGTCATCTTCCTCATCGCGCAGCTAACCTCTCTTTCCTCTGGTGCATCGGTCTTTCCGGTGCACCGGCCCCCGCGAGTTCCGCGAAGGGAGGCACGTAACTCGGCCCTTCAGCGGTACGAGGCCGGCACAAGGGTCATATCGGCAACAGAGCGACTGAATTCTACGGAATGTGAACGCCCTGGACGCATGCCGGATTCCCCTCAGCGCGCTTCCGCCGCCGCTCCCGCGTTCGCTTCGGCCAGAGTTTCGGCGATCCGCTCCAGCGGCATCACCGCCTCGGCGGCGCCCAGACGAATCGCCTCGCGCGGCATGCCGAAGACCACCGAGGATGCTTCGTCCTGCGCCGCTGTCCACGCGCCCGCCCGGCGCATCTGCAGCAATCCGCTGGCCCCGTCGCTGCCCATGCCCGTAAGCAGGACGCCCATCGCTTCCCGGCCCGCGGCCGAAGCCACCGACGAGAACAACACGTCCACCGAAGGGCGCTGATAGCACACCAGCGGGCCGTCCAGTACGCTGACGTGGTATCCGCCCGCGTTCTTCCGGAGCAGCATATGGAAATTCCCCGGCGCCACCAGCACCCGTCCGGGCAGCACCGCATCGCCGTCCTGCGCTTCCTTGACCTCCAGCGAGCAAATGGTGCCCAGCCCATGAGCGAACGCCGCGGAGAAGTGCGCCGGAATGTGCTGGGCGATGACGAATCCGGCGCCGCCCGGCTCCAGCCCGCGCAATACGTGGCGAATCGCTTCCGTGCCGCCCGTCGAAGCCCCGATGGCGATCAATGGCGAGGGAACTCCCGTCTTCGCCGCGGTCTTCTTTCGCAGACCATTGTCATTCGCGGGCCGGGCCGTCGTCGCCGCCGCTGGGGCCGCCGATGGTCCCCGCAGTCTCGCCACCGCCGCCGCCCGCACCCTGCGGGCCAGCGATTCCTGCAACTCGCCCACTGAGTACGGTCCGCCCGGCTTGGTGAGCACGTCCACCGCGCCCAGCTCCAGCGCCCGCACCGCCGCCCGGCAGTTCGATTCACCCACCGAGCTGACCACGATCACCGGCATGGGGTGATGCTCCATCAGATTGCGCAGGAACGTCAACCCGTCCATGCGCGGCATCTCGATGTCCAGGGTCAGCACATCCGGCTGCAGCGCCAGAATCTTGTCGCGCGCCACATAGGGATCGGGGGCGGCGCCCACCACCTCGAAATCCGCCTCCCGCGACAGCGTCTCGGTGAGCACCTTGCGCACGATCGCGGAGTCGTCCACCACCAGCACGCGAATGCGGCGGTTCAGGTTCACCGCCGTTTCCGTGCGCACCGCCTGGATGTCGCCGCTCATTCCCCCTCAGCTGAACCGGATGGCCACGGCCATCTGGCCGTTGTCGATTTCGAAGGCTCTGCACAGAACCTCGTCCGATCGCGGCGCGTCCTCGGCCACCAGCGCCGGGGCATCGAGGTGGATGTCGGCGTGTACATCCAGGGTGCTCAGCATCGATCCGCAGATCATGTTGGTCAGCTCGCAGATGACGCTGCCCAGTTGCTCCTCCCGCAGGTCTTCGTCCGAGCCGAGAAACGTCGAGGCCAGGGACTTGCCCGCCTCCTCGGTGATGTCCAGATGGAACACGCCCGAGTAGGTCCCATGAAAATGCAGTTCGGCGTGCAGCAGGGCCTGACCTTCTTCGAGGCCGGTGATGGGCAGCGGATCGGAGTAACACATGGTCTCCAGCACGCGGCCCGTGCACCTGCTCAGCGCCCGATCGACGTCAGCCGTTAACATGGACGCCTCCCAGAACCCTTTCCACCTCGCTGCGCAGCGTCTCCGGCTGAAAAGGCTTGATCACGTAGCCGGCGGCCCCCAGTTCCAGCATCCGCTGCATGCGGTTGGAGGTCGCATCGGTGGAGATCACCAGCACCGGGATTTCGCTCAGCGCCGGGTCCTTTTTCAGCTCGGCGACGAAATCCTCTCCGTTCATCTCCGGCATGTTGATGTCGGTGAGAATCAGGTCCACCGGCTCGCCGCGCAATATGGCCAGCGCCGCCCGGCCATGGCAGGCGGTCTGGCACGCGGCCACGGGAAGGCCCGACAGATCGACCACCCGCCGCAGCACGGCGCGCATTCCCGGAGAGTCGTCCACTATCAGAATGCGGTAGGACATTTTGCACCTCCTGACTTCTTGCCGGCGGGCAGCTCGCGTTTCACGCCGTCGGAGTAAATGGTCAGCTTTCCACTGGCGGTCTCGAAGCGAACCGTCCGCGACAGCGTCCCGCCCACGTCCTCGCTGCCCACGAACAGTCCGCTTTTCCAAAGAATCTTGCGCATGGCCAGGTGGTTGCGTTTGCCAATCTGGAAGCAGTTCTCTTTGTCCAGCACCTGCGCTCCGCCCACCGCCCAGATGTTCAGACGGCGCCGCTCCGCGCCCCTTTCGCAAAGCTCCCGGATCAGCAGCGGGATGCCCGTATCGGCGAACATGCGCGGATTCGCCTCCGCCCTGGACTGGTCGATGGAAGAGTCGGGGAGCATGAAGTGGAGCATCCCCGCCACTCGCGCAGCCGGGTCGTGCATCACCAAAGCAATGCACGAACCAAGACCGTAGGCCACCAGCGTTGCGTCGGGATCGCCGATGACCTTGCAGTCTGCTGTTCCCACCACCACCGTATTCATGCGGCTCTCCTCGACAAGTTGGCGGACGCCGTCTTCGATTTCACAAACGCGCAAACGCCGCGCAGCGCGAGTCCGTTTTGCGCAGGTAACTCGAACGCGCAAAGGCCGCGCGGAGCGGCGCCAGACAAAAGAGAAATTCGGCGGACCTGGCCGCGCCGAGCGAGTCCGTTTTGCGCGGGTAACTCGAACGCGAAGGCGAAGCGTGAACAGCGGTTCGCTCGCGCGGACGACACCGTGCGCCGTACTCACTTCCCCCTCCCCTGAACGCGTTTGTAGACCGCCGGCTGGAGGTAACGCAGGGGATGCCTTACGCCCGCCAGTCCCTCCGCGTGACCGATAAACAGGTAGCCGTTCGGCTCGATGAAAGGTACCAGCCGGTTGACCACGCTCTCCTGCCCCTCGCAGTCGAAATAGATCATGACGTTGCGGCAGAAGATCACTGAAAACGGCGTCTGTGCGGGCAGTGCGTCCATCAGGTTGATCTGCCGAAACTCGATCAGCTTCCGCACCTCGGGCTTGACGCGAAACCAGCCGTTCCACTTCCCCTCGCCCTTCAGAAAGTACTTCCGCGCCAGCAGCCTCGGCACGGTGGCCACCTGCTCGGCCTGGTACAGGCCTTCCCACGCCCGCTCCAGCGCGCGGCTGGAAACATCGCTCGCCAGAATCTCGATGTCGCGCGCGGGCGGATATCCCAGCGTCTCCAGCAGCGTGATGGCGATGGAATACGGTTCCTCGCCGGTCGCGCAGGCCGCGCTCCACACCCGCACCGGCCCCGCGTGGCCCTGTTCCGCCGCCACCATCCGCAGCAGCTCGAAGTGCTCGGGCTCCCGAAAGAAGCTGGTGAACTTCGTGGTCAGCGCGTCCACCATGTCCTTCAGCGCCGCGCCCGAGGCGTCGGAAGTCACGTGCCGGTAGTATTCGCCGAAGCTGCTGTAGTTCAGCTCGCGCAGGCGCTTGCTCAGACGCGCCGTCACCATCTGCTCCTTCGAGGACTCCAGCACAAGGCCGAAGCGCTCTCTGACCAAAGAGGAGAGATGCTGGAAATCCCGCGAGGAAATCCTCAGCGCGCCCGCGTCAGGCATTCCGCGACCCCTTGTACAGGCCGTCCACGTCCAGAATCAGCCCCACGCGTCCGTCGCCCAGAATCGCGCCGCCGGCCACCCCGGGAACGTCGCGGAAGGTCTCGCCCAGCGTTTTGATGACTACCTCCTGCTTGCCGATCAGCTCGTCCACCGCCAGGCTGTAGGTGCGCCCGTGCGTCTCCAGCAGCATCAGCAGGCCGTCCATCAGGTTGGTCGATTTCGGCCTCACGTCGAAACGCTGGTGCAGGCGCACGATCGGGAATAAGTGGTCGCGAACCACCGCCACTTCCGCGCGATTCTCCATGGTGGTGATCATCCCTTCGCGCGGCTGAAGCACCTCGCGGACCGACGCCAGCGGCACGATGAAGCGCTCGTCGCCCACCTTCACGATCAGCCCGTCGATGATGGCCAGCGTCAGCGGGAGCTTCATCATGAAGTCGGTGCCCTGTCCGGCGCGCGATGAAATCTCAATGCGGCCGCGCAGCTTGTGGATCTGCCTCTTCACCACATCCATGCCCACGCCGCGCCCGGAAAGGTCGGTGACCTTGTCCGCGGTGGAGAAGCCCGGTTCGAAGATCAGATGGAAGACTTCATTGTCGGTGAGCGAACCTCCCGTTTCCACCAGGCCCATCCGAATGGCCTTCTCCAGAATCTTCTGGCGGTTGATGCCCCGGCCGTCGTCGGAAACAGTAATCAGGATCTGCCCCGCCTGATGCTGCGCGCGCAGCCGTACCCTGGCCACTACAGGCTTGCCGCTGGCGGCGCGTTCTGCGGCGGTTTCGATGCCGTGATCCACCGCGTTGCGCACCATGTGCATCAGGGGATCGCCCAGCTCCTCCACCATGTTGCGATCCATTTCGATGTCCCGCCCGTGCGTCTCCAGCTCGATCCTCTTGCCGGACTTGCGGGAGAGGTCGCGAATCAGCCGGTCCATCTTCTGGAACAACTGCCCGATCGGCACCATGCGCATGGCCATCGACGCCCGCTGCACTTCGTCGGTGATGCGGCCCAGTTGCAGCAGGTTCTTCTGCAGGCGCATATCGGTGGTGGATTTGAACGCCGGATCGTGCCGGATCAGCGATTGCGCCACCACCAGCTCGCCCACCATGTCCACCAGGTAGTCGAGCTTGCCCGTATCCACCTTCACCAGGCGATCGCCGCGCACCTGTTGCTGCGCAGTCGCCCCATTCGCGGCCGCGGCCGGAACCTCTGCGGATTTCTTTATCTCCGGCGTGGGTCTCGCGAGCTGAGGTTCCGGAGGAGTCGCCGGCGGAGGCTCGATCACGGCGAGAGGAGCGCTTGCCGCACGCCCTTCCAGAACCGCCCGCACCTTCTCCAGCAGCGCGGCCGGATCCGCCGGCGCGGCCGTGCCTTTCCCCAAAGCGCAATGCTCGATCCGCCCGATCTCCCGCGTCAGATAGTCCGCGCTTTCCAGCAACAGATCGGTGATCTCGGGAGTGATTTCCAGTTCGTTGTTCCGCGCCCGGTCCAGCAGCGTCTCCACGTCATGGCAGACTTCCTGCACCTCGTGGAATTCCAGGAATCCGGCCAGCCCCTTGATAGTATGAAAACTGCGGAACAGCGACTGCGGCGGCGCGGTCTGCGAAGGGTCCTGCTCAATGGCCAGGAGTTGCGTCTCCACGTTGTTCAGATGTTCGCGCGCTTCAACGATGAAATCGGAAACCAGCTCCAGATCCTGAGCGAGACTGCCCAGTCCGCTCGCGGGGGCCGGCGATGCCGCGGCGGCAACCGCGCGCTGCAAAGCTTCAATCCCCGATTGCACCTCTTTTCGCGCCGCCGCTCCGCCCTCGGCCGACTGCAGCCTGCGTGCGAGCTGCCCGGAAGCTTCCAGCACCGCCTGGGATCCCGCCGCCCGCGCGGTCTCCGAAATCCGGCTGAGCGTGCTCAGCATCTGCGCAATTGCCGCCGGGGCATCTTCCCGATCGCCGCCCAGCACGAATTGCGTCGCCAGCTCCTGAACGTACTGTTCAAGGGCGGCGGTCTGCGGTTGCATGCCCATGCCTCCGGTCTCTACCCGGCAACGCCGTTACCCGCGCCGCTGTGCTTTCCCGTCTCCGCCGACGCTTCCAGAATGTCCTGCAGCCCGCCGGTTTCCTGGCAGGACAAGACCTTGTTGATGTCCAGCAGGATGCGAATCCGGCCCCTGGTCTTGGCCACGCCCAGCAGATAGGGCGAAGGCGACGTCGAGCCGAAGTCGGGCACGTCCTGGATGTCCGCCTGCGCCAGATTCAGCACCTCGGCGACGCCGTCCACGATGAGTCCCATGAACAGCGCGGTGCGCGCTTCGGTCAGGATTTCCACGATGATCACGCAGGTTCGCTGATCGTATTCGGTCTCCGGAAAACCCAGCTTGGTGCGCAGGTCCATCACCGGGATCACCTTGCCGCGCAGATTGATGACCCCCTTCATGTGCGGCGGCGTGTGCGGCACGCGCGTGATGTCCTGCGTGCGGATGATCTCGCGCACGCTCAGCACGCCGATGGCGAACTCCTCCTGGGCGAGCTGAAACACCAGGTACTTGCCCGCCTTCGCGGTGGTCGTCTTCGTATGCTCGGTCTGCATCACTGCGTTCGACATGGAATCCTCCCGTGCCCCAATGCGCCCCGGTTACTCCACCATGAACGGCGGCGGAGTGTGTCCGCGTACCACCGGCCGGTTGGCGCGCGGCGACAGACATACTTTCACCGTGAGTGTTTCGCCGTCGCACTCGAACGGGACCGCGATCCAGTCGTTCTCGGAAGCGCTTCGCGCCACGAAATTCCGCCCGAATATCACCGTCGGAATGCTCAGGCCGAGCGGCCCCACGTGCTGCTCGATCTCGTTCTTGAAGTTGCCGATCACCATGTTGGTCAGTTCGCCCATGGCGTCCAGCACCTCGTCGTTCACCGACTCGTATTCGGTCATCAGAAAGCGGCCCGATAACCTGCACGCCAGCTCGGCCGAGCAGGACATGCCGCCGGTGCCCACCCAGGAACCGGCCATGCCGATCAGCGATACCACGCCATGGCTGGGGTGCTGCGGCGTTTTCTCGGTGAAGCGATCGCCGGCGATGGCGTCCACGCCCAGCATGGTCCCAAAAACGTCCAGCGTCGCCCGGCAGAGGTTTTCGCTGACCATCGCGTCGTCCAGTCGATCATGGTGAGTTGTTGCGGTCATTCTGGTTCTCCTTGCCGTTCTAATAGCGAATGCTGGCGAGCTTTTCCTTGATCTGTTCCGCGGTGAACGGCTTGCGCACGTACCCGGTGGCGCCCAGTTGAGCCGCCTCCATCACCTTGGCCTGGCTGCCCTCGGTGGTGATCATGAGGAAGGGCAGGTTCTTCCAGTCTTCGTTGGCCCGCACCTCGCTCAGAAACTGCAGTCCGTCCATGTTGGGCATGTTGATGTCGCTCAGGACGAGGCTGACCTTCTCGGTCTTCAGCAGCTCCAGCGCTTCTTTCCCGTCCCCGGCTTCGAGGACGCGGTTGATCGGGACGTCGGTCTGCGCCAGAACGCGCTGCAGGATCTTCCGGATGGCGGCCGAGTCGTCCACGATAAGGACATCAAGAGGCATGGTCGGGGCTCCTTGGTAATGGCTGCAGTCTTATCGCAAGCGATGCGTAAGCTTTCTAATGAAACTGGGCGCGTAGCCTGGCCGCTACCCGCAAACGCGGGGAGTGCCGGCAACTTCCGCAACCGCAGCCAGGGTTGGCGACCGAGGCGTCAGGGCGGCGTGCCGGGGCCGCCGACATACTACGATGAAAGGCTCGTTAGCGCGAAGAGGAAGCCTAGTAGGGGATGAAAGTCGCGGAGCCGACTCGTCCGGTTGCGGAATTTGGGGAGGGCTGCCCGCACCAACTACGGTGCGTTATTTATGTGCAGCCGGGTAGATGAGGCTGACGCGCCTGAGGCGCTCGGTCGAATCAGCTCGCCAAAACTCGATGATCTCCAACTCCCGTTTCTTGCGCGAGGCCGTGTACTGACTCACGTCGAGCATGTACGCTTCGAAGAGTTTCCCCGGCCGGCTTGAGATGGTGACACGCGAACGAACCTTGTGAACCAGACGCAGGTCGGTGAGTTCTTCGACGCGATTGGCAAGCTCGCTCGGCGCGTCTTTATCGATCAGAAAACAGTTAGCGTTGGCGGAATCGAGACAGAACTCACGAATTCGTGCGAATTCGTCCTCAAGGGTTACCTCGTCCTCTTTGAACGTGTCTCGGCTCAGTTCCTCGCGTTTGTATTGGTCGTATTCGCCCGCCGCGGCGTTCACATCCTCGACTCCAATCTTAGGGCCTCGCGCACCAGAGCCTCTGTTTCGGGCGATGCCTATGGACCGTCGAAATATTCCAAGGAAATCTCGCGCAACTCCTCCGGAAGCCAACACGAGTCGATCAACGGCTCCGTCGGTCAAAACGTCGTCAATTCGCAGCTGCGCCGAATCAAAGAAGGTCTTTAGGATTTTGGTGAGGAAGTCCTTTGCCTGCTGATACTTCTCAAGAGTCAGATCCAAGTCGATCTCGTC
>Ga0326727_10022993_pt1 | contig 11968 bp, 8 predicted proteins | sample MB2enrmetagenome_FD_207643 | JGI IMG/M metagenome (GOLD analysis project Ga0326727, IMG submission 207643) | Lab enriched peat soil microbial communities from McLean, Ithaca, NY, United States - MB29MY | ecosystem: Environmental > Terrestrial > Soil > Wetlands > Peat | place: USA: New York... | reverse complement strand
GGCGGCCATTGGCGAGTCTGCCGATGGTCTGGACGCAGCGGTTGTTTCCCACGAGCACACGGACCACATCAACGGCTTGCGGATGCTGGCGATTAACAATCACTTGCCCATTTACATCTCCCGCGCCACCCGCGACGCCGTGAGCTGGGACGCCAGGATTCGGACCTTCGAGCACATCGCCGCCGGCGAGAAGTTCACCATCGGCGATATCGAGGTCACTCCTTTTTCCATCCCTCACGACGCGGCGGACCCTATGGCCTTTACGTTTGAAACACAGGGCATCCGGATTGGTGTAGTAACCGATCTCGGTTATGTGCCGGAGGTCGTCAAGCGGCACGTCAAGGGATGCCATTGTTTGATTTTCGAGTCCAACCATGACCTGGACATGCTGAAGGTCGGGCCTTATCCGTGGTACGTGAAGCAACGCGTGATGAGCCGGCACGGGCATCTCTCAAACAACGCCACCGCTTCGTTCCTCACCGAAGACTTCGACGGCTCGGCAGAGATCCTGGTGCTGGCCCACTTGAGCGAAACCAACAACCATCCTGAGATCGCGCGCCTCAGCGCCCGGCAAGCCCTTGCCCAGTGCGGACGCGGCAACCACGCCCAGGTCCACCTCGCCAGCCAGACCGCCCCCACCGAGGTTTTCCGTTTTTAGGAAGCAACAGGGAAGCATGCTGCCTCCCGTGCAACCCCGGTAGCATCCTGGTTTGCGTAGCGCCGGGCTTCAGCCCGGCATGTGCCGCCCTGAAGGGCGGCGCTACCGTCGAAATCAGATCACTACCGCAATCCCGGAAGGTTCCCCTGCCCATGCTTTCCTGTGCTAGGATTAGTCACTTGGATTCAGAGTCCAAAATCCATATTCGGGTATCCAAAACTCCATGATTGCTCGTTACACACGGCCACAGATGGGCGCCATCTGGACAGATCAGAACAAGTTCCAGAAATGGCTGGAAGTTGAAATCGCCACAGCGGAAGTCGAGGCGGAAGCTGGCTTGATCCCGAAGAGCGCCGCGCGCGCCATCCGGAGCAAGGCCGGCTTCGAAGTCGAGCGCATTCTCGAAATCGAGCGCAAGGTGAGACACGACGTCATCGCTTTCACCACCAACGTCGCCGAACACATCGGGCGGGAGGGCCGTTACCTGCACTACGGCCTCACCTCAAATGATGTCGTGGACACGGCGCAGGCGCTGCTGGTTCGCGAGGCTTCGGAACTGCTGCTGGCAGGCCACAAGCGCTTGGGCGAGGTGTTGAAGAGGCGCGCTCTCGAGTTCAAACACACGCCGATGATCGGGAGGACGCACGGCATTCATGCGGAGCCCATCACCTTCGGATGCAAGCTCGCGATCTGGTTCGAGGAAAACCGGCGCAACACCGAGCGCCTGGCCTATGCCTCGGAACAGATGCGGGTGGGGAAGATCTCCGGGGCCGTGGGCAGCTATACCCATCTGCCGCCCTCCATTGAGAAGAAGATCTGTGCCCGCCTGGGACTCTGCCCCGCGCCGGTCTCCTCCCAGGTCATTCAGCGCGACCGGCACGCCTTCTACCTATGCACTCTTGCCGTCTCGGCGGCTTCTCTCGAAAAGATCGCACTGGAAGTGCGCGGCTTGCAGCGCACGGAAGTTCACGAGGTGGAGGAATACTTTTCACCGGAGCAGAAGGGGTCGTCCGCCATGCCCCACAAGCGCAATCCGGTTACGGCGGAACAGATCTGCGGGCTGGCGCGGGTGGTGCGGGCGAATGCGCAGGCCGCGCTTGAGAACGTCGCGCTCTGGCACGAGCGCGATATCTCCCACTCCTCGGTCGAGCGGGTGATCCTGCCGGACTCGACCGTGCTGCTCGATTACCTGCTGGCGAAGACCTCTAACCTCGTGGACACCTTGTTCGTGTACCCCGACCGGATGCGCGAGAATCTCGACCTTCTGAAGGGTCTGATTTTTTCCGGCCAATTGCTGCTGGACTTGGTGGAAAAAGGCGCTTCGCGTGAAGAGGCCTACCGATGGGTGCAGCGCAACGCTATGCAGGTTTGGGAAACACGCGAGGATTTCCGCAGCCTGGCTGAGCGAGATGAGGACATCCGCCACTACCTCACACCGGCGGAGATCGGGCGTGTGTTCAACGTAGAGCGCTACCTGACACACGTGGACGAGATCTTCCGCAGGGTGTTCGGAAAGGTGCAGGCATAGCCCTGGCGGCCACATCGCAGAGAAACGTTGTGAACGAGCACGCGGAGGAAGAGAAACCATGCCCCTAGTTGCTCTCGCTCTTGCCGAAAGATACCTGCACTAATTCGATCGAGGTTCTGCCGCTCTCCCACTTGAGTTCCACAACCTTTTCCTGTTTGTCACTCTTCATCTCGAATGCAGTCTTCCCGCCCGCATCCTTTTCGATGAATCTGGCGACCTCGACTCCCAGTCGCTCCTTGTAGAAGGCCTTGACCTTTTCCAAGGGGTCAGCAGTTTCAAACTTCGCAGCCCGCACCCGGACGTTCGCCTCATCTCCAAAATCGAGATTCACGGATGCGGAGTCCTTATCAACAACCTGAGTTGCTCCGGGGTAGAGGGGCAAATCCAGGCTGCCTTCTCGAACGTCGCGGCGAACCTCAACTGATCCGACCGGCGTGTTTACGGAAACGTCCTCTTTGCCAGTTCCATGTCCGGCAACTTGAATCCGGACGTTGTGGGAAAGGAACTTCAAGCCTGTCCAAACGCCCAATCCGCAAACCAGAATGATCAGGGCCAAAACAAGGAGGACAATGGGAACAACTTTGCTGCCCGGCCGCGGAGGCTGCGGCGGAACGGGGGGACGCGGAAATGGGGGATTTGCGCTCATTGGAGACTCCTTGGCTGCTTTCTACACAAGGTTACGCAATTGTGCCCTATGAAGTTCCTGAAAATTACAGCCGATAGGACAGAGACACAAGAACGTCGCAGTCTAGCCCACGTGGCGGCGGAGACTGTCCCGGAAGTTTCGCGAAGGTTCCGCCGGACCGGTCATCGAGTCCTTGAGTAAGAGTCGCCCCGGATGATAATCTGTCCCTTCCTTTCAAATCTGGGTATTCTCGTGGAGAGAGTTGAAAGTCGTCAATCGGTGATCGCAGCCAGACGCGTCGCACACCAGGGAGCGCCTATGTCCTCTTACGACTACGATCTTCTGGTCATCGGTTCAGGACCTGCGGGACAGCGAGCCGCGATTCAATCCGCCAAGCTCGGAAAGCACACCGCCATTGTGGAACGCAGGACGGTCGTGGGGGGAGTTTGCATTAACACCGGGACGATTCCCAGCAAGACACTGCGCGAGGCCGTCCTTTACCTCTCGGGTTACCGCCAGCGGGAAGTTTACGGCGAATCCTATGCGGTCAAGCAGAACATCACCATGGAGGATCTGCTATTCCGCACCGAACCTGTGATCCGGCACGAGATTGACGTCGTCCAGAGCCAGTTGCGGCGGAACGGCGTCGAAGTGCTTGCTGCCGAGGCTCAGTTCGCCGATCCGCATACGTTGCGGCTGCAATTCGCGAACGGGTCCGGCGAGCGCACGGTGAGCGCAAGCAACATCGTGCTCGCCGTCGGAACCGAGCCGACGCGCAGCCCCGAAATTCCGTTCAACGGACAAGAGATTCTTGTAAGCGACGATATCTTGGGGCTCAAGCGTCTTCCCCACACGCTCGCAGTCATCGGAGCAGGCGTCATCGGCTGCGAATACGCCAGCATCTTTGCCGCTCTCGGAGTGCGTGTCACCTTAGTGGACAAACTACCGCGTCTTCTCCCTTTTGTGGACGCGGAAATCGTCGAAGCCTTGGACTATCGTCTGCGTGAAAATCGCGTCACGCTCTGGCTCGGCGAAACCGTGAGCGGCGTTGAGCTGCTGGAGGATGGGTCGGGGGCCCGTGTGAAGATCCACCTTGCCAGTGGCAAACAGATCGCGGCTGGAAACGCGCTTTACAGCATTGGCAGGACCGGAGCCGCGAACAAACTCAACCTTCCGGCGGCGGGGCTTGCGGCGGACGCGCGTGGACGGATCAAGGTAGATGCGCAGTACAGAACGGCGGTCCCGCACATCTTTGCGGTTGGAGACGTCATCGGTTTCCCAAGTCTTGCTTCCACATCCATGGAGCAAGGCCGCCTGGCGGCCTGCCACGCCTTCGGAATCGAAACCACCAGCGTGCCTGAGTTGTTCCCCTACGGTATTTACACCATCCCTGAGATTTCCTACGTGGGCCGCAACGAAGAACAGCTGACCCAGCAGAATGTTCCCTACGAAGTCGGCAAGGCCAACTATCGCGAAATCGCCCGCGGGCAGATTATCGGTGACAGTACCGGAATGCTGAAATTGGTTTTCCATCGCGAAACGCGGGAGTTGCTGGGGGTGCACATCATCGGCGAGAGCGCCAGCGAACTGGTCCACATCGGCCAGGCGGTACTGACCTACGGGGGCAAGATCGATTACTTCATCAACAACGTGTTCAACTACCCCACCTTGGCCGAGTGCTATAAGACGGCCGCATTCGACGGCATGAATCGGCTTGTGGGCTGATCTTCCGAGTGACCTTTGGAGGAGAGTGGAGGCGCTCTAAAGCATGCGTGCGATTTCGTGGCCCACGAGCGGAGCAGGCCCCAGCCCTACTTGTATGCAGGAATTCCCGTCACCCGCTCACCGATGATGAGGGTATGGATATTGTGTGTGCCCTCGTAAGTGAAGACCGATTCCAGGTTGCACATGTGGCGGAAGATCGGGTACTCATCAGCGATGCCATTGGCGCCCAAGATGTCGCGCCCGGTCCGGGCCACATCAAGCGCCATCTTGACGTTATTCCGCTTAAGCATGCAGATGTGCGCAAAATCAGCCCGTCCCTGGTCCTTCAAGCGTCCCACCTGCAGGGCCAGCAATTGCGCTTTGGTGATTTCGGTGATCATGTCGGCAAACTTCGCCTGGACGAGTTGGTGGGAGGCAATAGGCTTGTTGTCAAACTGCTTTCGGATCTTCGCGTATTCCAAAGCCTCGTTGTAGCAGGCCATGGCGGCGCCGAGCGCTCCCCATCCAATGCCGTAACGCGCCTGGGTCAGGCAGCCGAGCGCCGCTTTCAATCCCTGGGCTTTGGGCAGCATGTTGCTGATGGGCACGCGAACATCCTGGAGTGAAAGGGTGGAAGTCACCGAGGCTCGCAATGACCACTTCCCTTTGATGTCCTTCGAGGTAAAGCCAGGAGTTCCCTTCTCCACGAGGAAACCACGGATACCTTCGTCGGTGCGCGCCCACACGACCGCCACATCGGCGATCGTGCCGGAGGTAATCCACGCCTTCTCTCCATTCAGGATGTAGTGGTCGCCATCCCTTACGCCGCGAGTCCTCATGCCGCCGGGGTTTGAGCCGAAGTCCGGCTCCGTGAGACCAAAACATCCGATGGACTTGCCCTGCTGAAGTGCGGGAAGCCAACGATCCTTCTGCTCCTCCGAACCATATTCACTAATCGGGTACATCACGAGCGCGCCCTGCACAGAGACGAAACTTCGCAAGCCGCTGTCTCCGCGTTCAAGCTCCTGCATAATCAGGCCGTACTCCACGTTGGACATCCCCGCGCAGCCGTAACCCTCGAGGTTCGCGCCGTAAAACCCCAACTCCGACATCAAGGGCACAAGATGCCTGGGAAATTTGCCTTCCCGGTTCCACTCCTCGATGTTCCCTATGATTTCCTTGTCGACGAATTCCCGCACTGTCTGGCGCACCAATTTCTCCTGGTCGCTGAAAAGCGCGTCAATCTCCATGTAATCCACGCCGTGAAATGCAAACATAACGCCCCCCACCCATCGTTAAGTCATCAGGCCCCTGGGTCACGAGGCCATTCTAGCAGGATTCCGGGTAAAGCATGTGCCTCTCAGCCTGCTCGTCCGCAGATGTTCCCGGCGGTTCTCCACAGTGGGCCGGAGGGTGGCGAGGTATCCATTTGCAGCGACGAAATCAGCCTGACAACCCGCAGGCACTCACTTCGCAGCACCGGCGAGGAACTGGCCCTTGCGGCGTCGTTGCGCGGTGGGGCGACACAGGTTAAGATGACTTCCATGAAAATGCGTATTCCAACTCAACTGATCATCGGCGTTTCAATCTTGATTATCGGCGGCGGTCTCGTAGGAGGCGAATATCTGCTGGTAAAGTGGTACCCAGGCCATGTGCAACGGGTCAATGAGGAAGTCCTGAAGCAGGATCCCTATCACAACGACGAACTCGGAGTCGATATTCAAGTTGCGCGAGGACTTTACGGGAGGGTGGAGACATTTCCCGGCGGGGTGAAGATCAGCCGGCGCAAGTTCTGGAGCGTAGGTCCTTCGCTTACGATCACTTCCGAGAGTAACCCTGACCAGACTTCGGTGTTCGCTGAAGAGGTCCTGGCAAAATGGCAGACGAAGGGCGCCCTTGAAGATATTCCGCGTTATCACTTCGAGCGAACCAAGATCGGTAATCGTGATAGCGTGCTGATTCGCCAGTATAAGGGCCGCTCGATGCTCCTGACGGGGCGTATCCTCACTCCAGAACGGATCATCGAGGCCAATTGCACGCCCGGAGCGGAAGATGAGGTCCTCTACATGCAGGTGTGCGATGAGACGCTGGCCAGCATAAAGGTCGCCGACCCTGAAACGCCGCCAGCGGCTGAACCAGGCGTCCTCGAACTCACCCCCGCGCCAACGATTAAGTAAGGGATCGGCTATTCAGGGCGAGACGGTCCGCGGTGAATTGAAGAAGCGGACTGGGGTAAAACGGGCGGCAAGCAAACGGGGAAGAAGTGACCGGTGTCTTTCCCCGGCACCCGATCTTCGGGACTGCACCATGGGGCTCACGCTTGTTTTATCCTGTGTGCAATCGATCAGGGTTACGGAGAACAAGCATGCAACAGTGGGAAGTTGTGGAAGGCAGCCTTGCTTCCGCGCAGGGCTTTCGCGCGGCGGCCGCTGCCACAGGGATTAAGAAAAAGCAGGGCAGTCTCGACCTTGCATTGATCGTGTCCGACGCGCCCGAAACCAAGGGGGCCGCACTGTTCACGACGAACTTGGTCGCCGCAGCACCGGTGATCTTCTCCCGGAAGAATCTTGCTGAAAGCCACGGCCGCTGCCGCGCCATACTGGTGAACTCCGGCAACGCCAACGCCTGCACAGGCCGTAAGGGAATGCAGGCGGCAAGGGAATGCGCCCGAGCGGCGGCCAGGCTGCTGGGTCTCGAACCCGCCGAGGTCCTGCTGGCCTCGACGGGGGTTATCGGAGTCCCTCTCGAAGCAGACCTCATCACAAGCCATCTCCCCGACCTCGTCAAAGAACTTTCCGCCGCAAACGCACCGGCGGTCGCGCGCGCCATCATGACCACTGACCGCATCCCCAAGTCATGCGTCCTGCGGTCGGAATGGGGCGGGAAGCCCGTGCACATTGCGGGAGTGGCCAAAGGCGCAGGAATGATCTCCCCGCGCATGGCAACGATGCTCTCCTTTCTGACCACGGACGCACGGATCGGCCCGCAAACACTCCGCCAACTGCTGCGAGCCGCCGTGCGGGATTCCTTCAATCGCGTCACCGTGGACGGCGACACGTCAACGAATGACACCCTCGCGGCGCTGGCGAGCGGCGTTTCCGGCGTGCGCGTGAGTTCCGGGACGCGGGCCGCGGCATGGTACCTCAAGGGACTTGCACAGCTCTGCCGAACCCTGGCCGTGATGATCGCCCGGGATGGGGAGGGCGCAAAGAAGTTGGTCATCATCCAAGTCGAGGGGGCCCGGAAGGCTGCCGACGCCGAACGAATTGCGCGCGCCATCGCGAACTCCCCGCTGGTCAAGACCGCCATCGCAGGAAGCGATCCTAATTGGGGCCGTATCCTCTGCGCAGCGGGTTATTCCGGCGCGGCATTCAATCCCGGCAAAGTCGACATCCGCATCAATGGCTTGCCCGTATGCCGGAACGGGCTGGATGCGGGCTTCGACGAAGCTTCCGCGCGCGAAGAGCTTGACCGGAACGAAATAACCCTTCGCCTCGACCTCCACCAGGGCCGGGCGTCCGCCCAGATCTGGACCTGCGACCTGACCCACGATTACATCACCATCAACGCCTCTTATCGAACCTGAGGCGCACTCCGCGGACTTCCGTCAAACCCCAGCCCCGGCAGCGCAAGCCCGTGAGAGCCGTCTCTACTCTGTTATAATCATTCCTCACAGGGGAGTCGCCTGGCGCGCACCTGCCGGGGGAAGCGTCCAATAACGCTATGCCGCGCGCCAGGAAGAGGGATCTCATGTCAGGAATCATTGGTTACATCGGAAACAAGCGCGTCGTACCCGTGTTGCTGGAAGGGTTGCAGCGACTGCAATACCGCGGCTACGACTCGGCCGGCATTGCGGTGATTCAGGGCGACAACCTGCAGGTGCGCCGCGCGACAGGCAAACTGCACAACCTCGAAGAGGTGGTCCGCCTGAGCCCTGTGGACGGAACGTACGGCATAGGGCATACCCGGTGGGCCACCCATGGCGCACCCACTGAAAAGAATGCCCACCCGCAAGGGGATTGCACCGGCACCGTGGTCGTGGTCCACAATGGAATCATCGAGAACTACCTCGAACTGAAGAAGGAACTTGAAGACGAAGGACACAAGTTCGCCACGGAGGTGGACACCGAGGTCATTGCCCACCTTGTCGAGAAGTACCTGGATGCCGGCACAGGGCAGGCCGGAGCCTCGGACCGTCTCGAGGAGGCGGTGCGCTCGGCTGTGCACAAACTGCGCGGGGTCTTCGCGCTGGCCATTATCTCCACCCGCGATCCCAACAAGATTATCGCTGTGCGCGAAGGCCCTCCGGCGGTCATCGGCCTGGGCAAGGACGAGTATTTCGTGGCCAGCGACGTTCCTGCCATCCTCTATCACACCCGCGACCTTTTCTTTCTCGCCGACCACGATATGGCCGTGCTGACGCCCAACGGCGTGAAGCTGACCGACTTCAACGGCCAGCCGGTATCGCGCCGCGTGCAGCACATCTCCTGGGACCCCATCCTTGCCGAGAAGGGCGGCTTCAAGCATTTCACCATTAAAGAGATTTACGAGCAGCCCCGCGCGGTTCGCGAGACGGCGATGGGACGCTATTCACTAGAGACCGGCCAGGTGTTTCTGGACGAGATGGAAATCCGCGAGGAGGAATTCAGAAGTTTCAGGGATATTAAGATTGTGGCGGCCGGCACCTCACGCCACGCGGGCCTGGCCGGCAAGATCATGATCGAGCGTGTCGCCCGCGTTCCCGTGGAAGTGGACTACGCCTCCGAGTTCCGGTACCGTGATCCCCTGGTCGACCCGCAAACCCTGACGGTGCTCATCACCCAGTCCGGCGAAACGGCGGACACCATTGCGGCGCAGCGCGAAGCGCAGGCCAAGGGATCGAAAACGCTCGCCATCTGTAATGTGCTGGGAAGCATGGTTTCCCGCGAAGCGCATGGCACGCTTTATACGCACGCCGGACCGGAAATCGGCGTGGGCTCCACCAAGACGTTCACAGCTCAGTTGACCGCCCTTTATCTCTTCGCGCTCTACCTGGCGCAGGTGCGCAACCTCCTCACGTATGAAGATACCAAGTCCTGGCTGAAGGCCTTGGCCGCACTGCCAAGACAAATGGAGTCCGTTCTGCAAAGGGATGATGAGATCGAAGAACTGGCCCAGCACTTCTACAGGTCTTCGAATGTTCTCTTCCTCGGGCGTGGCGTACACTTCCCGGTCGCTCTGGAAGGGGCGCTCAAGATGAAGAAGATTTCATACATTCATGCTGAGGCGTACCCGGCAGGTGAGATGAAACATGGCCCGAATGCTCTAATCTCCGATGGCTTACCAGTCGTCGTCATTGCCACCTGTAACTGGGACTCTGGCTCTTCGCGGCAGCGGTACGAGCGCACCCTCTCCAACATCAAGGAGGCCAAAGCCCGTGGCGCCACGATCATCGCCCTGGTAACCGAGGGTGACCAAGAAGTGCGAGCCATGGCCGACCACTTGGTGGTCCTCCCCCATACCAGCGGGACGCTCTCGACCATCCTGGAATCGATCCCGCTCCAACTCCTCGCTTACCACATCGGCGTCCTGCGCGGTTGCGACGTTGACCAGCCGAGGAATCTCGCCAAGTCCGTCACGGTGGAATGAGTCTTCTCCTCTTGACGGGTGGAATCCCGCGGTTTGGGCCTACTTCGATGGTGGGGTGGTCTCCCGAAGGCGCACGATCTGGGCATTCAGCGAGCCGGTGCGAAAGCCTTCAAGATCCAAAGTGACGAAAGAGAATCCCAGGGGCTTGAAGATCTCGACAAACTTCCGCGCCATCTCGGGGGTCAAGGCACGCGGTAATTCCTCCGGCGCAATTTCAATCCGCACCAGCTTCTCATGGTAGCGGACTCGCAATTGACGGAAACCAAGTTCCCGAAGAGCCTCTTCTCCCTTTTCAATGATCGCCAACCGCTCCGGCGTGACCTCCAGGCCATAAGCGATACGCGAGGCAAGGCAGGCTGAAGCGGGGCGGTCCCACACCGGCACACCGGCACGCCGCGCGAGTTCCCGAATGTCCGCCTTGGTCAGTCCCGCATCGAGCAGCGGCGTCAGAACCTTGTGCTCCCGGGCAGCACGCTGGCCTGGCCGCCAGTCGCCCTGGTCGTCCGTGTTGACCCCGTAGGCGACGGCGAAATATCCGCGCGCAGCCACCAGTTCATTGAGCTTGTCAAACAGCTCGCGCTTGCAGAAGTAGCAGCGGTTCTCGTCGTTCGCCCGATAAGAGGCGTCGGAAAGCTCGTCAGTGGTGATGAATTCGTGAGGGAACTTGAATCGCGCGACGCAGGCTTCGGCCTCGCGACGGTCGCGCCCGGAATAGCTGGGGCTCAATGCGGTCACAGCCAGCATGCGGTCACCAAGCACCCGGTGCGCCGCATACGCGAGGTATGCCGAATCAACCCCGCCCGAATAAGCAACCACCAGCGAGGGAATCCCTCCCAGTTGGCCGAGCAGCAGTTGTTCTTTCGTTGCCAGTTCGCCCATTGCAATCCCTTATAGTTGAGGATAACTCCGGAACGGCCGGGACTCAAATGGCCCCCGAAAAAGAAGCTGGGCGCGCCGAAACGCGCCCACGAAAGTCTCCGTTGGGGTTTCGCCCTTACTGAAGGAGTTTCTGCTGTTGGGGTACCTCGCCGTTGTCACTGCCGACACGGCAGACCGCGGCAACCTGATCGCCTTCTTCGAGGTCGATCAACTTGACCCCCTGCGCGGAGCGTCCCGACTCACGGATTTTGCTGGAATCGAGGCGCGTAATCTTGCCTTGCTGGCTGATCAGCATGACCTCCGACTCTTCCGTGACACTCAGCACGCCCACCACATTGCCGTTGCGCTCGGCGGTCTTGACGTTGATGACGCCTTTGCCGGCTCGGGACTGGAAGCGATACTCCGTAATGGGCGTCCGCTTGCCGAAGCCTTTCTCGGTAACGGAGAGGATCAGTTCCTCCTCGCCCACGATCTCCATCCCCACAAGGTAGTCGCCCTTATCCAGGTGCATTCCGTTCACGCCGTAAGCCGCGCGGCCCATGTCGCGTACATCACTCTCCGGGAAGCGGATGGCCTTGCCTTCGTGCGAGGCGAGGAAGATGGTGCTGCGGCCCGTCGTGAGCTGAGCCTCGATCAATTCATCATCCTCATCAATCCTCATCGCCAAAATTCCGGCGGCCCGAGGGTTGGAGAATTGCGACAGACGCGTTTTCTTGATGGTCCCTTTACGCGTCACCATGATGACATAGCCTTCGGCCGCATAGACTTCGCCATCCACGGTTTCATCCTTGGGCTCATCCGGAAGCTCCTTTACAGCCACGACCGCCGTAGCCTTTTCTCCCTTCTCCAGGTTGACGAGATTCAGAATGTGTTTGCCTTTCCCGGCGGCGCCCACATCGGGGATTTCGTACACCTTCAGCCAATAGAGCCTCCCGGCATTCGTAAA
>Ga0326727_10022992_pt1 | contig 11968 bp, 8 predicted proteins | sample MB2enrmetagenome_FD_207643 | JGI IMG/M metagenome (GOLD analysis project Ga0326727, IMG submission 207643) | Lab enriched peat soil microbial communities from McLean, Ithaca, NY, United States - MB29MY | ecosystem: Environmental > Terrestrial > Soil > Wetlands > Peat | place: USA: New York... | reverse complement strand
CCGCCGAGACCAGCACCCAGGCGTTGTCGCCCGACGACTGGGCGGCGTGGACGGACGCCTGCAGGGCTGCGTACTGGGCCTGGGTAACGGGGGCTGAGGCGAGCGGATGAAAGTTGGGCGCCACGGCCAGGGCCATCGATGGCCCTCCGAGGATGGCGGCGAGGATCGGCAATTTACTGCGACAAAACATTTCGATTGCGCTCCGAAATCAATTTGTGTGGCTTGCGAATCTTGTTAGGCGGCGGATTAAGGCGCGGAGCAGGCCTGAATGGACAGTGCCAGGGGATGAATCAACAAAAAACAACCCCAGGCGAGCTGCCAGGCGAAGGCAGGCGGCCCCAAAAATCCGCTATTTCTTAGCTCATCCTTTATAAAGAATCAATGAAGATTTGAAAAGGGTTTTGTGACGAAGGCCGGAATTGCTGCATTTTTTGCTATTTTTTAGGTTCATCAGGGCAACAGCCAAGGGTTTCCTTTCGGCAGCAGAGAAAGCGCTGCCGCGTCATTGCCAACCCCATGCCGCAGGCGGAATCCAGGCTCGGAGTGGCAAATTCAGGCTTGAAGTCGTTCGGTCACAAAATAGTGAGCGATTTTAGCCACTCACCTGATTGCAGGGGGCGTTATATTGTGTGTGTGACGGTTAAGCCAGAGCGCGACCATTATTTTTTCGGAGCACTGGAGAGCAGCGCGAAAAACCGCGTCAAGCTGACGGAGGTCGACTACGGCTACGAAGCGCCGGAGGGCGTCCTGCTGACCACACTGGATTTTGCCGTCAACTGGAGCAGGAAGAGTTCGATCTGGCCCATGACCTTTGGCCTGGCCTGCTGCGCCATCGAGATGATGTCGATGGGCGCTTCGCGCTTCGACGTGGCGCGCTTCGGCGCCGAGGTCTTCCGGCCCTCCCCCAGGCAGTCGGACCTGATAGTGATTGCCGGGCGGGTTTCCTGGAAGATGGCCCCGGTCATTCGCCGGCTCTACGATCAGATGCCGGAGCCTAAGTGGGTCATTTCAATGGGCGCCTGCGCCACCTCGGGCGGCGTCTTCAACAACTATGCGCTGGCCCAGGGCGTCAACCAGGTGATCCCCGTGGACGTTTATGTCCCAGGATGTCCCCCACGCCCCGAGCAACTGATTTACGCAATTACGCTTCTACAAGAGAAGATTCAGCGCGAGCCGCGCAGCCTGATGAAGACCCTGAACGTAGGGTGAGCAGGGGGCTGGGAGGCAGATTTTGGCTGAATCCGGTTGCTGAAGTGATTTCCCGGTCGCCTGCAAGGTGCTCGGGAAGGCAACAAAATAAGCTCTTGAAAAGAGAATCCCCTCTTCCAGAGGAGATTGTTTAGTGGTACGTTTAATACCGCTGCAAGAATGTCTTGGTTTTTCATCTTGAAGAGTCGGGCCATTCCAAGAGCAAATCCGTGCTCGCAGGCAGCGCAGGCCACTTGTTCTTCAGATTTGATTGTGGAGGAAAAACGCATGTTATCTCGTGACTTGAAGTCTGTAAGCCGATTACTTGCCTTGGCGTGCATAGTATCCATTCCCCTTGCCCTTTGCGCCCAGGACGCAGCCAAACCAGCCGCGAAGGCTCCCGCGGGCGATCCCGCCTCCAAGTGGGACATCTTCGCCGGTTACAGCTATTTGCACCCCAGCGCCACAGTGACAGCGAACGGCACATACCCCATAAATGACGGCGTCCATTCGCTCGCCGCAGGCCCAGCCCATGACTGTATCTATACTGGCCCAGGCACTTTTTCCTGTAACTTTGGCTCCCCCGATAACATCAATCTTGGCGCGATCCTCAGCGGCGCGTATTTCTTCAATCGTTACGTGGGTGTCCAGCTGGAAGGTGCCTATCACAATTACGACTCGAACGACGCCTTTGTGACGGGGGCTGGCGGCCTGATCGTACGCGATCCCGGAGCCCACTTCACGCCGTTTGCCCATGTGCTTGTGGGTGGGGCTCGGGTCCACGGCAACGGGTACATTGAGCCGATCACACCCAGCACCTGGGGTCTCGACGTGACCGCCGGTGGTGGCTTGGACTATGAGTTGAACCATCATTGGGCGATTCGGCTCGTCCAGGCCGATTATGAGCGCATGACCCCCGACTTTCCTGCGCGCACTTTCGGCTTATACACGTACAAGGTGGGGACCACCGACATCAACGCGCTGCGGTTGAGCGCTGGCATTGTGTATCACGGCGGTTCCTTTGCCGCGCCTCCGCCGGTGACCCTGGCCTGCTCGGCGAGCCCGGACTCGGTCTACCCTGGCGATCCGGTCACGGTGACCGGGGTGGCTGGCAACCTGAATCCCAAGCGGAATGTGGTTTACATCTGGTCCGGAGCTGGCGTAACTGGCAATGGAACCACGGCCGCGGTGGACACGGCCTTGCTTGCGCCTGGCGCCTACACGGTGAAGGGTGAAGTGAGGGAAGGCAAGCGCGGCAAGGAGGGTCTGAAGCCTGGGGAGACGGCCGACTGCTCGGCCAGCCTCACGGTAAAGCAGTTTGAGCCGCCGACGATCAGTTGCTCGGCCAGCCCCAGCACCATCAATCCGGGCGAGACGAGCACGGTGACCGCCATCGGCGTAAGCCCGCAGAACCGTCCGCTCACTTACAGCTACGCGGCAGCCGCCGGATCGATCAGCGGTAACGGCACCACGGCGGCCTACAATTCAGTCGGCGCGCCAACCGGACCGGTGGGGATCAACTGCACCGTGACCGACGACAAGGGGCAGACGGCAACCGCTTCAACCACTGTGACCATCACGGCGCCGGTTGTGTCGGTTCCGCATACCGAGGCGCTTTGCTCGATCAGCTTCGCCAACGACAAGGCGCGTCCGACGCGCGTGGACAACGAAGCCAAGGCCTGCCTGGATGAGGTCGTTCTCGACCTCGAAAAGCAGCCTGACGCCAAGGTCGTCATCGTGGGCGATGAGAATGCCATCGAGAAGGCCAAGACGGTGAAGGGGAAGAAGCATATGAAGGTTGTGGACCCCGCCACCGAGCGCGCCGTGAACACCAAGGCTTACTTGGTGAATGAAAAGGGCATCGACCCGTCTCGCATCAGCGTGGCAACTGGCATGGCGGATGGCCAGAAGGCCGAACAGTACCTTGTACCTGCTGGAGCCGACTTCTCGGCTGATGTGCAAGCAACCACTCCGGTCAATGAGACCATGGTGAAGCCGGTGGAGCGCAAGCCCCTGCCGGTCAGCAAGCACGCCAAAAAGCACGTTAAGAAGGTCGTTAAGAAGGCCGTCAAGTAGGCCGTCAAGTAGGCCGTAGCCTCTCCACGCTGGTTGAAGCAGTTTTTTAAGTCTGCTTCACTGGTAAACTTACGAATCGATCCCCATGCAAATGGCGATGGGGATCGGTCCCCGGCAATATAGAGGGGAGTTCTGTATACTTTTTGGGGTTGACCCGCAAAACGGTCAGCCCCTTCCATTTTGGCCTTTTCTAGCATTTTTCATCCAGGGAGTGTGTCTTCCGCATGAAGTATTTGCGAATTCGCCTTGATTCCACCCCGCGGTTCGAATTTTTCCTGCACCTCTCCCTTCTAATTCTGTTTACGGCTGCGCTTCCACGGCTGGCGGCGCAGACGATTTGGAGCGCAGTCGGTCCGGCTGGCGGCGATGCGCGCGTGCTGGCGTCGGTTCCCGGCCAGCCCGCTCACCTCTATTTCGGTTCGACCAACAGTTGGCTCTATGAATCGCTGGATGGCGGCGCATCCTGGCGGCGACTTGCCAAGCTGGACTCCGCCGATGACCTGATTTTGGACCACATTATCGTGGATCAATTGAATCCCGCCACCATTTATGTAGCCGCATGGAAGCTGGACCATCCCGGCGGCGGGTTGTGGGTGAGTCACGACGGAGGGCGGAAATGGAGCGAAATTGCGGGGCTGCATGGCCAGTCGATTCGCGCCTTTGCGCAGGCGCCCTCGAACCCCAAAATGCTCTTTGCCGGCACTCTGGACGGAGTTTTTCGCAGCACTGACGCCGGCGCCTCCTGGACGCAGATCAGCCCGCCTGGCAGCCACGAAATTCATGAGGTCGAGTCACTGGCGATCGATCCGGTGAATCCGGAGGTGATCTACGTCGGCACATGGCATCTGCCCTGGAAGACCATCGATGGCGGCAACAGTTGGCACAGCATCAAGCAGGGCCTCATCGACGACTCCGACGTCTTCTCGATCATCATCGATCCTGCCCAGCCGGAGACGGTTTTCGCCAGCGCGTGCAGCGGCATTTACAAGAGCGAGAACGGCGGCGAACTCTTTCATAAAGTCCAGGGCATTCCCTCCACCGCGCGCCGGACCCGCGTGCTGATGCAGGACCCGGCCCACCCCGAGGTGATCTATGCCGGAACCACCGAGGGGCTTTACAAGACCGTGGATGGCGGCACAAGCTTCCAGCGCATGACCGGGCCCGAGGTGATCGTCAACGATGTTTTTGTCGATTCGCAGGACTCGAATCATGTGCTGCTGGCCACGGATCGCGGCGGGGTCCTGCTCAGCAACGACGCCGCAGCCAGCTTCGTGCCCGCCAACGAGGGCTTTTCGGCGCGCAAGGTCGAGGCGCTGCTGGTCGATGGCGGTAATACGGCCAGTGGCAGTGCAGCGCGCCTCTTCGCCGGGGTAGTGAACGACAAATCCTACGGCGGCGTCTTTGTTTCCACCGACGGCGGCGCGCGCTGGCGGCAGATTGACGCCGCTGCGGGTGGCGGCTTGGGCGGACGCGATGTCTTCGTGCTGGCCGAGGCGCCCGATGGGACGATCCTGGCCGGAACAAACGACGGCATCTTTGCGCTGAACAAATCGGACAAACTGGGTGAGCCCGATGGCAGTTGGAGACCGCGCAACACCATTCAGAACACGCTGGCGAGAACGGCCATTCGGATGCATGATGGAAAGCGCGTCAATGTTGCCCCGCCGCTATCCGAGAAGCGGCTGAACGAGAAACCGCGCGAGCTGGATGGCCGTGTTTACGCGCTCGACCTTTCGGGTGAGGCTTGGCTGGCCTCAACGGCCGGTGGCCTGTTTACCAGCCGGGACCATGGCGCCAGTTGGCAGGGCGGCCGGGTGCAGGGCTCCGGCCATTACCTTTCGGTTGCGGCGCACGGGCCGGAGCTGGCTGCGGCGCGGCAGGATGGTGTGGTTCTTTCCACCGATGGAGGCCATGGCTGGACGCCCATTGATACTCCGTTGGTGCGCACTCCCATCCATTGCGTCGCTTTCTCCGCCGATGGCGCATTGTGGCTGGGGGCGCGCGCGGGGGTCTACTTTACACGCGACCTGGGCCGGACGTGGTTGTGGCTCGACCGGTTCCCTTTGGGCGAAATTGACAGCTTGAGCTACGACGCTCATCGGGACCGGGTTCTTGTCAGTTCGCGGTCGAGCGACCAGATCTACGCCCTCGATCCAAAGTCGCTGGACTGGACCTGGGTTCAGACCGGCTACCGCATCAACCTGGCGCGCGTCGCGGGTGACCGCCTGCTGGCAGCCTCGCTTTATGACGGCGTGGTCGTCCAGCCGCAGGCGGCCGAGGCGCAAACTGCGCAAAAATGAGCGGATCGAAGAAACAGGCAAGGGAAAGCTCTTCCCGGCGGAGAGAAATTCGAGCCTGTATCATGGAGCTATGCGGACCGATTCAGTGTCTTGCCAGCAACCAGTAGCTTTTCCAGACCACGCCTTTCAAAGCCGCGACTCTTGCCTCGAACCGATTGCCGCCAAAGTGCTTGCCCAGGAGCGGCTGAACTTCGAGGACGGCCTTGCGCTTTACGGCTCCCCGGATGTGCTGGCGGTGGGCTGGCTGGCCAACCACGTGCGTGAGCGGCTGCATGGCGACGTAACCTACTTCAACGTCAATCGCCACATCAACCCCACCAACGTCTGCCTCTCCCGCTGCCCGTTGTGCGCCTTCGGACGCGGCAAGGACGATCCCTCCGCCTACGCGATGACGCTGGAGGAGGCCTGGGAGCGGGCGGCCTCGGGCTACTCGGATGCGGTCACGGAATTTCACATCGTCGGCGGGCTGAACCCCGATCTGACGCTCGATTACTACCTCGAACTGGTGCGCGGCCTCAAAGCACGCTTCCCCCAGGTGCACATCAAGGCCTTCACCATGGTCGAGGTGGCGTTTTTGGCTCGCCAGGCCGGGCTGAGCGTCCACGAGACGCTGCTCAAGATGCGCGCGGCGGGAGTGGACTCGATGCCCGGCGGGGGAGCGGAGATCTTCGCTGAGCGGGTGCGCTCGCTCATCTGCGGCCACAAGATCAGCGGCGATGAGTGGCTAGAAACGGCGCGGCAGGCTCACCAACTGGGCTTCAAATCCAACGCGACCATGCTCTACGGGCACATTGAAAACGATGAGGAGCGCGTCGACCACCTGCTCCGGCTGCGCGCCTTGCAGGATGAGACCGGCGGCTTCCAGGCCTTCATTCCACTGGCCTTTCACCCCGAGAACACGGCTTTCGCCCACCTGCCCGCGGCCACCGGATTGACGGACATTCGCCAGGTCGCGGTCGGCCGCCTCCTGCTCGACAACTTCCTCCACATCAAGGCTTATTGGCAGATGCTGACGCCGAAGATTGCGCAGATTGCGCTGCGCTTCGGCGCCGATGACCTGGACGGCACCGTCGTCGAGGAGAAGATCTACCACGATGCCGGCGCCAGCACGCCCCAGGGCATGACCCGCAACGAGCTTTGCCGGCTGATCCGCGAGGCCGGGCGGGTTCCCGTCGAGCGCGACACGCTCTATCACCCTGTCACGCGCACCCCGAACAGCTTTATCGTGGCCGTATAACTTGATCTGGAGGAAGTTTTCCCCGTTTCTCCGGGAGTTACCGGCAAAGTTAGAATCTTCCGTGGAGATAAATGCAGAAAAAGGGCGATGGAGTAAGTAAAAAGCGTTGCGCGCCCTTCACTTTCCTATCGCCCTTCCTAACTGCCGATCAAAGTCGCGTGTCTCAATAGCGGCCGCGCCCTCAATCGCTCCGGCGGCTAGCTAAGCCGGATTGTTCGCCTTGAATATATCTTCAGCCAGTCGGTCCAGCGCCTTGTAATCGTTTTCCTTGGGCAATCCCTTGACCAGAACCGGGTCCAGGTAATGCAGCTGCGCCTTCAGCTTGGGCAGCATATCCTTGATCCGGTCGGCGAGGTTGCCGCTCCAGCCGTAGGAGTTGACAACCGCGATGAACTTGGTCTTGGCTTTCAGCGCATGGAGCAGGAAGATGGCGGTCACGACGCTCGGATGCGGCCCGGTGAGCACCGTCGGCGTGGCGAAGATCACGGTCGAAGCGTCCACCAGCGCCTTGGTGTACTGGCCCGTATCTGCGTCGACCATGTTGAAGCGCTTGACGGTCAAGCCCTTTTCCATCAGCCTGTCGGTCAGGTGATCGACCATCTTCGTGGTGTTGTCGTACATGGAGACGTATGCAATTACCACTTCCTTCTTGGCTACGTCCGAAGCCCAATCCTTGTAGAGGTCGAGAATGAATGCCGGGCGCGAGTAGACCGGGCCGTGGCTGGGCGCGATGAAGTCGATCTGCAGCGGGGCGAGCTTTTCCAGGTGCTGCCGGATGAACGACCGGAAGGGCATCATGATCTCGGCGTAGTAACGCTTGGCAGCGTCCTCGACGAGCGCTTCGTTGGTGGCGAACAGGTCGCTGCCGGCCACATGGGAGCCGAAGAAATCGCAACTGAAAAGAACCTTGCTCTCGGCGATGTAAGTGCACATCGTGTCGGGCCAGTGGACCCAGGGCGTCAGGAAAAATTGCAAGGTCTTGTTGCCCAGCGAAATCGTCTGGCCGTCCTCGACCACGATGAACTTGTCCTCGGCGACCGGCAGGGCCTCGGTGATCATGTCCTTGCACTTGGCGTTGGTGACGACCTTGGCGTCAGGAAAGATCTCCAGCACGGCCGGAATCGAGCCGGTGTGATCCTGCTCGCCGTGGTTGGCGACGATGTAATCCAGCTTGCGAATGCCGGTCAATTTCAAGGCCGCGATGTACTCCGCCGTCATGGGAGGATAGGCGGTGTCGATCAGCGCGTTCTTCTCGCTACCCTTGACCAGATAGGAGTTATAGGAGGTGCCCTCGGGCAGAGGAACCAACTCGTCGAATAATCTCCGGTCCCAGTCAATGGCTGAAATAGACAATATGTCCGCTGTGATCTCTCTGGCAATCATCCTATGCATTCTCCTTGTCGTTCAAACGGTTTTGCCGCTAATCAAGCTCAGCACTGCGGCAATTTAGAGGAAACGTGCTATTGGCAGACTACTCTTCCGGTTTCTTATATGATGACGTGATTTGCCGAACGATTCCGCATTTTTGCCGGAAATCCTCTTTGCTTCCACGAAGCCCATTCGCCGCGAAAACGGCGTTCGACAGGCGAAACGGAGAGCAAGTGCTACAGCCAAGCCCTTCGCCCCGATTGTATACATACGGGGAGAGCGCGGCAAATTTCATGATCTCCTTTCTGGGCCATTCGCGTTATCATCGAGCGCAACATGCGGGAGGGGCGCGGGATGATCGCCGAAGTCGTGGCGGTGGGGCAGCAGCGGGGGGAGACCTACCTGCGGCTGAACCAGGAAGCTGAACCAGGAAAATGTTGCCATGCAGTTTGCATGGGGACCGTCCTGCTATGGTCGCTGGACGGGGTTTCCGCGCTCCAGGAGCGCATCAAAGAGAGTTTTCAACACTTCTGGAGAGCGATAGCCCTCTCCGGCGGGGAGATGGAGCCATGAAATCGGGATTTCGCCTCGTTGCTCTACTTGGCCTGGCCATTCTGGCCGCGACGGCCACCGCGGCCGGCCAGCAGCCGGCACCCTATCGGCTCACCTTGCAGGATGCGATTCAGAAGGCGTTGCAGGCCAATTTGAGCGTGCTGGTGGCCGGAACGCGGGTTGAAGAGGCTGAGGGCACGCGCCTGCGCCGCCTCTCGGCCGCGCTGCTTCCGCGCGTGAATGCCCAGAGCTACGCCAATGTGCAGAACCGCGACCTGCGCGCCTTCGGGATTTCGGTGCCGGGGCTGCCCGTCCCCGATGTGGTCGGGCCGTTTTCCAACTACGATTTCCGCTTTTACGCGCAGCAGAATGTAGTCGATCTGGAAGGCTATCGGGGATTCAAGGCCAGCGAGCGAGCGCTCGACGCGGGCAAAATGGACGAGCGCGATGCGCGCGACCTGATTGTGCGCGCCATTGCCGCACTTTACCTTGACGCGCAATCGGCGGCGGCGCGTGCGGATGCGGCGCAATCGCGCGTGACCGATTCGAGCACACTGCTGAAACTGGCCATCGACAAGCACGACGCCGGAACCGCGACCGGTGTGGATGTGCTGCGCGCCGAGGTGCAGTTGGCCAACGACCGCCAGGCGCTGCTGATTGCGCAGAATCAGTTGAAACAATCGCTTCTGGAGCTGGCGCGCAACTTGGGCATGAGTCCGGCAACGCCGCTGGAACTGGCCGAGCCGCTCGATTTTCGGCCCTTGCGCCAGCCGGAGATTGAAGTTTTGAGGCCCGCCGCGCTCGCCGCCCGCGCCGATTATCTTTCCCTCGCCACGCAGCGCGCCGCGCTCGTCGAGCAGCAGCGCGCCAACCGCGCCCGCTCCTATCCCAAATTGAGTGTTAACGGCAACTTCGGCGGAATTGGGCGCAGCATCGGCGGCGTCGCGGCCACGGGTCTTGTGCAAGGCCAGATCGACTTCAATCTCTTCGACCGTGACCGCGGCGGCGAGGCGCAGGAACTGGCCAGCCGCGTGAAACGCATTGACGATCAGATTGCCGATCTTGGCCGCGGCATTGAAGAGGAGCTGCGCGAGGCGCTGCTCAATCTGGACTCCGCCGCTGAGCAGGTGACGGTGGCCAGGGAGGGACAGGAGCTGGCGCGGCGTGAACTGGAAATGGCGCAGGACCGTTTTGCGGCGGGCACGGCCAACAATGTCGAGGTGATCACCGCGCAGGATGAACTGGCCCGCGCCGAGGAGAACTACATTGTGGCCGTCAGTAGCCACGTGGACGCAAAATTTGCCCTGGCCCGCGCCATGGGCGGCACGGAAAAAAAGATTGCCGAGTTCATGGCGAATCCATAAACGGCGCGGAGGCCGGGGTAGCCGTCCGCATCTCCGCACGCGAGGTTTGAAGCGATGAAACGAGCCATTCCCATTGTGATTCTGCTGGCAGCAGCGGTTGCCGTCGGGCTCTACTACTACCCGCGACTGATGCAAAAGACTGCTCCCGCCAATCAGGTCACGCTCTCGGGCAACATCGAGGCGCATGAGAGCCTGGTCGGCTTCAAGGTGGCCGGGCGCATCGTCGCACTGCCGGTCGAGGAGGGCCAGCAGATGGAGCAGGGCGCGCTGCTGGCGCAGCTCGACGACGCCGACTACAAGCAAAAAGTACGCATCGACGAGTCCGCCGTGGGCGTGCGCGCTTCCGATCTGGCGCTCACGCTGGCCGGAACCCGCCAACAGGAGGTGAAGGCCGCGCAGCAGACGATGATCGACGCCCAGGCCGACAGGGACGAGAAAAATCTCGACTACGAGCGCGCCCGGCAGCTCTTCGCCAAGGACGAACTCTCGGCGCAGGACCGCGATCTGGCGGCCACGGCTCTCAAGCGCGCGCAGGCCGTCTTCCAGGCCGCCGAGCAGCGCTACAACGAGGCCGTCGAGGGCAGCCGCAAGGAAGACATTGCCATTGCCCGCGCCAATCTGCATGCGGCCAGAGCTGATCTCGGCCTCTCGCGGGTGAACCTGGGCTACACCGTTCTGCGCGCCCCTTCGGCCGGCGTGGTGACGGTGCGCCAGGCCGAGTTGGGCGAGGTGGTTTCGCCCGGCTCCCCGGTGGTCACGCTGGCCGACCTCGATCACATCTGGCTGCGCGCCTACATCGCCGAAACCGACCTGGGCCGCATTCACTGGGGTCAAGCGGCGACCATCACCACCGACACCTACCCCGGCCGGCAGTACCACGGGCGCATCTCGTTCATTTCATCCAGCGCCGAATTCACGCCCAAGAGCGTGCAGACCTACAAGGAGCGGGTCACGCTCGTCTACCGCATCAAAATCGACATCGACAACTTCAACCACGAACTGAAGCTCGGCATGCCGGCCGACGCGCGTATCGATCTGGCCGAGAATGGGCTGGCCGCGCCTCAGCAGGCCGCGCAAACCTCGGGAGCGGCTCCGGCGGGGAAATGACAGAGCGACTCCAATCCGCAATTGTGGCCGAGGGATTGACGAAGAGCTTTCCCGGCGTGCGCGCGGTCGATGCGATGAGCTTCGAGGTGCGCGCCGGAGAAATCTTCGGTCTGGTCGGCCCCGACGGGGCAGGGAAGACGACCACCTTGCGCATGCTGGCCGGCATTATGCCGCCCGATGCCGGCCGGGCTACGGTCGCCGGTTGCGACGTGGCGCGTGACCCCGAGGGTGCCAAGCAGGCGCTCAGCTACATGCCCCAGCGCTTCGGGCTTTACGAAGACCTGACGGTCGAAGAGAACATCCGCTTTTATGCAGACCTTTTCGGCGTCAGCAGATCCGAGCGGAAGGTTCGCTCGGAGCAATTGCTCAAGGCTGCGGGAATGAGTGAATTTCCCCGGCGGCTGGCGGGCAAACTCTCCGGCGGCATGAAGCAGAAGCTCGGCCTGGTCTGCGCGCTGATTCACCGGCCCAAGGTCATTCTGCTCGACGAGCCAACCACCGGCGTCGATCCCGTTTCGCGCCGCGATTTCTGGCGCATTCTCTACGAACTGGTCGCCGAGGGCGTGGCGATTCTCACCTCGACGGCCTACCTGGACGAGGCCGAGCGCTGCCATCGCGTCGCCCTGCTGCACCAGGGCAAGCTGCTCTTTTGCGAGACTCCCGCGAAGCTCAAAACCAGGCTGGGCAAAGGCGTTTTGTCGATTACCGCGCCAGAGCCGCGCCGTTTGCGCACGGAACTCGAAGGCGCGGAGGGAATTTCCAGCCTTTTGCTAACC
>Ga0326727_10022991_pt1 | contig 11968 bp, 16 predicted proteins | sample MB2enrmetagenome_FD_207643 | JGI IMG/M metagenome (GOLD analysis project Ga0326727, IMG submission 207643) | Lab enriched peat soil microbial communities from McLean, Ithaca, NY, United States - MB29MY | ecosystem: Environmental > Terrestrial > Soil > Wetlands > Peat | place: USA: New York... | reverse complement strand
TATCCCAAGAATAATGCACTCCAACATTTAGCGAAACCATAATAAGAGGAACCGGATGCGGGAAATCCGCACGTCCGGGTCTGTGGGGGTTGTGGGGGAGTAATCGCCCACTTCTACCCGGCGTGCGCCGTGAAGTGTCGTTTACCAAAACTTACGCGAGAGGACCAGAACAGGAAAAACCTAAAAAACGGGTATTCCAGTTAATTAGTATAACGTAATCTAATGTAAATGATTTTATGTCTTGCATGGTGGAAAAGAGGTGTACTTTAAAGCCTACACTTTAAGCTCCTACTTTAATGAAATTCAAAACTTGTTGAATGGTATCAAATCTGTCAGTTCCAGAAAAATTCTTTTTAGCATAGCTTGTAAAGCTTCCAGGACCAACTGTATAAACTGTTTCTACAGTTGAATAATCAAATAGTATATAATGTACACAACATCATCTGGCGCACTCTGCGCTGGAATCATAGATAGACTCATAATAAACTTTCAAACCCCACAGTCACTTATAAACGATGTTAGTGGAGTTTATTAAACGTCTTTTCCTCTCCGTCGTACCTCTTCGTCGTTAGCTCCGTCTCCGTGCCTTATAGATTAAGTCTAAACGACAATAGGGATGCCTGAGAACCACTTTGGGATCTCTTAAATATAGTCTTATTCGGAACCTATCTTAACTCGCTTTCGAAACTTGATATCCCTTTAATTGAAGCTGCCGAATAACTCGTTGTTCTTTTTCGCGTTCGCGTTCTGCCAAATATTCCGTGCCTAATTCCTTGTATGGCTCCTTGGCAAGCAATATATGATAAGCAATTCGTAGAATCAGGTGACCTAGAGCAACCAACGCTTTTTTCTCACCCATGCGTTTTACCAATCGCCAATACGTCGCCGATAAACGAGTATTTTTCGTCTTAGATGTAGCCCATCCACATTCGCATAAAACTGCTTTTAACGCTTTATTACCTGATGTTGTGCTAGTTCTTTTTTTACCCGCACTCTCGTTGTTTCCTGGGGATACTCCGGCCCATGAAGATACATGTCTATCCGTTGGAAAAACACTTTAAGTACTCCAGATGCTTCCAGGAAAATCGGATCATTTCCCGATGATGGCTGTGTAAACGATTATTTAAAGCATCGACCAAACCCGATACTTTACTTCTAACCTTACCTTTTACCATTCTGGAAATTTTGTCTGCTGTAATTACCTCTCCAGTAAGAAGACATTCTAGAATATTGCGTCCGGAGACTCCGAAGATATCAGAAATATAGGTTGTTATTTTGATATTGGCATCCTACAGAACCTTATGAATTCTGTTTTTCTCCTGAGTTGTATCCTGAAGGAGCTTCTTCCTATATCCAGTTAGATCCCTTAGATTACGGATCTCCACGGGCGGAACAAAGCTGCCTTCAATTAAACCACTACGCAGAAGTTGGGCTATCCATTCTGCATCTTTGACATCGTCTTTCGTCCTGGAACATTCTTGATTCTTTGGGCATTTGCTAGTATCAACTTAAAAGGCCCGGCCTCCAATTATGTTCAAAACCGGCTTCCAATAGATTTCTGTACTTTCCATCGCCACATGGTAACACTTTCGTTACTCTAGCCAGTCAGCAAGAGTCAACAGTTCGGTGTTGTTCTCCCAACATTCCACCCTGTGTGAACCGACAGGTTCATGGAAGTTTACATTGTTTAAAGCTTTTAAAATGTTAATATAATGTATGTTGACATAAAAATTATAGTATTATGATAAATAGAAAAAGAAACCAGAAAGGGTTCTAGCGTGAAAAATACCTTAGATTGAAGTAAAAAGGACACATTTAAATAAGGCCTTTGAAGGCCCAAAAAAATTTAGATTTAGTTTAAGCCACAAAAATGTCAGAGGCTTTTATTAGACCAAGGGAAATCAGAAGTTTTGTTGCTTAATTAATAGCTTTTTCTTTCTGCATTCCCGAAACAAGTTTGGAACGGTAGCGGGTCGGGTGACTGAATCATCACACATTTAAAGAGAAGCTAAAACAATAATTAGCGTTCGGTCTTATAGAACCACTCATTTGCGCTTGAAAGATGATTCTTACACTGGTTATTATACTGATTTAAGCTAAGAAGAGCAGTATACGACTCACCTTACCGTGCTTTGTAGTGTTATCTTCTCCCTAAACTAATCATAACCAAAGTTGGTGAAAGCCCAGCTGCGCACCATTTTTTATTACTATTTATGCCGCCAGCGGCAGCGGCGGAATGGAGGTTAGCGTGAAAAATAAGTTACTTGGATTTATTATAATAACCACCGCCCTTCTCGGAGGATGCAATACTCCTAATAGTTCTGTGCATCAGGCTAATCAACCAAAATTTGTGGTAACGGCTGATATTAAAAATGATCCAATTCCAGATATAACCCCTAGTTTGATTACCCAACTTTCCGTTCAGTTTGTCGCTTCAACTGGTCATAATCAAAAGGACTTCAAAAAAGTGGTTAATATATTTAATTTAGATAATGGGATCGTTTATGTTGGCCGAGTAAAAAATGGGTTTTGTGTAGAATATGTGGAAAAACAGACTGGTAAGATATATTTTTTACAAGAGGTTTATTCTGATGATGAAAGTAAGACCGTTGGATTTCAACTTGAACCGGTACAAGCAGCTGAGCCTTTAGGTAAATCAATAGTTTTTTTTGCTTCATACAATTTTCCAACCGCTTCAGAAGTAATATATCAATGGGCTGATGGTCAAATCACTAGATATCATTTAGTTAATGGTACTGTTCTTTTGGTGAGACAGAATAAGCAACTGCCCGTAAAAACACAATTAATTGATAATAATGGGAATGATTTGCTAACAGAAAATAAAGCTGTTACCGTACCAATTAATATTCACGTAAACCAATAGATATTGAGGTTTGTGACACAAATGTTCCCGTCAGCATTGATGGCGAAGAGGTTGTTCCCATGTTGCCTTACCTTATTGACCTAGTATTGCGTCAGGACAAGCCTGGTAAAGGGGAATGCCTGTGGGCTGAAACTCTAACTGATAGTTTGAGGAGTGGAATGATCGGGCAACGCCGTGAAACACTCCCCCTGAGACTACGGCAAAAGGGAACGTTTGTAATAACAAATCCTTGATGCAGCCAGTCGAAGTCGGCGGAATTCTGCCCCAACAATTGTTGTTGTGGAAATCGGCTTGGAGGCAAGCTGTGCAGATGATACGCCGGGGGTCTATAAAATGCTCATAGCTAACAATTGGAGAGAAGGGGAATCCGTCACTTGTAACAACTTATTTTTACAAAGATATGCCCGATGCTCCGAAGGATATACGGGAGATTGAAACATTTCAAAATCTAGCCGTGGATTTTTTGAATTTTCTATCGACTGGTAACGGTCAAATGCCGCCCTCCACAGATTTTGATGGTTGGAAAAAAATGCGATTTGTTCTTGTGAGTTTTTAAATAGTGCACAGTTTTTGGGTTTGCGCAAAGACATCACACAAGATGGATTGGATGAAAAGCTTCTTAACGAAATACGCGATACAATTGAAAAATGCAGCAGCGTATAGGAAAGGTAATGGAAAAACTGAAAAACGACATTAGCGACGATGAGCCGTTTGAGGAAGAGGATTAATTTTCAATGATTAGGGGTATGCAAATTCATAGTTATTTTGCCATCTAAGGGCTGAAAAAAGAAGTAGACAGAAAAAGCCTCGATATTTTAAAGTTTTTTGCTATATATGGGGTGAATTTTGATTGTTCAAGATAGATGTGAACTATCAAACTACCTTTATGTTCCTCAAATAGATATTTTGCAGAAAAAGCAATTATTTATTTCGCACGGAGGCATGAATAGTAAAAGTGAAGCTCTCTATTACGGCGTGCTATCACAAAGCCCTATCACGGTGAACATCTGCCGGGGTGGCTGTCTATCCAAACTGGGCCGCAGGGGATAAGTATATGAGGGTGACGGGGTGACTACTACAGGTTAAGTGTATATATTAAAAGAATGGATGGGTAATTAGTGAGCTATCATCTAAGTATAATTGATGTTCTTAAAGCATGGTTTTTTCCGCTGAATACATTGTTGATTTTAGTTACTATAATCATTATACTGGCAACAATTAACGCGGGCAAGAAGGCATACCGTGATAGAGGTACGCCAATGTTTCCTAAAAGTATTATCATTTTTTTGATATATATAGCCGTCCCCGTGCTCCTTGTGGTCCGGAACATGGCTCGTGGTGTCAATTGAAAGGTGATGGAATATTACTTAAAGCCCCTGCTCAACGCCTCCGAACCGTGCTTGAGGAGTACGGCTCTCCTATCTGTGGGCAAACCCGCTGGGGTGGCTGTCATGTGAAAAAGACGTTTATATTTATGAGGGTAACAGGTATCTGTACATGAGACGAAAGGACATCCAATCCTTGGCGCACCACCCGCCGGGGTAATACGCTTCTGTTATGCAATCTTTTTAAATGAATCCAGGAAAAGAGAGTGAAGAGTTGTTTGATTTTATAATTCCTTATATGGCTATTGTGGTTATATCTTCGATTTCTCACTCTTATCGGGAAGATGTTATTTTAAGTCTTCTAGTTCTAGTTCCTATCGTATTGATAGAGATTATCTACACGCGCACTAAATATAGAAAGCTGGGCAAAATGCTTGTCAAGCTTAGGCAGACCCCTTCAGTTTTGTCGGGAATACGTGCTTCTTTAGTTATTATTATTTCGTTTGCTATATTTATCGTCATCGTAAGCTATTTCAGCAATCATAGGATTGGGATACCTTGGATTATTCTCTTTACATTTCAGATTTTATATCGAAAGCTTACAGAGAGCTTTCTTCGGGAAGGCCTCATGGAAAATGGGATTTGCACTAGTAGACGTCTAATTGATTGGGGTACAGTACAATCATATAAATGGACGATTCCTAGAGCAAGGCACGATTACTTTACCCTAAAAATTGAGTATTCAAAGTTTTATACGTTTCACATAGCTTACTTGAAGGTTTTCGAAGAGCAAAAAGATGAGGTTGATGGATTGATGGAAAAGATGGTTCACGCTTAACAAGGTAGAGAAGGACAGAATATTCCCAGGCCATCTTATCCCACCTCATCATTTTACCCCTGCTAAACCCGCTGGGTTGCTGTCTTTCCTAACTAGTGCGTATTGTTGTGTGCCGTGTCACTGGAACCCTACATGATCAATGAAACATATATAGCCAAGGTCGCCACTGAACTTATATGCCAGATCGTTTGGACGGTCGGACTTTTTATTTTGCGGATGAAAAATAGGATAATCACGTTATTTGGAAGGAATATTAAGGAAGATGTAGAATGATTGCAAATAGTATAGGCTATTTTCAAGTTGGAGGGAAGTTATGGACGAATTAGCATTTCAACAATTTTTGTATGAACAAATACCCATAACTGAAAAAATGAGGTTAGAGGTCATTGAGTTCAAACCTTCCAGTGTAAAAATGCTGGCTAGGCTAGAACCAAACTTTAATCACAAGCATACTGCGTTTGCAGGTAGTATTAATAGTTTGATGACACTGTGTGGCTGGGGAATTGTCTTTGCAAATGTTAAGGAATTTGCTCCTAATTCACATATTGTAATCCAAAGAAGTAATATTGAATACTTATTTCGTATTGAAAAAGACTTCGTAGCGGAGTGCAATATAGATAATAACCAGGACATAGAAAAGTTGCGACTGACCTTCAACAAGTTCAGTCGTGCTCGAATAAGGTTAACTGTGTATTGCAAAAATGAAGATAAACTATTATCAAAATTTGAAGGACAGTATGTAGTGTTTAGATAGCTTCGAGCACTTTGCTTTGTCTGTGCACCATATCCCTAGGCTTTACCTGTCAAGTGATCACATTCTTCTCTCGGCTAAATGTAGGCTAAGGACCTTGCGGCCCTCGCGGCCCTCGTCTCCGGCGGGTAAAGCCTAAGCCAAACATGCCTTGTGGAAATATTGCTAAAGTCGGCCATTGAAGTTATTTTCCAGATCGTTTGGACGGTCTGGCGTTCCCAGATCCCCTGGCGCATAATTTGAACAACCAAATCGGCGGTATTCCAAGAAACCCCATCGATACCAAATCATCTCGCCTTGCGCCTTGCTAAGCTCAAGAAGGTTTGAATACCATCCTTAATAAAGTCTAGCCAGCAGTCAAGTACCGAGTCTTTCAAAAGAAGGTCACTTTTGAAGGTTGGGGTTGGCAAAAACGTGGCAGGAGGTGAAGTTTTATAGGTACACTTTCACAAGACCGCTTGGGCAAGAATTGTAGAAGGAGGACGGAGTTTTGACGAACACTAAGACCATAATAGGATACAATTTGTTTTCTTATCCAACACTGGTTGTCATTGCTCTAGTTTTACTTGGACTTTCTATATCTCTTTATAAACAAATAAGACTTGAATACGATAAGAGCAGGAGCTTGGGTATAGTGCCTCCTAATAATGTAAGATTAAAAAGTAATGATTGGATATTCACAAAATTACCAAACTGGCTGAGATGGATTTTATCTCTACCAGTAGCCATATTTGTATGCTTAGTTATTCAATATCTGTTAAGCGTTACCATACACAATATTCTTGGGTGGTCTTATCAAAATGAATTAATTAGGACTGTAGTTATGATGGCAAGTGTTATTAGTTTTGTAGCATGTTTTTTTTATTGCCTTCCCAAATATAAAGCAGTTTTTACATTGGCTGCTAGTATATTGTTAACGATATATTTTTTACTTTGTATTGTCCTAGGTGTTGTAAATGGCTTTGTAGGGGATATTGCTTATGGGATTTCAGTAATTGTTTGTATTTATATTGTAGTTAGGATATTACTGAATAAAAATAGTATAGAAGATAAACCTGTCTAATTAGGTAATTTAGATGCCTAGACTGCGAAATCGCTTGTTTTAATATCATTTAGTAGTGACTATTATTTTCCTCTCCAGCCCATTTGCGCCGTGATAAGTTCAAGAAGAACATAGTTTGAAATAGCCGACCGAGAATTGTACCCTCCGGAGCGTTTGGGGCGTTTGCAGTTTTTTGTATGTGTAGGATTTGGAAAATAAAGAGGAATATTCCGAAACGTGTAGAATGGAGTATGGGAGGTGTATCCCATAATACTATTAAAGCATACGTAGGCTAAGGGCCTTGTGGCCCTTGTTTGCGAACCCCGCTAGGGTGGCGTTCTTTTATACTGGCTCATATGTATAAATACAGGTTACTACTATCACTACTATTGGAAAATAGCGCATCCGGTCCAATGGCGCAACACCGCCGGGGTGGCGTTCTTGGTTACTTGGGCGTTGGGATATATTTTGATTTCTGGTATCTCTACCATTGGATAATAGTACATATACTCCATGGCGTAGACACTGCCGGGGGAAAGTTTTACGATATGAAAGATATCGCATACAGTTGGGCTTTGGCGGAGTAGGAGGATTTATTACGCCCATGAAGCCTCGATAAATTTCCATATTCAAATGGGATTCCGGTTAGAAGAAGGAGATTCTAAGATTGATGGGACACCAGTATACGCCAATTACGATGGACCAGATCAGGCCAGAGTTCTATTTACCCGAATGATATATAGTTATGTGCTCTATTCGGGGTGTACCGATGAAAACATATGCACCTCACCGGAGCGTTTTGGGCGTTTGCGGTTTTTGGGTTGTAAAATTTGCTCAATACAGAGGAATATTCTGTAACATGTAGAATGAAGTTAGAGGGAGCTCTGGAGGTGAAAAAGGATGTCTAAAAGATCAAAACCTGAACATCCTAGCCCTTATCTAAATGACCTAATTGACTCAATTGATCACCAGTATGACCCCGGTTATTGGCTTGGAGGTAAACGAACTCCCTTACTAATTAAATACAATAATATAAATAAACGTGGACAAAAGCTAACAGGAATAACATTTATCCTATTAGGATTTTTATCGCTTGCAAGCGTTGTTATTCCACTAGTAGTGAGTATTTTTGGTAATAAGCTTTACGGCAATTTCTCGTTGATCTTCAATTTAATATTCAGCATAGCTTTTATCGGATTCGGAGTAAAACTATTTATGAGGGCGAGAAAACCAAAGGGAAAAGCCTCTCAAAATGAAGACTAGTATTGATATTCCAACTGATAGTACTAGGATCAGTACCTTAAGCCCACTCCGTGTAGCCCATCGCCACCGAATAGTGCTCTATGCACATAACTCGGCGAGCACCGCCGGGGTAAAGTCTAGGAAAAAAGGAGTAGGGATAAGTGTAGGGGAAGTGGTATCCGACCATGGACTTTGACAAATATCATATCCAGTTCGGACCGTCAATGACGATCACTATAGGCTTCGGGGGCGTATTCCCCATTCATCTTCCCAATTCGCACGTCCTGGCAGTGTCGTAATCCGTCGGTAAGGAGTTAGTTGAATTGGAATTTATAAGTTATGCTTATATAATTTGGTTGGGTATTGTGATAATATCCCTTTTAATCTTCTTTATATGGAGAATTAATAAGGTTGGAGATATTATAGCAAGTGCAGGATTATCATCTGTAAGATTTATATGGTTAATTCTTGGAATATTCATGTCTATTTTAGGGTTTATGGCATTTGCGTGGATATATTTATTAAAAAACTAATTATATATTCGTTTCTTTGGGTTCCCCTAATATTGATAGGCGTAATATGTCTAATGTTATTTTTAACTTCAAATGTACTTATAGGTTCAAATGGAATTTCTTTTACTTCATTACCATTCTACATACCACTATATCAACTATTAAGTTACAAACTGGAAGGTAACAAACTCATTTTAAAGAGAGAGCGAAAAAGTGAATGCGAAATTTTGACCATTGCAATCTCAATTAAGGTTTCTGATGTTAAGAAGGTAGAGGACGGAATGAATCATCTTGCTATAAAGAGAATCTAGATATAGCCCAAACGTAGGCTAAGGGCCTTGCGGCCCTCGCCCCCGAACCGTGCTTGAATGCAAATATCTGGGCGTAGCCACCGCCGGGGTGGCTGTCTCGCTTAACATGTTCGTTGCTATATATTTTGGTTTCTAGTATCTTTACCTTGGAGACATTCTTCATCCAGTCCAATGGCACGGCCACCGCCGGGAGTGGAGGTCTTGGCACATGAGAGCAGTAGAGTATAGGGTACGGATTAGGTTAACTGGAATATTATAGAGGACAAACTTATTTCATCTGATGTGAGGCAAGGGTGGAGCGATAAATGACAAAGAAAAATTCCAGAATTTTATCTATCATATCGGGGCTCATCTTTTACATCGGTTTGATAGTTCTGGGTATACATTCTTTACCGATGTCCACGTTTATTAAAGAGTATATTTTGCTTCCATGGTCGACGACATTCGTTTTCATTTTAGTATATTTCATATGGCCTAATCGGATAGTTACTTCAAACGGGAAAGCAATATCTACTTCTCAATTTTGCGTCGTGATACTTTATCCCATCATTCTTGGTTGTATTGGATTTCTATTCGTAGGGTTTAACCATACCATTGTCGGAATCAGCTGGATATTTGTCTGGATAGCTATAAGTATTGGTTTATCTGCATTAGATCTTTATCGAGGAAAAGGGGCGAATTGATGTTGGTTGGGTTGATACCAGTATTAATTTATGGTTATGTCATAATAGTTTTCACTATTATTCTTTTCAAGAAATATCAAGTAAATATTCCCGTGAAAATTATTATTAGTATATCTTTAGTCAGTCAATTAATCGGACTTGCATTTAAGATTCAATTTTTTAACATCTTAAGCAGTATATGTATAAAATTGACTATTTGTCTTGCCGTATTTATTAAAAAGGAGAAATTTAGGATACCAATTGTAATTTTTGTTATTTTATTCTTAATTGGTCAAGCAATCGGATATGGATTTAATATTATTCCTTTAAAAATCTATATGACTATTGATAACGGACACGGAAGTTCTTATAGCTTAGCGAGCACATTTATTCCTTTAGTATTGGCATATATGATCAGCTACATGTACAAGAAAATCGTGAAAAGTGCGGTTAATAGATAGTTTAACGAATGATAATAGTATCAAACGAGGTTACCGTGTCCATAGCTGACCTTCCCTTTGACCTTTTTGGGGCGAACCCCGGCGGGTTTGATGTCTTTCTTAACACTTTACTCGGCCATGTGAACAAATATAATGGACATGAACGGTCAGGTTGTCTTTTAGACGGTTTGACCTCTTTTATGTTTCACGGATTATTTTCGATATCTCGGGAGGAGATAGAGGAAATGGAGGGAAAATGTGGAATAGTAATATTTAGAAAGGAAAAGCAGGATATATAAATGGAAGCAAAGAACCGAATTGTGCATAGGTTTGCTGATAGTACTAACATAAAATAACTTGGCGGTGTGTAATGAAAGCTTTAAAAATAATGTCAATTATCGGCATCGTTTATTTTTCTCTTTGCTTATTGGCCAACATTGGTTTGAGTAGATCCAATCCATTTGCTGCCGCAGGTTGGGGCTTACTAAGTATTTTATATGCAATACCTTTTAGCATTGTAGTATTAGTTCAAGCTAACAAGAAAACGGTTAAAGTTTCATCAGAAAGTGATATAGCTTTAATCAAATTAAATGAGCTAACGGAACAAGGAGTACTAACGTTAGAATCGCAACAAGGCTTAGGGGTTTTTAATCGTTTAAGGCTTAGAAGTTTGCCTATTTGGTTGTCGATAAGTTTCATTATTACTTTAGTCATATTAGGTATTGCAAAAGTTAGTATTAAAAATCCGCTAATAAATAACTTTATGGAGCTAATTCCTTATGCCTTAGCCATTATCTGGTTATTGAATAAGAAAAGAAAACTCAATATTCAATTGATAAGCTTAATTGGGAAACCACCTGAAAAAAATAAATGGTGGAAATTAATTCTTGGAGTTTTAGTTATCCTTTTATTCTCAATTGGCTCGACCTTTGTTTTAAATTACTGTCTATCGTATTTGGCACCACATTATCTGTTATCATATTACAATGCTTCAAAACCAGCATATTCCTTATTCAACATTGCCTTTAAGATATTAGTAGCGGTACTCATAGCTCCTTTTGTTGAGGAACTCTTCTTTAGAGGTATAATGCTACACCGATTCTCAGCCAAATGGAATATCAATGTTGCAATCATATTGTCATCTATTCTATTTGGTATCTTACATTTTAACTTTATTGGTATTACTATGGTTGGCTTCGTCATGTGCATCGTTTATTTAAAAACACGAAGCTTGATACCTACCATGATAATGCACTCACTAAATAATTTATTAGCCGAATCAATCACTTTGTTAGCTAGTAATAGTTCAAAAGCGCCATTAACGGATAATAGCATGAGATCTACGTTTTGTTTGGGAATCGTTCTGATGGCAATAACCGGGCCTTTTCTAGTTCATTACATCTATCGTAATTGGCCAAAGAAAGACGATAATTTGCCATATTTTGAACGAGTAAGTATAGATAATAACACACTCATCGAACCGGAAATAATGAATTACTAAAATTGTACCGACATTTGGTCCTTTGAGGTGCATACTTCGGACACATCCGAACATCAATTTGAGTAAATATCGGGACACCATCATCGAAACCCAATTATCAGTCGGAAGCGTTGGAGGCGTTTAAAGAGGTAATATTTCGTAATATGGAGAATGGAGAATGAGAAGGGTCTTCTCAGACAAGCTCTTCTATTTGGGCGAACAATGGCGGGATCAATGGCGGGATCAATGTCTGGATTAAAGGAGTGAGTTAAATTATGAATAGTATTCCCTTTGGTGGACCAAGCCTAATGAGTTTTGTGCCTTTAATAGGCACAAAACTCATTGTTACTTATATGGATTGTGTCACTGTTTGTACTTAGCCCGACTTCCCGCTAAAAAGGGCCAATTGTAATGCCCCCGCTTGTCAAGACACGATTTTGAAAATCTTAAGATAAACTCCTTTCCTCATAATCGGTCTTAT
>Ga0326727_10022989_pt1 | contig 11969 bp, 7 predicted proteins | sample MB2enrmetagenome_FD_207643 | JGI IMG/M metagenome (GOLD analysis project Ga0326727, IMG submission 207643) | Lab enriched peat soil microbial communities from McLean, Ithaca, NY, United States - MB29MY | ecosystem: Environmental > Terrestrial > Soil > Wetlands > Peat | place: USA: New York... | reverse complement strand
ATCATGCAGGGCAGATGGCCATAGCGGATGCTTCGCGTGGTCTCACGCAGGGCAGCCTCCTCCATGGCGCGGCGATTCAGCGCTCCGGTAAGCGGATCGGTGCGTGCCTGCTCGGCCAGTTCCTTGCTCAACTCCGTCACCAGGAACCAGAGGACGCACATCACCATGCAGGTGGCAAGAAAAGCCATTGCAGCCAGCGAACCCACCCACCACGGATCGGTTTGGGCGTCCACGGTCTTGTCCGCCCGGATATAACGCAGGTTGGTCAGAGCGGCGCGGAAGATCATCACGACCACATCCGCGCTGAGGACCGTCGCCGTGACTCGCGCCACAACGGTAAACGGCCCGCGCCCGTTCTTGAAGAGGATCCACGCGGCTACGCCGCACACCAGAATATTGGGAATGTTGATGACGTTGTTGATGCGCGGAACATGGTCAAGAAACAGGATGGTATAGACCAGCAGGGCAAGCCCGATTGCAACGAAGGGCCACCACTGCCGGATCGACTTGCGCAGCACAAACCAGCGCAGGCCCAACAACTGCATCACGAATGAGATCAGGTAAAGCTCATTGGCCACCATGTCGCTGAGGATTACAGGGAACTTCTTTCCTTCCAGGCCCTGCAGAATCAGTTTGACCAGCCCCACCACCATTCCGCCGGCAAACCACTTCATCCCTGTTACTTTGCGGTTGTTCCAGGCGAGCAGGCAGAGGCACGCCGTGAACACGGTCACCGAGACGATATTCGTGAGGAAGAAAGTTCTGTAATCCATAGCGTCGAAGAAAAGCTGCTTCTCGCACAACATCATAGACGCTTTGCGATGGGTTGTACGCGTCTAAAAAAAATAATGTCGATCCGAACCAGGAAGAGTTCCGTTCAACTGAATTCCATCCCGATTGGAGTCTGGATCGACAACACTGCACCTCCCGCCTTCAGATCTGAAGCCCCGAACGTTGGTTTTTCAGCATCCTGCGGAGGATGGAACAGCTTCATTGTAGGAGCATTGAAAAAGAATGCCTTACAACTTTTGTGGTGGAAGGGATACACCTACTCAGGCTGCGTCCCTCGCCGCAACCGGTTCTCATCTTGAAAGCCTTCGGACTCCCTGGGCGGACTGCGAAACCGGCCAACAAGGCGGGGCCCAGGAACTCCGCGTGTCGATACAGATGGTGGATGAGACCGGTTCGGCAACCGGCCATGGAGCATTTCTCAAATTGGCGTCGAGGAAATCCACAGCCGTTGAGCAGCTTTTTCCACAAACCGGGGTCCCCGGCGACAGGTTCCCGTCGCTAGGGTGGAAACCGGGGTCCCCGGCGACAGGTCCCCGTCGCTGGGGTGGAAGTAAAGGCCACCTTGCAGATCGCTGATCGTTCGAAGTGAATTCGAAAGATGCCCTACGTCGTCTTGCGCGGCTTCTGCACCAGCAGATTGACCGGCACAACGGTTCCGGCCGAAACGCTCTGGTTGGGCGCGGCGACCAGGTTGGGCGCCAGGGTCGATGAGTCGGTCAACGTGCTGCGGTTGATGAGGTGAACCAGGTTGTCTCCCGAGGTCCCCACATACAACGTAGTGTTGTCCGCGCTGATGACGCCCGCAATCGGCGCCGTTGCCGTGCCGGAGAGCTTGATGTAGGTCGTTTTCCCCGGTCCGCTTGCCGCCGGAACATAGGCTGGCAGAACGCCTCCCGACCCGGTGTAGGTGATAAAGGCGACCGTCGAGTCGGAGGTCGGCAAGACCCCGGTAATGGCAGACGCCGTGACCGGACTCAGAGGGGTGGTTGTGAGCGTGTTGGAGAAGCTTAGCGTACCGGTCGCGGGGCAGGCCTGTGGAGTCGGCGGATTGGTATTAGGCTGTGTGGGAAGAGTGATCCGCAGGTCGCTCAGGGTTGGCGCCGGCGTTGTGGTTGCGGTTGCGCCGATCACATGCATCCCGTCGTTGGTGGCGGCGAGCCGGTCGGTGATTGCCGGAGAGTTGTCGGCCGGCGGATAGAAGAGATTGGTCTCGTTGGTCGGCGTGGTTGGGCTGCTCACCGAGCAATAGCTGCGCGCCGTGGTGGTTGGTCCGGCGAAGTACGCCCCAACGGCGGGCACTGTGATCGCCACGTCGGTCACCGGCGTTCCTGCCGTGGTCGCAGGAGTAATGCTGGTCCAGCCGGTATAGGTCGAGTAGACCAGCAACTGATCGCCCGCGGTGATATACACGGTCTGGCTGTCCGGGGAAAACTCGGCGTGCGTTGCCACTCCGCCGTAGGTGGAGATGACGCCCCCCGCCGAGTTCTGGAGCGAGATGACCTGGTGCACCGGATCGCTGATGACGAGGATGCTGCCGTTGGGCGACAAGGCGAGGACGGTGCCCGGCGAAGTGACATCGGTGCGCGTGAGGTTCAGCGAGTTCAGCGCATTCAGCACAATCAGCCCCGTCGAGCTGCCCAGGTAGATGACTGTGCCGTCATTGCTGATGACCATGGAGTTCGGCACATACGGCAGCAGGAATGGCCCCCCCACCACCGACGTTGTAAAGTCGATCTGCACCAAATCCTGCGACAGCGTGCTGGCCATATACAGGACCGTGCTGTTGGTTCCTGGAGCGGTGATATTCACCGCATTTGAAGTGACCGGCTTGCCATTGCCGAAGAGACCGATCTGGTTGAATGAGGCAGAGTTGCAATTCGGCGGCTGGCATATGGCGGAGATCGAGGCAGCGCCCGCGAAGGACGGCGTCACCGTCCCGCCCGCGGGAATCGTACTCGGCGCGGTCGACACATACTGCAGCGAGAGCCCGGTCAGGGTTACGCCATTGGTGTCGAGGACCGTGGCCACCAGCGGCTGCGGATTGTTCTGGTTCACAACCACCGGATTGCTGGTCGCTCCAGCGGCGGACAGGGTGATGGAGGCCGGCGGACAGGTGGAGAAGACGCCCGCCGTGCTGGCTGCGTCTGCCACATTCGCCGAGATCAACACAGATCCCGGTTGATTCGCCGTGGCCACTCCGTTCTGGTCGATGTTGACGACCTGCGAGATCGCGGTGATGGAAGTTGCGCCCTGGGCGCTCAATTGCAGATGTCCCGCCAGGCAACTGATGTTGGTCTGGTTGGCACCCGATCCGGTGAAGACCCGCGCCACAAGCTGGGCAGTCGATCCCTGCGAGATGCAGGAGTTGGCCAGATACGGCGGGGCCGTGACCGCGCCCACCGTCGCCAGTGGGCAACAGGCGGTTGTCGGATCGGTTGTACAGTTGGACGACGGACCGCCCAGCACAATGCTGGACACCACCGGATGCACGAAGATGGGCAGCGGATTGCTGGTGACGCTGTTGGCGCTTGCGGTGACATAGGCGATGCCCGACTTATTGGTCGCAATGCAGTAGGTGAAGTCGGGAATTCCGCCTCCCGTGTTGCGGTTCCACGTCCCCGCGCACAACTTCCCCGTGGTCGGCTGCACGTCCGCGATGGTCATGTCCGTGGTCCCGTAGGTGTAAGCCGCCACCGAAACATTCGCGCCCTTGCAGTCGGTCGTCGTAGGCCCCTGCAGCTGCCCTGTCTCCCCGTAGTTCAGCGAGATTCCATAGACGATCGGCTGCAAGATGATGGTCGCGGCCTGGGTCGTCGTCATGCCCGAGTCTCCGCCATTGCAGAATTCGGGCGCGGCATTGTGCGCGCAGCCCGAGATCGAGACACCGAATGGAATCGAAGACAGAAGCAGAACAGACAACGTGACAAACCGACGCATTAAACCTCCCCGTCCAACTGGAAGCAGAGCTGAACGGTCATACCGCAGGCGCTCGTTTCTTATGTTCCAGTGTAGAAGCTGCGCACACGGGACGCAAATAACCGACGCTGTTTCGACGCGCCGGGGAAGCGATGGAAAGCAGTTCCTTAAGCGCCGCTACCGGGGCGGCATCTGGGCCTCGAACCAGCCGATGGTGCGCCGCAGCAGGTCGTGCTGGTGGGCTGGGTCGGCGATGTGGTGGCCCTCGCCGGGATAGATCACAAGCTGCGTAGAAACGCCCTCGGCCCGCAGCGCATGCCAGAACTCGAAGCTCTGCGGCGCGGGACACTCGCCGTCGCGGTCGCCCACCAGCAGCAGCGTCGGCGTCTTGACGTTCTTGATGAAGTTGATGGGCGAGCTTCTGGCATAGACCGCCGGGTCGTCGTAGACGGATGCGCCGAAGAACGGCACCATCCACTGGTCGATGGAGTTTTCGCCGTAGTAGCTCTGCCAGTTGGAGACGCCCGCGCCGACCACCGCGGCGCGGAAGCGCGTGGTCTGGGTGATGCCGAACATGGTCATGAAACCGCCGTAGCTCCAGCCGGTCAGGCCCTCGCGATCCTTGTCGATGGGGAAACGTTTCTCGATCAGGTCGACCCCGGCGAGAATGTCGCGCAGGTCGCCGTAGCCGAAGTCCTTGACATTGGCCTGGGTGAAGCGCTCGCCCTGGCCGAAGCTGCCGCGCGGATTGGGATAGAAGACGAAGTAGCCCAGCGCGGAGAAGGGGGTCGCGCTGTAGTTCGCGCCCGGCCAGCGCGGCGTAATCGCGCTCGATGGGCCGCCATGGACGCTGACGATCAGCGGATATTTTTTGCCGTTGGCCGCATCTGTCGAGCTCCAGCCCGCGGGATAGAGCAGCCAGCCCTGGATGGGCAGGCCGTCGTTGCTGTAGTCGATGGATTCGGCCTTGCCCCACGCGGGTTGGATGGCGTCGTTGAGGTGGGAGATCTGCTGGAGGTTGTCGGAGGGGCCGGCCCAGACCTCGGGCGGACGAGCGAAGGACTGGCGGATAAGGGCGATGTTGGGCGAGTGGCTGGCGGCCGAGACGCTCATCGAATCGTCATTGGCATGGATCGTCTCGGGAAACGTGAAGTCGAGGCCGGGAACGTCCTTGCCGGTGGCGAGATCGAGCGCGGCGATGCGGCTGCTTCCGCCAACGTGCTCGGAGATGCCGAGGGTGTGGCCGTCCAACCAGGCGATGTAGGCGGGCGATGCGGTCCGGTTTGAGGTGATGTCCTTCGGCTCGGCTCCGGGTGGAACGCCGGTTGACGGAATGACGTAGATGTCGCCGCCAGTTGAGCCTTGATCGCTCATGAGGCCGCCGATGAATGCGATCTGCTTGCCGTCGGGTGAGAAGCGCGGGACGGCGATCTGTAGGCCGTGAAGGGGGCCGGGGGCGGCTGGGTCGAAGATGACTTTGGGGCTGTCTAGCACGACACGGTCGCCGTACCAGATTGGCGTTGCCACTGTGTAGAGCTTTGCCACCCACCAATTGTCTTCGCCAGGTGCTGGCGCGCCCACAAAAGCAATGTGTGCCGAGTCGGGTGCCCAGGCAAATTCGTATGCATGAAGCTGTGTGATATGGGGAGTGGGCGTTCGCTGGATGGATGGGAGGAAGAGGCTGATTTCAATGTTACCCCTCTTGTCGACGCCTCGAATGACGGCAACCGTCTGCGCCTCTATGTCTTGGCCGATGACGCCGGACCATGGCTTCATGGCATCGGTCGCGCCAGCGCGGCGGGTGGCATTTTCAACGTAGAGGAAGCCGATGGATTGGCCGTCGGGCGACCACTGGAGCGAACTGACCTCTCCTTGCAGATAGCTACCCTGCCTGATCGTGTTGGCGGAGAGAGTCCAGATGAAGATGTTCTGCTGCGCGGTGGGCTGCAACTTCTTGCCACTGACGTCGGAGCAGTCGGAGAGGAAGGCGAGTTGCGAGCCATCGGGCGACCAGGCGGGATGCGATGCGGTGCAGTTGCCGGGCTTGCTGCGCGTCGCGTCGCCGATGGTGTCGGGCGAGAGGACGCGGTCGGGCGCGGAGCCGGCAGGCGCGATGCGGGTGAGGTGCAATTCGGAGCCGTGCTCTCCGTTGAATGCCCAGGCTACCGTGTTGCCGTCGGGCGAGATGGCGGCCGAGGTTGGCGTGCGCACGCGACCCAGAGAGTCGAGCAGCGAGGCGATGCGCGGATCGGTGAAATTGGAATTGGTGCTGCTGGTTGGGGCTAGAGCCGGCTGCGCGACCTGCGCGAAGGCGGCGAGGTGCAGGCAGAGAACGGCTGCTACGGCGAGGAGAAGACGGAAGGAGGGGCGACGCTTCAGCACATCCATGCGAAAAGGCTAGCACGGGTGCGCGAGGCAATACAGTTTGTCGCTGGGCGCTTTCCATCCCACCCTTCGCGATGAGACTGCGAAGATGGGGCACCCGGCGTTTTATGGAGTCTGGACATTAACGGCCGGGAAGGACGAGCTGGCGGGTGTGGAGGCTGGTTCGGGTCTCGGGGACGCTGTCGTCGTTGACCTCGACCTGCGCGGGCGTGCCGGCGAAGACGATGCGCGTGGAGGCGCTGGAGCGGCCGGAAATGCGCAGGCGCTGGGTCTCGGTTGCGGTGCCGGAGCGGACGGTGACGGGGACCTCGGCTGCGGCGTAGCCGTCGTTGCGGACCTCGACGGCGACCAGCCATCCGGCGGGCAGACCGGCGCGCGAGGTGAGCTGGCTGGGGGTGACGTTGACGATAGAGAGGTCGGGAAGGCCGCGGTCGCGGTAGACCCAGTCGTTGAAGAACCAGCGCAGGTCCTGGTGGGAGAGCTTTTCCAGCGTGTGTTGCAGGCCGGCGGGGTCGCGGTCGAGGCTGGGGTCGAGGCGGTAGGCCTGGAGCGTCTGCTTGAGGGCGTCGTCGCCGACGATGGAGCGGAGCATCCACCAAACTGCGGCGGCCTTGGTGCGGTAGAAGATGTCGCTGGTGGCGTCGGCGAGGCTGGAGCCTGCGGGGCTGACGGACTCGGCTGGAGCGTGCGGCTGATCGGGCTGACTCGACGAGCTGGAATGTAGCGATGAGGAACTGCTGGATGAAGAACTCGATGCGAAGCCGGAAGTGGAGTCAGGCACTTCGGGTTCGATGAGGGCGAGCGTACGGGCTGCGTCCTGCAACTCGGCCAGCGCGGCAGCGCGGCCCGAGGTGCGCTCGGTCCAGAGGATCGAGAGGAACTGGGCGAGGCCCTCGTCGATCCAGGGGCGGGTGGAGTGGATCCAGAGGTGCGTGAGCGAGTGGGCGAGCGAGGGGGCGAGGGTTGCGGGCTCGGCAGCACGCATGGGGAGGATGAGAAGCGCGTCGTCTTCGAAGGGCTGGCCGGGGTGGTCGATCAGAGAGAGCGTGGTGAGTGGCTGCGGGCCGAGCCAGTCCGTGAGGAGCGGCTCGACCAGCGCGGCGGCTGCGGAGTAGGCGGGAAGTGCGTCGTGCTGGCTGGTGACGGCGGCGATCAGGGTGGGATTAGCGGGCGTTCCGGTCTGGCTGGCGGGATGGTCGGTGACGAAGAGGCTGGGCGTGCGGAAGCCGAGCGGCTGCGCGTCGAAGAGAGCGGTGGCGACGCCGGGGGACTCGACCGCCGGCAGGTTGGCGTTGTCGCTGATGGCGGTGAGCGGCTGGCGCCGGCCGCAGAAGAAGGTGGCGTCGGGCGGGTTGCCGACGTACTCGACGGCGAGACGGAGGCGGACGGTTGCAGCGGATTGGCGCAGCCTGGTGCGGCCCACGGACTGGACGAGCTTTGCCCCGTCGCCGAGGAAGAGGGGCGGCGCGGAGACTGGGACCCAGAGGACGTTGCCGAATCCGCGCAGGGCGGTGAGCGAGGGCGAGATGGAGTCCCAGTCGGCTGCGAGAGCCTGGTCGTCGGGCGCGCCGATGCGCTCCAGCCGCTCGGCCGAGGGCGGGATGGTGCCGGAGTAGAGCGCAATGAGGGAGATCGACGCGCCGGGAGCGAGCGGATGCGGCAGCGTGACGACCGCTTCGTTCATCTTGCCGGTGTGGTCGGCGTCGGTGTCGATGAGGCTGGCGGTGAAGGGGAGGGGCGTGGCCGGGCCGCTGGGAAAGCTGCGCGTGGAGAGGGCGTCCCAGTGGAGCGAGGAGCTGATCTGGAGGATAAGGCGCGTGAGCGGGGCGGGGCTGTCGTTGCGTACGGTGAGGCCTGCGCGGACGGAGATTCCCGCCGAGGCCGGTGTGAGGTGGACGTCAAGGTCGTAGGCGGTGAAGGTGAGGGCGTCGCGCTCGGCGTCTGTAACTGCGAGCGAGTCGGATTGCGCGGACGCGGATGGCTTCAGATCGGCTGGCTGCTGCGAACCGGCTGACTGCGCGGCGGGCTGCGACTCGGCGGGCTGCGTTTCTGGTTGAGGCTCTGCGGACGAGTCGAGGCTGCGGGAGAAGAGTACCTTTCCGTGCGGCGGTGCGGGCGCGGTGGTTGGTGCGGGCGGCGGCTGGTCGGGCTGGGACTTGGTTGGCTGCGGCGCGGGCGACTGCGCGGCTGGCTGCGCGCGCACCACGGACGCAGAGAGCGCGAGCGCGAGTCCGGCTCCTAGAGTCACGGCTGCGGCGATGGGCTTCGAGAGCCGGTTCGCTGACGAAAGAACGCGGCGACGGCTCAAGAGCCGAGTCCTTTGCGCGGTTTGGTGGGGGCGGCGGGCTTGGGGTTCGGGATTGCCTGCGCGGGGCGACTGCGCTGGCGCATCGCTTCGTACATGACCACAGCGCCGGCGACCGAGACGTTCAACGAGGAGACCATTCCTGCCATGGGAATGCGCAGCAGGTGGTCGCAGGTCTTCTTGACCAGATCGTGCAGGCCTGCGCCCTCGCGTCCGAGGACGAGGACGCAGTCGGTGCGGAAGTCGAAGTCCATATAGTCCGGAGCCCCGCGCTCGTCGAGGCCCAGCACCCAGACGTTGGACTGTTTCATCTGTTCCAGCGCGCGGACCAGATTGGTAACGCGCGCGATGCGGACGTGTTCGGAGGCCCCGGCGGAGGTCTTGGCGACGGTCGCCGACACTGGCGCAATCCGGCGCTCGGGCAGGATCACGCCGTCGACTCCCGCGCCGTCGGCGGTGCGCAGCAGAGCACCGAGATTGTGCGGGTCCTCGATGCCGTCGAGTGCGAGGAAGAAGCGGTGCGCGGGCTGGATTTCTTCGCTGTTTGTGGTTGTGTTCTGGGTTGCGGGCTTCGCGGCGTTCTTCGTTTTTTGGGTTGCGGGTTGAAGTGCGAGCAAGTCTTCGATGGTGAGGAAGGCGCGCTCGCGGACCAGCGCGACAGCTCCCTGGTGGGCGTCTGTGCGACTCAAGCGGGTGAGTTGGTCGCGGGATTCGAGGGTGACGCGGACACTGGCGTCGCGGCAGAGCTGGGCGAGGCGCTCCAGGCGGGCGTCGACGCGCTCGCGGGAGAGCATTACGCAGTCCAGGTGGCGCGCGCCGGAGCGAACCGCCTCCTCGACCGGGTGCAGGCCGTAAAGAACTTCCATGGGGAATAGTGTACTTCTGAAATAGACCTCGCCAAGACTGGCTGGCTGGCCTTACAATCAGCTATCGGGCTATTTTTCAGCGTTTTCGGCCTGCGGACGCCGGCATCGGAGGGTATCTTCGGATGAGGAACCTATTACGCAAGGAAAAGTGCGGGCTTGACCGAGACTTTTCCCTGCAAGATGGCGTCTCTAAGACTATGGGCAGCGCAGCGATCGCCATCTCGGTGGAGCAGGCGGAGCAGAGCCGACGTGAGAACGCGGCCATCGCGCGCGGACTGAAGAACCAGGACACCGAACTTCTCGATCATTTGATTGAACTCTACCAACACCGGTTGATGCGCTACCTGATGTTTCTGACCGGCAAGCGCGAGGTTGCCGAAGACCTCTTCCAGGAGACGTGGATGCGGGTGCTGCTGCGCGGCGGCCAGTACAACGGCAAGGCGCGCTTCGACACATGGCTGTTCACGATCGCGCGCAACCTGGTGATCGACCTCTCGCGCAAGCGAACGATGGCGTCGCTGGACGAGATGAGCGAACCGAGCGACGACGGGCGCGCCTTCGAGATCGCCGCCGACGGCCCCTCGCCGTTGGAGCATTTCGAGGGGAGTGAGGACCGCGCCGAGGTTGCCGCGGTGCTGCAGAAGCTGGAGCCGAACTACCGCGAGGTCCTGACGCTGCGCTTCCACGAGGAGATGTCGCTGGAAGAGATTGCCAGCGTGACGCGCGCGCCGCTGTCCACGGTGAAGTCGCGGCTGTATCGCGGGCTGGCTGCGCTGAAGCCGGAGATCGAGCACCTGCGCGGAAGCCGGGCCATGGAGGCGACTGGATGAAAGCCTCCTTCAACACACAATTCGATCCCCAGTTTGATTCTCAACCGGACGATGTTGCAGTCCTTGCGTATAGTGCGCAGAACGGCGTCGGTTCGGGAGCACGCGCGTGTGTGGTGAACCGCACCCACCGCGTGGTGCGTGAGCGGGCCACGGTGATACAGGCGCGGCGCAGCCGTGCGCGCAGCCTGATGGTTCCGTTGATCATCTGCTCCGCGCTGCTGATCCTGCTCGTTGTTGCGGTGTGGAGTGGGCTGTATTCCGAGGCTGCGGAGGCTGCGGAGGCGGTGCAGGCCGATGTTGCGGCCCTGGCAACCACAGACTCCCTTAACCACTTTATTGTGGTGCTTCTCTGGTTCGTGCCGGTCACACTCGCGGTTCTGGCAGCCGTCTGGTTTCGCCGCGCGCGCAACAGCACCGACCGCGAGACGATCCGATGAGCAAGTTCTGGAACCTCAAGACATCCGAATCTTCGGAGTCGCGCGAGTTCGGCGACGGCGACAGCCTGAAGTTAGTTCCGTTGTGGTCGATCGTGCTCGCCATTCTGGTGTTTGTGGGCTGGCAGTTCTTGTCCGTTCGCACGCAGCCGCACCACCATCCGGGACCGCTGCCAATGCGTCTCCTGATGGACTACATGATCGGGACCGCGCTGTCGAGTTATGTGCTGCTGGTGGGTTACGTCAGCCGGGATGTGAAGCGGCGCAAGATGCCAGCGGTCCTTTGGATGCTGGTCGTGGTGGTGATGCCGGGTGGGATTGGCGCGGTGGTGTATTTTCTGTTGCGCCAGCCGGTGATGATCCGCTGCCCGAATTGCAACACGGAGTTGACCGCGAGTGTCCACTTCTGTCCGCAGTGCCGGTTCCAGGTGGCGCCGGTGTGCGGCCAGTGCTTCCGCGGGGTGCAGATCACCGACGCGTACTGCCCGCATTGCGGGCACAACGTGGCGGAGGATGGTGGGCCGGCCCGGCTGCACGCCTTCAGCGACAAATAAAAGTTGCAGGTTGTCAGTTGACGGTAATTCTACTCAACACTCAGAGGCTGACAATGGTCTGCTCCAAGCACTAGAGTGGACAGTGCGTTCTGTTCGTACCGTTGATTCGCTGACGGCCAACTGACAACCTGCATCCAGCAACTGACAACTGTGGCCCTAACCGCACTCATCATCGACGACGAACCGCTGGCCCGGCAGGAGTTGCTGTATCTGCTGCAGTCGGTGGAGGACGTGGAGGTGCTGGCGCAGGGATCGAATGGAATCGAGGCGGTGGAGTTGGTGCGCACGCATAAGCCGGACGTCGTCTTCCTGGACGTGCAGATGCCCGGGTTGGACGGGTTTGCCGTACTCAAGAAGCTGCTGGACAAGAAGATCGGTCCACCGCAGGTGGTCTTCGCCACGGCCTTCGACCAGTACGCGGTGCGGGCGTTCGAGGTCAACGCGGTGGATTACCTGCTGAAGCCGTTCGATCGCAAGCGGGTGCTGAAGACAATCGAAAAAGTGCGGGCCAGGATCGCACGCCAGGCCAGCCATGCGGGCCGGGGCCATGCGGCCAGCGATGCACCCATCACCGACGCGCGGCTGGAAGAGCTGCTGCGCTTGGTGGAGACGCGCACGCAGCCGGCAAAACCCCACTCGGGGAAGGTGATTGTGCGCGCGCAGGGGCGGCTTCTGCTGGTCGACCAGAAGGAGATCTGCTTTGCCTCGATCGAAGGCGGAGCGATCAGCGTGGTGACGCGCGGGGTGGAGGGCCAGTCGAACTGCCGCACGCTGGAGGAGCTGATGGACCAGCTCGATCCGGAGGCGTTCTGGAGGGCGCACCGGTCGTTTGTGGTGAATATCCAGCACATCCGTGAGGTTGTACCGTGGTTCAAGTCCAGCTACCA